>Ga0179593_1810229_pt1 | contig 10959 bp, 12 predicted proteins | sample CZODoug2_1_08_16_FD_185931 | JGI IMG/M metagenome (GOLD analysis project Ga0179593, IMG submission 185931) | Vadose zone soil fungal communities from Angelo Coast Range Reserve, California, USA - CZODoug2_1_08_16fungal (PacBio error correction) | ecosystem: Environmental > Terrestrial > Soil >...
GAAGAATTCCTGGGGGGAGAACGGAAAAGAAAAATCTCGTCCCCCGGCTTATGCCACGCCCTTCAAAAAAATTCAAGAACGTCAGATTCAAAATAGTACATAGGACGTGAGGAGGCGGGTGTTGCCGCATTCTGGAGAGTCAGGCACGCAGAAGGGGGGAAGAAAGGCGGGAAAACGGTTTCGCCGGTCCTTGAAAGGCCTCTGCTCGCGCGAACTACGCCCGGGGAAAGAGCGGGGAAAAAATGAGCTCAGTAATAATAATAACGAATCGAGAAACCTGCGCAGCTGGCCGCCTTGGCCAAGAATCCCCCTTTCAAAAAACGGAAGGGCGGACGGAAGGAAAGGGGCTTCCTTCTCGAAATTCAACTCTGCCCCGAAAAGACATGACTCGTAAAGTGGGATATAGATCCTAGGCTGACGGGACGAACAAAAGGCAAAGAAGCAAGGAGAGGAATCCTTCAGCGGAAAGCGTCTCGATCAAAACACAGGGGGAGGAAAGAAAAGAGTGTTGCCTGAGGGGCTCTGAAGTGACAGTCACTGCCGCTTTTCTAACAGGTGTAGACAAGGGACCATCAGAAAAAGTACGATGTGTGAAAAGCAGTGCTAAGGGGCGAGGAAAAAAATGGCCTATGAATAAAAATCCCCATGACAAACCAACTAAAAAAGAAACGCAAAGTGAAACTGAGGCGGCGGGGAAGTGTAAGTCCCGCCTAAGCGATGAGACGTAAACAGGGCTAAACGCGCGTGCGACTCCTTCGACCAAGCGCGGAGCCGTAAAAACTCAATGCAACGAAAGGAGGGGGACCAAGAGGATTTTTCCGTCCAAATCGTTTCGGGGAGAAAAAAAACACGCTGAAAAAAAGCGCCAAGAATCTTGCTCATCGCCTGAGGGAGAGACGTGCGATGAATAAGCTAAAGTGGCAGGAAGCCTAAAAACGTTTTTACGGGGGGGAAGGGGAAAAGGCTTGGATCGCTTAGCAAACGCACCTATTGTAAGGGGGTCTCCAGATGATCTTGGAGCCAAGAAGGAACGGGCAAAATTCTTATCGACAAAGGCCTGGGAGAAGAGCAAAAGATCAACGAAAACTAGAGTGCCCGATTCAATGCGGGAAGAAGCGGACGATGTCGACTACATTGAATCCATCATCATCGAAAAAGCGACGAAGAGGGAAATGTTCCGGGGATCGCCTTCAAACTCGTCAGATTGGGAGGAGATGGACGGAAGTTATATCTATTTATCGATGAGGGAAGACGCTCAGAAAGGGGATGAAGCGCGCAAAAAAAACTGGGAAGGATCGCTCGATGTATGATCTAGACCGTTTCCCCATCAGGGGACCTGGCCTTCGATTCCCCAACTCACCTTCACAGTCGCGGAAGGAGATCGGCCTCAACGAGGAGACTCCAGGTCCTGGTCACAAGGAAGCGAACGGTCACTGCTCAAACTTCGCGAGAGGGGGGATTTTCGGCAGAAACAGTCTCTTATTTCAGAAGGGGAGGGGGCAAAAAGCGTGACGTTTCGGCTGTTCTCGACGCGAGCCTGATAAAGAAAACCGACGGGAAAATATCTTTTCCTTGCTAAAGGGGGAGGGAACGCTCGGAGGCGTCTCCGACCAATCAAAAGCTACGTGATCGATGGGGGGTGGGGGGGGGACTCAACGTCGGCGGCACGGGACCTAAGAGTTGTTGCTAGGAAAGGAAAGCAGTGTACCGATACATCAGACAGAAGAATAAGAAGAAGCCGCGGAAAGCGCCTGCTTCAAGAAAATCCACACCGATCTGTGGGTATAAGAACATCGAAAACTTCCTTCAGAACCAGAGCGGAACTACTCACAGGGTGGAAAAGAAAATGTGACGCAGGGGAGGAGGGAGGGAAATTCCGCCTTCGACTAGGAGCCCGGCTACTTCCAGATTGTGCAGCCAGGGGCCATCATTTGAGAGAAAAAAAAAGAGATGACGAAACTCAAGTACTTCAAAACTCAAATACGCGAAAGGGGGGGACGGGATACCTGTGGCCGACGGCGACACCACCGGGAAGAGACGGGCTCGGTTCATCGGAGAAAAGGTAAGCATGAATACGCTAAAAACTATCGAATCTCTCTAACAACCAAAGCTGGAAAAGAATAAAAAAAGTCACCCCATCCGTTGAACAGCTTCGAAATTCTGGAGAAAAGGGCAGAAACATGCTCTCAAAGATAGGGGATGAGGTGGTCTCGACGCCGTCGGGGAAAAAGAAGAAAGAGTCCGACCGGAACGAGCAACGATATTGAAGTCGCATCGAGGATACTAATTGGAAAAGAATGCGTCAAACCAAGGATTCTACTTAAGGTCTATCGACGAGAAAAAACCGCCTACTTCTGAAGGGAAGCTGAAAGCAGCGTGGTCCCTGGAAGAAAACACGCTCGCCCAAGGTTGGGTTGGGTGCGAGGTCGAAGCCTTTGCGTCGGATCGGGACTTAGAAAAGAAGCAGCCTTACAAGACATCAAGGGAAACTTAACATCCAGGAAAGAAAGGACCGGAGGCGGTCCGCAGCAAACTCAAAGCTTATGGTTATAGGGGGAAGCAAGCGAAAAACTACCAAATCACTGATCTGCTATTCAGAGGGGAAACTCGGGATCCAAGGGGGGGTATTGCCGGCAACGTCATCAGCGGGGGCTCTCGCAGAAACTTCGATGGGAAACAAAATCTCTATCGAGGGAAACTGAATCATACTCTGACCTCGAAAAGAAAAACCAACTTGACCATAAGAGAAATCTTGCAACTGGAAAAAATAGCTTTCCCGGACCAAACGAGGATCAAACCTTTATGCCGTACGTAAGAAGGGAAATCCACCAGTCAAGGAGTCAGAATTCCAAGCACCTCCGTATTATGACCTGAAAAAGATCAAAAAATCCACTAAAAGCGCAAGAACATACAACATGACGGGTGGAGGGGGGGGAAGGAAGAAAATCTCCCTTCTGGCGCCCCCTTAAACTAAACAAGACTCCGATCGAAAAACAAGCACATCTACCACTACGGAAGGAAACTACAAAGTGAAGAGAAGACAAACTGACAGGACTAGAGGTCGGGAAGGATGAGAGTAGAAGCGCACATCGTGCCATTCGCTTCCGACCGAAAAAACGTACCGAGATTGAAAAATTAAAGGAAAGAAGACCAGTAACGTGGAAAGAAAAACCGATGAACGCATCGAACACGATCAGGAAGATAAATCCTGGACAAACTGAAGTGAGGGCCCAACTAAGGAAAGAACAAAATAAGCCCCACGGCCGCTGCACCACGGCGATACGCAAGGGAAAAAAAGGGATCTGACCGCATATGAGGTCCCAGGCGGGGGTGCGGGGCTATCAAAAAATTCACGTTCAATCATACTGGGTACGAAAAAAGAAAAAGGAGATAAAAGCGGTCGCCGGCCTCGGGAAACACCTACTTGCGAGGAGAACGGTTAAGAGCACTGGTTGAATTCACGGAGAAAAGGAAAGAGTAGGCTCGTCTGCAAGGTCAATTATCGGAGGGGCAGAAACGTCCAGGATCAGCCTGAGCATCGGGAAGGGAGTATGCGTCATGCAAAAGGGGGCTCATTCCGGATACTTAGAACTACAGAGGAACCGTAAAAAGTCGGTAATAAGAAGAAGGGAAAGGTGAAGGGAAGAGGCCTTCGCTTTCACTTCAGAAGAGAGGAGGGGTGGCCGTTCACTCTGCACCGCGCAAATCAATGGGGAGCAACACAAAAGGTAAAATAGAAAGGGAATGGAGGAGGAGTTCGATTCTGGGACCGGCACTGCGTCTTGGAAAAAGTGCCGTGACCTCGAGAGAAAAAAACATACGTAGCGATTCATGTTTTCCGTTCACTCACGCAGCTTCTTGAAAAAAGGAAATGAGAAAAAACGATTAGGAACGGCAAATGAAAGAAGGGAAAAATTCCCATTGCGACGTAGGGCCCCGGCAAAGGAAGAGGAATAAGGACCGCCGAAGAATGCAAGTAAGTACAGAAAAAAAAGCACCGGGAGTAATCGACGGGAGAGGGGGGAGAAACACGACAATCTGGACAGCGTTTTCCCGGATTGGAAAAACTATCTGACACGGGGAATCCGAGGGAGGCAGCACACAGAAGAGAAACGTCTTGACTTGAGAAGCTATACGAAGGGGGGAGCCAACGCGGGCATCTGGACCTGTTAGCGAGGTAAGGGGAAGAAGGAGAAGATGGACGCAGGGTAGCCTCATCCGAGGGAAAAAGGAAATCTGTGATCTTTGTCGCATCGTCGGGTCTGGAGCGCTGAGAGCTGGTCGCAAAAAAAGCCAACAAAAAAAAAAAAGAGACCTGAGAGGGGGGGAATGGCAAACTATGCGAGGCATTTCCTTGCTTCAAGATTAAGAAAGATAGGAGAATGGTCTCGTTCCTGGCCGGGGCGGGGGGCCCGCCTGTAAAGGCGTCCGCACGGGAGGGGGAGGGATTCAGGAAGGAAAGTATTTAGGGTATTGTAATGGAAGAGAGAAAAGAAGCGGCCGCCGCCCACCCAATGTAGAGCGCGTTGGGTGAAGCAGAGTAAAGGAAGACAGCGCGACACGAATCAGAATCAAGGAAAGGGGGCGGAGATAAATAAGGAGGCGGCCTCAACGAGAAGAGATAAAAAGGTTCGCTGGAACACCAGGAAGGAAAGAAAAACTGGGCCGGGCGACGCACCGGCTAGTTTTGGAGTCGCGCTCCACTGCTCACTGGAAGGGTGCAGGTGTCGTATTCGAGAAGAAGGGAAATCGTTTAGGAGGTAGCGCCCGAAGGAAATCGCGACCAAGTTCCGACGTGATTTAAGTTGGAACTCTCAACAAGGAGCCAATAAAACGACAGGCGGGGAAGAACTAAGGACTCTGGGTCTTTGTGGGGAAGAGGCGGCCTAGACTAATAAATCCTGCGACCGCATAATGGGTCGACTCATTTCCTGATTGAAGCGGAAGAGCTGCTGGACATGATAAAGAAAGAAGCACACGAGCTGGGCGCAGGAGAGCACTCGAGTTCCAAGTTGAAAAAAAAGAAAATTGGCGCAGAGTCCGAGGAGACCGAAACACAGGCGCGGCGTCGCACTGGATGAGGCTCACTGCGAATCCGGGACCTTTAACTATTCTCCCAAGAGCGCAGGATGGTGAGCAAAGGGGCACATCCTGACGGGGCCGAGGAAAAAGAAGACAGAAAAAGGAAAGAAAGGGGCACGCCAGGCAGTACCAGAGAGGAGAAATCTCGAACCGGACGACTGTTCAAGGGACTGAGTGACAGGGTTGCTAGAAGGACTGCAAGCGGAACTAATCGACTCTCAACACAGGAGTGGAAAAGAATCCCCGGCAGAGAGAGAAAAGGGTAATCAAAGTTCAGTACCAAAATAAAAAAAAAAAACCCTTAGCTTTATAATCTTGGGGAGAACCCGCCGTCGGCCAATGAGAAGGAAAAGCGAAGTGAAGAGGCGGCCGTCCAGGGAGGGGGAGGAAATAGTCACGCAGGAGGGGGAAAAAAAAGGGCCAGATCGGCAGACGTAGCGGAAGATCGACCCAGGCATACCTGTAGAGCCGACCCTCCTCCACGTGTACGCAAGAAAGCAGGTGGCGCTCACCGACGATCGAAAGGAAGGTGTAAAAAGAACGGGGAGGGGCACGGCTCACCGCTCGGTAGGGGCGGAATCTCAGGTCTAAAAGACACGCATCATCCATCAACGTCAGAGGGCGGAACACGTAGAATGGCGAACCGTAGATGAGGGGGAAGAGAAAGAAAAGGTATGATAGATCCCCGAGGGCGCCAAAAAACGGACAATAGAAGCTCCGTCAGGGGATGAAGGGCAAAGGAAGTTCGCCCATCTTGTGGGTTGAATCAGATCATCACGTCGGCGGAGACAAACCGGCAGTGGAGACGTCTAAGCCGACCGAACTTCATAATCGACACCTGCGAATAGAAGCATCAGACCTGATCCATACGACCGGTCTAAACCATTTTAAGGGTAGGAGCAGAAAAGAAACCAAATTGATCTCTTTGAGGAAAGAAAAAAAGGGGAGATCGATGACTACCGGCCTGCCATGGAGAAGGGAGAGATTCCGGGGGAAGAAACAAATGCAATTAGAAGCGACTAACTCCTGCAAAGGCGGGTGCGTGGCCGCGCGCTCAGCCCTTCGGCTGGCTAGAGTCCGCCATCATATATAATAAGGAGAAAACCAAGGAAGAAAACATAAACTACTAAGGAACGACCGGAAAGGGAGAAAGGTCAAGAAACGGAAACTTAAAGTATACCGACTGAGACAGAATAGACACGGGGCCAATTCAGCGCATCGTCAGGACGCAAGGGGGCCCTCTTGAAGAGAGAGGGGTCGGAAAGGGAAACTTTCTTGCTGGTGCGAAGTTAGGGCGCCTCTCCAGCCTAGAAAAGAGAGCAAAGATAACAAAATAATAAGGTTCGAGGTGTGAGGGGGCCCCGAAAGGGGGGGGACGAGCCAAACTCCTTGCTTCCCCGTTCCTTAGCCAAACAGAAGAAAACTTCTCCTTCTTCTCGCAAGAAATTCATTGGAAATAAAAGGGGAGCACCGGAGGGTGCCGTGCAAGGACGGCGCATAATCCACGTGGCCAAGCTAAGGAGATCATCACCTGTTCTCCTAACTTTGGTAGAGACGACTACAAGAACAGTAGCGCGATGGGAAGGGAGAAAACCTGACGTCTCGTCTGCGAACGCTTCAGGTCCTTAGCAAGGAAGAGGGGGCAGAATTCAAGGAAGACAGAATCGTGAGAGAGGGAGGCATGCAGGGCGCATGTCAAAAAGTCAGAGAAAAGTCTCAGAAATCCCTTCACGCAACTAGAACCAGAAAAGGGATAGCCAGTTCTCTTGAAATATGACACCCCTGGAAAAAAAAAATTCGCCGTGCCGGTCACAAACGTAAATGCCTCGCATCGAAGAGAGAGGCAACACGGAAAAATAGAAGCTATGACGGATGCAGCTTGCTCAAGGGAGGTACGGGGAAAAAGAAGTCCGAGGAAGGGGGAAGGCTAGGCTTTAACTATTCAGTCCTACATGGCGATTTTAAACATGTTGAAGAGTTGGAAACATTGAGAACCGAGAATTTCTCATAGGGAACGTCGGAGAAAGGGAGATTAGACCGCCAAGAGAGGCTTCTGACAGCGAAGAATTTCAAAAAAAAAGTGACACTCGCGTCGGAGTCAGGAATTGAAGAAAGAAGCCTGAGACAGCTTTTCCAAAGATTTGAAAGTCCGCTCAAAGTGGAGGGGAGAGAGAGAAAACGCCCACCACCGAAGAAGATTGGAGGTCGATCTGAAGGTCTCCGGGGAGACCAGAACGCTTTGTTGCACGCGTGGGAAAGAGTTAAGGCGAACGCGAGGCTTGATGAGGGAGAGATTAGCGCCGCAAAAGATGGGGGGGAGGAGGGTACACCGCGTGATTTTGTCGATCTGAGGGCGTTCTGTCGAACAGGAAGGTCGCGACCCCTATGAAGAAAAGAGAAAAAAAAGGGGAGGGCCAGGGCGTTCGACGATTCTCGCGGTCCTTGGAAGCTAATCGCTCCAAGGGGAGAACTCACGAGTCCGTTCCTTTCCGTGAAGGTAGAAGGCAACGGTCGCATCGGTGAAAGTGTTCGGGTCAAGAAAGAAATGCGGTGGTTGCGCTCTATGAGTCGAAGGGGAAAAGGGAAGGGGGGAGGGACAACGCCACCACGCATGTTAATGAAAACTTGATAGTAACAGGAGAGAAGCGACGGGGGGATTCTCGCCACCGCAACGGGGCATTAGAAGGCGGGACGATCATCTTTTAAAAGAAGGGTACCGAAGTCCTGAAAAATCGGAAAGAAAAGAAATTTTCACCTTGCGGGACACGGGGTGGGTCGGGAGACTAAGGTCGGATGAGATTTAAGACGGCAAGACTTGATAGTCGGAGTCAAAGCGTAGGAAAAGGTAAACTGATTATCGTAAATCAATCACGAAAGGTCTCTGGGGGCTGCAGGGAGACGCCCGGAGAGTCGAGGTAGGGGGTCGGTAAACCAACTGTCTCATACATAAAATAAACTACCTGGGTCTATAAAGGAAGGGACATAACATCCGGAGGCCCGCCGGCACGAGCAGCTTAGACTATTGCAAGTCGGAAAAAAAAAAAGAACATTCACATGAAAGTGGAGAACGAAGACCCCTTTCCGTTAGGCACAAGGACTGTGCATGCGTCAAGGAATACGACAAAGGGGCGACGCAACGTGCGAAAATGGGGACGCGGAGGATTCCTGTCCTGTTCCTCGAGTGTACGATTCGCAGAAGGGAAGAAGGGAAGGGTTGCAGCAAAGGTGAAAGAATGTGAGGGATGAAAAAAGGAAAAAAGAACCCGTCACCGGCTCGGCCGAAATCAGGTGCCGACGGGGAACCCCAGCTAAAGATATTCGCCTTCATCGTTGAATACCCGGGAGGAAAAAGATGACACGAGAAGGCTGCAACGGCTGGGTAAAAAGAAAACACAACAAGGATGAGGAAAAAAAGGGGGTGATACCCAGCAGTTGCAGCGTCACTTCGTGCGGTTCACGCAACACAGGGAAGGAGCCGCAAAACAGTCAAAAAAACTGTGGAGCCTTGAGCCGAGGAAACTGGGTCTGCCCATTCCTCTAAAGACCGGAAAGTAGGAGAATTGAGGGGTAGTAGTCAGCTCGCCGTCCGTCAGATTGCCCTTGCGCTTTATAGGAAGGAACGTCGTGTACCAGTCGAACCCGGATTGAAGCCGAGACGCCACTTTTCGAAATGAGCTGCGCGTACGGGAGAGCGAGTCGACAGGCGTGGTGAAGGAACGTTGTCAGGGGGAGCACTCTTCTTCCAAGGACGAGAGGTCCGGTGCGGAGATCTCGAAAAGGGATAAAGTAATCACTCCTCGTAAGGGCGTACAGACAGAAGGAGAGGTTCGAAGTAAGAGGGAGAACCAGAAACACCGCGTATTAGTAGTTAGGTAACACGCGCCGTTGTGTACACTAAAAAAACCATCTCTATCACGTGGGGGAAACGACTGGGCGTAATACCTTTGCGACGGGATTTGGGGGTACGGGAAAGCAACGGAAAGTCTTACTTTGGAGGAAGAAGGGCGCTAAGAACGAACGTAGGCGAGATAACATCATCTCGACCCGCAAGGGCCCGAACGCATCCACATAAGAAAGGGTGCACAGCCCTTGACTCAGGACGGGGGAAGAGGTTGACGAACCCTTGTCTTAGATGCAATCGAGAGAGAAAAAAAGGAATCGTAACTCAAGAAGGATGCAATTGCTCAGGGAGGGGAAGTCATCTCAAAGAGGAGAAGGAAGGGAACGCTACAAGCCATCGATCTGCCTACGGAGCTTGGGTGGAATTTCCCGTGTTCGACACGTCAAAGAACACTCCAAGTAAGAGAGAAAAAAAGAAAAAGGAAGGGAATGCCAGAAAGGAAAGAAAAAGAAAGAGTCTAAGCAAAAGGGCCGAAGACGTCTAAGATGATGAAAGTATGTTGAAGAAGTGAATCGCAAACAAAATACTGCATTGAGGAAATCGACATACCCAATAGAGAAGGAAAGCAGGTGGAGAGGGTCTTCTTAAAGGCAAAAAAGGGAGATAAAGCTGAAAGGAAAAAGTGGCTACAAAGATCACCAATGAAATCCATCGATGAGGGAGTAGAGAGCCAATCCCGAGGGAGAACCTACGTTCTGCAAAATCAAAAACGCGCAGTAGGCTCTCAGGCCTAAACTTCAAGAACGATGACCGAAATTCAGGTGTCCGTCGGAGGGGGAGTGAAGGATTGAGGCCACGGAAAATAGATGAAGGTGAAAAAGCATGCGGGAAAAAATGTGGGCGTGAGTCCCGGAAGATCATCCGCGAAAGATCAAAGTATGCCGAGCACTGCCGGGCGCGCGGAGATTTAGCGCCTTAAGAACAGAGTGGGAACGACCGAGATATCCCATTGAGGGACGTGCGTCGGGACAGAGATGCGTTTCCTGAAAAGAGGGGGGAAAATACGAACTTGCCGCAAGCATCTGCTGAGGAACATGAAAAGAGGGGAAAGGCTTCATGAAAAGAAAGAATCCCCGGGGAAGGGGAAATGGAGGGACGAAATCGGAAATCACGATCATATTCAAACGGATGAGGGAAATAGGTATATCCAGGGGGGGGGGGGGCCTGGAATATCTTCTAGGGCTTGATGGAAGAGTCAGGAGGGTGTCTGCCGACGACGGGAGACATAAATGGTGAATGTGGACACCGCATAGATTGCAGGGGCAAGATGACGATTCCTAAAAAGGATGCGACCCATGACTCGAAACACGAAAAGGAGGGAAAAGCGGTGGAGAAGGACAGGCGGACAGGCATTTTCTAAGGAAAAAGAAGAAGAGAATGCATAGCAGGCCGTAAGTTTGAGAGGAACCAGTGTCTATATAGGACTGGAACTTGCCTCACTGCAATGCACTTAGAGGGTGAAACATGATTTTAACTTCCCACGTATGAAAGTAGGCGACTGAGGAAAACCGAAACAAGACCGAGAAAAAGAGGGGTCAAATAGATAACTTGTGAAGGAGTTCGATCTCCCTCTGAGAGATGGGGAAAGGGAAGGGCCGAAGCGACGCTGTATCAGGAAGGAAACACTAAGAAGGGGGAGGAAATCACGATGTGTTTGACGAGCGGTCACTAGGTAGAGGGGCTGGGAGCGAAACTTCTTGGTCATACCTAAAACAAGAAAGAAGAAGAAAGAACGGAAGACTAGTGCGGGTATGCGGGCGCATGGACGATGGGAGAGGAAGAAAGAGTCTCCAAGGGACAATCATCTTCGACAGCGTCTCTTAGGGGGAGGAGGGCTTCAGGCGGGAGAGAACGGGTGGCGTCGATGCTTTGTCCTTGAGTTGAACGGAGGGGGGTGTGGCGGAAGGGCACTCAGGGGAGAGCAAAGACGCAAAGAAAGGGAGGAGCGCTAGAGGTCCTGGTAGCATAGAGCGCGC
>Ga0179593_1333472_pt1 | contig 10958 bp, 8 predicted proteins | sample CZODoug2_1_08_16_FD_185931 | JGI IMG/M metagenome (GOLD analysis project Ga0179593, IMG submission 185931) | Vadose zone soil fungal communities from Angelo Coast Range Reserve, California, USA - CZODoug2_1_08_16fungal (PacBio error correction) | ecosystem: Environmental > Terrestrial > Soil >...
CGTAACAAACGGACCGACGATTAAAAAAAAGAGCATGGGAGGGAGGCGTGTCGAGGCTCGGCTTCCATGCATGACTGCAGGTCAATGAGTCAAGGATGAACGAAGTCCGCGAGAGGAGGAGGAGGTCGAATGTAAGAACAAAAACTATATCGATGCCGGAACGCTACGTTCAGCTGGAAGGAGGAATAAGTTAAGAAAGTTGAGGTTCGAAGTCCTTCACGATTGTGGAGGGAAGCAGGTCGGAATTGTCCAAACTTAAAAGGCGGCGGGAATCAGTTCAAAGAGGAGACCAGCGCCGCAAGCACAAACTTGGAGAGGGAACCCCTTGGCGAACTACAGAGTTGACGGAGGCGGAAAATTCCCGAGGAGAGCAGATGGTCCCCGCCTTTCCAGTCCGGAGGCTGGTGAGTGCCTCACCCTATCAAGCAAAGGGGATCCAAAATCCTGAATAAACCAGCGGCAAAGAGCAGAAGAACATTCGCGATGAGTTCTTTGGGGACAATCAAGTCACCGTAAATGCACGTAGAGAGGACAGGGAAAGGGCGAAGATCGAGCTCGAGGTGTGCTACAATTTTCGGATCAGGCCTGAGAAAGGGGCCACGGAAGAGAATACCAGTAACAGGACGATTAAGGAAAAAGAGGTGGCCGCAGGGAAACGCAGAGTAGAACTCTTTTGTAGTACCTGGTGAGAAAGCGACTTTGTGCACGCAGTTTGCACAAAAACAGAGAAAGCGGGGGAATAACGAACGCGAATGGGGAGAAGGGAAACGCAACCCCCTTCCTCCCAACCCGGGGAGGAAAAATAAACCATAACGCAAAAAGGCAAAAAAGGACGGCAGCTGCACAGGGAAACAGGAACGAAGCCAGGGGCCGCTGTAAGGGCCGACGTTCAGGAAACGCGTAAGGGGAGGCCAGCGGGGTGCTTCGTGAAGCGGGCGTTCGGTCGCATGGACATCTGTGGCGGGAAGTGCAATGGCTCGAGCAAGGCACTGAAGGTCAATGGGAAATAGTGGTAACAAAAAACGGAGAAAGACATCTCGCCCGAAAGAATCCGCCAGGAAGGTACTAACCATAAGCAAGGAGGGCAGGGAAGGAAAAACGTGCGCCTGCTGCGTAGTGCTGACATAGGGAAGGGCTACGTGAATAAGATTCGCCCCTGGCCAGGAGGTTGCATGAAGAACAAGAGCATTAAAAAACAAACCGAACCACCGAGGGAACAGAATACACGATTGTAGGGAAATTTGGGGAAGGTCTGTGCTCGCAAAAAGGGTTGAACCAAGTGGGAACCACAGAACTTCAGAAGGCAAGAAGACCGGCAATCTGAACCTAGACGGCAAGGTAGGTGAATCGAAAGGTCAAGGGGGGGAAATCGTGGAAAGGCCTATCTGCCAGCGACTCAAGGAAACAAGCCAATCGAAAAAAGAAGAGGATTTAATAAGATTCAAAAAAGGAAAACTACAAAGTACTCCCACGAAACAATCAAAAAGACAGCCAAAAGACCCCTCCCGACGACAATTGAACGGGGGTAAAAAAAAAGTGTTAGGTGTTCGGGAACTAGACAAGGAAGATCAAAGCGACTCCAATAGAAAAGGCTAGGACGAAAAGTTTAAAAATCGACAGCAGGAAAAGGAGGGATATGAAATTAACGACGAGGTCAAAGCAGTCGCAGGGGGAAGAGGGATATGCCCAGGATCAGCTGGTGGCCAGGGTCAAAAAAGGGAAATAGAAGATGCAACAGCGACAAGAAATCTCCAGAACAAAAGGCGCAAAGCCGTACAAAAGTAGGATGAAATCACAATGTAAGGGGAGACCTAGAAAAGGGTAAGCTAAAACACCAAAAGCTTCTGAACCGCGGCCTGTAGGCCCCCTAATTCGAACGGGGAGTCCGGAGAACCGAAAAGCGGCTACGTCGAGATGGCACGTTGAACAAGAGGGGGTGTAGAAAGGAACCTGAGAGGATACGTGCAGTGTGAAGACCTTCACGAAATACATAAGCGCCTGAGGAGAGGGCGTAAGAGAAGGGGAACCAGAATCCCCCTAATGGAGAGGAATCGTAAGGACCCTCTGGTCGACGGTTACGGGGGGAGCCACGAGAGCCTGGTGACTACGCTCAAAAAAAACCCCGAAACGGAAGGGTCGGTTACTGAACAAAAAAATCGGGAAACTTCAAGGGAGTCATGAAGACTTTGTGCTTACTAAAAAACTCAGCAGGAAGGGAAGGCAGGGTTAAACGTACGCCTCATCAAGCTGCTCTAAATCGACCGCTAACGCGCCGGAAGACACCCGATCGGGGAAAAGAAAGGGGTGACAGGAAACCGATCCACATCACCAATATCTCGCTCAAAAACACGGTTTGGTGGGTAAGGGGGGAGGATGAGGAAAAAGAGATATGGGAATGTTGGAACGGATCATTGACAGGGAATGTGTCCGCCAAACTCGGTGGGGAACCCGAGAAAAAGGTGACTGGGGAGTAGGAACAAAAGAGGAAAAGACACAGCCTGCCAGGGGGGGGGGGGGAAAGGAGTATTGGCGAAGCGAGGGGGTTGTAAGAGACCAAAGGCCAAGATTGGATCTATTTTCAAACATTTGAGCAAACCACGAAGGCGGGTAGGGATAGACAAAAATGGAGGAGCCCCGACAGGCGAAACATGGGGCATAGAGTGAGCCATAGGGGATGCGCGGACTCCCTCAACCCCTATTCTAACGACCACGACTAAGATGAAGCAAGAAAGAGCAGAGGATCAACAGGAATCCTAACATGACAGAGGGCAAGCTCGAAGACATAACAGCGAGTTCCTCAAAGAGGTATCAAATGAGACCGGGCCACGGCGAAGTATGGCGCGGCCGCGGGGCAAGCAAGATGTAATCAACGGTGAGGAAAAGCAGTTAAAGGGGGGGAGGGGGTGACACCACTCCAAAAGGTACGGAGGCGGCGAAGGACACCAGAGAGGCGGTATATCTTATGCGCTGGCGCCTGTCCACCAAGACAAACGTAACCAGATGATGAGTCCTCTCTCCGACTGACAATTCGAAGGTCGAGAAACTTTGGAAGGGGACAGGGAAAGGAGATCCCCTAAGGACTTCGGAAACACTAAGTCGGAACTCAAGCCGGGAAGGGGGGGCTTGATTCTTCCTTGTGAGCCGAAAACGACCACGTTACAGAACGGGAAGGGGCGGGAGGGCCAGAAAGAGAATAGCACGGAAACGCTGTGCTAGGCAGCAACGCCCTACACTAAAGACTACCGTTAAGCGCTGTCCCCCGATCAAATCGGAAGGGGGTGCGCATGGACCCGGGGGCACTTGATGTCGCTGGCCCCTGGCAGGAAAAGTCAAACGTCCACGGACCCGAATCACCTTCACGAACGAGTCTGGTAGAAATTCAAGGCTTGACTTGGGCCTGTTGAACGATTGGAGGTGGCGACCGGGGGGAGGGAGAGACACCAGCAAAAGGGTCACCTATCCCTAGTGGAACTTTAGCGTCCGAGGGTCTCTGTCGAATCCAGGACGAGTTCAGGAGCTGAGCTTCATGGTCAGTAACTGCACCAACTACGTTGACAGACGTAACGAGGGAACTAGAGTAATGCCAAAACATTGTGAACGCTGTCAGCACCTCGAAAACGTCAAGGGTTGAAAGGAAAGGGAACCCCGGGAAAGGAGGTTCAGTCCAGGGAATCTGGCAGGTTCGTCGAATTTCGGGGAAGAAAGAAACGGGACCAAAGACGACGGGGGCGGACCTGTAAGAACGCGCTCGATAACAAAAGTAATCGCACGCAGGAAAAGTCAAGGGTAAAAAAAGGAAAACCGGGAACGCACTCAAAGAAAGCTGGACAAGGTGCGGGCAGAAAACCCCGCGAGACTTCAGAAACAGAAAAGAAGGGAACCTGAGGTGCAGACGCGCGGGGCCAGAAAAATGCAGCCGCGTAGGGACAAAGAATAAAGGGTCCGACGCGGGGGCAAGTGAAGCTCCGGAAGTTGGCGGCGTCGAAGAAACCCCGAGTCGCACGGCGTCGATGACAAACCCCGAAGGGAAGTCTACTTCACCACGACACAAGCAACCAAATCCAATTCCTGACACGGGCGAAACAAGAGGATAGCCTGAGCAGCACAAAAAAAGGTACAGTCTACTGCTAGCGCGCGGGACGGGAAAAGGGTATGACGCCAGGACAGAAAGAATTCGGCGGAAAAAATCAAAAGAACTGACGAGTCTCGCCCTTCCACTAAGCGCGAAGGCTCTCCAAGGAAAGGAACAAAAAAATCATCTGAATTCGTGAGGAGGAAGAAAAGCTCGGGAAAGAAGTACGACGCGGATGCAGAAAAAAGCGCAAAGCGAAGGGCTGAAAGCAAAGCCTCGATTTAAGAGGGAAAGAGGATAAAAACTCGGGAAGGGAAGGGAATGAAACGACGTCCGCTGACTAAGGTTACAGAAGCAAGTGAAACTCCTCAGGACACGCTAATAAAAATGAGCGATGAACGCTACGAAAGCTGAAAAAAAACAAAATCAAGGACGCCGGCCTCGCCGTTCACCATCCCAATGCATCTTAATTGACTAGAAAACGACCAGAAGACGATACGGAGAAAGAAATCTGACAAGAGGCACGCCAGTCGCAGTCAAAAAACGGCAGGTAAAGGGGGGACGCTTGAAGACAAAGGAAGAGGGAGAAATCGTGCAGAGACAGAAGAGCCAGCAAAGAGTCCCCAAAAAACCCTGGCCCAAGAGAAGAAAACAGCACGTCCATCAACGCACGGAATAAGTCCGAACTAAAAAGAAAAGAAAAATTGAACTGAAAAGGGGCCAGAGAGATCAAAAAACAACAACTGAAGGAGTATAAAGAAAGAGATCGAACCGAAGTTCAATATGTCCTTAGTGAAAGCGGACCGAGAGGGACTAGAAAATGCATACTGAAAAGGAAAAAGTGAAAAAAGGGTTTTGGCGGGAAGAGCCTGGGGAACTGAACGTATGCTTAGTGCGAGAACTGAAGAAAGCGACAATCGTCGACATGAGGCTTGCGATCAGAAGAATTTTTAGAGGAGAAGGGGGGGATCGATCTGGTCAGGTGTCGAAGAAGGCACTCCTGCTTGGATAAGAAAAAACGGACCATGCGACTGCGCAGTAGAAATATCCTCGTACTACGTCGCGAGCAGGAAAAGAAATTGTCACACTAGGGGAACCGCACAGTTGCGAAAAAGAAAAAGCGGACGGTAACGGACCGACTCCAAGGAAGGCATAGTTCTCCCTTCAGGAAAGTCCAGTAGTCTTTTCTTGAAATGCAACCGGTGAATGGAAATACCTGCGCGCATGGAATGCTAGTCCGCGAGAAGCGTGCACCAGGGGGCGGACCAAAACATGAGAAGTGCAAACAGCCGACATCCCTGAGGGGGGCAGGGGCGAACTCTTAAGGGGGAGAAGGGCCATGCTGAGATGAAGGAAAGAGGCGAGAAAGAGAGTCAGGAGGTGGGCGCAGAAGTAGGCGCCTCACCAGGAAACAGAGAACTATATCCAGTATGCGATGAGAAGGAAGTATCATGAACAAGATCGTCATTCGCCTGGAAAGGCCGCAGAGAAAAAAAGAGCAAGCTTTTGTAAGCCGGGTTCTCTCTTTGGGCGGAATGGAAAGTAAAGGCAAATACGTGGGAATCTACGAACAACTATGGTGTAGAAGCCATAAATCAAAGGAATTGTCGCGACCGCACCAGCAAACTGAAACAAGACTCGCCCGGCAAATAGCCATGAAAGTCCGGCAAGGAGGTCCTTACGTATAAAGCGACGAAGCCGCAGGTGCAAGCGTCAGGAACAAACGTTCGTGACGAGGAACGTGGAGCTTGAATTGGACCAGCCTGTGGGGCCAGCTGCTTTATAACGCGGGAAGCTAGAAAAGGGACTTGAGGATGTTGAGAGAGTCTCGATTACGAAATTTCTGGTGAATAGCAGTGCACAGGTGGCGTCAAGCTAAGAAACGAGAACGAGAAAATAACTTCAAGAAATAAGAACAAGGAATCACAAAGATGCAGGGCATTTCAAGAAAACGTAGCCTGAGGAAGTACTTTGACCGGGTAAGCTAAGGCCTAAACTGTATCACCCGGACTCCTCAATATTAAAGGTCAGAAAGAAAAAATGATCAATGAATCGACCCGTTTGGAAGAACCGAACCACCGTGTGGTAAGATCAACTTTCCAATAGAGGGATCGGACAAGGGGGAGGGCTGAATTAAAATGCACACTCCCAAGATTTCACTCCGTTGAAGACCCACCGAAAGAAAGGAGTAAATTGGCCAATCAAACCGGAATCGAAGACAGGGAGGAGTATACTTTTGAAAAAAAAAAACATGAGAAGCATCGAGCTGGGGATGCCAGACAGCACAAAGAACAAAGTCAGTAGGTCTAACTAACTATCCAGAAGATGGTGAGCAGACAGAAAGGATACGTAAAGAGGGGGGGGACAAGAAACTGCCTGAACAAAAAAGAAGCCAAGGGCACTCACATACTCCTACATAGAAGTACGAGACAAAAGGGGGAGTGTCGGGCAACCACAAAAGAAAGAAAATCATCCCAGAGAAAGAAAGGACGAAATTTCGAAACCTTCGTTGATGTCAACCCTAACTGACGAAATCACAAGAAGCGACTCGGCGAAATGGAAGAAGGGAGAGATATCTCGCGGGTTCCTTCAGAAGGAGCGAAGAAATCAGAAAGAAACTTAACAGAGGCGCCGAACCTACCTTCGTTACTGCTGTTTCCGAACAAAGAAAAAAAGGGCGAAAGGAAAAACGGACAAGCTGAACCGCTCAAAACGGGCAAGGTGCCCGATTCCAGGGCCGTGGACATTCCTCGGCGCACCTTTACGAGAACAGCTTGAGGACTCTATGCTTCGCGATGGCTCAAATGGGTTGGTCTAATACATGATTAGAAAGAGAAAGCCATCGGACAGAAAATCTCAGGCGCCGAGGAAGATCGGAGGGGTCGTATACAAGGAGGGGGGGGGGAGGCCCACAAAAATCCAAACACTCTGCCAAAGATCTCTGCAGGGACCCACGAATGTCTTCTGAAAGACCGGAGCTGGGTGTCTACTACTCCCCTCAACCGAAAATGTGGATCGACGGTCCTGGAAAAAGGCATGAGCAGGAACAGGACTTTGGGGAGAAGAAAGCCGGCATCCGTGTAAGAAGTCACTGTGCCGTCCGCATCATCCATAGATCTAGACGATCGGCAAACAAACCGAAAAGCGTAAGAAACGTCGAGCGGCGGCAAAGAAATGAGACGCGGAGAAAAAACATCGCTACTATAGAAAAAAGACAACACACAACAGAGGAGGAAAAGCAAAACAATAATGGGGGGGGGAACCGGGTCGATCATGAAAAAGGTACCCGGGTGCACGCCGGGAATGGGTTTAACCCGATAAGAAACTGGGGGAGAGTCGACGTAGAGCAGAAGAAGGAGGGAAAACGAATGAAACAGGATTCGCACGAAGAAAAATACAGCACAAAGACCGATCAGAATACATGGGAGGCCTAGAGCAGAAACAACAGAATGGGGGGGGAGTTTAAGACACAGGAAGCTGGACACATACCTCTGAACCATAGGAAAAGGGAGCCGGGAAATGAAAAAAAAATCAACGAAAACTAAACGCCGCGCAGCTAGAAAATAAGCGGAATCGGGATAACGAGATCATCAAGAAGGTTGTTAACCCCTTCTCTAAAGACAATCGAGAAACGAATTCGTATCTAGAAATTTCACACTTCTGATACTTCGAGAAAAAGAGTGCAAAGAAAATTGGGAAACGAAAAAGAAAAACGGGGCGCGGATCCGGGGTGGTGGCGCCGGGACGGCATGACTTGGGAGGAGCAAAAGAGTCGAAAGGTAACGAGCTTACGGCGCACTTAAAACTCACGGAGGGTGGTTTTGGGGCCATATGGAGAGAAGGGTGGACTAACAACTTGAAAAGAAGACGAACCAAAAGCGATATGAAGTCCTCTCCCTGCGTCAATTAGAAGGATTAAGAAATTGTTATTTGCTTCAGCTGCAGGGAATCGCAAAAAAGGCTGGAGTCTAAAAATGGACTAAAGCACGCACCTAGTAACACATTGATTAAAGAATAAAAAATGCCGGAAATCCGAAACCGTTGCGCACGGTAAAGTTTTCTGCTGGAAGGCGAGGAGGATCGGGCCGGAAAAGCTGGCAGAAGAAATGACGTCGGAGTGAATTGAAAATCAGGCTGGAAACACATCATTCGTGGGAGTGTTCGGCTGCAATGACAAGGGGACGACTGGATATTTCGCGGCCAAAACTCGAAAACCAGCAGGGTAAACAGGAAACAGATCACCAGAAGAACGCGCTTGGTCGAAGGACCGAGTGAGGTTTTCCTTTACAACGTGAAAAAGTCGGGGAAACGAGGGATGACAGAAATCATGGAGTGGAAGAGCACACCACGGCAAAGAGGCAGTGATGAGTAAAGAGTGGTCTAAAGAGCGGAAAAAAAAGAAAAGAATGTAGTGGCTTGAAAAAGCGCAGGCAGGACAGCCGAAAAACATATTGACGTTTCACATGGTAGCAAGAGGTGCCCAGGAGAAATAAAACGCTGAAAAAAAAAGAAAGGCGAGAAGAAAAAGGCACCTCGCAACTTGAACGTGGAGGAAGTGGAGAGTAGGAACTGAAAACCGGAACAACCCGGTTGAAAGAAAGGAGCTGCTCAGAGAAGAACAACAGAAAGTCCAAAGGGTCTTACTGAGCCCTAGAAAAAAACAAAAGGCATTGGAAACTCAAAAAATTCGACCGTACGAGGCGTCACCCAGGCAGACTTCGAGTCTAGGCAGGGCTCACACCACAGGATAGCAAGTAAGAATGGCGCTGTCCAGGGCGGGCCGTGAGGCTCCGGGAGGGTGGCGGCGTGGGCTCCCCAGCCGGCGAGGGAAAAATTCATCTAGGCAGCAAGCTCAAACGAAAAAAACCAAAAGAGAAAATGCAAGAAAGCACAGACACATCCTTCCTGCTACTTGGTGCGTCGAGGCCAGCGGGAAAAGAAGCCAGTTCGTAAGAAAATGCAGCTGAAATTCATACTGACGCGCACAAACCGAAGAAGAGAGGTACGCCATTGAACCTGACGCGAAGGAAAACGAAAAAAAGGTAAACAGGTCTGAGATTGAGAAAAAGCGCAGCTGGCCTCATCCGAAGTCTGAAGAGACCAACGACCGGTACTAATGGTTGCAGGCAAGCCCAATACCTCCGGACTTGAAATACGGCGGCGACCCCTCAGGATCAGGAAGAGGATCGTCAAACGAAAAAAGTCTATTAGATACGGTGAAACGAGGTACTCCCACCCGCAGAACACCCCCAGAAGAGGTACCTGGCCGCGCTGGTACTCGAAAGCGTCTTTCATAGACGGACTGATACGGAGAATCCACTTCACTAGTTCACAGGGCACAAGTGTGCAAGGGCAGAAAAAAAAACATCAACAAGGCAGCGTTAAATTGACGGGCTAAAAAAATGCGGAACTTACCAAAAAAAAAAGACCAAGTTCTCCTCGTCAAAAGAATGTAGTGGGAGAAGTTAGAATTGAGTGCAACTCAGAGGTACTCGAGCAACCAGGTCAGAATCGCGCTCGAGAAAAGCTCGTGGCAAAAACGAAAAATGGCCCAAAGAGAAACAGCGAAACAGGAAGGGGACAACTCCTAAACCTCGGGAGAACCTCCTAATGGCACATCTATCGTACGGCCTGGAAAAGGGTATATCGACAAAAAGAAAAGATCGAAAACGCCGAGGAATTCAAAGATGGAATTGGCGGTGGGGAGGGGAGGAACCGCGGTGCGTAGGCATTGGCAGGGACATGAGCGGTGCGAGCAGGGAGAAACAGGGGGGAAAGAAGGCCTCGACGAGGGGTGATGTATGAGTAATCGGTCGCGCAACGTAAACGCGGCACAGGAAAAAAGAAGCAAATCGTGACCGAGGTAGATGGAAAGTTCGTCGAGGGCTGTCGGGTGAAAACTCAGTCCGCTAGTTTGCTGGTGAACCGTTAGTGAAGGAAGTACCGTGAGCATAAAAGAGAAGACGTAGGTCAAGTGAACCAAATAAAGGCTGACGCACGAACGGAGAAAATGGCGCAGTACTCTCACGCGTGGTCTTCACCCAGTAAAGCAGGACACGCTCGGGGGGCGGAACCACGTCCGCAGTAGGGGACACACATAGGCCCGCCCGCCTTCTACTCACGGGATAGGCTGGAGCTGTTGCAAAAAAAAAAAAAATTCAAAATAACAAAGCAAATCCGGAGGCAAAACATGCCGGCACCTTCGCACATAAAATCCGAGATGTGGCCTTGGGACCTCGTCCCTTTGGGTGAATCCGAACTGCGGACAGGGAAAAGGGCAAGGGTAGAGCTCCGAGTGGCAGGCACGGTTCGCACAAAAAAGGGCGAGACCCGAACGCCGAGTGAAATACCAGTAGAAGACAAGGCATTGGAGAGAGGGGACTGCTGAGAAGAGAAAAGAGGATCGCCGCTGAGGTGTATCCTTGGAGGGGTTAGTGAGACGCGGGAGGCAAGAAGCATCGGGGAAAAATGACGACCAATGGGAAAAAAAAAACCGACAAACTCATCCCTATGGAAGACGCGCAACCCGCCGGCACAGCCATGAATGCACCGCAAAAAGTTTGATCAGAAAAGCGACCGAAGACATGCTACACGCCAGGGGGCCGGGCCGCGACCGGGCTTGAAGTCTTGAGCGTTTTCTTTGCCATCCTTGACAGCGTGCAAGGCGGAGACGGTCCGGCACTGGGAGACAGGTGAATTAAAAAGAAAAAGGACTGAAGGGTCTTGGCCATCTGGAGCCGGGGGGTAACTAAGTAGACTCAAACCGAGGAAGGAGAATCCGCCACAGGTGACTTCTTACGAACCTAACTTCAAAAGGTCAGGGAAGAAGACGAACAAGCCTGCTGCGCTGGAAAAAAGAAAAGAAAAAAATACATTACACCGTGGC
>Ga0179593_1417641_pt1 | contig 10958 bp, 10 predicted proteins | sample CZODoug2_1_08_16_FD_185931 | JGI IMG/M metagenome (GOLD analysis project Ga0179593, IMG submission 185931) | Vadose zone soil fungal communities from Angelo Coast Range Reserve, California, USA - CZODoug2_1_08_16fungal (PacBio error correction) | ecosystem: Environmental > Terrestrial > Soil >...
TTACCGGTGGGGGGGGGGGGGGGGGGGGGGGGGGTGGGGGAGGGGCGAACGCTTGGAGAACAGTGAGGAAAATACAAGTTACTCCAGGCAGACTAGGGGGGACGGGGGGGGGACCGCCCAGCAGGTAAACGCTGCCAAGAAAAAGCGACGAGTCCGGCGTTATCCGGCGGCGGCAAAAAAAATTTAATCTCAACGAAAGCCGAATTCGACTTAGGGGGGGAAAAATGAGATGCCAACGCGGAGGGAGGAGGAACCAAGAATGCGCATTAGGACTAAGCGTCATAAAAACATTGCCCACGATAGAAAAAACGGGGGACACCGTGGAAAGGACGTTTGGGAACGTGACCCGAGGGAGGAGTGTCATTAGGAAGGGAAAAAAGAGCTACATCAACAATCTTATTAAGCCAAGAAAAAAAGAAGGGTCGGGGGGAGTTACCGCCAAATGGCCGTTCCTCAATTGATAGGAATGACCCATCCGGACAATAGACTAGCAAAGAGCAGGGAAGTCAAAAGACTTCCGCGGAAGGCACAACAGGAAAATTAGAAGTTCGCGATAGGGGAAGGAATGCTGGGAAAGGGACAAACGTTGGTTAGGGACACGAAATGATTTGAGAACAATTGAGGAAACTATAGCCAAAGAGCGGGGGAGCTAGAACAACCGTCTTTTTAGGGAGAGCAGCACGAGGAGGAAAAGGATCAGGAGGGAGGACATCGAGAACCAGAAACGAGACGAACATAAACAAAGACAACAAATTTCCCGCGGGCGTGAAGTGTGCTGTTCCCAGAGTGGGTAAAACGAATATTGATACAAAGGTGATCAAGGTTGGGGGGGGGGGAGGCGCTCGGAGCAGAGCAAGAAACCATCGAAGTCGGACGGAGAAAAGAGAGGGGAACGGGAAGACACAGTCGAAGTGGAAATTCTCGTAAAGGGAGGGTGTATTGTGTCAGAAAGGTCAGGTAGGGATAGGGCTTATAAGCTTTCTTGTGCGCCAAAAAGTCAGTAAGCGGAATCAAGGGGTGTACTGGACCAGGGAAATGGGGCGGGTAAATATAACAGTAAAAGAGCTGGTTGCGATTAAAAATCAACGAGCGTCACAAACCAACCAGAGAGACCAGTATCCCAGAGGGAAGGGGGGGGAAAGTATCGAGCGGGGGAAATCTCAAGACTCAGTGTGGGGGGAAACGCGGTAGGTAATGCTACACAAACCAGTTAGTGGGGAGAAAGGACAGAAAACTTACAACGCCCCTTGGGCCGGGGCAAATCATTACCCCAACAAAGCGCCAGGTCATGGCATTCGAAAGCAGAAAGATCAGAGGACGTGGGAAAAAGGAGGTCCGGCACAAGGTTTTGAATCTCAGGAGCTGGGGGAGTCGGCCGTATCTGCAAGGCCTCAGTTAAGAGCGAGGAACTTCGAAAAAGTCAGAGTCGATGGTGTCAGAAAGGAAGTTTACGAGCGGCCAAAGCAGCGAAGTGTGTTGTCGTAGAAGACGCCCGAAAAAACAACCATTCAGCGGAGGAAAAACGGGGAGGACAGAATCGGAAATAAACTCCGCGACCGGGAAAAAGTGTCGGGGCCCAAAGGGGGGGAAAGCGCTTGAAGGGAAAATTAATCGAGGCAAGTAAGGAAAAAGAGGGAAGTTGAAGCTTGCAAACCACCACATAATCACCAAAAAAAACCAATAACGCGAGGGAACGAAAAGGAGGACGAGGAGGTCTAAACCTGTTGCACGTGACCCGTAAAGACGAACAGCAACGGAGGCCCACACCACCACCACAGGAAAAGTAGTTTTAGAGTAAACCAAGGAGGGAAAGGGCGCAAACTTCTGCTGCGAAAAATAGGGGGGGAAGAAGTGGGGGAGGGAACAGGTATCCCACTCGGACGTCGGGAGAAAAAGGGAGCCATGTTGCGGTTCCCCTGGGGAAGTGCAAGAACAAAATTAGGTGGGAGTTTGGGGGTGCTAAACCGAGTAAGTCCACGGCCCAAGCCCTCAGAGGAAAAAGGGCTTTCTAGTCTCCGTTGGCCTCAAGTATAAGGATGATAAGCACAAGGGAACCGGAAAAAGGGGCAACCCTAAATAGGATAGGTGCAAAGTTCACGCACGGAAAGAAAGTGGAAAACTACGGAAATATTACCCCGACGAGGAACGAGAAAAGCTCCTGGAAAAGACAACAACAAAAACCTGAAGAAACTCGATATATCTGGGCCGTCTTCTTGTTGGCAGGCTTTTGGGGCATGACTAGGGGGATGCTTAGTATCATCAGGAATAGTCGTCGGGGGGGTTTATCGAATTTGGTAGTGGATACGTAAACTTAAGCGCTCTACTAGCATTTAGTCGTATGTTGAAATCCGACGAAGGCGTAAGATGCATAGAATGTCAGGTATGGGTTAAGACCATTGGGGTAAAGGAGTCGGCGTCGAGGATTCCCTGCGCTCGAGAAAAAAGGAAAACTCACCAGCCGAAAAACTTTCCAAAGGTTTAAATAAGCCGCGGTAGAGGGGGGCAGAAAAAAAAGCGCTGCATTCAGTGGAGAATAACGTTGTATGATAGGCTGTTAAGGTATCGGGGGTTAAGGAAAAATGGAGAGATGAACGTTCTCCTACGGGTAGTGACAATAAAAACCTAATATTTCACTCATGAAGATTAAGAGACTTGCCGGAAGGAAGAGGCAAGGAGATGGGGATAGTTCGGGGGAACAGAAGACGGCCAACCACGCTTGGATTGTTTCAGACATCGCTAGATAAGCAGGGAGGGAGAAGGAGGCAACAACAATCGCAACATACCATTTCGGACTGATAAGGACAGGGAAGACGCACTGGACCACTTCCGAGTCAACCGGGACGAGAACACTGAATACTGCTGTACTGAAATACTGAGTAAAATACTTGGGATTACGCTGAAAAAAAATCAGGGTGACGGGCGGGGAACCTAAGATTGGGAAAAAATTTACATTTTTGAGGGGGTTGGGCGGGGGTCAGCACAATTACAGCTGACTAGGGGGACAACTGAGATCGTTTCTCGAGCTAGGCGGGGATCGACGCACTCGGGGGTAGGTTTTCGCAGGCAGTTCTTGACAAGTCGGAATCAGAGGTCAAATAATAAAAAAAAAAAACAAAGGAGAGGAAAAGGATTTGAACTAAGAAGGGTCGCAGACTGCAGCTTGGCGTGAAGCGGTGGAACGTTTCTACTCTCGGGATGGTAAGAAAAGTTGGGAAACGCCCGTGGGAAGGGCAAAGCATCAAGACTTGCGTGTGCGAAAACATGCATAATGTAAGGGAGATGGGGCGGCGGACCTCGCCAACATCCAACAGACAGGGCATGGCGGAATTCAGCAAAAGAATGCCAACACTCATCAAGTGAAAAGCGGGAACGACAAAACGGGGGCTCACAGTGAAAGGGAGAGAGGGGGCAGTGCAGAAAGTCTAGCAGAAACTCCTTAAACGCGAGCGTTGGACAGGAAAAGACGTATCATAAGACGCGAACTTGAAAAACCAGAGGGTGGGAAGGTCGGGCCTCGGAGAAGGTGGGGTAACGATAGACTCTCAAGGAAGCATCTAAGAAGTAAAAGGGGGGAGTGTAAAGTCAAGCAGATTCGATAATCAATCACACTCACGAAAAAGTGTCCGTCCCCTGAAGAAAAAAAATGAGGGAAGGAAATACCGGATGGAAAAAATCCGTTGTAAAAGGGGGGGGGGGGCGGGAGGCGTTTGGCGAAATCGATAAAAGCGGGAATAAAAAACGAACTGAGCTCCGCAAACTAGGCTTTCAATCTCATCTCTGGGACGAAAGTCAAAGAAAAGAAAAGAGGGGTTCGTGTTTCGACGTGTCAAATGCCAGGCGTTCGTGAGTGGAGGCCAGGGAGCGAATGAAGTGCAGACGTCGTGTAAAGAGGGGGGAATGAAACGTGTCGGGGAAACGCTTAGGACCTGCCGAGAAGATAATGGAATATTTCGGGGTAAAGTTTCGTCAGGAGGAGGCAGGATTATACTTGGAAAATGACCAAAAGGCAGGGGAGAAACCGGCCTTATACTGTCAATTGATTGGGGAAAACTGGTACTCGGAAGTTGAGGGGAAATAAACAAACCAAAACAAAGATGTAAATTCAGTGGACCTCATGGCGCAAAGTTCCGGAGGAGAATGAGAGGAAGTCTAAGGGACAAACCTGCGGAGAGAAGCGCGACTGGGAACCATCATAAGAGGACGGGGTAAGAAAAACTCTGAAAAAAACCGGGAGGGAGGTGGGGGAACAGCGCCGCAATGGGATAGTACGGGGATCAGGGGGACAATACAAGATCTACTAAGGACCGAAGAGCGGGTGACTTTGCGGTTGCTTGATGATTTGGTGATCGGGGCAAAGGACGGGAAAAGAAGATGGAAGAACGTGGGGCCAAACAAGGAAAATTTGTGCAAGATCGCAGAGAGGGGAAACCCAGGAGGAACGAAGAAAGGTGGGCGGGGTTCCGGAGTGGATTTCCAGGAGTACTCAAAGATAAAACACGGAAAGGCTCGTCTAGAAGGGAGGAGGTTCTTCCTACCAAAAGGGACGGTTACGGGAGGCCAGGGACCGCGGCAAAAAACCGGGGGGGAAAAAAGATAAATCGACAGAGGGAACGGAGGCTTCGCGCGGCCGGGAAAGGGCGGACGGAACAAAGCAGAAAAAAAAGGAAAAAAAAAGGTCCGTCAACATCTCAGGACAGCCGGTGTCATCCCGAATAGCGATTAGATTACGCAGCGGAAGAGATTCTGGGGGTTTAGGGGGAGCAAGGAAAGGCAAGTGAATGTTGAGGTGCGTTCCAATAATGGGTTTGATTACATAAGAAAGTCAAACTCAGTGGAGAGACAATGGCACACCTAAAAAAAATACCCATGGGGGGATACTTGCGGCGCCTCTGGGGTTGTGGTCTGGTGACGCTAACTAGTGGGAACGATCCGCAAACTGGAGCGAGGTAGGAAGAGGTAACACGGCAAGGGAGGATGGACATTACAAATAAAACCGGGGGGGGGACCAAGTTTACGACATGGTGCGAAAAGAACGAGGACAAATCTCCCGACCAGCGATAAGCAAAAAGGAACAAACTGCAAAAAGGAGTAAGATAACCAAGTAAGGAAGGGGGGACAACGGGACAAAACGAAAACCGGAAAGTAGGGAACGGAAAGAAGGGTGTTCAGGGGACATACCTCGGAAACTCAAGCCGACCAAACATATGATAAACTAGTCTTGGGACACTCTGCGAAACCATGAGGGAGAACAGAAAATTCCAAACCAACTCACGGAAAGTGAGGGGGAAGTTGAGTCTCCCGGAAATTCTAGTAAAACGGGTCATCAGGGCGCCAAAAGCAGAAACTCTTTCAGGGAGTGAGGGGGAGAAGTAGATTCAAGACGCCCAGATCCCAGAAACAACAACATCGGGATCCGGGTGGGTCATTCAAGAGAGAAGAAATTTTGATCGTGCTTCTAAGGACGGGGTTTCAAAAAATCATTTCTGTGTAACGCCACAATTAACAACAGCCAAGTTTGGAAGCCCATTGAAGGGGAAACTCAGGAAGAAGCAAAAAGGGGGGAACCCAAAATGCAAAAAACGAAAGGGATCACGGGCGGTGAAAAGATAGATAGGTCACGGATGGGAGGATATAAGGAATGACGAAGGATTTGTGGATCGAAAGCTTAAATGCCGGGTATGCGCGAGGCCGCTGGAAGAAGAAGACGGTGAATAAAACCACGAAAAAAGAGGAAAAAAAGAAACATGGTACTGGGGAAAAGGAGTCAAAGAAAGAGGGGGAAATCGCGTTCACATCATGGGGCTCAACAGGAAGCAGATGGAGAGCAGAAATCGGATTCAAAAGACGCGGTTCAGACTCCTAGCGGAACGTCACGTCGTAGGATTCTGAACAGGAGAATCATGCGGGGGGTATGCGATGCTCAAAGAAGGGATGCCAGGCGCGTTTTTCGGGGGCAACGAGAGACCAGGGGTTATCAGCCGCGGTCCCAATAGTCGACAAGCAGTAGTGGGGGTACAGGGAGGAAAAAAGAGTCCGCCACTTGGGAACAATACAACCGGCAACTGAGCCCGCAGGTACAATAGCTAAAAAAGCAACACTGAGAGGAGGAAAGAGGGGGGTACCGCAGAACATAAGGTTGGGATTAGGGGCCGGATGGGAAGAAAGGTATCCCGGAAATAAGGACTTGGGAGAATAGGGCTGTGGAACCGAAAAGATAAAGTCCTCGACAAAAACCGCAATCCGGCGTAGGAAATCGGCGGAAGACACAAATGTAGTCTCAGGCGAATCCGAAAGTCTTGAGGGTCTGGCGATGGGGGGCCCTGGGCTCTTCTGAGAAGAGCAGCCAGAATTCGTGAAAGACCATCAACAGGAAAGTTTGGAAAGAAGGGGACCAAGAAAAAGTTGACGCCGTTGAAAAAACGAGGAAGGGGGGGAATCGTGAACGGTTTGCAGTCGGGGTGAATATAAAAGTAAGGCAGAAAATCTAGGATTGAGATACGACAACCTTCAGTCAGGGAAGGCCACAATCCTGAAATAATCGATAGGCCTGCCATCCGACCAGTGACAGTGGTTCCCAGCGAAACAGAGTCCCGTGAAAATGGTGCGAAGTGGGACAAACAACATGGGAAGATAAGTCGGTTGATCTAGGAGAAAAGGGAGACAAGCTGGGATAATCACACGTTGGAGGACACGACGGAGTCGGAAAAAAAAAAAGGGTAAAATTAGGGACGCCAGAGCTGGTGCGTGACAAACAGTTGACTGGAAGGGAGGCGCAGCGACGGATGAACGAAGCGGAAAGGAAGGGAACGCATGAAAAAAACCAAAATCGCCGACTCTAAAAAAACTCCAACCGCCGGGGAGGGAATTGGGAGTTGAAAGACTGTTGGGAGGAAAGATTGGGATGCCCAAACCAACACCAACAACAACAAAAACAAAAAAAAAAACCACACCCAGAGAGAAAAGGGTGGAAGGGGGGGGCAATAGATAAAACGCGCATGGTACTAACCATCGGAGGGCAGTATATTAAAAGAAGGAAGGAAGGTTGGGGCAGGTCCACCGTCGCGGGAAGATAGAGAAGTTTGCATGATGGGGGTAGGGGTAGATGGCTACGAAAGGCAGGACTGAGATATAGCGGAAAAGGGGACGCCCCACCATTTCGTTACTCTACAACGGTGATGTGTACGGACCAGTGAAAAGGGCCGTTTAAAGAAAGGGGAAACAACGGAAAGTTCAGGGGAGATCACACGGCGGAGAAAAGAAACACCAGGAGAGACTGGCCCAGGGGAAGACCAGTAGCTAGGCAGGTGGCCCATTTCTCCGAAATAGTGGGAAAGGAAGGGAGTAATCAAACAAGGGAGGGCAGCGACACCCTTCACCAGCCTTGGCCGCCAGCAGTACCACCCAGCAAGGAAATGTTAGAGCGGGGACTAAAGATAGACGGATTCAAGATGCAAGGGAATGAGAGTTACGGCAAGGTTTGAAACTTCTTCGTGAGCGCGGTGCTCATCGTATTCAACATCATGGACTATGACGGTAAAAGAGAGAATCCGTCTCCAGAAAAGTCGGAGAGGACACGAATGGGAGAAGTGCGGTCACCGGCAGCGTTATCCATTGGTGTGGTAGGAAAGAAACCGCCCGGACCACGACTGAAAGGGAGAGGAGCCCAATTCGAGTCAGCAGAGAAAACAACACGGAAGGGGACATGATAGTTCTGACCCACCATCCGTCGTAGGGGAAAAAAAAGGGTTCCAGTTACGGAACAGTGACCTGAAAAACGAAAGGGTGGATCTTAAAAAACTCACAATAAGTTCCCAAGCACAGCAATAAAGATCTTAGTAACGGAACGATCTTGCACCGGGACCCCGTACTCGAACAAACGGCCGCTTAAAAAAAAAAAAAGACATGACCTGGGAGTTTTTCAGAGCTTAAAGAAAAATGCACGGAGGTCGGACAGAGTCGCGCGACAAAAAGAGGAAGAGGGGGGTCGGAGATGGAAAAAGAAAAACTCCTTAAGCAAACGTGGAAACAAGACGAGCTGAAGTCCTCTAAAAGAAGTTGGGGTGGGCGCCGAACGAAGAGTGGAAGTACACTGAACCCCAAAGTAGGGCAAAGAGAAGGTTGGGGGGATCAGGAAAAAGGAGATCGGTCAGGAGCAAAGGGAAAAGGTCACCCGAAAGGAAATAAGAAAAAGGCCAAGCGTCCATAGCGGGGCTCCCCGAAACCTTAACCAATCACCGTACTATGGCCCTCAGGAGTCATCGCCCGGAACTCACCAACACCAACGCCGAAAGAGCATAGACCAAGAAAAACAAGAGGAGCTTTCTTCTCGGGGACTGAAAAAACAAGTGCGAAATTAAGGTGGAAAAACGTCCGGGGATCGAGCGAGGTAGTCCGATCTCGATCGCAGCACAACAGTCTCAAAAAAGGGAAGGGGGAAGAGAAAAAAGTATGGCAGAACAAAGAGAGGGAAGGACAGGGGAGACCGGGTCGGAAGGGTATGTAAGATATCAAGAGACAGCTTGAAAAGAGTGACAAGGACCCGAACATTCAGGGAAAACCGTTGATCTTAAGAACGGAAAAACACGGGAACGAAAGCCCCACGCGGCTGGTCAAACCAGTCCGCGGATTCGAGGAAAGGATGTCCAACATAGAAGTCATAAAGAGGTTCGAAGAAGGACTCTTCATCAGCACTGCACTAACAAAAAACGAGCACCGTTCACTGGGGAACCGAGGACTTTTCGTACAGGCTGGAACCTCGGAACACAGCTGCTTGGGCGGGACCTGAAAAAGAAGCAAGGGGAGTGGATGTGGAGAGGTGAAAAACCAGAACAGGGGAAAGGGAAGAAGTGGGAGAAAAACCAAGTGAAGACAGAGGGGGACATGAGGGGGAACAAGGAGGGAAGCTGGTCTCCTGGGCACCAACTCTCGTAATGTCGCAGAAGGGGGAATATCTTCACTCTTAAAATCAGAGATCACAAAAACAACAGAGGTAAAAGAGATTTTGAAGGAAGAAGCCACTGCCTAGGAACCGGGAGCGTTGTCGCCCCGAAGGAAGAACGATCGCAGTTGTGGGGGAAAAATCGGCGATTCCAAAGGGGTGAGAAACATTCAGTTCATGTAAAGGTTGCAACCGAGGTCGACCCAGAGAAACATCCACAACTGAGCTTAAAACAGCGAACCCAATCAAGCTCACCGGGCGCAGACCGACAATCCGGAGGTTGAAAGGGAACGGTGAGCGAGGGAAGCAGAGCGAGCGGGAAAGAAAAAAATGTGACCGGGGAAGGCTTTTGGAAAACAGACAACATAGAATAATCAAGCGATGAGCCAAAGGCAGGGCGACGTGAAGAGGAGAAATTGACTCTCTCGCAAGCAAAAAAAAATCCTGAAGTGAAATCGTGGCATTGGTAAAAACCGAGTCACACGCAGGAAAAGCAGTAAAAGACAGAAAAAAAAAAAGGGGCCCCTGAATACCACGGTGGGCAGGCACTCTGACAAAGAAAAAGTGACACCGTTGTGGAATCGGGTGAAGTTCTCTCGAGCTGGGGGAAAACGAGACGCCGGATCTCCAAGGAAAACTGTGCTTCAATCTAATCGCTTGTGTTCGGGGAAATCGGGAAGAAAGAGAATAGGGTTAAGGGGGGAAACTGCGCCATGAAAGAGGGCCGGCGGGCTGTTGAAATGCATAGATTTGCTGGGAATATGGAAAGAAGTTGTCGGGTGGTGGTATTCGTCGCTGGAGCCCACCTCCAAGTGACAGCTGACATCGGAGATGAATATGGAGGGTGAAACAAAAAAGTTTACGGAAGGTTGCAGGAAGCCGTTAGACTGTGGCAAAAAGACGCGGATAAAGGCCAGTAGGAAAGCTTTGGCTTGTTGCGGCCGTGGACGGCCAGGGCGGTTCGGGCCAAAACCAAACCAAAATAAGGAATGGAATTCAAAGTGGACCCTCGCCACCTGATCCAAGGGACCGGAAGGCAAAAGTGAGAAGGTTAATCCCAGGGCCAAAAGAGGGATAGTCTACAGGCTAATAACGGGAAACACCTCAACATCTGGCAGGGAGAAAACCTACGGAATGGGAGTGGGGGGGTGAGCTGGCACGCAGTTGTTCCGAGTAACGGAGGGGCAAAAAAACAAAGATCGACTACTTGCGCAGAAGGGGGCTTGGGATGACATTTTGGGGTGAATTATGTTGGTGAAAGGGGCAAAGCGAAAGTTGAGACAGACGGTTAAAGAACTTTGGGGCCGAGAAATGGAAAAGTTTTGAATATAGAAGAGCGGGCCACCCGGAAGACCTCATCAGGTCGCGGTGACCGGAGTGATTTTACAAGTGATGAATAAAGCGAGCTCCGCGGAAAAGTTCGCGGGGGGGGATCCGGGGCGCTTCTTTTAACTAAACAACAAACCTGGGACGGTTACAACTGGCCGGGGAGAATGAAAGGTAGAAAAACTTAAACCGGGGGGGGGGCGAAAAAAAAAAAAATCAAATGGGAAAAAAAAGGGATAAACTATGAGCGGTCCTCGGGGGAAAGGCACTGACTATCGAGAAAGAAGAGTCAAACCGTGCAAAGAGGGAACATAGCGGGAAGGAAAATGATGCAGACTGGGTCGAAGAGCAGACATGTCGTCTCGGGGGGGGAACTGATGAGAGCAATTGGGCACGGGGGAGGGTGTCTGGGAAGTTCCAATAAAAGGTGGTGATTAGCCTTACGAAACGCACACACAGTCCCGCGGATCCTGGACACGCCTAGGCGAACGGTCCTGCCGGAGGTGTGAGAGCGAGCGCTTGTGGTCTGGGAAAAGACAAACATTCACTACGCAAAGTATCGGGTTAGGGATCTTCAAAGGCCAATAAGTGGGGAAGGTCCCTTCACACCGGGGGAATTCCCTCTGTAAGACCATGGAGGACAAACGCTAATATCCGAAACAGACGCCCGACAAGGGACCGTATTCTGACAGCT
>Ga0179593_1660203_pt1 | contig 10958 bp, 15 predicted proteins | sample CZODoug2_1_08_16_FD_185931 | JGI IMG/M metagenome (GOLD analysis project Ga0179593, IMG submission 185931) | Vadose zone soil fungal communities from Angelo Coast Range Reserve, California, USA - CZODoug2_1_08_16fungal (PacBio error correction) | ecosystem: Environmental > Terrestrial > Soil >...
AGCAAAAGGTGCCGCCCTTCATCCCGAAAAAAAAAAAGAACCGGGGAAGGGACTTAATAATATCCCGCAAGAGGTAGGGCGCCGGCACCGTGTGGGTGGGGTTGGAGCGCAGGGGGGGGGTTTGGTGACCCGTGGGGTGAGTAGGGGCAAACCCAAAGGGGATGTAATAGGTCTCATCAAAAAAAAAAAGAGGTTGACAAGTCAGGTGGCGTTCAAGAAAGGACCAGGGGAAAAAAGTCGAGAACGTAACGGTTGCCGGAAAAAAAAAAAATCAAGGGTGAGGGGAGGGACAAAGGCATTGAGGTGTCTTTGGCAAAGAGGACCGTTGGAAAGACGATGGCAACAAAAAGGGGAACGGGTGAGTGAGTGGTACGAGGTTACGGGGGAGGGGAAAGAGGTTTTACTGGCGAGTCATTCAAAGCTTGCCGTCACGTTGTCAAGAAACCTTCCTCAAAAAAAATCAGATAGAAGGGTCTGGGGGGGGACAACGGCCGAAGAAATCAAAAAAGGAAAAGTAAGGCCGCCAAGACGGGTGAGCAGACGTTTGAAAAAAAAATGAAGATTGGGTCCGTCAAAAAAAAAAGGAGAAAGGGGGGGGGAGAAAGAGGGGGTAAGGTTCCGTTGAACGGCCGGAAAAATGACTACACACAGGGGGGCCATTGGCAAAAAAGGGTCAAAAAAACCTCAACCGTCCGGGGGCAAAAAAAAAAAAAAAAAATCCACAAAACGGGGAAAGAATAAAACCAACGAAAGGGAAAAAAAAGGACGAGAGATAGGGAGGTTCACAAGTCGGAAACCCGGCCAATAGAAGTCAGACAGTTGACAGGGTTGGGGGAGGAAGCCCAGCAAATTTGTCAGAAAAATGTAATGGTTCCGAGCGTAAGAACCATTTTCAACGGGGGGGGAAACCAACGAGGAAAAAGGTTTTCTCGACCAGTTGCCTCCAAAAACGTTAGCAAGGGGGAGGGGGAAAGTGGACGGTGCCTCCAGGGGAGTTTAAAAAAAAAAACGGAGACGGAAAAGGGAACATACGGTAAGAGAAGGGGGAACCCACAAAAAAAAAAAGATTATGGGGTAGCTGGAGAAACAGCCGAAAAAGAAAAAAGGTGGTGAGGCGCACAGGGGTCAGGACGTTGGGCGGATGAGAAAAAGTGGAAGGGGGGCGAACGCAGGGTTTTTTGGTCCAGGGTTAAAAACCCAAAGTGGAATGGAAGGGGGGGGACGCAACTGTCACCTCGTTAGGTGTGTCCGAGAGCCGCTTGGGGGGTTCAAGTCGGCGGCCGAGGGAGGGAAAAAACAGTATAGGAGAAGGCGAAGGCCTATCAAAGCGGTAAGTAGGAAAAAACGAAGTCGGAGGTGGTTCCGGGAAAAACGCCGGGTGAATCGTTTGGGGCAAAAAAAAGAATGAGGGTGAAGTGGGGAAAGGCGGGAGGGTTGGCCGGGTTGAAAGGGGGAAAGGCTAAGGGGGTGCGACCAAGGGAGGGGAAAGTTGGGAAGAACCAGAGAAAACTCGACGGGGTTCTCCACCACCAAGAAGGGTGAAAAATCGACGGTGTAGGGGGGGTCTGTTTTGACACAAAAATAAAGAAACCACAGCAAGTCGGGGGAAAGAACTCCGCCGAACAGACAAAAGAGGGAGACATCGTGTCCAAACATAAAGGAAAAACGTTGAGGTGAAACCCCCCAAAAGAAGAATTGGCAGAAAAAAAGGCCTCCCCACAAGGGGGAAAAAGCCCGTTTGCCAAGGGGGCCAAAGTTCAAGGGGGAGGAAGAAGAAAAAGGGCAGGGCTCAGAAGTGTGAGGCAGAAGTGGGGGAGGAGGAAACAAGGTGCAAGACCGTAAAAGGAAAACATGAGCCGGAAAAAATAGGACATGGGGGGAAAAAAGGACTTGGGAAGGTGACAGAAAAGACATGCGGGGCGCCGCCACCACGTAAAAACACAAAAAAAAAGAACGTTCAGGAAAGGAATTCCGACGAAGTGTCAGGGGAAGTGCCCGTCAAGGGGAAAAAAGGGGGACGGCCCGGCAAAGTGAGGGAAAAGGCAAGGGGAAAAGGTCCGGGGGTCGAACGTCAGTCCGCCCAGGGTAAAAAAACAGGGGGGGGCGTGCGAGGTGGGGGACTCTCGAGGAAAAGTCGAAAAAGAAAATTCGACCACGGTGAAAAAAGGGGGCAGGTGGTGAAAAAAGCGAGAACAAAAAGGCTGTTTGGAAAAAAAAAAAAATTAAGCCAGAAAACAGACCTTTCAGCAGGGAAAAAAGAGGGAGGAAAAACAAACCAAAGTTCCGGGGGGGGGGACTTAAAAAAGGGACAGGCCTGCCCCGACAGGTCGAAAAAAAGGAAAACAGGATGAAAACGGGGGGGGTTAACACCCGAATGGGGGAAAGGGGAAAAAGAAAAACCGCAATGGGGGTACCGTCACCCAACGGTTGGGGGGAGTCAGACTCAGGGAAAAAGCAGCTCGCCGTCTCCAAAGCCAGAATTAAGGGAATCGGGAAAAAATGCTTACTCGAAGGGGAAAAAAGGGAAGCAAGACAGAAAACCGCTCCAGGTCATGATAAAAAAATATAAACAAAAGACAGAAGGAATCTCCCGCCAAGTGCAAAAAAAAAAGCGGTAAAACCCCTGTGGGCGCCTCGGTGACGTGAGAAGAAAACAAAAAAAAACACAAAAAAACAACAAACACAGGGAAAAAGGGGGAGAGAAAACGGGGCCAACCGGATACGGGTCGTGGCGGCCGTTTAGAAGACAAAGGGGAGTGGTCGGGGGCACAAAATCGCAGGGGAAGAGGGGTCAAAAAGAAAAGACTTTCTACCTTATTTCTTCAAAAGGAGGGCCCGAAAAGGCGAAGGCGGCGGCCGAGAGAATGGGGGAAACGAAGTCACCCTGAGAAATGATATATAAAAAAAAAGCCATCAAAAACAGGCAACCGGAATTTGACTGGAAAAAGGACAGGAAAGGGAAGGCAAATTTTGAAAGCATCGTTGGGGGGAAAAAAGGGCAAAGAAAAAAAACGCAGCACCCGTCTGGGGAAAAAAGGGTGGCCGGGGATGAATTCAGAAAGAAAGGAAGTCAAAGCAAGGGAACTATCATTTCAAAAAAAGTTGATGAATCCTATGCCGCAAAGGAAAAGCCGGGGACGGAGTTAAAGTCTGGATCAGGACAAAAAAGGCAAACGTTTTTCATCCAACAGGGGGCCAGGAAAAAAAAGGACTAAATACATTCGGGGAAAGGGGAAGCCACGAAAAAACACTGTCCAGGGGACCTAAAAAAAAGGAGGAAAGTGAAGAGGGAAACAAAAAAAGGACAAAAAATTTGGTGGCGCGGAGCCCCCAAAAAGTGCAAAAAAACAACCTTGTCCCTTCACATAACAAATACACCCTGACCTAAAAAAAAAGGTGAAAGGAATGGCGGTGAAAAGACCAAACAAGAACTACTGTGGATTACAAGGGAGGGATCCAAGAAACAGCATGAATTCAAAGCTTAAAGGGGAAAAAGAGGATGGGGAGAAACAATGTCCGTAAGGAACGGGGTGAGGGGAAGAAGCTGGGGGGGGGGAAGGGGGGAAACCAAACCACACCCAGGACCGTGAAAGGTTGGTCAGAAGTGGGGGAGAGAAGGACACTGAAAAGAAAGGGAAAAAAGGAAAGACCGGCAACACCCCCGGGAAAAGGAGCTAAGCCTAGTCCAACGAGGATAAGAAAAAGGGGAAAGGGGCAAACGAAAAGCAGTTTACAAAAAACGGAAAAAAAACAAAGTCAACTATCAAGAAGGAAAAAAGTTGGGGAAGGTGGGGGAGGGTGAAAAACGCTGGGCCCTCGAAGGCAAAAGAAAATACGAGGGGAAAAAAAATTCAAAAAATTGACACAAGACCGAAAAAAGTCTAGGAAGGGGACCAAAGAGAAGGGTTGGGGGTAAAAAAAAAACATCTGTGCACAACTTGGAGGGGGGGGGCTCACCTCCTGTGTTCCCACCTTAGGGCCACACAAGGTTTAGAACCATCGATAAGAAAAGAAGAAATTCACCCTGCAAAGAAAAAAAAAATCCAAAAGTCCACGTCATCGCGCGGAAAAAAAGAACAAACCCTCTAGCTGGAACAGGCCTGAAACGGACAACACTCGCGAGGAGCACCGAAGAAAGAGCGGATAGATTTGGTCGTACACAAGAGAAAGTTGGTTACAGATAGGCTGAAGCAGGAAGGGGGGGAAAGAGGAAGGGAAAAACGCTTCGGTCAAAATACACGACTTGGGGGAAAAACCCTGAAAAGGGAGGAAAAACAATGGCGGGGGAAAAAGACGGGCACCGTGCAATACTCAACTCGTGAAAAAATAGGAAAGAAGGAAGAAAGCGACACCATAGAGCGGCAGGGGAGGAAACCAAAAATCAGATCCCGGGAAAAAAGAAAGTTCAAAGGAGGGAGTTGTTTGTCCTTCTAAGTGGTTGGGGAAACGGAAAGTGCAAAAAGGAATTAAAAAAACAAGGTTTGGGGTCACAGAAAGGAAGGGTTGGCAAAAGTTCGTAGACAAAAACCGGAAAAATAAAGGAAAAAACCGGCACCGACTACTAAGAGAAAAAGACAACCTTCCGAAGGACAGAAAGGAGAAAAATAAACAAAAGGAAAAGCCGCCAACGCAAAAAAAGAAAGTCAGGAAAAAAAAAAAAATGGAAAAAGGATTCTCCTTCAAAACCTGAGAAGAAAACTCGGCTTCTACTTTGGTGAACTTGTCGGCGAAGCGAAGGGGGGAGAATATTGGGAAAAACAGGAAAAAAAAAAAAAGCTGGCCTCAAACACTCTCAACCAAGGGGCAGAACCAGGAAAAAACCCACTCCGGGGCAACCCGCCACGGAAAAAAACTCTCCGAACAAAGGAAGAACCAAAAAAAACCTTGGGAACAAATGAAACTCAAAATCAAAAAAAACAAGAGAAAGGCTAAGTCCAGGAAAATACAAAAAAAGCCGTCTTTCTGCCTTAAATAGGAGTAAATTCTCCTAGCATCACTTATCGTTCTAGGGGTCCAAGAGAGGGGTGGTGAAAACGAACAAAAAATGACTTTTTCAGACACAAAGCGCCAAGCCCTAAAAATGAAGAAAAAAAGTTAAAGAACCATAAGGGAGAGGAAATGAAGTTTTCAACCGGTCAAAAGTCCAATACTTCTGGAAAAAACCAACGGAAACCGGGGAATGAACGGGGAAAAAAGGGGACAAAAAAAAAAGGGTGAAATTCCAGCCAAAAAAAAAACCAACCAGAAAGAGGGAGGGGGAACTGAAACTTCTTGACAGAAAACTGAAACTGGGTACCTTCGCATGGGGGGGAAACAAAGGTCACCTAAGGGGAGAAAAAACGAAAATACGAAAAAGGGGCTCTTTCAAAAGGGGGAACGAAAATTCAAAAAGCGGCATCGGAGGGTGAAAAGGCCGCAGAGGGGGGGAAAAGAAAGTATAAAAAAAAAAAAAAAGTCAGAATTCTAAAAGTAAAACGCAAGCAGGATTCCTTAACTTGAAGACATCAACTAAAGGTGGCCGGGGGGGGGGGGCCCGGCAAGGTTGCACGTCAAAAACTTCTGGAAGGAAACAATCGTCTCCAAACCACCCAAAACAATAAAGCTATAGTAGTAGTTAGACGTCTTGGGTGGCCAAAAACCCCGGAAAGCTTTGGAAAAAGAGGAAGTCCCTTTATGAGAAGAGAAGACTCCCGGGAGCGGTGGGGAGGAAAGGAAGGAACGTTTGGGGGGATTTGTTAAATGGCTTCCTTTTTTAACTCCAGCAAGGGAAAAAAAAAAAAAAAAAAATGGGTGAGTTCAGAAAAATTGGCCCCGAATAGGGTTAGGAAGTACAGCAAACTAAACGTCTGGTGCAAAAGGGAAGGTGTCCTTCCACCAAGAAAATGAGAAAAGGTCGACGACTTACGTCGTTGCAGGCGCCCGACAGGAGGTTAAGCTAAAATGCAGCAAGGGTGATGTGGGCAGGAGGGAATGCCTTTAAAAAACCGTTGGAACGGGGAAAGGAATTCCGTGCCGGAGTTAAAAATCTACAGGGGTTGAAAAACGGTGCGGGCGAGGCGCAAAAAAAATCAAGGAATGGGCGTTTTTCACTAAGAAAAAAAAAAAAAAAAACGTCGAAGGGGGGGGTCTAAAGAGGATAGGGTAAAATTTTGCAGGAAACCAAAAAAGAGGGGGGCCGTTTGCCAGTCAAAGAAGGGTATAGGACGGGGGGCAAGCTCGCAAAGCTGGATGGGGGGAGGGGCCAGGTAAAATCAAAAAGTATTAAAGGGAGAAAAAGGGGGGGTGGGGGAAGTTTAACTCTTTTGGGACCTTGAAGGGTAGGTGCATCTGTTGGGGGGAAAAAGGTAACGGCCCAAAGGGGCTCACTCCAGGGGCAAGCAAACGAACTCCCTTTTCACAAAGGAAAATGAACGATCGACAGATAATGTCGTTGGGGGGGGAACGGCCAGCAAGGGGAAAGGAAAAAAAGGATTGGAATGACCAAACCCTCAGACGTGAAGAAAAAAAGGGTCGGGGGAGGGACGCCAAGGAGATTTTCTAACCTGACGGAAAGAAGACGTGAGAAAAAATGCGGTGCCGGTGAAACGCGCGATTGAAGTGAATGGGGAAGGGAACAAAAGGGTCAGAAACAAGTTAAGGACAAAAAGGGCCAAAAAGGACCGGGTAGTGATTTTTCCAGTCACAACCAAGGGCGTCCCCACGAACACGTCCCGTCATCCGCGGCTCCGAAGAGGGGAGTCGGCCAACAACAAAAAACCATCGAGGGGGGGGGGGGGCTCAAGGGGAGGGACACCCGAGGACAGGACGTTGTCTAGGTTTTGAAGGCCGGATTGTCCGGAGATGTAACCAGGTGTTCAAAGGGGACAAAGAGTAGCCGCAAGGAAAATAAAACCACTTACGTCCGTGCGTCCCGGATGAACAGCTCGGTCACAACCGGGTAAGCAACAAAAAGGAGATTTCTTTAAGGACGCAAGAAAAAAGAGTGTCGTTGCCACTGGGCGGAAAGATCGTTTTGCCAATAAAGAAAGGCCCGGGTGGGTGGGAATTTGGGCCCAGGCGGGGAAGTCCGTTGAACAAAACGGTTCCGGAGAGGATGTGAAGTTGGGGCGCCCCACACGTGAGGTGGAAAAAGGCGGCGAACCAGAAAGGTGGGAACAATAAGGGGGTGGGAAGCCCAACCAAAACGCCGCAGGACAAGGCGGTAAGGTAATCGGTTGGGAAGAACGCCGGTCACATGGAAAAAGGGGGGGACGCGAAAAAATGCCGGCAGCAGTGGGAGAAAAGTCCAAAATCCGATCATTCAGGTATCGGGGGGAAAAAAAGGACCGTGAGCAGGTCTTTGCCGCCAAAACGTGACCAGCAAAAGGGGAAGACGGGGGGCCAAAGGCCATTGGGAAGGAAAGGTCTGAAGCCGTCGTCCGCTAACCGGTCCATGTGGGGAAAAAAGTGTGTGAAAAAACGTGTTAGCGAAGGAAGAGGGGGAGGTATCGGTGACCAACCTCACCCTCGGGACAAATCCCCGGGACCACGTCCCGACGGAAAAAGGGGGAAAAAGAGATGTCAAAAAGGTTTTCAAAACGGTGAAAAAGAAGGCTGGGGGGGGGCCTCCTCCATCCGAGGGTGGATCCACCCCGCCCAATTTAAAGGGAAAAGGGACCGAGTGAAAAGGTTCGGAGCCAAGAAAATTTGGGAAGGGGCAAGAGTGGCGATACTCAATGTGTTGGAAAGGGGTCGAAGAGACCGCCCCCCCGGTCACCCAAAAGGGGAGGAAAAGGGAACGTGTTCGAGTCAAAAAAAAGTTAAATGGAAAAACCGATTGAAAGGGGGCTGTTGGGACGCACGAGAAGTAGAAGCGTCAAACGTTTTGTTCCCATGAGCGATAGGGGCGAACCTCATCAATGTAGGCAAACGATTGGAAAAAAAAGGGCGGTTTCTGAAAATCCTAAGAGCAACAGTGCCGACCAGGGTGGCGGCCCGTGGGGGAAAGAGGGGGTGAGTTTTTTGCAGAAGTCGAAGGGGAGTCTTGAAGGAGTCCAAGTTCCCGTCACCAACCGTGTGGGGCTGGCGTCTCGGATTCGAGCACCACACGGACGGGGGGAGAAAATTATTACAAAAAAAACCCGCTCGGGCGCCAATCGAGAGAGGGGGAGGGTTCCCCATGAGCGCATAGTCAGAAAAAAAAAAGCAAGTCCGATTGTTCCGAAAACCCGGCCGGTGGGAGGGGAAGGGTCCCCCAAAACGTGTCCAGAAGAACAAGTCGCCCCGTGGGAAACGAAGAAAAGAAAAGGGGGGGACGAAGTTCAACAACGACAGAAGGAGAGAAAAAGATTGCCAGACCCGAGGCGCCCAGGTGCGACGAGAAGGCCTGGGGGAAACTAAAAAACGCCAATCTGCCAGGTTTGGGGGGACCAGCGATCTCACAAGATGAAAAAGGTGGCTATGAAGGTCATGGACAACCTGCGAAACGCAGCAGACAGGTCGGGAGGTGAAAGGGGGACCTCTATCAAAGGTGGAAAAAAAATCAAGAAAACAAAAGCCTACGATAGCGACAAGAACGGAACCGTGAGACAGGGCGGGCCCCAGGAAAACGTGAAAGATTCAAAACAAAGACGGGTGAAAAAAACGTCCAACGAGGCGCCCACCGGAAAAACCTTTCGCGCAACGGGCTGAGACTTTCCAGCAAACGGCAAAGGGACAAATTCTGACCGTGACAGTCCAAGACCGAACCGGAGGCGGTTTTTTTCGGATGCTCAATACAACGCCGGCGGAACTTAGGAGCGGAAAAGGCCAACGGTCAGCGTGGCGAATGGCCAGCTGGACCGTGGAACGAAGAAACCAAATCGGCAACGATGCAAAAGGAGGGTGGAACCAGGGCCGACTGAAAAGTTGAAAGACCTTGCCATTAAAAAGTCGCCAACGTGGCCGGCGGGGAAATTGACCGCAAAGAAGCGCCCAGGGCAACTGGGCAGCGAGGAAGAAAGGAAAACAGTAAGGGGGTACGTACAAACGAAGGTCCACGGGACGACAGAATGATCTTCTGGCCAAACCCACCAGGGAAAAACGTTGGAGACAATGTCACGGCGACGTGGGGAGCGTGGGATTAGTTTACGGGAAAAAAAAATTTGAGGAGACTAAACTCTGTTTGCCAAAAACGTCCCAAACCGGTACCAACAGACAACAGAAAGACGGTCAGGACCTTTAAAAACCGGGCCAGAAGTGTAAAATGACAAACGTCATCTTCGAAAAAAGTTGTGCGAAGAATCGGCTGGGGGGGGAAAACGGGTTCTTCTCAAAAGTTCAACGGAATAAGAAGAGAATGAGGACGACTGTGCCGGAGGCCGCCCAAGGAAACATTGCGGTGACCGCACCTTTGAAAAGGGGAAACTTCAGTACGGCATCCCTTGGGGGTTGTGGAGAACCGCCGAGGTGCACCGATCTGGTCGAAACAACCCTTTGGGGGGAACTGAAAAGGATGGCCAACCTTTCTACCTCAACAAGGGGAAACAGGAAGAGCCTTCACGTCACAAAAATTCCAACGAGACTGTCGAAGGCGTGCAAACCCCTCGAACTGCGCCAATGAGCCCGAGCCTCTTATCAGCGGGGAAAAGGGCAAAAAGAAAAAGGGGCGACATGCTTCCCCTACGTTGGACTAAGTAGCGTGAGAGCGCCGGCCAACCGGACTGAATACAACGATAGCCCAGCAAAAAAGCAATTGTAAAACCTTCGGTTAACAAGCTGAGGCCCCATTTTTGAGGGCACGGCAAAAATCCAAATAAAAAAAAAAATCCCAAAGACCCCAGGAGGGAGGGAAGTCCGTTCAGCCAAACCCTCGGCCGCGGCGGGCAGCGACCACCAAATGAATCGGCAAGACCGAAACGGGATTACGGAGTGTTTGCCTGAAATGGTTACGGAAAAAGAAAAAGGATTGAAACGAAAGTCCTCACGTTGTGCAAGTTTTGGGCGACGGCGAAGAAAAGACACATTCACCACCGGCAAGGCGTTTCAACCAGGCCGGGGAAAAATACTTCTCGACCAACTGAAAGAACAGGGGCACGCCGGTGTCTCTCAGCGGCGCGCACCCCGGCCACTGAAACAAGTCGATCCGGCAACGACAAAATTTCGGGCCAAGGGGAACATCTCTATCACTGAAGGACCAAAGGAACCGGGGGACGTGGTGAAGAGGCCGGCTGACAAAGAACCGAGATGTGGCGCAAAGACGGAAAGTCCAGATTACAATTGTCTAATAAAGCACCTATACAGGCAACCGATTCCACGGAAAAGCGGCAAAACAAAGGACGCGAAACAGACGGGGGAAGTCATCAGGCGGCAGTACCAGGTGTCCGACCAAGTAAAAACCGGCCCGGCAACGACACAATCGGCTTCTACACGGGCAGAGAAGGGAGGGCGCCTCTGAACCAGCATAGACGGTCGGACCGTCGCGGTGGGGGAAAGGAGGGAAAAAACAAACGCACGGGCAACGAGATTGCAAAAAACTACCGCCTCGCAAAGCTACAGGAAAACAAGGGGGAGCCGTGTGGCCCCCAACGGTAAGCGCTTGCAATTAAGAACACGCGGCCCAGCCGGCAGCACCCGAGGCCAAACACGGGGGTCAAAAGCACCTGATCGGTCCGGGGGGGCCAGGGCAACGGTCCCTACGTATCAAGACGAAGCAATTCGACGGGGGTTTGGTTCTGAACGGACGGAAAAGGGGAAGAAAAAAAGGGAAATGGGCCACGGTCCCTGCGACTAGAACGGCCACGATTGGCCTTACAACGGCTTGAGGAATTCCCACAGGCCCAAAGCAATGCCGCTCAACATCGTCGATAAGGAGTTAACCGGCCGGAAAAAGACTTAAAACTCTCAACCGGGGGACGGGGCCCCGGGCGAATAGGATACGCTCAATGGCGGGGAAAAAAGAGCCGATGAAAAAAAACCGGTCAACCGGCAAAAGCGTCGGA
>Ga0179593_1266999_pt1 | contig 10957 bp, 8 predicted proteins | sample CZODoug2_1_08_16_FD_185931 | JGI IMG/M metagenome (GOLD analysis project Ga0179593, IMG submission 185931) | Vadose zone soil fungal communities from Angelo Coast Range Reserve, California, USA - CZODoug2_1_08_16fungal (PacBio error correction) | ecosystem: Environmental > Terrestrial > Soil >...
AAAAAAAAAACTACTCAAGAAACCGTGCAACACAGGAAGCTGCACGACATGCAAGAGTATCTAGAGACGGAAACACAGCAAAAGTCTCCACCGGAGGGGAGGCAACTCGGGGCAGCTCGACGTCCCAATGAAAGCCCGGTTTGACAAAAAGTGCGGGGGAGGCTTTGAGGTTGTGGGGGGGGGTCGCCAGCAGAAGGGGACAAAAGAGAAAGATACGGAAGAGAAACACGCCGGATCTCGAAATTCTACAGTGATACACGGACATATAAACGGGGGGAGCCCGGAGCCTTCACATCAAATAGGAGAAAGAAAATGACTACGTGGACGAAATCAACGCCTACGGGGAGCGGAGGAGAAGACGAAATCAACGCTGATGGTCAGGGCGGGAGTACAAAGGAAATCGGCGGCAGGAGTCGAAAGATACGCCGAAAAAGGTCAGAAAAAAACCAATAACCGGCTGCTAAAAAATATGGAGTCGTCTGGAACGTCTTTAAGGCTCAGAAGACAATCTAAATCTCGTAGCGTCGTCCCCGCGGGCGCTTATGGCTGACCCTCTCTAAGGTCCGCAAGAGGGAACGAACGGCAAGTCCAACCATCACTCATCCCGCGGACCGGTCAACGACCCGGGGGAAGAAAGAATAAGCCAGGAAACTCTCTGATCAAGGTAAGGAAGACGGGCAAATGGTCGCGCAGGTGACCGCGAAGGACGACCGACAACCTCAAAGCGAGAAAAAAGTAATGGGGAGCAACAGAATCGCCCGAACAAAACCCTACTCGCCGTACGATTGAAAGTGTATCATTCCAAGCACAAAGATCACTTCTTCAGGAACGAGATCAGCAATAGCAGGGGGGAAAAGTGCCGAAGAAGAAACGAGCGAGGCGGGCAGGAGGGAAAGTTATCTCTAATAGGCGTCGGGTGAGGGAAACTGGAAGTTGTCTGGTTCCAAGGAGGGGAAAAAAAACGTCTTTGAAAAAAGAAAGACAGCGTCGGCCTAAAAAACGAGGCGCATAATATGTTTCGCCTGCGAAAAGAAAAACGACTTCGCGGGCGGGGGAGTATCTAGGGACGGCGCGAAAAAGCCGGAAGGGGGGGGAGAAAAACGACGGACTTTCTGACGCCCACAGACGGAAGTCAACTAAACTTGGTCCCCTTATAAAGGGGGGGGGGGAGACCCGGTTCACCGCCGGGTTATTTTCCCAAAGTAGACGGCTGAGAACAACACGGGAGAAAGGGTGCGGCAGGACCCATCCGGTAATTGTGCTAACCCGGAACTCAGAAGAAACTTCGGCGGGTGTTCGTCACAAAAACAAGCGCCGCTAAGAAAGAGAAGGTAAACACTAACGATAAGAATGAAGGAGGGAATTATAATCTGATTAAAATTATCATATGGAAAAGAAAAAAGATGGGAATTGGGCCTGGGGGGGGGGGGAATGTGGGGGGTGGTAAGGGGGTTTGGAAAATAAAAAAGGGGGTAAAAGCCGAGAATTTCACTCGCCAAGCGTGGTAAAAGCGAAGAAAAAGGACGGAGCCGTAAGGAAGGAATAGGCGAAGAAGACTCCAGAAGGAAAACTAAGACAGATTTCATCAGAGGTTACAAGGTCTTTAAAAGAGACAGAAGATAAACTAACAAACCGCCGCGAAGACAAACTATGGGTGGACCGCGAGATAAAAAAGGAAAAGAGCGGCTCCACTTCTCTGTCCTGAAGGCGGGACAAAGATCGGAACGGTTGCCGGCCGGTTGGTCCAGACGTGAGAGGGGGGACGGTCGAAAAAAGAGGATCGAACTCGCGAGAACGTGAAAATAGCCCTTCGTAAGTCAGGGCGACACGAGAAGAGAGGCCGACAATCGCGCAGAGAGCTAAGCAGTCACTCCTCTTCTTCCCGGTTTGCCACTCGCGAAGAACATATCAGAAACCGGACTGCTGGGGAGGGGCCGCCGTTCGCACGGACTAAGCTAAACCATACCTCTTTACAGAGCGAAGAGAAGACGGGACAGAAAAAATACGGTTCAAGGAAACGTGTCACCGGCCTGCGGAGAGTACTCTGTACCGAATATGAAAAGAGAGTAAGCGCGAACCCAGGCTCAGTGGAAAAAAAAGGAATAGGGTGACGAAAGAAACGCGGTAGGAAGGGGCACGCGGGCACGGAAATGCATTTGACAAAAGGAACGGTCTTTGTGAAGTTACAATCTCTCCTCAGAGCGCTCTGTCGAGGAGTGGGGGTGTATTTATGGATTGAACAGTTGATGTCAAAGGCGGACGAATCCGAAGCTGGATAAGCTATACTTCGGGCGGCTTGTCCTGGAGAGGACGGAGGGGACTGGCTGTTTGGGGCTAATATACGTAAGAAAGACATACGTGTACGGCATGAGGGGAGGAAGAAGGCACAGCGTCGCATGATCTAGGGGGAAAAGAGGAGGGGAGGGGGTAGCCTACGACCTGAAGGAAGCACGACCTCACTGGCTGTGTACGGATCAACGGACGGGAAGCGGCGGTGCTCAAAAACGGCGCACACAATTACAGGGAGGCAGGGGAAATAAAAGGGGCAAAGACGGCATTATTTAAGCCCCTTGGTGGAGGTCGACGGAAGCTTCCAGGATTTCATCCCTAATAAGGAACGAGAGCGATCGCGATGCGTGGGGTCTGTTGGTATTAAAACAAGTTCAAAACCTGACCGCGTGGAAGTAGTATCGATCAGTCTCGAACAACCGAGCGCGGCCGGGTAGGGCAACCTGCCCCAAAGCAAACGGCACTTCGCTCTCTGCGAATCACCTCCGTCGCACAGACCTCCAGAGGAAGACAGGGGGTCGGCATTGCCGTAACGACACGCGTGATCCCCGAATAATTTCTTCGCGCGGTTACGGAGTCGAATTATAAGGAGAGCTGCAAAGCAAAACGTCAAAGGGCTTGTTCGCGGTCGAGCGACAGAGGCGGGGCAAGAAATGAGCAAGGCGTAAGGGTCGAGGGGGCAAACACCCGAGCCGATCGCCCGCGAAGAATGCGCAACGAACGCTATGTAGGCGTGAGGGACGAAAGAGTGCGCGGGAAGCAAGGAGCCGTAGGTCCGCAGCGGGGGGAGTGCTGGCCGGGAAAAAAAAATCGGATGCAAAGGGGGTAGCCATGGAAGAAAGAAGAAAACTAACGGGTGCCGTCTTCTGAGAGGTCATATAAGTACCGCCCATCGAGGCGACATTTCTCCTTCTATGGGAGAATTCAACAGAGCAGCAAGCGCGGGAAGTCAAAGGAGGGCAACATATCGCGAAAGGTTTATTGTCGAAAATCTCGTTAGAACGCTCAACTCGAGAGAAAACACACCAAAGAGGGGAAGAGGGTGTGAGCTGCGACGCTCACGCAACTTCCACGAAGAAAAAGACAGGGAGAAAGGCCGAAACAAAAACGGCTCGGTGATCTCTACCTCTCAACAAGGCGAACAGTTGATCGGAGGAACTCATGGGCGAGGATCGGAACTCTCGCCGAACGCAAACAGAAAAAAAAGGTCGGTCGAGAAGGGGAGCGATCATTCGAACCCGGGAAAGCGCCAGCCCTCGCTCGAAAAACCTACCCTCGCATGGGGCCGCGCAACGACGAGAAAAGACAACAAGAAAAAAAAGCAAGCGCAAAGTCTTAGAGGGCGATCAAAGAGGATGACACGACGACCACAAACGACGTGAGAAGCGCTGCTCCGCGCGAGCTATCGCAGGGGTCTAAACAAAGAACCAGACGGCCCAGAAGAAGACTCAACTGGGTCACGTAGAGTCAAAAGAATACTAACAGGAGGAGTCACCCCAGAACGCAGCTAGGGAAAGGCAATGCCTACAAGGGTGACTAATACGGGAGGAGAACAGACAGTCGTCGCCAGCGAAGGTTATGAAGAAAATTGTGCATTTGACACGAAAATTCAATGCGTGTGGAAGAAGAGATCGAAAGAGGACCAGCAAAGCGGATCGACGGTAACCAAAATTCCCCCCGCGATAGTCGCTCTCGAAGGTCGGGGCGGAAATACCCCTTCGGACGCTCAAAAAGGGGGGTCCCTCAGCAAGTCCCCCAACCTCTCAGAAGGCACAAGGATACACGAATGGGTGCGCAAACGCGTCTCGGACAACCACGCGTCTCCTCCGGATCAACACGCATCAAGGCAGGGGAGGCTTCTTCCTTCAGCAAGTTATGCCAAGGAAAATGCCGTGCAAGCGAAGCATGCCCAGAGGATTGTCATCTAGCAAATAATCGGACTCGGACCTAATCTGTGGCTTAGGTCAGAGGATAATTCTAACAGGCAAGGCAAGACCGGTCCTCTCCCCGGCAAGAGCACATAGGAAAACCAAGGGCGCGTGGGAAGAAGAGAAGAAAGGACATATATAAATGGGTTTAAGCAGAAAAGCATACTGCAGAAGTTGGTTCATAAGTGATGGCCCGGCGGGAAATCGAAACATAAAAACAGGGGAAAGAACCGCTTCTAGGGAGGAAAACTAAGGTCAAAGGGGGACCATGGTGACGGGGCGCCCGACCTAGCAATTCTGATGCACACTCGGTTCTTAATGCCTTGAAAGCCTAATAAAAAAGCGCAGGATCGAAGAGACGCGGCTTCCTGAAGATGCTTCTAGAAAGATAAAAAACCGCAGCTAAATGAAAATCCGGGGAGAAAAAGGTAAAGGTTGTGAAACGCGATATGCCATATCTGCCCTTTCTGGATTTTGCATCAATGCCGTTCGCACGAGGAATACGATGCCAAAATTAGAGATAAACACAGGAGTGTAGAGCTCTTGCTCGTGTAGTACTACCCAGACGCGTATTAAGAGAAGGAGAAGGCGATGAAGGTAAAAAGAACTATGGTGATCAGGAAAAAAAGGAAGTAAAGACACCACCTCGTCAAAAGGAAGAGCTTTGTAGACGCCTCCATTAAACTAAACATCCGAACGAAGGAAGATCTTCTTAGGAAGAGCGAGGGCTATACAAAAGTGGTGGGAACGACGCGATGGCGGTGGATATCTTTAACTACGGGCACAGGAACTAGGCTCAGATATGAGTGCTGAGGACCGGGGGGCCGCTCCTTAAATCGCGCTAGCGCGTACGGACCTCGTTCCGACATGAAAAGAGAGGAGCACGAAGGGTAGAGGTAAGAAATGAAGAACTGAGGAGCTCATATTTCATTGTTAAGAATAATTAGAAGAGAAGCCCTGGGAAAGTGTGAGTGGTCATAGACGGATAGGAGGCCGGCACGACGAGACTCGTCTCTTGTGAGGGAACATAAAGAAAAGCGGGTCTCGGGCGGTTGCCCCTTGCATCCAACTAATTTAATCAGAAGATCAAAGTGGTTCCTTTGACATTCCATCACTATCAAGGGAATAAAGGCCAAACAGCGGACTGTAGGAATGCCCAATATAAGTTGTAACAGGGTTTCCCTAGAATGCTGGGAGTGGAGAATAATTCCAATAAGTTGGGAGGAAAGACGTGTTCGCAGGCACCGAATCATTAACCAGCATAAAGGGCGGAAGCTGAAGGGGGCGAAAATTGCCCATAGTAGGCAGCCCTGTTTCAGCTACCCGAGGTAATCTCAAAGGGGACGCTGCTAAACCTGCCCCACCCGCAAAGGTCAAAGGTCCGACATCGACTATACAGGCAGGCGCAATGCAAGGGGAGAGAAGGAGCGAAGTCGGGGGGCATGAGGAAAGTTAAGGTGCCCTGGAAAAGACAAAAAAGGAGGGGACCTGACATGAATAACGAAAATTTACGAAAGTGGAGAAAGGGAAGAGGTCCCACTCCATTCAGCGCCCGTGAAGTAGAGTGGAAGGAAATTGGCGGACCAGAAAAGAAGACGGAGACGGTGGATGGCGGAGAAGGGACGGTAAATAAAACTCGACGAGAAAAGCAGTCAAAGTACGAATAGCAGATTGGGCAGGACCAGATCGTCGTGCAAAGCGAACGCCGACGTCTCGGGGGAGGGGGGAGGGGTCAACAGAGATTGGCCTGCCGAAAGGTGCTCGCTCAGAAAACGCCGACAGCGCGGGAGACAGCCGCGGGAAGCGAGATAGAGCAGGTTCGTACGAAATTAGCAAAGGAGACGACTCCTAATTCTCACCCGTGAGGAGCAGAGGGGCGGGATTAGAAAAGAGGGTCCGTCTATCGAGTCGGAAAAAAGGGGGGGGCAGCGTAAAAAAAGAAGGCGGGGGAATTTCACAAAAGGAGAGAGACCAAAATCGGAGGCATCTAGAGGGAAGAGAGGGGAAAAAAGTGGTTCATGTAGAAACGGGGGGGATAATCAAAGACCTTGATCAATATAATTGGAAACTATCGAGAAGGATTTAGAGACGAGCGTCTTGGACAGAGAAAAATCCGCAGAAAACCCTAAAAGCAGCCACATCTAAAGGAGAAGGTGGTCGAAAAAAAAACAAAAAATTCAGGGGGGAATTAGAGCCAAGCAAGTAGAGAGGAAAAGCAGGAACGTTTCGGTGAAGCAAAAAACGTCGCTAAAAGAAAAGTTCCCGAGGAACATGAACTAAAAATAAATCATTTGCAGCGGACGCATCCTGGGGTGAGTAGGTGTTATGATCTCGCGCCAAAAAAACACGGAAAGGAGAAATATCAACCCTAACACCATTTCCTAAAAGGGGACAAAGTATGTCACCGACTTGGAAGAGGGAGGGGTAATCGAACTAAGGCAACTCACCTGGGGGGCAAGGAGTCAAAGCTACTTTCTGGGTGGGGGGAAGAGCGTAAACTGAAAAGCGACTTTTTTACGCTCCAAATGAGCATCTGGGCATTGCGGTTTAAGTGGGGACGGTTTGGCTGTCAAAGAGTCCAGACTGATAAAGCCAAAAAATCGTTAGAGGAATCAACCGCGATAAACAATGGGTATCAAGGGCACGCCCAAAGGGGCACACGGGGGCACCATGACAGAAATAGGATCAAAACGAAAAAGTCATAGTCTGATCGAACTCGCGTCTAAGTCTAGACCAGGGCACGACTTTCCTACAATACTGGAGTGGAGGGCGGCAGAAAACGAGGGAAAGGGATCCCCAAAATGACTAAAGACATCTATGTAGAGGCGCGGGAGATGAGAGATCGTCGTCAAGGAGACTTCTAGTAGGACTCGCACGACGCAAGAGAGGACTCCAGATTACGCGACCAACCTGGCGCTGCTCCAGGGGGCTGAGCACGTCTGAAAGGAAAAATCTATGGATACCAGAGAAAAGGCTTCACACGAAGCGGGTCACGGACGATCGAAGCTCCATATGATGGGATTACGTACGATGACGTGGCCTGGGGCTCGTTAACCGATCGGAATCCCCTACACGGTCAAAGGGGGAAAAAAGCGCAGGTAAAATGTCCTACTCCCCGATAAATCTAAACTCACTTGGATCTATTATGTAAAAGAAAAGGTGAATGCATGGGTTGCAATCAAATCACTAAAAAGAGGAACATGGAACCTCTTCCCAAACATTCAGGACAAAATCTAGTACACCGACTGCTCGAAAAAGTAGATAGCGGGTCAGGACCACGAAACTGGTATCTCAGAACATCGGTCATGAGGGCGTCGTTTAATGTTGGGCATTGAGGGGGACGCACAGGGGAGGGTGCCAGGAACCGATGTTAGACTGGCAACAGAATCGGTAACACTGGGCCCTTTCGCATTCGACAGCCAGTAAGACTGGGCAGCCAGGGGGGGGATTATCTAGAACTGAAACGAACAAAGAAAGTTTTAACGGGGGGGAGAAACGAAGTTACTGCTACCCAATAAGTCTCACTTCAATTCCGGTTAAAACCCCCTCTCTAATCTAATTAAAAGGGCGTGAGGGTCCAAATTAATCTGGCACCAGGACTTGGAGTGGGGAGGCCAGACAAGTGATGGATGGGCCACTGGAACGCAATCACGAAAGAAGGTCGTGGTGGCTGGTGAACAACAGACGACGTATTTGAAAACTCCGAAAAACGCAAGAAAGGAACGGACTGCTTCTCCTTCTTTCTAAACATCATTCGAACCGATATCGGGGGGTCCGGATACAAAAGACCTAAAAGGAGCCGCTCTTGGGGGTATTCGGACCAGCCAAAGAGAGAGAGAACGTTATCACAAGAAACTCAGGGCAGCGTATCGAATTGTAGGGGAAATCGTGAGAAAAAAGAGTCACCCGAAATACCGCGACGAACAACCGCAAACTAATTCGAAACTACGCAGAAGAAAGATCGGGGGCTCGGCCGAGAAAAACTAGGTTAATGGCGGGCGAAAAAGCTGCAGCCGGGGAAATCGGCTGGTTTCTACGAGAGTGGAACTGGAACACGCATAGGAGTCCGCTCGCAAGAGCGCCTCGTGAATCCGAACGTAGGCGTCCCGTAAAACAGACAGCAAAGCGCAGGGGAAAACAAATCTATACCGGCGGAAAAAAGAGGACAGCCTGCCTAAAATGCGAAGAGCAAGCAAGCCGGAATATAAAGGAACCTCGGATCTGCAGGACCCGTTCTCAGCCAGAGGTAAGCCGAAGGAAATGCACTAAGAAAAACGGAAGCCCACGATTCTTTCTACGGAAAGACGCACGGAGATAATAGAAAGTACGCCGCAAGTCTTCATCGGCCCGTAGCGCAGGTCAAAAAGGACATTAGGGGCCTAGACAAGGGGGCTTGACACAAAAAGTCTTTTTCGTGAAGAAGCGTTGCGAATAATCCCGCACAAGGGGGGGGCCCGCACGAGCTGTTGAGGGGGATGACGTGGGGGTGACTGCTTCAGTAAACATATTTGAAAAAGATTGTACGCGGAGAACAAGGAAAATGGGGAACATCAGGGGGAGTCGTGACAGGGGGAGAGGAGGGCCTTGTCATGGTTTGGGTGGGAAAAACAGGAGGAAACCACGAAAGAAAAGGTGTCAGACCAGTAGGCGGCTTCAGGGAAAGTGCCAGCCGCAGAGCATCTAAGAGCCGGCACTGATACGCATGGACAATACACGTCGCTCGATCGTCCAAATTACATGCGGGTGTCGAACGGAAAACTGTAGAGCAGGGTTCGCGAATGAAGGCCAAACCCATTACAGGCTGCAGTAGGGGTCTATCTCCGTCTATGCCCTGAGGCACGGTGATGATGGGGCGAAGGTTAAACTCCTGATATCAAAATAACTACATTCCGAGAGCGAAGACAAAGGAACGGGGGGAACCTGGGTGGTTCTTGGTCAACCAGTCACCACAATACCCGTGTTCTTCTATCCGTCAGACAGTACATACAAGTCCACAAAAGGTGGCGATAGAGGGGGTCGTTGCCCCCCTCAAAACTGAATCAGCCGCTCCTTGAGAGCAGCCGGGCCGTAAAGGCCCGCCCCAGATTAAAAAGGGGAAAAAGGGGGTCTGAATGATGAAAACGAGCTCGGGAGGAAGAACATGGGACCGGCCCTCTCTGTTGAGAGGATCGAATGGAAGAGAGGGAGTGCCGCTGCCCGCAGTCAGGTGCTGTCGTAGCTCAAGAGGGCGTAAGCGCACATTGAGTCGGGGTCACCGGGGGCAAGAACACCACGAACAGAATAGGAAGAAGGCTCGAGAATTCTCTATTTATCTGAAGGAGCAACGGTGCGCGGCCCAGAGAGCCCCTGTTATGTCCAGCGCGATGAAAAGGGGGAAGCGAGGAGATAACGTAAAGGAAGAAGGCAAAAGGGCTGGGGGGACGGTGACCTGAGGAAGAGAAAGGAAGCAACCATCTGGAAAGACTCCACGTGAAAAAAGGAGAGTGTAGCTAGCGGAGCAGAGCGGGGCGTGATAAGGCTTCAAAACGGCGAAGGTTTATGGCTTGCAGCCGGGAGCGTGCAGCGCATCAGCAACAGAGAAAAACTCAAACAAACACGGAAGGAGGAAAGAAAGGAAGAGATGGGAAGGAGTAAAAAACGAAGAAAAGAAAAACGCTCTCCTAATCAACACTTAGTCCTATATGCCGAAAAAACCGGAAAGCGCAGGGATCTATTATATAGACCTCGAAACCCATCAACGTGATAGGAGCCTGGGCTCCGCGCGAAAACTCTCTCACCTCAAACTCGAGGGATTGTCGCGATTCATGTCTAACGGGAAGAAGGGAATGGAGCGGGCAGAAGAGAGAGACGACAGGCTGACGAAAAAAAACCGAAACTAAGAGCGCGACGACGACATCGCTCATGTGTAGCGAAATCTTCGAAGATCGGCTCGCGGAACAAAAACAGGACTACGTGCGAGGGGGAACCTAACGATGGAGCTACTAAACGAGGGACGATAAAACTTACTTTCCCCGGCAACCGAGATATATCATTCACCGCTAGAAAAACTTCGGAGAAAAGAGAGACGAGAAGGGGCGTTCAACGAGAAGGACAAGGGGTTTCCCTATCTTTATTTCGTGAGAAAAGGAAAGGCTGATCAAAAGAGAAGGGACCAGTTGAGCATCCACGGTAAAGTAAGGTTGGGACACTTATCTACGCTATGCTCCGAAAACGAGGAGAGGGAGTAAGATTTGACCCATACCACACAGGCCCCCGATAGGAGGATCGCTCTCGGGCACTGAGGAGGAAATGATCAGCAGCTCACCAGACTGCCTTCCCTCAAAAGAGCACCGATCAAAAGACGGCGGATCCCCCCCCTCAGCCCTGCCAGACGAAGGGGGGGGGTCGAGAAAGTTACTAGCCACACAAGACGTCTAAAAGGGGGGAAGGAGACTGGCCAAATGCAGTGCGCGGGGACGGCAATTCAAAGGACGTAATTGACTCAGGAAGTGAAGCGAGACGGAATGATAGCTATGGGCATTCAGCATCAGAAGAGAAGGGCTAGCAAGGAGGTACTGTGGGCGTACGAGTCCTGCGGTACCAAAAGTCCAGGAAATGAAGTCCTCATACAGCCATCCATGGAGATTGCCAAGGGCGAATGGCAAACTCGCCGTACCATATAAATCAAGTTGGTACAAAAGAAAAGAAAGCGCGCCAGTGTGAGGAAAAGTGAGCAAGGCGGGGGAATCGGGAAAAAAACG
>Ga0179593_1406405_pt1 | contig 10957 bp, 9 predicted proteins | sample CZODoug2_1_08_16_FD_185931 | JGI IMG/M metagenome (GOLD analysis project Ga0179593, IMG submission 185931) | Vadose zone soil fungal communities from Angelo Coast Range Reserve, California, USA - CZODoug2_1_08_16fungal (PacBio error correction) | ecosystem: Environmental > Terrestrial > Soil >...
AGGAGGCTGAGCTGATGGTTGACTCAGACCACTGCGGCTCATTCCTATATCACCCATTCCGGAAAAAACGATGACTGATATGAAAAGGCAACAAAGAGGACCGGAGTTCACGCATAAAGGGGGAGTTATAACTCCCACGATCTGTCTCAACTCAAGCGCCTCCAAGGGGGGCAGCCGAGGTTTTAGTAACGATCTATCGTGTCGGGTAAGGAAACTGTTGCTCCGCGGAAAAAGATAGTAAATGGTGTACCGTACTAAAGATAACTCGGGATTGCCGATGAAAAAGAAAGTAGAGAAGGACGTGCGGAAGACCAGAAAACCTGACCAACATTCTCGGAAAACGCAGAGCCAGGTGCGCGCAGGACTGATTCGGCGCAAAAAAAGGGCAAGACCAGCACATACCACCGTCCGGCAAAAACAAAGGGGAAATGGACTCTCCCTAACGTCGCAGGAACGCAAAAAAAGTGCCGTGCAGAGCCGCGACAGAAGAAAGCGACGCTCGTAATCAACGGCTTACCGACAACGCAGCATGTAAAAAGGAACCCTTGCTAGTCGGGGAAAAAAAAAGGGGAAGGGGGGAAACGCAAAGAACTCACTGAACGTCGAAAACTTCGGCCGTGGAAGCTCACTCGGCGCTCAAAAAGAAAGAAACGAGGGACAAAAGGACGGCCAATTAGAATATTGGCTTATCGGAAGGGGGGGAGGAAGGAGGCTCCTTTTAAACGAAGTCGCGCGCATCAAGGACATGAACCGGAACTTACAGGCCGGAACAAATAGTGGTGACGCTCCCTCCAACCATGCTCTTTGCCGGCGGGGGGGGGGGGGGATATACTTCAATCTGACCATCTCGGATGCGGAGATTCTAAGGAGACTTCGGCATCGAAGAAAAAAGAGAAAGGCAAGCAGGGGGATTGGCCTTGATACCTATTTGTACTAAATCAAAAAAAAAAAAAAAGCGGCGTTTCACCGCACAGCACGGCAAGAACGGGATTCTTCGGCGAGAAAAATGAGCAACCAATGCTCGAAAAAGACGACGGAAGCAGTATCGATCCACTTAAAAAGCGATTAAAAGGCGGAGGGGAAAGGGGGGGGAAAAACACACAGGAGAAACAAAGTTGGCGTCTACGTAAGCCACGTCTGGGGAACACCCAACCATACCGAGCTCGGCTATAACTATACTTGTGTGTCCGGAAAGGAGAACGCAATACGAAAGAAAGGTCGAACGCGGGCAGGAGAAAAGGAAAAAAAAAAGCAAGGCTCCCCCACGCGACGTAAAAGAACGGTCGGCGGACACTACGTCATCTGAGGGGAACGGATTCAACACCGCTAAGGACAGGGGGGCCACCGCTGTTAGCCAACAAGCAGCAGAGGGGGAGAGGGAAAACCTGGGAAACTAAGTTCTTTTTGACCGTTGGCAGCCCTGTAAGTCCTAATTGGATGCAAGCGAGTTGTGACGCGCGAGGAGTGGACGGGTTCCGGAGGTGATGGGTGGCGAAGATGGCGGGTAAGATCTCAAGGAGGAACAGAAAAAAGAGAAAAAAGGGACACAGGGACACTAACAACGTCCCAGTCCGCGTCGATCAACGGTCGTCACAAACACTCAGGTACGTTCGTAAAAGAAAAAAGAACCTAGGAGTCAGAAAAATCATCCGGATAGTAGGGGGAAGGGGATAGTTGGAAAACTAATAAAAAAGCAATCAACGACGAGTCTGGGGTCGAATGAAAGGAGGGGGGAAAAGTCTGTCAACGATCACCAGAAAAATGAAAAAAGATGAAAGGAACAAAAGCAACTTTAGATACGGGGGAAGGGCTGGGGGGGATGAGTCGACGTTCTGATTCATGTGCTGGACTCGTTCCCCCGTTCCTGCCCGGAGAATTGGAACTGCAATTCCTGAAAAGGACAGAAGCTACTCATGAGAGAGGGAAGTCTCAAGGGGGAAGCGCGCTAAAGTCCCGGCCTAACAGAGCAGGGCGTGTACCAAAGAACAGAACGAGCTCGCCTCGAAAATGAATAGCGATCGATCCGAGGAGGCGTTTGTTGTTTTTTGTTAGGAGGGGAGAAAAGCATGGCCTACATCTACTCAGATGCAGGAAAAAGGGGGAGAAGCCGCTGACCACAACCCCCCACCCAAAAAAAACCCCAAAACCACACCCCCCCCCCCCCCCCACCCCCCCCCCCCAACCAAAACCCAACAGCGCGTAGTTGCGAGAAATTTAAATCAGGCAGGTGGAGAGCAAAAAAAAAGGAAAAACGGATAAACGGCCAGCGACGATCACAGCCACATACGTAGGTCAAAAAAAAAACAAAATGCGGCGTTGGTCACAATCAGCACTACCGAAAAAGCAAAAAGCACTTTTTCTCTAGTAAAGACGTCAAAGAGCCGAGATGTATCAGGAGGCCCCTTACCGGTAAGGCTGACAAAAACGAAAAAAGGGAGAAAAGGGTTGAAGAATTGCCGAGAAACAGTACCCTCCAGATGCAGTCGGGCTTGAGAACGCGAGTGTCGACATGAGCGTGGACAACTGTGGGGACAAACCCATCAGGAGAGAAGGCTGGGAGAACACAGAACCGAATAACTGTTCGACCAGAGGTTGAAAGAACAGGAAAGGACCAGGTGCAGATACAACTTCACCGCTTTGGAACCTTGGTGGAGGTAGCGAGCATCACGTATCCTCAAAGAAAGTCCGAGGAGCGCAGGGAACATTCACCATGTGGCGGCGCACGCCCATAGGTACCAGGGCACGATACAAACAACAACTTCTATGGGAGGAAAAAAGAAGAGAGAAAGGGGGAGAGAAAAACTTTGGGCGAAGGCCAAAAACCTTGAAATTGACAAAAATAAAAACGGACCTGCCGAGCGGGACGACTTTACTGAGCAGGTCGCGAAGAACAAATGAACTAACAAATCTGGTGAGCAGGGGAAGAGGAAGCGGTTGAGAACCGGGTCAGAGTGTCAAGTCAAAAAGGGGAAGAACATTTCAATTGCGTTCTGCGTGGAAAAGCAGGCGACGAAAGGAATTTTCTCCAAACCGTGGCCAAGAAAGAACAGGTGCTACACCAGAAATACAGAACGACACGATGGACTTCTGGATCGGCGGTCTGTTGCTCAAACGGAAGGTACAAGCCTGCGCAAAAATAGCGCTGGTCAATCGTACGGGGGAACCAAAAACAGAAAGAGAGACGTGTTACGCGCGCAACAGCTTGTTGGTCAAGGAGGAGGGGGAAAAATGGGACACACCGCAGGGAGGGTCGTAAAAGGACGAACAGATTGAAAAGGCCAAAGGAAAACAGTTCTTAAAGGGCGTCATCAACAGGCCTGGGGCACATACGGGGACGCAACTAAAGACCCGGATTACTCCCTCAACTGCGGCCGCATCTGGGGGCAAGGATTCAGGAAAGAGAGGGAGGAGCAAAAAGACCACAGGCAAACTCGGCTCGATGCTCGGTGAAAACCAAAAGAAAGTGAAGTACTTACTCAGACCGAGGACAAAGGTTTCGGGACAGGCCTTGACGCAGCTATGGAAAAAAAGAGAGGACCGGACTTCCTGGATGAAGCCAGCGGACGGGAGGAAAAAGGAGACGCGGTAACAGCCATACGCCTAAAAGTAAATACCAGAGCAATAAAACAAAAAATGAACAGGTCTCAAGGAGGAAATGAATCTTTGTTGTTGAGGTAGGAAAGGTCTTGAAGCCGCAGACACGGACGGACCAATGCGTCGGAGAGGATTCCCGGGCGTCATATTACAAAGTCAGAATTCAAGAACCATCTGGAATGAGACGGAAGGAGGGGAGGGGAATAGGAGTGTTCGGGAAAGGGAGGTAAAGAAGCCCTTTGGACCGTAATCTCACAGGAAAAAGACGGGCTCCGCTTAACGGAGATTGAAGACGTGCCAAAAATCGGTCTACGTAGCCTGTCAAAAAGAAGGGGAAAAAAGAGAAACCCTAAACCTCGGCGACCACCACAACTCAAAAGAAATCCTCTCTGGACTGAACAACCCCTAGTAATTCATCAAAGTAGAGAATGCCCAAGAGAAACAGGGTCACATAACGGGAGAGAAGAAAACAAAAAAAAGGGGGAGGTTTGGGGGGCATCAGCGGGACAAATCTGAGAAGGACCACGTCGGCCGCGGTGGCACTCGAAAAAACAGAGAAGAAGGACCTCCAGGAAGAGGGTCTCAAAAAAACGGTTTGACTCAAGGAGAGTACAAGAAAAGGAAAAGGTATCAACTATTGAAACAGTTGCGTAAGAACTAATCAGAGCCTAATACTAAAACAAACTAAGATTTGTGATCGACGAGAATCGGGAGGAAGCCGGGTGTGGTTGGTAAAAAACCAGAAAATGAGAATCGCCAAAAACCGGTCTCCCGAGGGTGAGATACAACGAGAAAACCTGGCTCCTAACCGCAGGGGGATGTAAAATGCAAAAGGAAGGAGAAACCATCTGCCGAGACAACGAGTTTTGAGAAGAGAAGACTAAGATTCCCAAAGTCTGGGGAGAATTGTGCGGGAAAGCAAGGAATCGGGACGTTCTTGGAGGAAGCACGGGTTACTAAAGGGAAAGAAGGCAGCCTTTTTGACAGCCCTAACGATCAGGGGAACGCAAGATCGATCAGCCGTCAAAAATATTCCGTCATAAGAAGTGAGGTAAATGGGGGGGAATCGTAGGGGAACCTCTTCAAAAAAGGGGGAAACTGTAAAACCCCCCACCCCAAACCAAAGGAGACCAGGCCTGAAGGTTCCCTTTTAAATCAACCTGCAGAGAGAGACGAGGGTAACATTGAGCTCATGACAACCAAAAGAGATAGTAAAATCTGAGACTTGAAAAGTATTGTGGAACGGGGAAGAAAACTGAAGGAAAAATCAACCACCGCTCAGATCAAAGATTGTCAGGGGTATTCCGGCCTCCGGGACCAATAAGAACGTTCCTTAAAGAAGATTTTGCAAAAGGAGCGTCGGGATGGCCTGGGGAGGACTCGCGAAGGGGCAATTGAGCGCCTAGCACCCGACTGTTTTCGTGAAGAATCTTTATCAAAGAAACCGCGGACGTCTGGGGGGGGTGCAGACGTGTGAAAGGGGGGACATTTTTAGGCAAAGGGAGAAAAAGTCCATTCAGAGAAAAAAAAAAAAAAAAAAAAGACAACAAACAACCCTGCTCTGCACGACTAATCTCTAGGGTCCAGGTTTGGTGGCTGGGTCCAGACGAAGACTATGAAGGAATTAGCATCGGAAAGCAAGGAAAAAAAGATCAGTATAAACGGAACACCAGTACCTCTCGTGGGAAGCAGGCGTGAGCAATTAATGTTGAAATAAATCGCACGAAGAAGATGGTGAGAGAAATCGTACGTACAAAATCGCAGCGGAGCTAGAAGAGCGTGAGGGTTTACTCGATAACGAAGAGTGAAGGGGGGAACGGGAAAGATCGAAGCGTGTCAGTACGATTCGTGTAAAATGGTCGAGAGATAGAGAGGCGGACGCTGACTATCCCATAAGAGAACGTCAATCAAAGAAAGGAAAAACAAACAACACACGTAAGAGGGAGGAGGTGGGTAAGATGCGGCTGATCGATGGGGATCGAGTCAGCTCTTCCTACTATAGAGGACAGAACCGAAAGGGCTGACAAGAGATGGACGAGAGGGTCCAGGCACTTTAAGAAGGGTAGGGAGGATAGGGAAAAAAGGGGTCGACTCAGAGGGCCCCGGTTTTCACCTTCCGATTAATATCACAGAACATATCGGGCGATGGAAGTTCAACTGGCTGCAAGGAGGAGAAAAAAAGTATTAAAATGGTTACCAGAGAGAAATGTGAAAAGAGGGCGAAGCTCTACATGGAAATACTTTTCGAAAACGTCTAAACGGACGTCGAAAAATGACCCACCCAAAAAAACATTCGCGAGCGTGCCTACAAGGGGTTCGAGCCTACTGGTTACGGGGCCGCCAAGGCAAGGAAGAAAGGAAAGACCAGTAGCAAACAACGCCCGTCAAGGGAATGGTAGGTGCGTCACGACGTCGCATGAAAGCAAACCGTCGCTTGAGATCCGCGGCAAGAGACGCCGCGCGCAATAATCCCCGGCGTATCCCGCAAAGAGAAGGGGAAGAGATCTAAGGACCAAAAGGAAATGGAAAACGGGCATGAACTGACAAAAGTACCTCACTACTAGATTCTGAAAATGCGCCTATTGGCCTTGAGAAAGCGGGACGAAAAGGAATTCAGAGAATCAAAGTCAAGAGGACATTTCAAGCTAGGGCGTATCAAAGATGTCAGCGACTGGTCATGGAGCTCCAGGTGGAAAAAAAAGCGCGAAATCATGAAGGGACCCGGGAAAAATGAGAATTTAAAGTGTGAAAGAACGAAAAAGAAAGGGAAAGGGGGAGTCAAGGATCGACTTCCAGTCGGGTCAGAGATTTCTTGCTACAACTCGAAGCGACGGCGACTTCGGCGACTGCCCGGCGAGAGGGGGAAGGTAACAACAGGCGGACAGAGATTGCCTTTAGAAGGGTGGGGGACATCAAAGAACGTGACATATCGGCTTGGAAAAAGAAAAAGAAGGGGGGAGGTATGCTGAAATACAGCGTCAACCGCCAGCGGCAGGACACGACTTCAAGGAAAAATCGTGAGCGAGGAAGGCGGTGAACAACATCAGGACACTATTGGAAAAGATAACTCTGTGGGTGAGGAGAACTTCGGAGCAGGGGGGAAAAAAAAGAAAGGATCCCGGTGGGGTGGACCCAAAAAAAAAAAAAACAGCGAATTCAGGATAAAAAAGGGAAAAATTTTTTGTGGTCAGGCGTAGGAGCCCGGAGTCTCAGCGAACGAAGCCCCACAGAGGGGAAAGAAGGAGATAGGGACGGCAAGGCGTAAAGGGGAAAAGGGAAAAAATGATCGGGGAAAGCGCTCTAAATACGTCGGGACAAGCAATCACTGACGTTTCTCGTAATTCCACCGCGAAAAAGGGGGTCTCATATTGAAACGGCGCCAAAAAGAAAAGGAAGATTTCAGGGTTAAAAAAAATGAAGGAAAAAGGATGGGAAGGGGCAGATGTGGAAAGTCTAATGGCTGCAGTATAGTGTTGGAACGATTCAGGTTCAAGCTGTTCCGTTGGGCGCCGCGTTCGGAAGGAAAAGGACCGGAGCAGGAGAACAAGGAGGAAGGCGATAACGAGGAAAAAGAGAAAAGTAAAAATTGGCAGTCAACGGGCGCCCCTTTAACCGAAGGTGACGTTCGGGGAAAAAAGGACCAGACTATGCCCAGATGTATTCAAAAAAGAACGGAAAATTGGGCACTGGGTTAAGGGACAAGAAGACAGAAACTGGGAGCAGTCCGCGTAATCTTGTGGCACTTCTTCACAAACTGGATCCTGAAACAACGCTGAGGGACCATCCTTGGGAAAGTCCGGGGGGAGGGGAGGGGAATCTGTCGGGAACTAAGGAAGGAGGAGTGAGAGTTCCGTGACCGACTGCAAGGGAACCACAAAAAGAAGAAAATAACTCTTCGCTCCTCATCCTCTTCAGGCTGTCGCGTAAGAGCAAAAAAATGAACGAAAGCGCAGGGACGATGAAGGGGACAAGCCGGGATAGGAGCGGGCCTTCGAACGAAGCGAGAATACCGAGGAGGGGTTGTTTGATGGAGGAATCGAAAAGAAAGAAAAGAGACTTCAGGACAAGTAATCAAGGAGGCTCGTTTGCGATAGCCCAACAGAGAAAAAGCGTTGATGACGCCCTCACGAGAAGGAAACGATCCAGCCATAAAAAAAAAGAAGCACATTCCATAAAAAAAGAAAAAAATGAAAGGCGTTGTGGGACCAAAAAGGAAAGACCGGAAACCAACAAGGAACGTGAAAATCCGCTCTGAGATGTAAACGTGCTGAAACCTTAAACTGCTGACCACCCTCGTTTTTGGGTCGGCGCGATGGTAAGGGTAAGGTTCATGAAACATTACCCGCCATATACGAAGAAAAATAGAAAGTGAACTGAGAGCAAGGAGAAGGAGGGGGGTAAGGGGGCCACCAATGCAAGTCGGAGGCAGTGCTCACACCCCCAGAACCGATACGGGCGACCAGCGGTTGAAGGAAAAAGAGCCAAATTCTGACGGGAAAAGAGGCAGTACAAGAAGAGCATGTGTTTGACAAAGAAAAAAAAGAAAAGAAGCTCACAAGAAAGAAAAAAATTCACATTCCACAAGGACGGCGCCGCCAACGGCTATATAACTCCTAAATCTCTCAAAAAAAAACTAAAAGATAGAGATGCAAATGTTCGAGTAAACCCTGGGCAGACGCCACAGGGAATGGAAAGAAGAATCGTAAACAAAAGGAAAAAGGGGGAGAGACTGCTCAGCTTAGAGAGGGAAAAAAAAAGAACCAAGCGGGGAAAATGAGAGGAGAGTTCATACGCAAAACGAGGGAAGAAAACAAGCTGGTCGAACTCCTTCTGGGGCACGCCATGCCGACGAATTATATGGGTGGCGGTCCACCGTGAAATAACAGTCCATTTCTACAAGGAGGATCCCACAGTCCGATTTAGAGTCATCGGAGGGTCAGAAAGACCAAGTCCTTTGACAAATCGAGCGACTCAAACGAGGCGCTGGTCAGGAAAAGAAGTGGGACGCCAGACGACATCCTCGGCGGACAAGTTACGCGAGGCACATAGTGGTGGGACCCACCAGGAGGGGCTGTTAAACAACGAAGGGGAGTTTCAGGATAAAAGGAATGGGAGAAAAAGAAGCTGGTCCGTTCTCGTCTTCGGAGTAGAAAAAGAAGGGTTACTGGGCTGCGCACGAAGAAAAAAAGACACCGTATAAAAAAGAAAAAAAGGAACGTCCGAATCTTGTCGATTCTGAGGGGAGGAAGATCCTAACAACCAAAAAACCAAAAACACCCGGCTCTAGTTCGCGGCTGACGCGGCCTGAGACGAATAACCCAGTTGGACTTCAATCTCCTGCGCACTGTTGAAAGGGGGGGAAGGAAAGAAAGAGGACGATAGAAAGAAACCGCGCCTGAGGAGCGAAAAGGGAAGTACATGAATTACCATAAGGGGCGGGAACAGACGGTCGTTACGTCACGCGAAATCAGATAGAATCAAGATCCCGAACAAAAACAAAAAAAATACACCGTGTATCTCAAAAAAATGGGGTATAGGGCATGGAAAAAGGAAAAAAGGGTGACGTGAGACGGTGATCTTGTATCCGCGCTCCGAAAACCATCTGAGAAAACGGGATTGCCCGGTCTCATCTGGACACACGAGTCCAAATCACGGAAGAGTATGGAGACTCTAGTTTTTCGGCATACATCGGGGGGAAGAGGAGGGAGGGGCATCAACGGAACAGAGAAAGGGAACCGAAAAAGGGGGGGAGAAAATTCGCAACTTTCCTATTACGTGATAGTTTTTCTGAAGGGAAGGTCGGGCCGACTGCCTCCTTATGAGAGAGACCTCAAGAAAGAAACAAGACCATCCCTTCAAAAACATTCGCGCGCTGCGGAGAAGGACGGAAATTAGAAAACGAAAAAGGGTCCACGGGCAAAGACTTTGACGACAGTTGAAACCTGAGAAAAAACTGCTTCTGTTGACAGAGGCCATCTTGCGAAAAAGGCGATGAATCCATAAGAAAAAAGTAAATAAAGACTGGCAAAAAGCATGAAAGGGCACACAACGTTGTTGACGCCCGGATCAGTAGCCTTCGAAATGGCGCCATACGGCCAAAAAGAGTAAACCGTAAAGGGATGTCTAATCAATGGAGAGAAGCCGAGGAAAAAAAGAGAAGGGGTGTGAAACATATCGATAGAAAGAGGGTTGTGGGTGGGGTGTGAAGAAAAGGACTCTACGTAACCGACACCAGGGTCCCCGATGTGCGCAAAAAAAACAAAAACCGCTCCAGGAAGCCGGAAGGATGAGACTTGAAGTTCGACTAGATCCTGACCTCTCTCAGCTACGAAGGGAAGGAAGGTATGGGTCGAACGGCTGGAGAGGGGACTGTAAGCTCCTAAGAATTCAAAACTTGCCTTTGCTGGTGTCGTGAACCGATAGGGACCTTTAGGGGAAAGAAACACGTATCTAAAAGCCAGGAAGAAGGGAACCCAGTAACAGTCGCCGGCCCAGATCGAACGAAGTCCGCCTGAAAGACAAGCCGCAGACCGGATGAGGAAAGTGAGGACTAGAGGGGAAAACAGGAGGGAAAAGGGGGGGTCATGTAGAGGAAAAAAAAATGTAAATCCCGGCCAACGCCGGCCTGAAATTGGGAACTGGTCACGTCCTGCGAGCGAGTCCAGCGTGTGGAAACAGGCGCAGGACAAAGAGAGGTAAAAAACAGCAAGACTCCAATCCTAGAAAAAGGGAAAAAAATGATCGTCAATTCCTTTTGAGAAAAGTCAGAACCAACCGATCAAAATCAGTCATTTATACGCGAAGAAGGAAGAACGTTGACCACATGCCTCGGGTGCCGCGAGCTTTTGCAAATTTATCTGGGAGTGGAAAACAAAAGATGCTCGTGACTGAGTCGGCCTTGGCCAAAAAAAAAAGAGTGCGGAGGAACGAGGTCGAGCGATTGCCGCCGTTCGAGAGGTTTTCCGATGGTAATGCGGTGGATTTCCAGGAGCAGAATTAGCTCTGAAAACAGCTCAAAAAAAAGAAAAAGTGTGGGGAAGGGTTTGGGCGGGAACGGACGAGAGAGTTCAGCGCAATCTTCAAAAAAGCAGCGGCAGAACTATCACGAAAAAAATACAGCCACAGACCAGTTCCTACCTCAGGAAGCCACCTCGTGAGCAAGGAAAGGGGGCTATAGGAAAGAGAGGGCAACTAGGAAAAAATCGGAGGGCACTGAGCGGAGACAAAAGGGGAAAGATCGACAGACCGTGCTTGACCGGTGAGGGAAAAAGAGAAGCGCTTGGAAAGGGTGATGCTGGAAGTTGCGGAAGAGAGAAAAACGGACATGATCCAAGAGCAGCTACCGCAATCCTGGAGGAAAAAA
>Ga0179593_1425626_pt1 | contig 10957 bp, 9 predicted proteins | sample CZODoug2_1_08_16_FD_185931 | JGI IMG/M metagenome (GOLD analysis project Ga0179593, IMG submission 185931) | Vadose zone soil fungal communities from Angelo Coast Range Reserve, California, USA - CZODoug2_1_08_16fungal (PacBio error correction) | ecosystem: Environmental > Terrestrial > Soil >...
CGGGCAACTATTGGGGACGGCTATGGCAAACTAAAAACATAAGAAAAAAAAATGATAAAAAAAGAAAAAACGGCTATGCATAAGCAAAACAGTACTACTACAAGGGGGGGAAGGCCGGATGAAATCAATCTCTCACCTGGGGAAGACTCAGGACTTCAGCAGCATTGAAAAGGGGGGGTGAAGTGTAAAGGGGTGGCAGGGTTGAACATGCCCAGAAAATAAAAACAGACTAGGCGGAGGAACCGGACTGGAAACGGAAAAGAAGCTGTTTGAAGCGGTCACAAAAAAAAAAAAAAGCGTCGGAAAAGGGGTCCCGTGTACAAGGGGGGGGAAGAGGGAATCCGGAGGGGGCAAGCGGTTGTCGGCGGAAGACAAGAAGTCCAGAACCCTCTGGGAGAGCCAATAAGAAGCGGAAAGGAAGAGTAACTGAAAAGGAAGACCCTACCCATAATTCCGCTCATCTACGGGAGGAGAGCTCAGGGAAGGGGAGGGGGTTTCCTGAAAGAAGGTTACAGGGAAGGGGAAGACGCACCCGAGCCAACATGGACAAGAATAGCAGGAGAGGAAGGGGTAGGAAAAAAAGAAGGGCCAGGAAGGGGTTAAACCCTGGAATTTTGTCATTCAATTGTTCGAAGGAAGGGGAGAAGGGTATGGGGGGAAAGGGGGGGGGGGGGGAAATAAACTTGGAAAAAACGAATCAAAAGGCCTGGCGTAATAAACGACCAGTCTTGTTTATAAAGAGTTCAGAAACAAACAAAGGATGACGTATTGAAAAAGGACCTCTACTTCTAAAACATTGCAAGGGATGAAAACACCAAGACCACCATTTAACGAGTCCCCCCTTGACACACACCAAAAGGGGCGTGTGGTCATGAAAACGAGAACCACTGCCGCCTAGCCATCCGCGCAGCCAACAAAAAGGTCCAAAAAGCACATCACATTGCGGAAGGCCTCTGAAAAAAAAGTAGAAAAAAGCTTGGCCTGCAGACCAACAGGTGACATGAGCACGCACTATCAGGGATAATGAAAAAACCTTCGCCCGGTAAAAACCGGTACACTTCATTCATTAACAGCAAAAGAAAACAGGGATTGCATTCAAAAAAACTTGCCTGCAAGTAGTTGAACGTAATAGAACCACGGAAAAACGCGGACTGGACGATGCGGAATAGAAGACCGGGGGGAAAAAGAGAGGGGGTGTGGAATAGCTGACATAAGGGTGTACCAACAATCAGTAGAAATAACAACCCGGAAGACCACCGCAACCCCTTCCCATTCACTACTTTGGAGGTGGGGGGCAACGGGATGACCAAGGATGGAAGAACCTAATTCAACTGCACGGTTCAAGCGTGTATTAAAGGGGGTTCGGTTAAGATTGCTGCTCTGGACCGGGAAAAGGGACCAAAACGGAAAAGTGACCCACCCAGGAAGCATAGAAGGTCGGTTATCACAGGGTCCGCGTTCTCGCGGGGGAACTGGAAATCCGCACAAAAAAAAAAAAAAAAAAAAAACCCCCCACCCCCCCCAACACCAAACCACACCAAAAACAAAAACACCCCCCCCCCCCACCCACCCCCCCCCACCCCCCCCCCCCCCCCCACAACACACAAAAAAAAAAAAAATGAAAAAGGGGTGGGGAGGGAAAATCTGTTGGGATTCGGGGGAGAATGAGAGGAGTCACTACATCATCAAGGGGGGCCGAAGGGTCCTTGGGCCATGAGGAAGGGGGGACAAAAAAGCATTAACACAATAGTTGCACTGGGGCCTTTGAACCTGGAGGAAAGAAGGGGGGGTGTCCGGGGAAGGGGTAGGTGTTGGGCTAAATACTCACAGACGAGGAGTGTGGGTAGGGACCATTTAACACCACGGGGGGGAAACAAACTAAAAGGTGGGAAAAAAAAGACAAGTCAGGCCGCGGGGGTCAGTGTTGAAACCTTGAGGCAAACCAGCATGAACCTGCAATGGTGCCTCCGAGAAAGTTGGGGAGGGGGCCAGAGAGTAGATAGGAACCAAAGTAAAGAACAGGGGGGGCGGGGGTCAAAGCAAGCTAAGGGTTAATCGCAAAAAAAAAAGCACAATAAGAAAGGGGGGGAACCAACGAAAAAGTCAGTTAAGTCCGAACAAAAAAAATCTATCCCTGGGTGGGAACAGGGGAAAAGTCCTTGGGGTGAGGGGGAAAAAAAACTGGAGGGGCAGAGAAAAAAAGTGGGAGGTGGAAAAAGGGGTGTCTTGAACGGCCAGAGCCAGAAAGATTGGGTACTTCTTAAAAAGGAAACTCCCGAGCGAAAAGGATCAATCATCAGGGCCCCGATATCACGTCTCTGTGCCATCATTCTGGAAAAAACTGAGAAGTCCTCGCAATTCGAGGCTCGAAAACAAAGAAGTGGGGTAATCAAGTCCCCCCACCGGTTTTTACGATTTGTGAAGATGGTGGGGGGGAAGAAAGGCGCCACTATGTCGTGCAAGGTCGGGACCAGAAAACACTCTAAAACCAACACCAAACACACAAAACCCAAAAAGAAAGAGTAGCTCAAAAACGGTAACTTGGACAGGGGGGACAAGGAAGTGAGAACGAAGAGGGTTTCAAAAAACAGGTCACCCAAATAAGATCTATGTGGAGGAAAAGGGATTGGGGGGGGGAGGGGGGGAAACTAACCAGGCGAGATCTTGGGGATACAAGAAGTCAGTTAAAAAACAAAACGAACAAGCCCGCATAAAAAGCTGTTGGGGTGTGTTCACATGAGCGGGGCAAAAGGTCCGCATGGTCAAAGAAAGGGTAAGGGTCCGAAACATAATGTCTAAGGTCACGACAGGGGTCCATCTTACAAGGGCCCAGGAAACAAAAAAAAAAAAGGGAACTCAAGCCCATAAGACGGAGAGTGATGTCAAGGTCCATCACCAAGAGTGGAAAAAAAAAAGGGTTCTATACAGCACCAGGTTACTTAAAAAACATATACTTTCTGATGAAAAAAAGGACGGTTTTTGAAAAGGTGACGGTGGGTGACCTGTGTTTGGGGGGGGGTATGGGGTTTCAAAAAAGATCGGTTCAACGATTACCGAAGTCAAGGAATAAAGAGGGGTTGACACGTAATAAACATTGGAAAACGCCCTGAAAAGCTCCCGCTATGGAAAGAAAAGAGGCAAAAGTAGTAAAAAGGGGGTTTCAATGGGGACGTTGCCTTTTTTTCGTTATAGACGGGGTGCAAAAAAACTGACAAGACTTTGCCAAACCCGATAGGGGGTGGCCACACCAAAAAAGAATAAAACCACAGTGAACTCCAAAGGAAGGGGGAGGGGTCTACCAAGAAAACGATGGAAGGCTTGAAAAAAGACAAAAAGTCTCGGCAAGCGCGTAAGCTATGTGCAAGGGGGAAACCTGATCTGGGGCAAATAAGAAAGTTTTCTGACGTAAAACGATAGAACAGGTGGTGATGAGAAAAAAAAGAAGATACTCTGCGTGGGCAACGTATTTAAAAAACCAGGGCAACGAAGGAAAGGAAAAATCTAGGGGGTCCCCGAGTTTCCTCAGACCCAGGGGGACATAAGCGACGTAAAGTTGGGGGGGGCGGTTCCTATTTTGTCAAGAAGATCAATCGAACCAACCACCCCCAAATATGGATGACTCGTCCAAATTCATTCTCTTCGAAGCTCACATACCAAGACAAGAAAGATCAAACAAGAAGCAGCCGACGGGCACAGATGGAATTTTTTGGGTCGGAAAAGGCGGCCCTCTAAGCCCAAAAATTGCAGACAGGGAAGATCAGGCAACAAAGAGTCAAAAAATATCCTGCAAATAACTGAGAGAACTGGGGAAGAAAGGGTTGGGCCACTCCAAATTTTGCGCTAAGCCGGAAGAGGGATCACCACAATCTTACTCCCAGCAGCACAAAGCGTGAGGAAGACTGGGGGCCAGATCGCCGCGAAGATGGTCGAGCAAAAATCACCTCCGTTACGGGGGTGGGAAACCAGCGATCCGAAAGAAGAGGGGATTCAAGGGACAAAATACATGCAATCCCACATCAACCGGGGAAACTGTCTGTTCACAGGCCTGGTCGAGGGTCAAGACAGGAAAATAACGGTTTGGCATACGGAAAAGCTGGCCCTTTACTGTCAAAGGGGATCGGCACAGCCGAGCTGAAAAAAGAACCCAAATGGAAAAAAAAAAGTCCTGCAAAAGAGGGGTGTTGAAGAGAAGGATACGGATAGTGGCAATTTTGCAGGACGGTCGGCCGAGCCACAAGGAAAGGAAAAAAAATTGCCAGAAGTATAACGCAAACGTCATGCGGAACAGGAATTAGGAAAAGAAAAGTTTGTGAAAGTGGGGGGGCCAATGTCCCCTGTCAGGACTCAAAAACACTGATCAGATGGAATCAAACCTCGACATGGAACAAGACGCGTAAAACAATGGCCGGGTGGCATTTGGGTTCCGCTCTGGGCTACACAGTATCCGGGCAGATGAGCAGACACGCCCAACATGAAAAAAAATGAAAGACTTACCTCCTGCGCAGGGGGAAGGGGTACCATTCCAGTGGGGGAACAGCAAAGAAAAAACAAAAAAAAAAAAAACCGGCCCTACATGAGGGTCAGGGTTTCACAGGAAACGGCCGTAAGCATTTGCACAAAAAACTATCTACTACTGACTCTTACCAGGGTTGGGGGTATCACCCATTACTTCGCAGCCACAGATAAAAAGACTGTGGGCCGCGGTCTTCGGGGTGCTCTGTGCAATAGCATGAAAGATTAGCTAGGGGAGTGCGGGAGGGGGAACAAATATACGCTCTTGGACGTCCGTTGGCATTGCCAGAAAGGTCTTTGGAAGAAGACAGCAAAAGTAAATTCTAACGCAAAAGTTTGAGAAACCACTAAAGGATAACACGGCCTGCATCGCTGTTCTCTTGAAAAATCACGGAAAGGGGTCACGGACCAGGGGAAGCAAGTCTTTCCACGTAGAAGAGGGGACCTCGAAAACTGCCCACAAAAAAACTTCCCTGGGGATATGAGACTATGAAGTAGAGGGGAAAAGATTAGAAGGGGGTTAGGGCAAAAAATCCATGTGGGAAAAGGTTAGAGGCAGACATGGAAGGAGCAAATCTCCATTTATGGGGGAGTCAACCCTTTTCCCGATTGGGGGGGTTTATTCAATTTTTAAAAACATACCAGTATTCTCTTGGGAGGCAAACTAAACGGATCCGGACGAAGAAGAAGCCTTTAAATCCGCAATAAAGAGGGGGGGGTTCGGCGGATGTTGTTGCAAACCTCGCAGGAAAACAAACCTGCCTTTTCGACGAAGCGTATAACACGAAACATCAACAAAAGGAGGTGCAGGAATAAACAACGCTGTAAAGAAAAAAGCAGGAATCCCCGAGACTGGGACCGGGAACCGTCACTTCGCGCGAAATGTAATGTTGGACAGTTTCGTGCCCACGGGGAGGCAAGGGGAAACTGATGGGGGGCAGACCAATACCCGAACGAACAAAGAAAAGCTGGCCCTCCTCTTCTTTAAAGCCGGGAATCTGGGGATAACACTACATCTTTAATCTCCGGACTGGGGAGGGGACTAGAAATTCTGTGGAATGCAGGGGGGGGGGCGGCGGATCAAAAAAAGGACGATGTTTGACAAAGCAACGCCCTCTTGTTTCTAGAACCTAAGGAAGTGCAAAGTCCTCTTAAACGGGGAAAAAGGCAAAAAAAAAAAGCACTAACCCCACACTCTAGGGCTGAGATTAAAATGTCAAAAGTTATCTTTTCTTGTACAAGTGACCGGTAATGGACTCAAGGCTCCCAGATGCAGGAAAAAAAAAAAAGCAACAGAGCTGGAAATAAGCTAAGGAGAGTGGGGGTCATTAACGCCAAATCAAGGTCCGCGGGGAACACAGTTCTTTTGGGAGACGCGAATTGGTACAAGCAAGGGATTGGGGGGGGAAAAGAAAAAAAAAAAAAAAATAGGGTCAAATCCGCCCATTCACTGGTTGAGCAAGGAACAGCCCAGGTGGTAGGAACTCTCTCCCACAAGGAGGGGATATAAAAATTGGAGGGCCCGGGGGGGGGGGAAAGAAAAAACAGCCAGATGCCGTCAAATTCAAACCGGGTATGGTCCGTGCAAAAAATATACCTGCTCAGCAATCCCCATCAAAGACAAGATGCACAACAAATTCCACGGGGAAAGAAAACACACAAGAGTAGATCAAAAAAAACTCACGTCAACTCAAAAAAGGTCTGCTATCTGGGGTTCATGGGCACAGGGGGATTTATTCCCATGACCGTCAGCGGGAAAGGAAAAAAACCTTACTAGCGTAATGGGCCGCGAACTTGGCGCAGTCTAGGGGTGTGATTATCCAGGAAGCCGTTCACTATTGAGGGAGGATAGGAAACCGAGGGCCTGGGGAAAATGCGCTTGTGAAGCGCGACACCCACAACATGAACCAGCAAAATAACTCGTAACTACATAAAAGAAACGGGGGGTCCAGAAGGAATAAAAGAACGGGCAGGGAAGAGCTCCGGAAAATGAGTGGGGCGGACAGGTTGGGCAGGGAGGATGAAAGGAACGTTGAAACATGAAAAGGCGAACATTCACCCAACAAACAAACAGCAAGTACGGATGAAGGGAAAGGAGGACCCAAGGGGGGGGATAGAAATCAGGGAAAGTGGTTAAGCCAAAAGAACTAACGGGTTAAGTAGACCAGAACGGGGGGTGCTGGATTCAATTATAGGAAAAGATGATCATAGGTCAAAGACGAGTTGAAACACACAACGAACGGTCACCCTACCAAACCAGGGGGGGGGACCCCGGACGGTGCCTTCCAGAGCGAAGTATTCATGTCCCCGTTTTAGAAAAGGGGGGCCATCACGACCGCAGAGTGGGGTCGTAGTGAAAAGACAACCGTTCCAACTCCGGGGAAAGGACAATAATGGAGGAGTGATTGGGGGTGACAGAAAGGAAGTGCAGGAGCGCAAGGAGGAAAGGGACGGGGGGGAAAAAAAACGGTCTTGTGGGTCCTGGACATGTCAATAAAGGGCTGAGTCGAAAAAAGTTGGTCAGGAGGGGAGACAGAAGAAGGGGTTAACGAGAAAGAGCGGACTTTCTGGGGCCAGATTCAGCCGAACCTAAAAAAACCCAGGGAGGGAAAAAAAAAGTCCGACCAAAAAAGGAAAAGCAAGGGCGCTCGTGGTATGCCATGTCTTGTAGAGGGTAACGAAAAATGAAACTGCAAAAAAATGTAAAGGATTGAATGGGGACGGGAGGATGAAGGGCCCATGGAGGGCAAGTGCAGGGAAATCGGAAAGCTTCAAGGAATAATAATACAACTCATGCACCCTGGACGGAGCAAAAGAGCTTCGGTGGTCGTCCAGAGGGGGGAGGCACCAAAAAAGCATTAAAATCTCTGCCCACCAGCGATCCATTGGAGCGGCAAGAAAAAGAATCTACCCATGGGTTTTACATCAAGGCGCTTGAGCAGAGCGTCCCGCCTGAAAGGCAAAAACCCCAGGAAGATCTATCAAGACTAGGCGCCGTTTAAACCTTCCTAACTGTCGCAGGGAAAAATTTTAGCACGCAACGACCGAAAAGGTTTCGGACAGCCAAAGAAAGATTCTCCAGGTGGGGCACGAGGATTGCGGACAAGAGGCACAGAAAAAAGGCTGAAAAGCTTGGGGGAATGCCACACACGGGGAAACCAAAGCCGCAAACTCCTGTGAAAAACGAAGGGGTCTGTGTTCCAAAAAAAGGAGAGGGATCGAGGGGTTCCGAGGTACAGAGGGATCGGAGGAGGATGGTCAGCGTCAAAAAAGTGGCAACAACCTGTTTAAGATAGGGATACGGCCGGAAAAGGGAGTGCGGAGAAGAGGTCAAATTCAGACATAGGGACCTGACACTTAAGAAACGCACGGAAAACCAACTAGGAAGACAAGGACGGCTTCAACAAAAGGAGGTGAAAAATGGGGGGGGGGGCCTCGTGGGGTTTATGTTTCGCGTCTCCTGTTGGGTAGCGAGGGGTTGTTATCCTAAAGCCTTCCACTTATTCCAGCGTGGGGGGGGGAAGTAGGGGAAAGTTTGAAAAAATTAAACGTACAAAGTCCGTATTAACACTCTCAAAAAACTCGTCGAAGAAAAAGTTTGGTGACAGGGGGGGGGCAAGAAAATCATAACGGCTTGGGGCTGACCGTATGGGGTGAAATCTAGGTCTTTCATTACACCAGTGTAGTATGACCAAAAGGAAAAAACGGGGCATTGGGAGTGGATCCCAGAAAAAAAAAAGCTAGTGCACTCCTGGAAGACCAAGTAACTACTTAGTACGGCGGCCTCACTCAACTCATAAGATTGCTCCGGGTCGACTTGGGAAAATGAACCCTCTCAGGGGGACAACACGATGCAAAAACCCCAGGACCAAAATTGGGCTAGACAAGCAGGTAATAATATTTGGGGGAAACATTCATCAAATTCCTGGGGGAACTGTACTTGAAGAAAAAATTGTTGGTGTGCCAGGTGTAATACAATAGACCATGCGTACAAAACACCAGAATCTTTTGGGGTGTTCGTCCACCAGACTCAACCAACAACGGTATGGGATTAAAATAATGGATCCAGGGAGGGAAAGGGATTTTGATACTGGAAAAGATCAATCATGGAAAAGAGCCCCCAAGGAAAGATAGGACTCTTAACTCTACAAGGATAGAAATTAAAAAACCAATATATATCGCAAGGAAAATGGGGCCGCCGGTACCTAAGCGGGAGTCCGGGGGCCGGAATGAGAGGATCTCAATCCGGTTGCTATACAACAGGTGACAGCACAGGGAGGCCGGTAGTGGGGAAAAAGAACCACATTGAGTCAGCGACTCTCTCAGGGTGGGTTAGAAAAATACCCGGTCTTTGAAAAAATGCCCTAAAAAGGAGGGAGAATAGTGCAAAGTTCTACACTAGAAAATGCCTCTGTGGGGGGCCAATCCCACTGGCCAGTGAAACTTGGACAGGCCCGCGGGAGGGGGAAAAAATAAGAGTTGCGCCCCCGGGTCACAGGTCAGGAAAACTCTGGGGGTCTGATCAACCCCCTCCCAACAGCAGCGGGGGGAGGAACAAAAAAGTGGGGAGACTCCCTTGGAAAAAAATAAATGGGTTTGGGGAAATATAAAGTAAGTACGTGAAAGGCTGGGCAAGTTCTTAGTGGAAAACTCCTAGAAAGGTAGAAATTCCAGAAAAGGTCAAAAGAAACTCAGGAACAGAGAAATTTTGAAAAAAAAGACCCACCTGGGTCCAGGGAATTGGTGTAATTACACGCACGGATGAAATAATTGAAGAAGTAGGAAAACAGACCCTCGTCCTTTATTGGTTTGTGGGGTGTTGTGGTGTGTGGGGGTGGGAGGGGGCGGTGGGAATTCACAAAATAAAGAAGACCGGGGGAAGAGTACTCAAAAAGACTACTCCGAGAATGAATGCACGAATGTTACACGGTAAAATTCGGGGGAGGGCAAAAGGGGGGGGTAATGAGGAGAAAAAGGACCCAACTTCCTGAGGCGTCTGTAGGTTCCATGCAGAATCTGTGGGCTACGCTTATGACAATCTCAGAGGTCAACACAGGGGGGGGTTGTAAAATGGAAAAAACGTAAAAAACGTTTAGGGGCGACACAAAACAAACATAATAAGAAAGTTGGTTAAGCTTCCGTTTGGCAAGGAACTGGCCGCAAGTTTCAAGAGGGAGGCAAAAAAGAGACCTAATGAGGCGGTATGGCCGGAAAATCCGCTTCCAGGACTTAAACTAAGTTAGCAAGTTGGAAATCTCAGCTTGAACAACTCTCGGGACCAGAAAGGGACAAAAAAAACAATGGCAAAGTGCTAGAGGTGGGGGTCGATGTAATGCCCGTGAATTTCACTGTACCCTCTTCGAATGTGGTCCGATAGCAACAAATGCTCAAAAAAAAAAAAACGGGAGGTGTGGTAGGGTTAAAGTCTAATCAGGCGTATAAGGACAGTACAGTGGTTTTTCCAGCAGGAAGACAGGTTGGAAAGAAGAAAAATCCTCAAAACCCCAGGCACTCCAAAGAGGCCAGGACTTTGTCTTGGACACCGGGGGATTGGACAGGTGTCTTCACTGGGTAAACAAAAATAAAAAGGAAAAAAAAATCGGGGCCAAACTCAAAATAAAGGGGGACGAAAGAGGAACTTTTCAAACAGGAAAAATGGGGTCCAAAATGGGGGGTCGCGGAATGTTACGGCACCGATTCGATTTTGCCAAAAGTCGAAAAAAAAAAGCCCAATGTCAACAAAAACAGGATGGTTCTACAAACGGGGGGGGGGATTCTGATGAAAAGCTACAAACGTCAAACAGTTCGGAAAACTCTTGGGTACTTCAGCGCGGGGCAAAAAAAAAAAAAAAAGGGAAGGGGTGGAAGTGAAAACAAACTCCTTTGTCAGGTGCAAAAATGATGAAAAAACAAAGTCGCTACGCGAACAATACCGAAAAAAGAACTGACCCGAAAAACAAAGGAATCGAGGGTGCTTGGCCACAAAAGACCGGAAAAAAGAGGCACTGGTTCGTTTACGAGATATTTAAAAGAAGGGTAGAATGCGTTGTCACCACGTCAAGAAAAAAAAAGAGATTTTTTCACAACAGCAAAAAGGGGCTGATCCTATCAGCATCGTAAAGTCCGCGTAGGGCATGAGACCGCCATAAGGGCCAAAAGGGAGCTCAAGGGGGGAAAAAACTTACCAAAGTCAGGTGAGGAATTTCCTGGACAACGCAGTTGAAAGGGCAGTTAGACAAGCTTCCAAGAAAAAATGGCAACCGACAACATGAAACCTGGACAATCAGAATCTTGAGCCAGTCATGCCTCTTGAAAACAAAACGTGGGAGTTTGGGGGCAATTCGCTTATTTGCGAGGCGGGCGAAGGTATGATTGAAGGAAATAAACCGTTAGGGGCCGAATCGAAGCATGGGTCCAACCAGGGGGGCATGCTCTAAAAAAACAA
>Ga0179593_1584113_pt1 | contig 10957 bp, 21 predicted proteins | sample CZODoug2_1_08_16_FD_185931 | JGI IMG/M metagenome (GOLD analysis project Ga0179593, IMG submission 185931) | Vadose zone soil fungal communities from Angelo Coast Range Reserve, California, USA - CZODoug2_1_08_16fungal (PacBio error correction) | ecosystem: Environmental > Terrestrial > Soil >...
GGCCTGATCAGGACAAGATTGGCTAGCACACGGGGGGGGGTGTGTCAGAGGCGCCTTTATTCGAAAATCTAAAGCTCGCAGAGGAAATATTTCCCCTGGCCGAAGAAAACCTGTCCGTGCCGGGGACGAAAGAGGGAAAATCGTGAACTGAAACGAAAAAAGACTTGATAAAACACAGACGATGAAAAGAAACATTTAAACTGAAAAACGATCGGGTCGGGCGAAAAAAGAGGGAACCTAGAGAGGGTGAAATTTTCGGGGGGGGGTAGGCACTGGGCCAAAGACGCCTGCAAAAAAAAAAGGTACTCAGATTTCGAGGGAAGAAAAAGTGCAATGACCCGCGCCCGAGGGAAAAAGGAATCGATGTGGGCAGAAGGGAAGGACGAACCAGAGTAGCTCGCCAAAGAAGGGGGACTTCCAAAGGGAAAAATTTGGGGGGGAGGCCCGAAGAGACATGCATTGAGCAAGCCACAAACTCAGAAAAAAAGGCTGCTCACATGGGGGCGACTTTATCTGCGTTAACCAAGGGGAGGGGAAACGATCAACGAGGAAAAAGTCGGTGAAGGAAACAAAAACACGGGACAGAAAAAAAAAGGGTTACTCAATGGTACCTCAAGAGAGACGAAGAGACAAAGTTCCAATTGATAAAGGGTTCGGAATAAAGTGAAAGCGGCTACCAAAGTCACCGGGAACTAGAAAAAGGAATCACTTGTGGGCATACTGAAAAAAAGTCACGAAGAAATTCTCCGGGGATTGACAAAAGTCTCCGAGGAAGGGCCGGCAGAAGTCCTAAAAAGGAGAGAGCTAAATTCGAAAGAAAAACGATATCGGGGCCGTTTTCAAAGTGTCGGTCAGCACCGGCACCGAGGAGGGAAGTCGTTACATGAGAGGCGCGACAAAAGAGAGCCGCCCCCAGTAGTCTAACTAGAAGCTTTTTCTCAAGCGAAAATTAAACGAGTCACATACTAGAAAAACTTTCCGAAAAAAAAATTCTTTGGAAAAGGGAAGAGACTGCCGAAATGGGGGAAACCGTAGAGGTCCCACCCTTGCATGTCGGCGGAGTAGAAGCTCCCCGAGCGGATTTTTGCCGAGGGGGAAAAGTTTGTGGCAAGCGGCCGGGGGTAAAAGTCTCATCGGGGGAATCTTGTGGACTTCTTCAAAGAGAAAAAAAAGAGTCGAGGATGACGACTAAATTTCCATCAAAAAAAAAAAAAACACAAAAAAACAAAAACAAACCAAAAAAAAAAAAAAAAACACAAAAAAAAAAAAAAACCCCCAACCCAACCCACCCGACTATCAAAAGGAAGAGGGGAGCTTAAAAGAAGGAGCACTCTGTACAGAGGGAAAATCTACATCGACAGGGGGGGGCCTGTGGTAAATAAAAAAAAGGGTGGAAGGTCGCCAGCGAAGAAAAAGAAAGAGAGTGAAAAAAAGCGTCTGGGAAGAGGTTCAGAATTCACAGGAGTGATAAAAGATGGGGAAAGGGAATGTTGGAACATCAATGAGGGGGTCCGGTCTCATGAAAACCTAGAGATTGCCGTTAAAGGTTACGCGCCAGAAAGGTGAAACGGCTAAAAAGCGAGGGAACTCGGGAGGGTGGTCAGGGAGCATGAAGCCGGAGATAATTTGCCTGCAATCGTCCGAAAAGAATTCGGAGGCGAAGGCAAATTGACCGATAGTCGGGTCTAGAAAACTGAATTGGAAAGGGGGGGGGAAAAATGCTTCTGTGAAAGGGGGGAGGAACTTCTGAGAGGAAGCTGACTGGACCGTAAGGAAATCACTCTTGAAGTAAACGCGCTCATGGGAGGAAAAACCTGATGAAGAAAGCCGGGTTACAAACAATTACACAGAAGAGAGGGGGGCGGCCAGGGGACTTCGTGAAAGAAGGTGATCGGAGGGGGGGTTCGTTCAAAAAGGCCTTAGGGAAGAAAAGACGGTCAATAAGAAGGACAGAGACCAAGGGGAATTGAAAGGGCGCAAGTGGACTAAAGTGCTGGTACTTCAAGCCCATTACAAAACGTTGTGTGAAAAAAACCATTAGCTTGCAAGGGGGAAGATGCTGTTGGAAGGAAAGGCTACGTGTGAAATCGATTGACGCGGAGTGCCTATCAAGACCGAAAGGGGAGAGTCCCCCAACGTCGCAAAAGGAAATGTTGAGAAAATCCGGGGGGGAAGTTCGTTTTGGTTTGCGGAAACGTAGTGTGGCGAGTGTTTGGGGAGGGCTTTCGAGGGGGTGGAGGCTGTCAAAGGAAACCTTCCAAAAACGATTCACGGCAAGGAAAAGGGTATTTTCTGAAGCATATGAAGAAGAGGCGAAGGGCTACGCAGACCTGGGGCTCGACAAAAGGCGCGCAGGAGAGAAAGATTCCGGGAGGAAAACTCGATCATCAACAACAGGGGAAAAGATTATTTTGCCGGGGGAAAAAAGGGGGCGAGCACGGAAAAAAACTTGATTGCTTTGAACGCGGCCTGGGAATGAAACCACTGGCTTGCTTAAAAAGAGAAAAAGTCTTAGAGGAAGAAAAGGAGTGAAACGCATCGACTAACTATGGTCACTGAACAAAAATATAAGAACTGAAACAAATCACAAAATACCCACACCCTAAGGAGACCAATGCTCGCCAAGAAGGGGGAAGCTTTAGCGGAAGGAGCGATGGCTTGCCCGTAACCAGGGGAAGTGATAAAGGAGGGTAAGTGATACAAGAAAAATAAGCCAGGAACCCCGTCAAAAGAAAGTGGGACACGAGATTCGACCGGAAAAAAATGGTGAGGTTCAAATAAGATATAAAGGGGGAAGAAGGGTGTCCATCGAGAAAACAACCCATCGGAAGAAAGACCTGACTTCCAAGTGCGCTCGCGGGAAAGGGGGGGAACGGAAAAAAATTTCCAGGGGTCGAGCGAATCAAGGGAAGGGGAAATAGCGAACGAAAAACACTATCAAGGACCAGGGTTTGGGTATGTTCCAGGAAAAAAAAAAAAAAAAAGACGTGATAAAACTTCGTCATAGAAAAAAAAACTCTTCAGAAGAGGAGGAAGTTACCAGAAGGAAAAAAAATCCGCCAAGGTGGGGAAGGGGGTGGGGGGGGCCAAAACTTCCGAGGGAGGAACCGAGTGGGACAAAAATCAAAATTATCCGCTACTGCACCCAAAAACGACTAGGGGCAAAATATCAGGGAAAAAATCTAACACCTTCACGGACCGGGGAAAAAGTCGGGAAAAAAGAAAAAGTTGCGATCGAGCCATCTAGTAAGAATGAAATTCTCGGGGAAAGTCACCGTCAGACGTTTCTCGGGGAGAAGACAGAAGACCAAAGGCATGATATCAATGGAGGAAGAAACTAACGCTAAACGCGAGGGGGAAACCCCCATTAGGACACAGAGTGGGTAAATTGAAAAACCTCCAAAGCGAGAGGAAGATCTAAAGCAAGCTGCTGCCGGGAGTTGTTTAAAATGAGGAGGGGACAATTTAAAGGAAATAACAATTGGAAATCTCGGGGGAAAAGGCCTGGGAGAAGGAACGGAAAGAAATTTGAGAAGGAAAAAGGAAGGGGTATAAAAAAAAATAAAAACCGAGTTTCCCACGCATGTCCCAAAGGGGGGGAGCCATGAGAGTGAAAATCTCATCGAGGAGTTCATCGGGGAGAGACAAAATAGATCTTCAACAGGAACAGCGCGCAGATGGGAACTCTCCCGAATAATCCCTGGCGCAATTTCTGAGGGGATCGCGGAAAAACCGCCAAAGGCTTCACATTAGACAAGGGGTTCAGGGAGGGGACATTTATCGGAAAAAAAGTAAAGAAAAGTCTGGGGAAAGCCTCGTGAGGGGAGTATTTGCGAAAGGGGGGGGAACGGGGAGGAAAAGACTTAAGGGGAAATATTATCTTGACTAAGCAAGACGATTCGCGGTAAGACGCCTGAAAACGAAATACGGAAATGCCGGTGGCGGGTTCGCCGTGAAACTTCTAGAAGGGGAAAAGGTCGAGCGGAAAAAGGGGGACCTAAGGTTCGTCGGTTAAATTCTGGCGAGATCAAAAAGATAATGGTATTCAAAATCGGAATCCGGAAAATTAAAGGCTCCGACGAAGGGAAGTTTATATGAAAAAGGCGTCTGCAGGAGGGGGGGAATGCGGGGCCAAAAGGGGAGTGGAAAAGCTTCACACGTTCTTCTAACTTTGCAGAAGTGGCGGACTCCGAAACACCGCATGGGGACTCGCGAAACCGGGGGGAAAAGGATGAAGAAAAATGTCTAGGGAAAAACTTTGAGACCTCAAAAAAGAAAGGGGCGTACTTCGGAAAAAAAGAGGGGACGATAGGAAAAAAGGAAAGAGAGATTGAAAGCGAGTGGTGTAATGAGACCAGGAAATTTACGAAGAAAAAAAAACTTCAGGGACGCAGTGGGCAAGGGAGGGAAGTGCTCCCCGCGTGGGAGGGTGGGCGAAAAACGATGGCACATCGAGGACCTTCCAGGAAGCTAATTAAGCTGGTGGAAAACAAAAGGCCTTTTCAGGAGAAGATAAGGACAAGTACCTGCGGGGGGGCGGCAGGAAATGCCTATAATAAAACCAGAAAAAAAACTTCGCATCACGGTGTAAGGGGAAAGCGGGGAAAAAAAATCGACAAGAAGTCAACGCCGCTCAAGGCCGTAGGAAGGGGTAGCGGGGGGTGTTGTGGGGAAAGCCTTTAGTTTCTGCGGAAATCTTCCCAACCGAAAAGAAGGAGGCGGTAATTGACTTGATATTGGGAAAGATCAAAAAAAAAACAACAGCTAATCATACAGGGGAGAGCGCAAAGACAAGAAAAAACTCGCCAGGAAGGGAAAGGAAAAAACACACACCACGAGGGGTATTTTGTCCTGAACGACCTGAATTGGGGAATGATTAGGAAGCGATAAGGTAGCCCTTCAAGAGAAACTGACAAAGATTTCACTGCCAAAACCGTTGAAAGAAAGAAGTGGAAAAAAAAGCCACTAAAAAAATACCCGGAGAAAGGGGGACAGACGCCAAAAAAACAATTCTTCGAACCAACTGGAACCAAACAAAATTGGTAAAACTGAGCTTGAGCGGCCGGGGAGAGGAGGCTGCGCAAAAAAAAACCTTTCGGCATGTTTCTGGGGGAGGGCTCTCAGAGGGAATAAGCCAAACAAAAAAAACCGCCAGGGAAAACCTAAACATCGCCTCTCTCTTTCTCGCAATCTATGAATTCACACCAAGGGAAAAGAGTCCAGGGGGAAGCTTAACGAAAAATAGTTCCGAGAAAAGCGTGCGCAAAATCCACCTTGCGCTCAATGCAAAGAAGGAGGGCCCTCATGAGGAACAAAAAGGGAACACAACGAGCCTCAAGGGGGAGGGGAAGCACGTTTTCTCACTAAGTAGAACGTTTTGTGAGGGAAACTCCGAAGGCCAAACGGAGTACGAAGCTTCGGGAGGATGAAAAGCTACCAAGTAAAGGAAAATTCCTCTTAAAGGATGGTTACAAAAAAAAAAGGGACGGCCGTCCAGGGGGGGACGAACCGAAGGAACTCGAAAATTCGAAAGGTCCACAAAAAAAAAAAGAACTATTCTGAACTAAAGACTTTCCGTCGAAACAACCTGAGCCGGAATGAAGGGAGGGAACCTTATAAAAAAGAAGCTATCTCGGTGAAGTAAGATAATGAAGTCCAAGCCTGATCACCGTCAAGAGGAAAAAAAAAAAACTCAGAACGGTTCTCGGGGGGGGGAGCCGCGAAAAAAAGAGACAAAAAAAGTCATGACTATGATAGAGGTCAAAATAGGAATTAACCCGACGTAAAAAATATACTAGAATTCAGAACGCATCTTTGGGAAAAGGAACCCTGTAATTTAAGAGACCTACCCTCGATGAAAAAAAAGAAAAAAAGGCATCTCGCCGGAAAGGTCCAATAAGATATCGGTCGCAGGTACGCATCCTGAGGAAGTCTATGTCGAGGGGAAAAAAGTGGAAACCGTCACCCGGAAAGACGTCGAGCAAGGGGAATGCTCCAATAACAGTTTGTGTAAGTGGAAAAAGAATTCTTTGAAAAAAAATCTCAAAAAAAGCGTAGGGAGGGGGGGAAGAACCCGGTGAAAACCGATGATATTTACCAAATATCCGAGAACACAAACTTTTGCGAACGGGAGGAAAAACACTCGAAGACGGCTTCCATGGAACTGGAAAATGACAAAAATCTAAAAGGGGGGGGGATGGAGTCGGCCCTAGCGCGGGCAATGGTACAAAACGAGGTCGACATCGCAGGGGCAGAGAAGGAACAAAAAGACTGTTAATCATGCAGTGGAGAACTTGAGGGGAAGACCTTCCTTGGGAGGGGGGACTAGGGAGGAAAGGTCGCGGGACAGGCGGTAAGCCATGAAAGACTATATCTTCGAAATTCGGAAGGAGTTTACAAGAGTAGAAAAACGGAGGGGGAGGGGAAGGCTGCGGGCAGTCGCGGGATACCGGTCTCTTTACGAAGAAGCGATAGCGACATCGTCAAGAAAGGGTCGTAGTGGCGAATCCTACGTGAGAGTGTACCGAGAATTCAGAGGGGGGGCCTAGAGGAGAGAGCTGCGTGCGGTGATCAACTTTTATTGATTTCAGGCGTCCAAGTAACACTGAAAAAAGGGAGGAGCGTCACTCGTAAACATGGGCGCGCTTCTTGAAAGACGGTGGCAGACGATGAGGGAAACTCCCGGGATGTGTGGGGAACAACGGCGATGGGAGAAATCGTGGGCGGAAAAAAACAATATGACCAAAGCACAACGATCGATGGAGGAAGGGTGGTTGAAACGGAAATTCCTGTGGGGACGAATAACAATGGAAAAATTGATAAAGAACAGTCTACTAAGGACGGGGGGAGAAACTTTAGAGGCGATTCTGCAGGACTACTCAGAGGGAAAATGGGAACAGTCGAATTGCACCATTAGCTTGCATTAGGATTGGGAAAGGTGGCACGGAAGAGAACCTTTCATAGAAAAACTTTGACATCAAAAAACAAAGGGGCGGGAAGGAGTAAGTGTTGGCACGAAAAGATCCAAGATCAGGCGGCCGCTCAAGCAAGGGAGTTGCGGGGGGGAAGCGTTGGGACAATTAAAAGGGTTTCTGGGCTTCCACGCCGGGAGACCAGTTGGGGGCACTTGGGTTCGGGTCCAAAAAAATCGGTCAGATGGGAAAAAAAGGCTATCAGAGCTCGCGCGAAACGTGCTCGCAAAAGTGGCAAACTCTCATGCTACAAAAAAAGGAGAGAGATGTGCCAAAAACTGAATTGAGGCACGAGTGAAGGAGGGGGGGATGGGCGCGCGCGCGGAGAACTGGAACGACAAGGATCATCTGATGCTAAATATAAATTTAAAGGGTCGCCTCTGAGTGAAATGTACAAAAAAACACCACTCGAATAGAAAAAGGACCAAAACCCCCGCATCGCCACAAAAATGCTCCCAAAAAAACTACTGGCTGGGAGATGTTCGGGGAAAAAGTACCGTGCTGCGGAAGGTTTGAGGGGGGGGAAAGCCGCGCAATCGCCTGCAACCACATAGCCAGAAAGCACCGCCATGTACTTCACTAACCAGAGTCTCAAGAGACTTGGTGGGGAAAAAGAAAGAATATTCCGAAGAAGAGGTAGATGAAAAGCCCATCAGTAACTAGCTCACAAGTGGAAACTTCAATTGGAAGGAGATAAAAAGTTCTTAAATAACTCAGGCAAGGGACGACCACAACGCGAAAAAGGATCATTGAAAAGAAAGTTTCTCAGGACACGAGGTTCAGACGGGGGGTTTCGGGGGAAAAAAAAAAACGTGATTAACAATCGTCTCGGGAGAATCCTCGGCCAAAAAAAAAACATGCGTGTCAAAGGAAAAAAAAACAGATTGGGGTCATGGTTGCGAAGTCCGGTACAAAAGGATTTTTGGGGGAAAAGGACCAGACCAGAGGGCAAAACTCGCAGACCCAATTCGTACAAAAAATCAACTGTGCGACGGAAGGGGAGGACAAATACGTGACTAAGACTTAGAAAGGGAGAGGACCCGTAAAAGAAAAAGGGCTATCTCTTTGAACAAGGGGGAAAGGGAGCGCCTGATCAGAGCAAATAGAAGAAACGAAGGAAGGCGAGTAGCGTTAGGCATTTGCCAAGGCGAAAGGACTATTAGGGGGACCGAGTAAAAGCAGAAAAAGATCGCCAAATCGAAGGAAAAAACAGGCTTTCTAAGGCTCCAAAGGAAAGAGTTCACTAGGGGAGGTACCAAAAGAGGAAAAGAAAAACGAGGCGAGGCAATTCTGCCGAAAGCTTTTCGAGCGGGCGGGAGCCTGTGTGCCGCGCTCGGGAAGAGAAAAAAAAGAAAAACTATTTCGGGGTAGGGGACTTCACAACCCGCGTTCCGCGGGGGTCGCTCACGGAGGGGTCAAACCGCTATCGTAAAGTGGGCAAGGAAGGGGTCGAGAGGCAAAACAGAGCTCCTATAAAAAAAAAAAAGGAAAGAGGAAGGGATTCAACGTTGGAAAACAGCCGATGAAAAACCACAAGACTTTCGCCACAGCGCGGCAGGGGGTCTAGACCAGCAGTTAAGAGAACTCCCGCAACATAGACAGGCCTGTCAGAAGGATTGGGATGGAAGATCGCGGAGGAGAAGGAAGAAAAGCTAGGGATCGAAGGGAAACTTCGGAGCGTAAGGTGGGCGCTGGTAGGGGACGCAAGGTTAAATTGCCCGGACGGGGAAGAACGAAGAAATATTATCGAGTTACTAGAAAAAAAAGACATGAAAACGAAATAGAAGGGAAAGTGGCGGGTTCACACGGGCTTGGGGAATCGGAGACTCGCAAGGGTGCGCTGATAAGTATTTCAAGAAAGGACGCTCGATGACGGCCTGGGCAGCCGGAGAATGAGACGGCGTAAGCCATTCGAAGGAATGTTGTCGGAAGATTTTTGATCCGTTCAAACAAAAAAGAGGCTGCGAGGAAATATGAGACGGGCGAGCTTTTCGTTTGATCAGCTAAAAAAATCTGGGAATTAAGTCCCGAAAACATGAAAAAAAGGGCGTTACGCGTCAGAATTGCGTAGCATGTCGGCGAGGTAGAAAGTCGGGGCAGACCGAGGACTAAAGGAACGTTTTGAAAATCGGGGGGGAACGCGGGGTGAAAAAGGATGCGAGAAACGGGGAAGATAGGCTCAATTGAGACCAAGAAGTTGTGGTCAGTCTCAGGAGCCTGGGCCGTGAGGGAGAAACGTAGAGGGGGGACGTGATCAAAGCTACGAGTGGGAAAGGGGAAAGGCAGCACCAGCGTTAAGAACATCTGGAAAAGAGGTGCAAAAGAAAAGCACATATTTGCGAAATTAACGAGTTGGAACCGTTGGGGGGTACCTGCGGGAAGCGATTGCAAAAAAATTGCGGTTACGGGGGGAAAGAGAACCTCAACTAAGGCGAAAAAGGAATCTTGGACAGGTGGAGTAGCATTGGGGGGCAATCTTAGCGGTGGGGGAGATGGGGCTCCGGAGGGGGTTACCTAAGGACCCAAAGCTGAGAAAGGGGGACACGGGGATAGAAGGAAATCGACAGAACTGCGCGATTCAAAGGCTAATGCAGCTCCATCTCGCACAAGCAATCACAGCCCGTAAAGGAGTCGCGAGAAAGACTCTCACAAAAAAGATATTTTGGGGCGGAGCTATACACTGAAAAAAGGGGGGAAGGGGGGGGATTGCTTTGGAAAGAGCCACTGCGGCTGAAAGAAATATATCTATTTGCAAAGTTCCAACTAGGATGCATCGGGGGGAAGAGAAAATGACCGGGGAGAAAAAAAACGAGAAGACGGAAACTTGCCAAACACAAATCGCGCACACGAGAAGAATGACCAAGAAGAAAACTGAAAATCCGGCGGATGGTAGGAGGAACCCTTCCCGTAAAAAAGGAGGACGGGGTGGAGAAGGGGGGGGAAAGGTTTAGGATAAGTCACTGGGGTGCGCAATCTCCTGAAAACACCGAAAAGCTAAACACAGAAGAAACGTGTCCGGAGAGATGGTGCAAGGACCAGGAGGGACCCCAGCGGTCAAGATGATATTAAGGTATTAAGAATGTGCCATCAGTCTTAAGCTCTCCACGAGATTGCAAGATTCGGCGTAGTCAAAAAAAAACTCCGCACAGGATTGGGAAGACAACCCTCGAGCATAGCAAAAAAGGGATAGCGCCGTTTTCGAGCACTAATCGACAAAAGCTCGGGGGAGCTACAAACCGAAGATCACTCCGAGAACACCTAACAGGAAATGACTACGAGAAGAAAAGGACAATGTTCAGGAAAACTCTTCTGCCCGCCATATGGGAGGGGGAGAACCTGAGGGGAACTCGAAAGTAAAAACTTCCAGAAGTCAGCAAGGGGGGGGGGGGGGGGGTAAGGGGGATCATACGAGAGTAGACACCTTCAAAACGGGTACTAATAATTCTCAGGGAGGCCCTGATAAAAAAATCTCTTGAAAAATAATAGGAAATATCACGTCAAAGGAACTACGCACGTCGATCAGGGGGAGGTTCAATAGCTAAAAGCCCGGGAAGGAAACCAGTTAAGGAATAGGAAAGGGGGATCAGATACTAGGGAAGGAGGGGAAAAGGGGACTTGCGAAAGAAGGAAAAAAAAATCCCTGGAAAGGGTGAAAGAAAGGTGACACGTCCGGAAAATCGATTCACAGACAGACTGCCGGGAGGCCTTAGGGGAAACGTGAAGACGGGGAAAGAAAGCCCGTAGAGGGGAAAACACAGGCCCTTTGTCTGTGGAAGGAAAGAAATTTGAGCAGGAAAAAAAAGCAGCGTGGAGACGTCCGCTCCCAAAACAAGCAATGGGGGAAATTGGATGACATCTTCGAAGGAGGAACGTTTGAAGGGAAAGAAAAAACCGGAGGAGTATGAAAATATCGAAGTACACGGAATAACTCCCTAAAAGATGTTGAAAACCCGAAGCGACAAAAAAGGGGTTTAGAACGCGGGAAA
>Ga0179593_1629108_pt1 | contig 10957 bp, 10 predicted proteins | sample CZODoug2_1_08_16_FD_185931 | JGI IMG/M metagenome (GOLD analysis project Ga0179593, IMG submission 185931) | Vadose zone soil fungal communities from Angelo Coast Range Reserve, California, USA - CZODoug2_1_08_16fungal (PacBio error correction) | ecosystem: Environmental > Terrestrial > Soil >...
GGGGGAAGGATACGTAGTAACCGTGTAGTGAACGACGATCCAGGAAAAAAAGGAGCTCGCGCGTCAGCGCAAACCGGACGCAGCCGCACAATTTCTCAGACCTCCTCAAGCGCTCTTCGGGCACAACACGTAAAAAAGACGGGGCTATCACAGTGATGAACTGTTTCCTATCATGGAGGGGGGAAGGAAGAACGCTATCCGGTATATCTTCGGGGCGGTCTAAAAGAAATTCGCCTCTGCGAAAAAAGAGACGGGCGTTAGAGCGCCGCGCCCCGGAGGGGGTAAGAAGGCCGTGTGGACGCGTGCCGAGCAGTTCGAAAAAAAAAGTCTAACCAGGGGAAGGAAAAATGACCACTCCGGGCAAGGGGCCGGAGGGGGACCGACTCGGGAAAAATATGGCCGGGTCCTCCGTCTGGACAGCGGGAGAAAAAAACATCCAACGCCCCCAAGGTGCGGCAAAAAAAAATCATTCATAAAAAGGGGACTGCTCCCCCGCCAGGAAGTTGCGCATGCTCAGGGTCGAACTCGAGAAGGGGTTGATACAGTGGGGAGGTCCACAGAAGAAGGTACAAAAGCCTGTTGACAAATGCGCTCTTGAGGGACCGTCTGAAGAGGGTGCCATCGTGTGGGAAGAATAGCAACTCTCGCAACAGAGCATTTTCTAGTGAAAGAAAGGACGCAAGCCGAAGCAGGGAAGGGTGGATCCGTGATAGGAGGACCTGTTCCGCGGAATGAGAAGGGGTGGGCAGAGGCAGGTTGCGGTGAATACCTTGGGAAGAAAGGGGGGGGCCCGAGGTTGTAACGGAATGGGTTGGCCACGTCAAAAAAAGGCATCATCCAGCGGAGGAAGGTAAATCCTGCCCGACAGAAAAACGTAGTAACTCTCGCCAACGTCAGTGTGCTCTGCGGGAGGGACAAGCCGACAGTCGGGGGCCGGCGAGCGAAACAGGTCCTGGGAAGAGGAAAGACGAGGAATTACGGGGTTGCATTCGGTGAGCAGAGAAAATAAGAGACGGGAAAAAAAAGGCGTACTGCAAACGTTGGCGATGGGGGGGGAGGCAGGGGAAGTGACCAGCCCGCCCCGGCGGGGTCGTCGTCGAACTGAAGGGGAAGGACCACTGCGGAACTTGGAAAAGATGAGCAAAAGGAGAAACGCCGTCAGAGTCAGGAGCCCGGAAGGAATTCGGCGTCGCTGTGGGAAAGATCCATGGGAATACAGGCATACGTGGGGGGGACTCGGGTGCCGGGGAAGGGCAATTCCATCTGACCAAAAGGGAAAAGAGGATCAGACCTCCAAGTCCCACACACTGCGAAGCACTGCCCGAAGTAGGACGCCCCTATTCCTGTTGAACTGGAAAGGAGACACAACAAGTGGGCGTAGGGACCGCCACAACTTCGGTGTGCAGGAACCACTGGTGAACGAAATACTTGTCCTGCCTCTTCCGGGGGGGACAATCCAGAGGAAGGGGGGAACAGAATTGTCCCAAACAACTATCCCTTCTCAAGGGAGGGAAATCCCCCATCCACGTCGAAAAAAAAAAGGGGCCACGAGACGTTGAGAGTGCCTGTTCAGGAGAAAAAGCCGTTACTGAAGAGGGAGAGGGGAAAACTCCGCGGCACGCCGTCAATGGGGACGCAGCGCCAGGTAGGGGTTTGTCCTTCGAGAAAGGTGGGAGGGGGGAAAAAACAGACGACCCGAGCTGTTTCCTGGTTGAAGGTGGAAATTTATGAAAGTGGCCCCGGATAAGCGCACCTGGGGAAATCGGGAAAGGTTTGCCTCTCCACTGGATCAAAATTCGTCCTGCTTTGCAGTCAGGGCGGGGAGATCAAACAAGAAACTACTCGGCTCTAGAATCCATGATGAGCGGGTCGAACCAAAGGCCTTGCCCTGCGGGGCGCAAAGGGACCGGGAAAGGACTCGGCAGTTCTCATCTAGGAGCTGGGGGGCTTTTTCTCGTGCGCGCCAGCCGGTACGGAAGCAACGAAACAGTCGACAGAAGAAAAAACAGCGGGGGCTTTAGCCATCGTGAAAAAGTTTCCGCCGCCGGAAAAAGGGGACGATGTGCTTTAGCCTTTTTCCCTTGTACGTGGGCGGAAGGAAGGGAGAAAGGATGGTGGGAAAGGTGGGGCGCGCGGGCCCTTCTGGCATCTTAGTGAAAAAAAAAAGTTCTTGTCCATTGGGCTAATCCCAGGGAAAAACGGTGTTGCCACACTGGGGGATCGCCAAAGCAAAGCTTTCAAGAGGAGTATAAAGAAAAGTACTGTGAAGGATTAGGAAAGAGCATTCTGGGCTCCTTGGGTTGTCGTTGTCTGCTTCACTAAGCACTTATGCGAAAAGAGGGTAGAAGAAATGGTACGGAAAAGACATCCAGTCACGCGCCGGGGTCCTATCCGCGGATCCGCGACAGGGAAAATGTTAAAACAAAAAAAAGAAAGTTACGGGTGGCACTACCCCTTCTTCAAAAAGGGGCGGCGACGAAGGGGGGGGAGAAACGCTATCCGTTGCCAAGGGAGAATCGATAGGTTTAAACTGAAAAGGGGGAACCAGACCAACGGTAATGGAAAAGGTTTGGGGTAATCCGGGAAAAAGAATCGCATAGGTCCGTCGGGCTGGACGTTCTGGGGAGCCGCCTTAAAAATGAAATCATGAACGAAGAAAAGGGAAGGGGGGAAACTCCCCGCCCTGAAACTCCTGGGGAGCGCCGAAAGAGGGGATTCGCGTGAGAAGGCCGCGCTTGTTTTCTCCAGAAAGACTCACACCTCGGAAGGTTCGGGAAGAGGGATCTCCGGGGTTGAAACTCCTCTATCTGGGGCATTTCAGGAAAGGAGGTCCCCCACCAAGAGGATGGGGAACGTCTTTTAGCTAAACAGGGACTGGATTATCATGGTGGGGAGGGGGGAAGAGCCGACCGGGGGTGTGGAGAAGTAAAAAACATGGGGGTGAAACAGTTGATGGATTGGAAATCGTTACGACTTTACGAACTCAAGGCGGTCAATCTCCTTTGCAGGGGGGGTCGCCGGCCTGCAAAGTTTCCTGAAGGGCAGGAGGAAACTCCGTAGAAACGGGCGCCGAGCACTCAAAAGAAAGGAGTGGCACGTCGGTTCTGCCTGTTGTGGGGAAGCTCCTGCTGCTGGGGATTACGGGTGTTCCTATCCGAGGGGGTGGGGGGGGAAACCAAGAGCCGTCGCCGCAGTTTCACCGTGCAACCCCCAAGGAAGGCTTCCTCTGGAAGAAACGATGGGGAAGAGACACCGTGACGGGCTAAACGCAGGGATTACGTTGACCTGGAAGTTCCCCTTCAAAAGGAAAAAGGCCCTCCAGACCATATCTGATCAAAACAACCACACTGAAAGAGATCTGGTGGAAGGGGGGAGGTCGATGGGGCTGAGTCCCAAAAAGGATCTTTTCTAGAAAGGTGGACAGATGCGTCTGCCATCTCTACTTCCAAGGGGTCGTCCTTCCCTTTTCTTACAGTGAAAACAAAATGCAAATGGTCTATCTTTCCCAAAACCCTGTATCGACAAACCCATCCCATCACAGAGAAGAAGACAAGAAGTTCATTCGCTTAAGGAAGAGAAGTTCTTTGAAATGGGAATCCCCTCCTGCTTAGCCCTCGGGGATACTGAAGCCAAGGAAATGAAATGTAGAACAGCAGGCAGAAAGGGGGGAGGAGCACCGAGAAAACGAGAAGTAAAGTCCTGCGTAAAAAAGGTCCCCTTCCCTCACTGAGGGAAAATGGGGGAACCTGGAATGGAAAGGGGACTACCAAATGACTACCTCCAGGGCCTGCCTGCCATACCCCTACTAAAACGCTACTCTGGAAAGATCGACCTGACATTGCAGGAGGGCCAGTCCACCCAAGGAAAGGGGGAAAAAAATCGAGCGGGTCAGAAGGGGATCGACAGCTGGAAAAAAAAGGGAATTGCTCCAGCCGAGAAGAACACTGAGAGGGTCTGTACCCAAGTAGTTAAAAAAGGAGTGGGGAGGTGGAGGGGGGAGGTCTCGTGCAAAGAAGTCAAAGCCCTGGGCTCGCACCCAGGAGGGAAAGTAAACCTTACTGCGATGCCAGACAAAAGGCAATTCGCATTACTTTCGAAGGGGGACAGGACCGGGGGTCGTTCTGGAGGGAGGGGACACCTAAAAAGGGAAAGAAAGCGAACTCCTTGAGCCAGGGAGAAAGGAGGCGATCGTGGAAGAGGGGCGTATTCCGTTCCGAAAGAGTCCCTCAACTTGCGTGATGAAGGGGGGGGAACCAAATGGAGGAGCCCGCGGAGTGAGGTGGACCCCCGTCAAAAAGGAGAATGATAATTCCTTGACGTAACGTTCGGGCTCTCATCCTCCTCTTCCAAAGGGGGAGCAGTTCCGCGTCGATCAACAACCCAAATGGGACCAACTGCGAGGGGAGGAGGTGCAATGAAAAGAAAGAAAGGGAAGTGAAGAGCATTCATTGCTCGAGTAAAATTAAGAAAAATCCTTCGCGGCCAGGATTAACGCCCCACTTACACGGAAACCGTCTCCGCCATCGTCATCTTTCAGGAAAGGAAAAGAGAAAGGCTGGTAAAAAAACGAGGGAGAAGCAACAACCTGCAAGCGGACGCCTGTTTTTGCCGTGCTTAAGAAAGCGAAAAGAGCGCCGTAGCAAGGAGCACGCCCTGCAAGACGTCTGAGGGACGTCCGCCTTTTAAAACTGTCCAATGAAGAGGGAACCCGAAAAATGGGATGATCGTCCGGCTTCGGAAGCTCTGGTGAAGCCCTCCTCTTATGGCAAGCCGTGCTCATAAAAAGCACGGGGTAGCGAGAGGGAAAGAAGTGACCCAGGACTTACAGTGGCAAAAATTGCGGAAAGACGTCCTTCTTTTTGAGGTACAGAAAGCCAACAACTGAACAACCAGGCTGAAGGATACCAACCATAAAGGGGGACAGGCAAGTCCTGCGTAGGGAATTCTAAAGACTGGTGAAGAGTGAGAAAGCTCCCGTCGAAGAGTGGCCGCGACTGGGAGGAAAAGGGTAGGTTGCTACAGAAGACGGGAGAAGGGGGTGGTGTTGGACAACGCGGGGCCAAATTGGTCATTTCAAGGTCAAGTAAGATGAAAAGACGTGAACAAGTGGAATGTGGACACAAAACTAATGTGTCGGCAACTGTGCCCACAAAAAGGGGGGAGGGGAATTCAATTCATTTTCAACAGGAAGCGCCTGACGCGTGACGTAGCGGAAGGAGGTTCCCACTCAGGTCTTGAAGGTGAATTTGAACAACGGACCCTGGGTGAGAGCGCAGGTTCAAACGCACACTAACCACGATTCCCTGGGGTTCCCTGGCTCGCCAAAAAAAACAGCTCCGCCGACTTGAGCCGAGTCAGGAAGCAATGGCGCTCGGCTCGAGCAAAAGTCGGCATCGGGGAGGAAACTTGCCGCAGTTGTCCTTCATGGGGAAGGGGACGCCCACGCCGGGGGAAAAGAAACGCGCCCACGATGTTCAGGGAAGTGAAATACGATTCAGGGCTTCTGCTCACCGACCATGAAAAACTACGCCGAATGAAAAGGGATAGATGCTAGGGGGAAACGGAACCGGGCTCTCCCATACTTCTCCAGGGAGACGTACCTGGGCAAGCGGACGGGGTACATTTCCCTCTCGCTTGGGGGGTCGCGTTCGTCTAAGCAAAAAAAGGAAAACTCCAAAAGGAAGGGGAATGGCGAAGTGACCAACATACGGAAAAAACACCTTTCGTTCCCCAAGGGGGGGGTTCTCACGTCACCTGCAACAGAAGTTAACTCACCTTTCGGACTGTGACGAGGACCGGCGATGCATACACGATAACCTTCCTGAGTGTCGGCTGCGTAAGGCCGATTCACCTGCTGAAAGTGCCGCGATGGTAAGAAAAGGGATCGGTGGGAGCGCCTGTCAATTGACGATAGAAAAACTCTGTATCGCGGCCTACCTTTTGAAAACGAACTGAGCACCCGCGCTCTGCAGAAAGGAAACTGTCAAGCCTGGAAAGGAAATGCGGGAAAAAGTGATGCTAGAATGGCGAGCACAGGGTGGCGCCGGGGGGAAAAGAAGACTTCCTGACCGAGGCGACCTCCTTACTCAGAAGGGGAAACACTTACGATCGTAGCCAAAGGGGGACACCGTGGGTCCGGAAAAAAAGGAGGGAGGTGGAAATCGGGACGGACCGAGGCCGGGGCAGCCTTACGAACTGATCGAAGAAGAATGAAGTGCGAAAACAAGCCGGGGGAGACCGCGGCGGCGATCAAAAACGCGGCTGTTTGGCGGTCAGAGAAAGGTGCAGAGACGCCCGACGGCTAGAGAGGGGCGGGAGAAAAGACTGATGAAAGTAAAAAATACAAGGGGGATATCTAGGAGGACCTGCAGAACGGAAAAAGAAACTGTACTTGCGGTGGGTCGCGTGCCAAAAGAGCCTTCGGCGAGGAAGACTGCGCCTTGGGTGCGGCTGCGTCAAGGGAAATGAAAGGGGGGGATCCATCAAGCGAGTGAGGAAGAGGCCGATAGCTAACTTGGACGAGTACCCATATCTCAACAACAAAAAAGAGAAGATGGGGTACTCAGGAAAAAACGAATACTACTTAATCGTTTCACCTTGGCGCGACCGGCCTCTGCATAACTCCGGAAAAAAGGAGAGAAAAGAGAGCAAGAAGAAAATCGCAGAAAAACGATGAAGGGGACTTAACCTACCACCTGAAGGGTCCCAGCACGGAAGGGGGGGGGTACTCCTCGATCGACCGTGGAAAGAAGTTCTCGCCGCAGGGGGGAGAAGTCATGTCTTTGATCCGCAAAAAAGGTATAGCCTTCGGAGAGGGAAAAAAGGAAAGGTACCCGAAAAAACGTCTGGCGCCTCGGTCCCTCAGGGATATCCCTTAACATGATGCAAAAGGGCACGGCGCCGAGCAGAAGATGGTGCAAAGGAGGCGAAAAAGGAAAAGGGGAAGCGAAGAACACGCACCCGGGCAAAAAGCCGGAAAAGGGGGAAGACGTACTCGGTTCTCAGAAAAGAGGGTCGCCGTCCTTCGGCAAAACGACGCCTCGGTCAAGAAGGAGACGATGTCATAAAAAAACCCCCCATTGCCTAGGCGCGCAAATCAATGGACGGGCTCCAGAAAAGAAAAAAGGATTCGCAGGAGAAATCGCCGAAGGGAAGTGGGCTCAGTTCGGCAGAAAAGGGAGGGACAACGGAAAAAAAAAGGGGGGTTTCAAAAACGCTCGTCCGAGAAGGGGGGCGTCAACAAAGGAAGCGGGTCGAAGCGGGGGACCAGAAAATCGCGGCAAAAATTAGATGACGGGGGGGTTCCCAGAGGAAGAGGCGAAGCATTGTTATAAGGGGCCGGATTCTACCTGAAGAAACATAGGGCCATTGGGCGGTTCATGACATGTGGTAAGTGTCAGGACATGTCCCCCTTGGGAAAGGTGGTGTCCCGATGGGAGGATTTGCCAACTGAGAAAAGAACACTTCCGGGAAGGTTGCGGGTGAAGAAAAAAAAAAAAAGGAACAGACGAGAGGTCCCACTTCAGCAAAGTTCGCTGGATCCGGGGACACGGGAAGGGACCAGGGCCCGGCTAGCGCAAAAACCGGTCCGGGCCAACTAAGGCCGTCGAGCAGCTCGAAGGGAGGACGGGGAAGACGGTCGTTTAAAAGCAGCACGGGGGGAGAGATCGTCCTGCGGACATAAGTAATAAGGGCAGAAGGGGGGGGTTGATTTTGAAGCACCGCCCCGTCGCGGCGACTGCATGACAAAAAAAGGGGAGGAAAAGCCGTGGCTCGCGGGCTCGACAAAAAAGCCACTCAGGGGGGAAAGTCTGGAGACCCTAGGCTAGACGTATCTTTGGGGCAGGTGGCCGGGAGAAATGGGAAAGACCAGGGCGGGGGGCCTTGGCGAGGGAAGTGGGGAGGGGGAACGAACCAGAAAAACATACGTTGTTGCAAGTCATCCAGGAAAAAAAAAAAAAGAACACGCCCTGCGGGAACGCCTGCCGGGGGAGACGAGAAGCGTAAAAAAGAAGAATGAATTCCTGTTGGTGGGGGGGAGGGGGGAGGGAGGAAAAACTTCGGTTTGCCACAAGGGGAAAGGGCAAACGGTTCACGATTTGAAAGGTTCTTGCATCTCTATTTGACAGAAGATGACATTAGGAGAAGGGAGGTGGAAAAAAGCTTTGCCGAGAGCCCCATCCTCGTGAAAAGAGGCCACTCGGCAGACGGGGAGCTTGACGACCTCCTCCTAATCAAAAGCGATCTGTAGACTGCAACTCAAGAACGGCCTGCGCAGCGGAGGGAAGGGGGGGGCCAGAAGTCAGGTTTGGGGGGGATGCACAGAGGAAAAAGGGAGGGGATTTTGACGGGAGCCAGGGAATGCCCAGTGGCCCACCACCTGAAATCGGCCAAGAGGGGGAAGGGAGACAAATGAGATTGGCACAACGGTATCGGGCGCTCACAAAGGAAGCCACTCTCCGCAGGAAGCCCATTATTCCGCCGGAAAGAAACGGGTCGTAGTCCCCATTCCGGTGACTCACCAGCGAAGACCAGGGGTGAGCCAAAGGATCTTGTGTACTTCATTCTGGGAAAAAAGAGAGAAACCTGTACTTGAGCAACGAAACAGGACACTCCAGTGTCGGGAAGAACTCTCGGGGCTGTAGGGGGAACAGAGAAAGGGAGGGGGGGGACCGCATTACGATTTCTGCACTGTGCCCTTGGAAAGGGGCGGCATGAAGGGAGACTGATTGGTTGTTGGTGGTGGCGTAAGTTTACAAAAAACTGCCAAAGAGGATTCAGTGACCGGGAATCCATCGAAGAACCAAGAGAAAAAAAAAAGTGGGCCACAGGTGCTCTCCTCCGCCCTGCAGAAGGAAGAAAGAAATATTATGATTGAGAAGAAGTAACTTTCTTCACTTATTAACCGGGTCTGGCTCCTTTGGGAGGTTCTCCCTCAAAGAGGGAAAGGAAAAAGTAAGGCCCCAATCCTTCTCAATACAAACGAGGGTTTCGAGGGGAGCCTCGGCAAAGAAAGACAGGGAAACGTAGTCACGACCAAGGAGAAAAAAGGGTTCTCCCCTTGCGTCCCGCAGGGCTTCCGTGGAGGGGAATCATAGTTGTAACGGAACGTAAAAAAAGAAAGGAACCCGTCAGGATGGAGTAATGAAAGGGAAAAAAGGGAGGTCTCATCGGTTTCCAAAGGTCGTTGCTTTACGGGGGTGCTGGGTGCGCGAAGGCCTGGATAAAGAGAAGCCAAAGGTCCTGGGGAAAAAAACCCCGCACGGAAGGAAAAAGGGTAGCTCCTCCAGCGGGGGGACTCTCGACTGGGATAAAGTTTTTTGACAGCAGGGGAGCCACCTCTGCGACCACATGACGAAAAAGTTCCTCGATACGGGTGATGAAGGGGGTGGGGGCCCTATCTGGGGGGTCAATTGAAACGGTCTATCTGTGGGGGAAAAAATCCCGTCGTGGCATGCAAAGCTCGTCCATAGCCCTTGAATGGGGGGGAGGTGGTGAGCGCTCGGGGGGAGGAGCACAGTCCTCAGGGGAACATTGTGGAGAGAAGGTTATGGAAGGGGGACAGAGTTTCCTCATAGTTACGAGGAATAAAAACGGGGAAAAATCTCAGTGAGGCCTGCTGTCCCTTTTACCTGGAAGTAGGCTGCCGAGATTCCTTTTGTCCCGGTCGGAAAAGGGAGGGGGATGAAGAAGAGGGGAAAGGCATAAAACGTTCGCCTGTTGGGAAAGCCCCTCCTAGTGTGTCTGTCGTAGGGTGGTCCGAAAAGGGAATGGGGGGGGAAAAAAAAAGAGCCTACCAGGATTCAACCCAAAGACAATGGTGCCGGAGATGCAATCTGTCCGCGTCGCTGTACTCCCAGGGAGAAACCAGGGGGGGGAAAACGGAAAGCCAAATAAGCCTTGACTTAAACTGCAAGGAAAAAAAAAAAGCCATACCATATAACTAGAAAAACAAAGGTAGTTTACAATAGATAAAAATGGGGGGGGACCGTTTCCAAAAGGGGGGGGGGCCGAGAGGGGACTGGGAGCCGTTATTCCCAAAAAAAAAAAGTTTACTAGGCCGGTCCAGCTCTACGGGAGTCTCCGGCCCCAAAAATTTGGACTTGGGGAGGAAGGGGATTGGGGAGGGGAACAAGCCATCTGGATCTTACCAAAAAGGGAAAAAAAAAACGCCATCCCATCAGTCTCCGCCACAACAGGGTTTTTTGCGCATGAAAAAACCTTGACTGGAAAGGAGAAACCGAAGCAGAGTCTTGCAATACTTGAGTCAGGAAAAAACGGGCGCCTTCCAGGAAAAGTTACATCATGCCTAGCGCAACGGAGTGGGGGAACGGCCGGAGACTGAATGTACTATGTCACCCCTTCCAGCAAAGGAAAACATGTGCCCCGAGAGCGTACACTCCCTACTTGTCCGCCCAAAAGATCCCCTAAGCAAGGAAAAAAGGACCTGAGGGAACGAAAAGAAAACGTTGTGGACAAGGCTACTTTAAAAAGGGAAGGAGGGGGCCCATGCCACCCAGAGGGAAGAGATCCTCTGACCACCAAGCAGCGCCCGTCAAGAAAACGCCGGGCACAAGAAAAAAGCCAATAGATCAGATGTGTGTAGTTGGGCAAGGCAAGGGAAAAGGTGCATATCCAGGCCCTAAGAGAGCACCCATAACTTCAAAAAAAGGAAACCTGATGCGGAAGGAGCAAGTCGCCTTACTTGAAAAAAGGAAAAGAAAGTGGGGCAGGTGGCCCCAACCCCAAAGGGGGGGTGGGGGCACTGACGTGTTTAAAAAGAAAGGATGAACTTTTCCACGGCCGGACCAACGCTTGGCCCGTGATCCATGGAAGGGCAGTGAAGGTAACGGATTACGGGTCCTGCCGCGAGAGGCCCCAAATGGATAGCATGGCTTTGGAAAAAAGCCAGTCGACAGAGTGTTCAGGGGAGGGAAAGGGTGAGCGACTGGTACCA
>Ga0179593_1261596_pt1 | contig 10956 bp, 7 predicted proteins | sample CZODoug2_1_08_16_FD_185931 | JGI IMG/M metagenome (GOLD analysis project Ga0179593, IMG submission 185931) | Vadose zone soil fungal communities from Angelo Coast Range Reserve, California, USA - CZODoug2_1_08_16fungal (PacBio error correction) | ecosystem: Environmental > Terrestrial > Soil >...
AGGGGTTGAAGTTTCTCCCGACAATTCGAAGGACGCACCGCACGCCATGAACCCTAAAGCAAAAGGAAGAGGAGCCACGCAAAGACAAAGACGCCGTCAAACGAATTATCGGGGGTCAAAGCGTACGCGAACGAGTAAACAACAAAATTGATTAATAGTCATAGAGATCGTTCCGGGGCGAAAGGGATCCTGGAAACCCAAAGGGGAATTTGACAAAGAAAGGTCGCCATGCGAACCAAGGAAAGAGCTCGAGGAAAGCAGGCTGCACGTTAAAAACTCGGTGAGTGGGGGGTGGAGATAAAAACCTTACAACTCGTGACGACCCGCGAGGTCGAAGGGAGGAAAGGGGAGACAAAGTCAACCGAGCCATAAACATCTGCTGAAAAGGGAAGTAGGTACGCCAACTCACTGCGGGCCGGAAAGACTGACTTCCTCCGACGGTCGGCCATTTTCTAGTGGGGACGAGGGAAATCGAAGCGACCAACAAAGCTGGTGGGCAATGGGGCAGGGGCCACCTGCTCACTTCCGAAAGGAGAAGGAGGGGGGGGAGTCCGCAGGCTAAAAGCAGGCCCCAGTTCGAGAGTACTGCCCACTACGAGCCGTCCGGCAAAACCAGGGTGATCCAAGAATCAACAAGGAAGATCTAAAACCTCGTTTGATCAGGTGGCCCAAAAGAGGGGTCCTCTTTCACGATACACAAGGAACTGCGAAAAAAGAGCCAGCGGCCAGGAGCTTTGTTCACAGGGACACACAAAAAAGGCAGGCGAGGAGGCTAAAATGTCGGGACGTCCCTGCATCCTGGGAAGAAAGAAAGCAACGAAAGCTTTCACGTTCCATCGAGCTTCGGCAAGACGCGGGGAAAATTTTAGCCACGCATCGGCGGGGAAAAAAAGAAGGGAAGGAAACCCTACCTGAGAGACGGACGCTGGACGCACGTCTTAAAAAATATTAAAAACGGAACCGAAAACCCAAACGGCAAGCAACGACAAGATCCTCTGGTTCAGGGGGGTCACAAATGTCCAAGAGGAAAAAAGATAGAAAAAACTTCTAATTCCCGAGCACAAAAATAGATCACTGACTCGGATCGACACTCGGGTTCCCGGGTCGTGCAGTCCCCAAAAAGAAGGGGTGAACGAAGGGGCTCTGGAACGGCGACGAACCAGGAATGTCGCGAAAAAAAGTTGGTCATCAGAACCGAAGAGAGGTGAGGTCCTGGGGGAATCACAATTCGAAGCGGAGGGGGGGAGGGGAACAGAAAAACCGCCATTAACGATGAAAGGGTAACAACCTCAGGGTGCTCAACTTCATCTGAAAGACCGGACTCTTTTACACAAAACCATTCGCAAAAGAACCGCGACAACCCAAAGACACGTACGGTACAGCGGCGGCACATCCAAAAATTCCAACTCGATCTAACTCTGGATTCTACTTCAGGGGACGGTGGGGATCTTCTTAGGAAATGGAACGGATTTAAGCAAAGGTACAAGGACCTTCGACTTCCGGAGCTGCAAAAGACCGCTGGATGCGGAGCTGACACCATCCAAGAAGGATGGAAATGGGAACGCCGGAACTAACCGCTGGACGGGAATGTCGGGAGCCATATAAAAACTGAGGAAAAAGCGGCAGTCGGTCAGACTAAGTTGGGCCGTCATCGCGGAGAAGGCGGGTGGCAACATATGAAGGGCTACCGGAGGGAATACGAAGAGTCGTCAGAGAATTAAAGGGCTCTTTACCAAGGTACCCCAGATCTGGAATACGCGACAGAAGACGCGCCTACGAGATCGAACCGCGCGGTCACAAGGTACAAGGTTTGAAAAGGGAGGTGGTCAAGCGACATTTCCTAACATAATACTGGCAAAAGGAAGGAGTTAAAGGTTCTCTCAAACTGCCGAGGCCTGTGCTGCGCTACCTTTACCAAACCCCTGCAAGGAGCATAGGAAGAAGGGAACACTAGTGAAAGCCCGGGGACATACATCGAGGGCTTTACTAGAGACTTCCTTCATTGACTCCAGCCTGTAGGAAAGTGGAGCGGCTTCTGCTGCTAAAAAATGTGACGAGGGAATCATTCTAGGGCGAGCGTCAGCTCAATTGAAGCGTGGCTTGACGGTAAGGGGTGCTGGTGGGGGAGGACTCTAGTTACACGGCGTACGGCTGGGGGAACGGCTCGTGCACTAAAAAAGTAGAAATCTCGGAGGGACTAGTAGATACAGAAAAAAAAAAAAACTAGAGAAAAGAGAAGATAGCCCAGTCAGCGCGCTCGACCGGGTGCCCGATCGCGGAAAAAAGGGGGGAAAGGTGCAGACAGCTTTTGAAAAACTTAACGACCAAGAACTTGTAAGGTTAACATTGGGGAGCCCGCGAGGAACGGGGAAGAGCCTCGTCCCAAATCGGTTCTCCAAGCTCCCAATAGGGGAGGAAGGGCGGGGGGGGACCGGACAGAAACTATCTAACGCACTCATAGGCTTGTCTGTCGTCCTCTGGGCTTGGGGGGCCTAATCGGGAACGGATCTTCAAAAAGTACAGCAGAGAAAAAAACCCCAGGACCTTTGGAAGTAGAACGAACACGGTACTGAAAAACTGGCTCAGCAAAATTAGGGGGGACCTTGTAGACACACCGCCGCGGAAAACGCGGATGAAAAAAGGTGAAAGAGAAGGGGAGAGAGGAGGGAAAAACCGGGGCGAACCTCCGCTTGGGTTGAAAAACCATGGAGAACCTCTCCGCTGACGAAGGACGAAGGAATCTGGCCCCTCCTCAAAACGCGCGCAAAGGAAAGGAGTGGGCGGAAAGGTGCCGCGGTGTCAGAAAGGGAGGAGGGGGAACCTCAAACGCAACAGCAGGTAGAAGAGTACCCTGAAGAACCAACCTCGAGATGAGCGGGAAAAGGAGGAAAGGGAGGTGAATTCTCGAGAGGGAAGTCAACGTTAGCCAAAGGCAACCTTCAAGAGATATCAGAAGAAAACATCAAACCAAAAAACGAAGCAAAAAGGCGCGCGTGTAAGAAAAGAAAAAACGTCGGTGGGGTTTAAAAACCGCCTTTCCGAACGGGGCAAAGTGGTTGTCGGGAAGAAGGTTGCGCTGGCGAGGGGAAGAGTCAAAAAGGCCCGGGCGTTCGATGGAATGAGAAAAAAAAGGGCGGTCCTTTAAGCAGAAATCGGCTCTGAGACGGACCAAAAGGACACTGAGGAGTGAAAAAAGTCAACGAAAGACCTCGCGGGACTGTCTTGCGAACACCTTGATCCGCAACTGGTCGCTCAATCCTTGGGGAAGAGAATTAAACGATCTCCCCCAGGGGGGGCGTGCTTCCTACCAGAAAGGACAAAATAAAGACCCAAAAAATGTCGGGGTGAAAAATCGCACGCAACCAGAACCGGTTAATGATCAAAAGACGTGACGCGTGTGGAAAAAGTTCAACGAAACTTTGGAAGCCAGCACGAGGTGGAAAGTGTGCAGGAAATTCAAAAGAGCAATGAAAGAATGGCCAGAGGCCACGTAGAGCCGCCGGTACAGGGGGGGAAAAAAGGAGGGAGTGGTAACCTATTTGCCCGAAAACCATCGTTACAATCAGGGGGAGGTGCAAACCGCCGAAACGGGAAGGTTTGCCATGAAGTCGCGATGGGGAGGAGTTCCAAAGGCCAAACGACGTTCACCCATCAGCGCCGCGCCGAGCAAAGAGAGGAAGAGGGGGGGAATGAAAAAAATTAAAAGAAAATTGTTGGGAAAGTTTCTGGACTCGTGCAAGCCGGATGAAAAAGTGAAACAACCACGGAAAGGGGATATAAGGCCGAGTGTAAAAACCGCGGTGGGGGCCGGAAGGTGGAGAAGGGGAAGGGACGAGCGAACCTGGGGACACTCGCTAGAGTAGGGAACAATGAAACATCGACGTAAAGGGGAAAATTAAAAAACGCTCCGTGGAGAGGAGAAAAAGGGGGAAACAGTCAAAGAACACTATCAGCACAGGGCCGACTCGTCAAGGAACAGAGAAGCAAAAGGGAAGGGGCGATGGTTTTCCAGCAACCATAGTCGGTGCGACTGCGGGGGCCTAAGTGTAACCCTGTCAAGCATTCCTACTCTCGCACGGTCCGAACGAGTGGGGAAAAGTAAAAAAAAGCTCCGACACAACTCGACCTTGAGGAAGCGAGGTGTAGAACGGGAGAAGGAAGGTCCGCCAAAAGGGTGGGGTTCAAAGAGCAGATGAAATAGAAGGGGGGTGACTATAGACTGTCGCCCACCAAAAAAGACTAGATTATAGATTCAATACTGGGGATGGGAAAGCGCCAAACCCGCCGCTTGACGCACTACAAGAAATCTAGACGGAGAGGGGAGGGAGGGGAGAAGAAGCATGGTCTCATAGCTGTTCAATGGTGGTGCTTAGACATTACGCAAAGCAAATGGGTATCGAGACTCAACCAAAAAAGGAGGAGAAAAAAGGGGAGAGAAAAGAAATGGAGAGAATCATGCGCATGTCTCGTCCCCCAACGAAAAAAGCATGGAAACAGATATACGGAACAGGAAATAGACGCTGAAAGAAAAACAACCAACGACATCGAAACATGAGTAGTCTTCAGGCGCTCCCTCAGAAAAATTGGGAGAAGGAGAAGTCTAGCGCATAGGGAGAAAGTAAAGAAGGGTCCAGGCGCACACTGATCGGGCAATAACCGTTCAAAAAGAAGAAAAGCGAAACGAGCTGAGGAGGAAAGAAACGGTTCACCCAAAACGCGCCTATAGGAGTTTCGGATATGCTGAAAGACCTGGGGCCATATAAAGGGAATGTCGGCGGATGACGGGACGAAGCGTCAAAACCGGAGGGCCGAGAATCTTAAGAAACGACGTGCTGACAAAGAGGGGAAGAGGGACGGGCGCTCTTCTGACCGGGGCCAATGAGGTGCAAAGTTTAAAGTAGTGAACTGATGTAAAGGAGTCACGACCCGAGAGAGGGTGGGAACTGGCAGTACCACAGACAGAACCGCACTCATTTCTTTCAAGACACTCTCTGCCGGGAAGGACATCAGGGAACAGTCCCAGGAGGCAACAGGCAGACCACAGAGGATCAAAACTCGCCGAGCGCCAACCGATTCAGAAGGGTGTCTCGAGCCGCAGGACACTATACCCTCAATTAACGTCTCCAAACAGGACCTCCCTCTACGTTGGGTGGAACTTCACCAGAACCTCCGGAAGTAAGTCAAAGACCGCTGATAGCGTGAACGTCTGCAGCCGAAAAAGAAGAAGACGCCATAGAAAAGAAAGAAGTTCTCGACGAGAATGCTGTTGACACCGACTGTTGCAAGGCCCTCTAAGGTTCACCACGCAGGAATGCCGGACTCCCGGTTAAACGGGTAGGAAGAGATAACGGTAGGAAAAAAAAGGGCTGATAAATGGACTCTTCTGCACAAGGAAAAATAAGAGACATTTTTCAGAAAAACGGGCCGATCACACGGTGCGTTGGAACCTAGCGTCCAAGTACGACTGAAAAAACCAGGATGATGAAGCGAGCTAGCTAAACAAAATATGACACCGGTCGGCAAAGGTGGCTTCTCGGCACTTTGGTTCAGGGGGAGGGCATGCCAACCCATCACTGGGCTATAATGATCTTTACTCAAGCTACAAAAAAAGGGATCAAGCGAGTGGTGAGAAAGAATAAATATCCATGTCGTGTCCGAGGGGGGGGAGAACGACGTGTAGGAGGAGTAAGTCCGATCCCCGAGAACCGCTGACAGAGAGCCTTCAAGGTCACAAACAACATGGGGCAGACAAAAAGAAAGAGGCCAAGGGAACCTGGAGGGGGGGTCGCCGAAGGCAAAGCAGGGAATAAAACCACTAGGACCGTGCGTCAAGCGGCGTCACATGCCCCAGGCAGCGACTAGGAGCACGCGCTGCTGGAAGATCTTTGGTGAGAAAAACGTATACGATGTAAATGTAAGCTCACAGTGGACCTCAGGGAGGGAATTCTCGCTCACCATCACGCGGCGCCGTTCAGCGAGTTCACACTACTTCTTTACAGGGGGTACGACAAAAACCGGAGGGACTTTCTTTCGTGGATAGAAGAGAAAAGGGGAGAAAAACGCAGGCTGTCCAAAACAGTGGGGAAATGGGAAGAGTAAGGCGGGACCAAGTAAAAGGAAATTCGGGAAAGCAAAACGAGGACTAGGGAAAAGGCTTTAATAAGGAATCACCCAAAAAGGGGGGACCACATGACTGAAAAACACTAATCTACCCGGGGAGGGCACCCCTGTTTCATCCGACTAAAGGTCGTAAGGGCTTGTGGACTCTACATGTTACGTGGCGCAGAACTTCGCGCGTACGTGGAGTGATAAAAAAAAAAACGGGGGGGGAAGGGTGCTGCGCTACATGCAAGCTAAATTCTAGGAAGCAAATTCCCGGGACATTCAAAAAAAAACTCTACCTGACCAGACCTGATGAGGGCTGGGGAGATCGTCCGTCATACGACTCCAGCAGGATAGAGGGGGAGAGGCGCATAACCCCTTGATTACGAGGCATTCATTGAAAACTTCCCTCAAAACTTCAATAAAAAGTGCTTCGTTCAAGAAAGCAGGGGGAGAAAGAGCCCTGTTCCACCACTGGAAGCCGTCAACTGTAAAATTGAGCTACGAGCTGCTGGGAAGAGGGCATCTCCTCAAAACACAAACTTGGGATTAAAGAAGATGCTATAGCGAGGAAGCGCTCAAGGGGAGCTCCGATTAGAGCGAGGAAACCGAACGGGGACAAGGGGGGGCTTGAGCAAAAAGAAACAGAAACCAGAAGTGACGACGGGACGTTTCTGGAAAAGAGGAAAAAACGCAGAAGATAAGAAAGGTTGACGCAAAGACGCTTCAATATCATTCTATTGAGACCCGTCGAACCGAAAACTCTATCCGTTCGGTCTGGGAAGCGGTCAAGGGGGCATCGTCGGGCAACTTCAATTCACAGCTCAGGGAGAGGAGGAAAGGTAAGAGGGAGCACCAGGCCCTCGGAACTTCGGAGAGAACACCACTTCCTCGGACGAAGGTCAGCGAGACATAGAGAAAAAAAGGACTCGGCGAAACGAGGAGTCGGCCCCAGGGGTGACACTCGCAGAGATCGAGTAGTCCGAGTACAGAAGACAGAATTCGGGTGTATTTCCACGAGAAAGATTCGAGCAAAACGCTCTCTGAGCGACTCCGTACGAAGGAATGGGGACAAAGCACCGCGAAACCATTACACTGGGGCTGACAACACTGGGGGTTCAACGGAAACGGAAAGGTAAAGAAAGAAAGACAGCTGGGGTACTGCTAGGACTCCATCACGGGAGGCCATATAAAAATCTTCTACACTGGCTGGGGGGAAGAGAATGACGAACTGTCAGGTACACGTGGACCAAGGGGTCCATCCGGCATACGAATAAGGGGAATCATACAGCAGGAGCAACACCACTCCGAAGCAGACGCTCTTTAAATTGCTAGTGACGCAGATGTGGCCGAAGGCGGCAACTCGGGAGGGTCATCAGGGGGCAGGGAGGATAAAGGATCAAGGTTCTTGCAAAGATGAAAAGGTGATCACCATGCTGTTGGTCCCTGGGGGAAATCTGGAAGGATAGGAACGCCACCATCCTAGAACGTCCTTGCGAAAAAAAAAAAAACACTATACCGACAAGGAGGGCTCGCACAAAAGTGCTCCGCCTTCGGTTCGTTCACGCAAAGTGAAGCGAAAGTCTCAGGGCTACACCACTTTCTGGCGGCAAACTAAGAAGGGCGAAAAAAAACGGCCCTGACCCGACAACTTCTCTGGGGAACTAGAGAGCCTGAAGCAGACCTACGAGAACGGAAAGGGGCAGAGAGGGAAAAAAGTGAGTATCGGATCCCCTTCCTTGGGGTCTTTTCATCCCGGGGGAAGAAAAGGCCTGGTCCATCGGATAGAAGGACGCCGTAAGGGGCAGCATACTGGTTCTGCAAAACCGTTCAGCACCAAAGGACCACGGAGGGGCAGGAAGGAACGGAGTGGGACGATCGTCGCTGGTAGATGGGGCCTTCTTCAACTTCAGAGAGCAAGAAGAAGGAACCCTGAACAGCGCGGCGGGCCTGTTAAGTGGAGTGACGGGCGCCTGGTTGGGGAGGAGTGAAGGAGAGGGTCTAGGGAACGATCTAGAAAGAGAATCTTCACCGTAGAGCTTCAAAGTCCAGTGGGGATTAAGGCCGTTGAGAAGTCGTAACCTCGAACCTTGACAAAGCATTCTAGACAGAAAACGAAAACGCATGACGGAAATCTATCAGGTGACCTTCACAGTACAAAAACACTCGAAGAGGAGGCGTAAGGGAATCTTCCATCACTAGAAGAAAATGGAGAATAGGCCACGGAATCAGATCACGCCGCAGCGCTAGGGGGGGCAAAAAAAAAGTGCCAACATATGATAGGGGGGAGCACCTGGCTGTCGGAACTGTATAGAAAAAGAGACTCGGGGAAAAGAAAATCAACTTCTCTAGAAAAAAGAAGGATCGGAAGGTGTAGAACGGTCGCTGAAATCAAAAATCGGGGGGGCAGCCCATGGCGAAAGAGAGTTCCTCTATAACGGGGGGACACATGACTTTGAAAAAGAGAATAAAACTAGAAACCCAATTTTAGGGAAGAGCCAACCTCTCCCTTACGAGCAGGAGAAGAGTAGTAGACGGTGTGGGGGTTCGTGCGTGAAGCAAAGATAATAACGGTAAAGGGGGAAGTGACCGGACGAGGAAAGCGCAGGAGGGGGACGAATGGGGGGCTCAAAAAAAAAAACAAGGAGATTACAGATAAGATCCATTACTAACAGAGTCTCTCTGTTCGTAAGAAAGGGGGAAAAAACCAGTAACCGCTGACGCTCACGGACCTCAGCCAAACACCCACGAACCCCGACTTGGAAGCTACAGAATAGAAGGATGGTAGGTCGCAGCTTGCTTTTCTCGCCAAAAGCAAGAGGGGGGGAGTCAGAGGGATATCTAGAGTCTAAGGAAACACCAACAAATGAGACTGGGGAAAAAAAGGGCCGCCATGGGGGACGCCACGGGAAAAGAAAAAAAAGACGGTCTACAAAAAAAAGGAGGCTGTGGCAATAAAGTTTCTTCTACCTGGGACACCCGTGGCGGATGATGACGTTTAATAACAGGGTTCTCCCTATCAGGCTATTCACGAGAGGGAATTGCCAAACTCGCGCTGACTTAATCGGCTCTTGATTAAGGGGAAGAGTAGGACAGTGAACGTTATTTGAACTATTTGAGGAGACTCCGACCGTATCGCGGGTGAAGGGGGGAACATGCACGAGCTGCAAGCAGTCTCCTTTCAAAAAAGTCCGCGACATAGGAAAAAGTTAAGCCGGGCCCCTTCTTCACCTACGGACAGCACCTCTTAATACCAAAAAATTTTGCCATTCTTCTAAAGTTCAAGGCGGGACCGCTGTCAAAACCCAAAAATGACTAAAAAAAACCATTCGGCACTTCATGCTGAAAAAAGAGACCAACGCCTGGAGAGGGTGAGAAAGGCGCCTGATTCTCTTTAACGCTTGAAAAACCAGGGAACGGAAAACATCGAAGAATGAAATCGGTCTACAAGCGCTAAAGAAGAAGCGGTGAAAGTCGGTGAAGGAAAGGCATCGGCGGGGCAACAATTCAGAAAAGAAGAGATAAAATTAAGACTTCCTTCTTGTCAAAAGTAAACTGGAAAAGAAGGGGCCTGCTCAAGGTGGACGTGCTGACAAAGACCTAACCAATCGGATGGTAACAAACATTGCAGGATCCGCAACTGGGGACTGTTGCAAGGACGGTGGGACAATTCTGAAAGGTGGAGCAAGAAACGGACGGAGACAGACTCCTAAAAAAAAAAAAAAGGGTTAAAAAAAGAATCTCCTGCTCTTGAAGGGAAGGGGACTAGAGAACGTAGACGGGTGTAGTGAAGGTCCCCCTACATTGGAGATGTAAAGCTTAGAAAAAAAAGGGGATCATTCTCCAATTTTCTGAAAGGAAAAAGAAGAAAGGGCTTGGAGTTTCATGGGGACCGTATTCGAGTGCTTGGGTTCTGGGAAAAAAACCCAAGCAGAGGAAACCTCTATCTTCAGTCAAACCCGACAGGGAGAAAAGTCCATCCTTCAAGGGCAAGAAGAGCACGATGCGCCAAATGATAAGAACGAAACCGCGAACCTGGTCAAAGACCTTCGGCATCCACCATTATGCCATGATCGGAGAAAACCGCGCGCGTCTGGCAAGGCGTGGTGTGGGTAAACGATGGAGAGCGAGGAAGTGTAGTGGACCAACTTTTACCTGCATTGGTCACGACGCGAGCTCAAAAAAACTGTCGCCGTGCAGGGGAGGATGGAAAACATCTAGACGATTTACCTGTATAAAAAAAACAACGGAAGAAAAAAAAAAAAAAAAACAACCCTCTTAAGCAAGGGACAGGAACGGGGCCCTGGGAGGGAAAAAACCTACGTCAGGTTAATCCCATCCATCAGTTCAAATAATAGCTTTTTAAAAAGGATGGGGAAATGGGCTAGGCATACGTGAGGCGGATCGAAGTTGGACTACGGGAAGCAACAAAAAGCTGGTAGACCTGCTCTAAAAAACGTACCGAGCGGAAAAACCTGGGAAAAAAAAACTAAAGGTGGGAGCGAGTCGTGGTAGCAAAAGGTAAAGGAAGGGGAGAGAAGAGCCGAGTCCTAACTGGCCAAAGTGCTGGAGAGATGGAAACTAAAAGGGAAGAAAGGCAGACGGGAACGACAACTATGACCTGCCTACAAAGGAGGGAAAAACGAACTTCCTGCAGGGTGGAAAAGACAAAAGCCTTCGACTAGGGGAAGGAGGCGGGAACCGCTGGAGAATCAGGATCATGCAAAGTCGCCACGAAAAGGGAAAGGCCGAAAGTGGGGGCTTTCCGGGGTGGGCTATCAAACCCACGCGGCGAGGGTCACTCTAATGTCCACGCGATTATGATAGGAGAGGAGTGGGGGGGGAATCGGAGAG
>Ga0179593_1345605_pt1 | contig 10956 bp, 14 predicted proteins | sample CZODoug2_1_08_16_FD_185931 | JGI IMG/M metagenome (GOLD analysis project Ga0179593, IMG submission 185931) | Vadose zone soil fungal communities from Angelo Coast Range Reserve, California, USA - CZODoug2_1_08_16fungal (PacBio error correction) | ecosystem: Environmental > Terrestrial > Soil >...
GTGTGGGAAAAAAAAAACAGTCACCAGATGCGGTCCATACAAACAGAAACATCAACGAACAAGGGGGGGGCCCGAAAAAAAAAAAAAAAAGTCAGAAAAAAGAAACCATTCTTCAGAAAAAGAACGAAAAGCAGGACTACTGGGTCAGGCAACCGCAAAAGACTTCGATCGTCAAGAGGGGGGGAGACGCTACTTCCGGAGATAAAAGCAACCAAACAGCAAAATGGAAAAAAAAAACGAACCGGGTGGGCTGCTGGGGCCATGCCAAAAAAAAAAAAATCTTTCTTGCCGGAAAAAAAAAACACCGGGCAAGAATTGGTGGTCAGTGAAAAGGGTATCACCAACCCGGGCCATCAGTCGAGCAAATGGGGGGTCCAGAACAAAAATGTGCCCCCCATCAAAGAAGACATGGGATCAGACAAAACTCTATGCCGCTTCGATGGGGGGCGATGTGGTAAACCTGAGCAGCGTGGAAGTGGGGGGTGGGTGGGTGGGGAGAAGAAAGCAAAAAAAAGAAATGGGGGAAAACATCGCCACCAAAGGACCTGAGGGGGGCCCCCGTCCACAAACCAAGTGAAGGGGGTGCAGGCAACGTACAACAAAACGGTCCAACAGCAGAGAAGTACGACGAAGGGCCAAAAAAGTCCAAGGGGACCCATGGGAAAAAAAAAAGAACAGGTTACAGGGGCTCTAAACGAAAACATCAGTCTAGGCACGGGGCACGGCACGGTCCGAACCACAAACAGCCACGTGCGAAAAAAAAAAAATGGGTATCCAAAGAACCCCTCATGGAAAGGAAAAAGCCGGCCTACAAGTTGACGCGGGATATGGGCAATTTTACAAACAAGACACAAAAAAAAACCGGAAAAAAAAAAATGGGGGGGAACGTCTGTCACAAAAAAAAATGCAAAATCGGGTCTTGGAATCGGGACAGGCGGGAGACACAGAAGGTCAAAATCGTCACCATAAACAAAATGAAAAAAAAAAAAAAAAAAAAAAAAGCATGTAACCAGAACACAGAAAATTGAAAAGAAAAAAGAACAACACGGGGAAGGGGGACGCTCGGGGGAAAAAACAAACTGCGCGACCCTGAGAGTACATACCGGGAAACGTCCCCGAACCTTGGGGGAACGAGGGTGGGTCACGACAGCTTTGCGAACGCAGAAGGGAAAGGGGGGACTAAAACCAGAAGAAAGTGAAAAACAACGCCGGGTGGGCCTATTACCTGGTGGGCCGTAACTACCTACCAGGGCAGCATGAAAGGAAAAAACAGGGGGGGAAAGGGGGGGGGGGGGCGGACTTTCTCAAACAAAACTCAACACAAACAGGACGGGAGGTTAAGAAGCAAAACGACCTGGCCCAAGGGGTGCACAGGCCGAGGGCAAAAGAGGGGGGAGGTGAGGTCAAAAGGGAGAGGCACTATATTTTCCCGTCATGGGTGCGAAATAGGGGAGACAATCAGAAACTTTTCCCACTGGAAAAAAAAACATGTCAGAGGTCTGGTCAACGTTGGGTACAGCAGCAACGCTAAGGGGTGAGGCATCCCCGACGAAAAGAACCCCACCAAAAAAAAAACCTGAAGTCTACATTGGGCCGGGACAAAAAAAATATGGCACCAGCGCCGGCCCCGGGGGGAAGACGGTGCAAAATTGAAAGACAAAAAAAATGGTCCTGACTTTCGAGAAAAAATCTCAGCGGGTCAAAACCCACTATCTAAAAAAAAGGAATTCCCGCCGCCCCTCAATCAAGAAATGGAAAGAAGGCAAATGGGTTGGAGGGAACGAGCGGCTGTCTCCGACGAGGAAAAGAGGCACAGGGGGAGACCGACTGAAAGAAAAACTAAAATTCCCGTTGAGGGAAACAAAGAAAAATGGTAACGCAAAAAGAAAAACGCCCGTAAAAACCGCCGCGAACCACAGGAAAAAGAAAAAAAACAAAAAACAAACAACTAAAAATCAAAATTCCGACAACTCAAAAAAAAACAAGGCGGGGGAGGGGAAAAGAAAAAGAGAGAGATGAAGATTGCTTTGGGAAGTGGGGACCAAAAGTCGACTGGAACACAAAACCGGCGGCGTAAGGGCGGACAAGAAAGGGGTAACACTCAAAACGGAATGAGGGGGGGGGGGTAGAAAAAAAAAAAAAGGAATTATCTCATGAGGGCCGAAAGCAGACAAAACTTACGGAAACCGCGTAAAAGTAAGGGGGAATGTTCTGGGGCTGGGCGGGCGAAAAAAAGGGGAAAGCAAGTTCCAGACCCCCCCGTTCTTCCCTGGAGGCCAAAATTGGGGCCACACATGTAGGTGGTCGGCCAAGGGGCCAGGGGGGTGGGACCGCCATATTGGGGGAAAAGAAAGGGGGGAATTAGGAATTGCAAGAGTCGGGGGGGAATGAAGGAGTAGCACGACGAAAAGGGAAAAACTTTGAGACATAAAACGAGGATGGAAAACGAAAAAGCACGGAGATGGGGAGAAAACGTACGTCGACCATGAACGGGTATCAGAAAAAGGCAACTCAAGAAAAAAAGTCATGGACCATCGGTCCAGCAAAACGCCGGGCAAAAAAGGGGGGAGAACTCCCTCCAAACCTAAAACCGGATTTTAGAAGTCACTGTTGGGAGCAAAAAAGGCATGGGGAACCCATCATCCCTCACAGGGGAGCAAACTTGCTGGATGGGGTAAAGGAGTACAGGCCACCCACAGTGAAAAAAGAAGAGCCAACTGGGGCGGGCTTTGAAACTGGGCGAACTCGCTACAAAGAGACGCAGAGGCGAAAGGGGCTCGGCCAGGCGGGACAAAACGCTGGTGACGGGCAAACTAGGTCACCAAAAACGGGACCAGTTTGGGGGGGCAAAAAAAAAAAAAGAAAACCAAACGGAGAAAAGGGGTGTCTACCGGGGTCGTCCTCAGGAGCAAAAAAAGACTAACCAGGTTCAAATTGAAAACTTGGCAGAAGGGAGACTTTGGGCTAATGGTCAAGAAAAAAAAAGGGGAACACCATAGAAAAAACCGGATGAGGTGGTTTGGTACAAGACACGCCCCTACCGGTGGTGGTGGTGGGGAGGGACAGGCAAAAACGCAAAAACGGCACCCGGAACAAACCTGCGGAAGGCAAAAACAGTCAGATTTGAGCCATTGGGTTCAGGACCACCGTCAAAAAAAAAAAAAAAAAGAAAAAAAAGAGGGGTGGGTGAAGAGGGGGGAAGAAGGGCCCCTCTTCGCGAGAGGGTGATGTAGTGGCCTACAGAAAACATCCAAAAAGAAATGCCAAAAGCCAGGCAATTGAAGTTGGGGGGCCTCGTAAAGTAACTAGGAATGGGGGAAAAAGGGGGGGGGGGGGGAAAACATAACCTTTTTTTGACACGAGAAAAACAGAAAACCTGAGGAGCACTGGCGACAAAAAACACAAAAAAAAAGGGGAAGGCTAAACGCTTAAAAGAAGGCAACTGAACATGATCCAACAACATAAAGACGGTTGAGATCCCAAGGACGGGGGCACCAAAAGGGGGGTAACCGGACCCAAAGAGACGGGGGGGGGACTAGGGGGTAACCTTGGGGGGACAACCCAGGTGAACGACGGACCGACACCATGGGGACTCAACCGGGGGACCGGCCGGAGCAGAAACGGCGGCATTTCCGCAAAAGAAAACAAAAGGGTGACTGAGCCCCTCACAAACAGGGGGGTGGGCTACCCGCAGGGGAGACGGACCATCACCTCAAAATAGGGAGGAACTGTACTTTTCAATGGGGACGAAAGGGAGGTGGGGGGTCCCGGACAGCAACGTGGAACGGGGTCAGGCCGGAAAAACCGGGAGGAATGGTGGGGCCGAACCGCAGGAAAGAAAAAAGACAAAAAAAACCCACAGATCAGATGGAAAACTGCCCCAGCCGGACTGTCGACGGGTAGGTCAAACTCGGGACACACTGCCCGTCTCCTTCAAAGAAGGGCAAAAAAGAGAGTGCAGAAATAACCACTACTGAAGACGGCAAACCGTCGGTGCAAGAGTGGCGTCCCCCAGGGAAAGTGCCGGCCACAAAACGAAAAGGGGGGGGACCACTACTGTTCTAACTCGATCACGGGCCAGACAAACGTCTTCACCTAAAACCGCACGACTCCAACCCAAAAAAAACGTCAGGACGAATCAGGTGGAAAAGAAAATACGCGATACAAAAGAACGCGAAAAGGGGGGGGGAAAACCGGGACTTGCTCGGGGAAAAGTAAAAATGACAACGGTGGGCAACCAAAAAAAACCGAACACAAAGCACCAAAGGTCACACCAGATACCACCAAAAAGGGAAAAAAGGAAACACCAGAACGGGACTTAAAAGCACGGCACCGTCAAACGAAGGACGTGGGGCATCTGCCGGCCAGGTAACCGGAATGAGAAGGGACCAAAAGCAGGGGGTTTAGGTAAACGGGAAAACCAGGGTCAAGACAACTACCAAGAAGAGGGTCACCCCCGAAGTCGAAGCAAAAAAACAACGTAAGAGAAAAAAAGGGCCAAAGTAACCTCTGGGGGGGGGCACAGAGGGGTGGGGGACTTTTCAAACCCACCGAGAATAGAAAACGGGGGTGGGGGGGGTAAGATCGAATCAGAAATCGCAAGGGAGGGAAAGGGAAAGAGGGGGACTCCGGGTGCAGGGTCAGGGGGAGGGCCTGTAGGTCACAGAAAAACCAATTATCTCAGCAAAAAAAAGTCCGGGGTGGGGGGGGGTCCCTTAACAAACCCTGCAGGGAAAAAGGAAGGGAAGCCCATTCCCACTCGGTGACTCGCGGCAAAAAAATTTGTACGTGGGACGGACTAAATCGAGCCAAAACCATGCTGCTGGAAACGGGCTGAAAAAAAAAAAAAAAAAAAAAAGGAGGGGCGTCAATATAATTGACGAAATGAAAAAAAGGCCAAGGTACACCAGGCTAAAAATGGAATGGAAGTAAAAAAAAACCGGGCTTATACTGGGACCGAACGCCATCCAGGGCAACTAACAGAAAAAATATTGAATTACAGAGAAGTACCACGAAAGTCAAATGTATATCGTGGATGAGAAGGGGGGGCAGAGGTGTCCACCAACAGAAGGAGCTTGATCGCAGAGAAAAAATGGGTCCAAAAAAAAAACGGGCAAAAAAGGAGGGTTTGTCCTGTACAACAGAGTCACTTTGGGGGTGAGACGCTCAAAAAAAGAGAAAAATCCCTGACCGGAAAAATGCGAAAAGGTACAATTGGTTTTTCTGGGGTGCCAAACTCAGGTGGTGGAGGGGCAAACAGAATTGAATGGAAGAGCTGGGGGGGGCCCAGCAATTCACGTGAAGACGGTAAGGAGGGAAATGGGTCTTCAAATTGGGACGGGGTCCCATTAAAAAGGCAAAAATCAAAAAAAACTCTACCGGGGAAAGAAGAGGGTTTGATTGAGTACCAAGGAAAACTGGCTCCGGACAAAGGGGTTTGAGAAAAAAGCGAAACAAGGTAAACGGGCCTGCTCCTAGACGACTAAAACAAAAATACCGGGTGTACCTCTTGGAGAAGGAACGGCTCCCCGCAGGGAAAAAGAGAGGGGGCGAAAAAAAAAAAAAAATCTGCCCTTAAATCAAAAGGATGTCCTCAGGGGATGCAAAACTTATTTTAAAAACGGTTTTCACAACAATCAAGGCGGGGGACAAACAACATCGGTGAAACTCCTTGAATGAGTACCAGGGGGGAGAACCGGTGTAGTAACAGAAAACCGCCGGAGCAAAAAGGAGAAGAGGGGAACCGGCAACTACAGGGCAAACCAAAAACAGGGACTGACCTAAAGGGGGGGATCGTGGCAATGAGCACAGAGCAGGAGAAGCCAAAACACTTCGCCGGCAAAGGGGGCAAAAGGAGAAATAAAACGGTGTCGGAGGGGGGGGGGGGTGTTTGGGTGGGGAAGTCAGGGGGGGATGGCAAGGGGTAAAAAAATAGGTGGTGGGCAACGTAGAGAAAGGAGAATGAGTCAAAAAAGAGGAACTCTGACCAAGAAAGAAAACTCAAGGACAGGCGAAAAAAAAAAAGAACTTCTGGACAGGAAACCTTCAAAGCGGCCCACCCCACTCACAGGAGCGACGACCCGACGGCAAGCGAGGGGAGGAACGGCAAAAACCGTTCACCCAGAAAGAGCAGACAAAACAACCTCCAAAAAACGCACGGCGGGTCGGGGCAGACGGTGGAGTGTCGGGGGGGATAGAAAAGGAAAAACGAAAAGAAAAAGAACCGCGGTCAAGAGAAAAGAAAAAAAAAATCCGGTCGGCAACCAAAACGGGACAAAAGCAGGAGTCCGAAGGCAACAACCCGTCCGGCCGGACCAGGCCCCAAGCCCGGTCAGAGACGGAGGGAGGTAGCTCAACTGAAAAAACACACACAACAAGGGTTATTAAAATAGAATAGATAACCTGCACACATCCTTCGAGAACAACGGACCGGGGCTTTTGGCCGAACGCCGGAAGGGGGGGAGACGGAAAAGCCAAGAAAAACGAGGCCCTTGTTGGGCACCACAGAACCAAAAGGGACGGGGGGCCGGCGGCCGGCCGACGCGCACTGCTTCTAAAAGTGGGGGTCTTTCCCGGGCCGAAAAAGAACAGAAATACCACCGTCAAAAACCCAAACAACGAAAAAGGAAAAAAGAAAAAAAAAGTGGACTTCAGTTGTGGCGCCAGAAACGGGGCAACACGGCGCCCGAAAAAAAGACCGCAGGGGATGTAAAACGGATTGGGGCTCAAGCAGGGGGGGGTGGGGGAACGTCAACTTCAACGGGAGGCACAAAACCGTAACCGAAGTGTGTTGACCTTGAAAAGCAGAGCGGGCGTTGAAAAAAGGAGGGCCAGTAATCACAGGGGCAAAACCGCAAAAAGGGACCTACGGTTTCACTAGGGGAGAACCACCACAAACACATGGGGGCCATAAAACAAGTAAAAAGGTGGCCCGGACCCGAGAGGGTTCTAAAAAAGGGGAAAAGACGAACCGTCCACGTGAAAACCAGGGGGTCTTTAAATCTAAAACTTGTCATATAACCCAAAGCTCCCCCTTCGAATATCACTGATCCGGGCCAAGAGAAAAAAAGAAGTTAAAGACAGGCTTCCTGCACAGGGAAAGGGAAAAAACCAAAAAACTAAAACGAATTAAGGTAAAATTCAAAAAGGAAAGGTGTTCAACACAATTTTTTTCCTGGAAACAAAGAATGGTCCCAAAAAGAAGGAAAAAAAAGTCCAAACTCAGTGTCAAATGGAAGGGCTGAGAAGAAAAATACTGCAAGGCAAAACCAGCTTCCACGCAATGTGAACATACTGGGCACCAGCACCAGTGCGCACCGGATGGTCAAGAGAACGAAACCTCCTGGGGGAGGGCGGTTCACAAGACAAACAGGGGAGGTGAGCAAAAAGGGGAAAAACAAACATAATCACGCCCAGACACCAAGGAAGGGGGCGAGCCGGGAACCTGGGGGAAAGCAAAAACTTCACACCACAAGGGAACAGAGAAATAAAAAAAAGAATGCCTGGGGAAACCAGAGTCCAGACCTTCGTGGAAGGGACAAAAACCGTAGATTACCTCCACACCAAAACACGTTCCCTCAAAACGACGTGAACACTGGTGGGGAACAAAGGCACTGTGAGGAGCGACCCTCCAACGGGGGAGGGGAAGGGGGACCCAAGACAATGAGGCAAAACGAAGGTGGGGGGAAACGACAAAAACACGTCCCTAATAAAAATCCTCGCGGTGGGGAACCGGGGGCGTGGGAACACGCTCCGTCTAGGGGGGGGTCAATAGAAAAAAAAAAAACTGCGTGTGGACTTTCCAAGGGGGTCATCGATCCAATGGGGGGGCAGTTCGACAGGTTGCGGGAAGGGCGAAGGATCCGCCGGAAAAAGCGATCAGCTACGAGAAACCGGGAAAGGTCCCAACATGAAAATAAAAAGAAAGGCTACAGCCGCTCCAAAAAACAAAACATGGTGTGCGTTTTGGTGAAAAAGAGGCGAGGGGGGAAAATCGTCCCGTCAACCACCGCAAAAGAAAAAGAAAGGGTCGAGGACAACTTGTGGGGAGAGGGAAGAAGGACCAACGGACCGCCGTCAAACCCTGAAAAGTTGGTGAAACCCAACACGGGACAAAAACCGAACAAAGGGGTAACGGCGAGCTCAGCCTCCGGAAGGAAGGGAAGGGGCAAAACACAAGGGAGGAAAAGCAATTCAGACTCGTGAGCGAATCAAGAAAACAACAATTGGATGGGGGGGCGGGATTCAGATCGCACCCACAAAAAAAGAGGACCATCAGAGGGGGGAACAACAAGGGACCACAAAACAAGATTTGTGAAAACAAAAAGCGATGAAAGAACCTGGGGGGGGGGGTGCCAGGGAAGACAGTCGGGAATGCTGTTCGACAGGGGGGCTTATTGAAAGAGGTAAAAGGGTCAGAAACCAACGCATAAGGGGTAAAACCGAACGACAACGCAAAAAAAAAACCCTGCTGGCGGGGGGGGGGCGGCCAAAGAGGACGAAGCACCTGGTACCAACCGGGAAGGATATAGCACCAATGAAAAAAAAAAAACAGCCCACACTAAAGGATTACAATGGTAGTCACCGGGCCGCAACGGAAAAAAAAAGAAGTGGGGGGGGGGGGGAGAACGGGTGACGGGGGAAAAAAAAAAAAAACACCACCTTTTTTCCATGGGGGGGGACCAACGGAGAAACTAAGTGGCAAAGCTGGGAGCCGCCGGTCAACCCGTGGGGGGGAGGTGAGTAAGGGTCGGGTGAAAGGAACAACAAACGAAAGGAAGAAGCACGTGTGGGTGACTCAACAAAAAGGTCAAAAACAAGACGACAGGAGGGTGGGCAGGGGGGGGAAAAAGAGTTCTTGACAGGGAAGTCGGGGGGGGGAAAAAGTCCAGGACAGGGGGGTAAAAGTCCTGTGGCAGGGAAAAAGTCAGATGAGGGAACAGTCCACCTGCAGTAAAGAAGGGGAGAGGGGTCGGAGGGGGAAAGGCAAAAAGGGGGGAAGGGGGGGCGATCAGCCCCTTAGTAAAAGAGAAATAAGGCACCTAAGGTGAGATGGTGACAGAAAGGAAAGGAAAAGCCGAAAAAAAAAGGGACCAGAGTCACCTGTTGGGAATGGGCAGGAAAAGGGACAAAGGTTAACAAAAACCACAGGAACAAACTACCAAAGTTACGGTCCAGGAAGTCAGGGGACGAAGGGAGGGCTAAAAAACATCTTCGGGAATAACCGCACACATACGAGAGTGTACGGAGGATTTGAAGACGAAACTAAGTCAAACGGGGAAGGAAAAAACCCTGGGGAGGGGGCCTCGACCGGGGAAAAGGGGGGGGCTCAAAAGGTCCAAAGAGAGCATAGGGTCCGAAACCCCGGGGGACATGTCGGGCGTTCCCAGCAAAAAAAGGGGGGAAAGAACCAAAAACCCGGAAAGATAAGGGGATCTTTGAAACAAAAAAGACCCTACCAAGAAAGGGGAGGGGGGGAGTAAAGCCTAGTTGGAAATGCAATTCACGATGCCTGGTGGAAAAACACAAAAAGAGGGGAGGAAAAGAACAAAAGGGGGGTGGGGTACGGAACAAACCACAAAAGCCATTAAATGCGTGTCAATCCACCCCAGGGGTGTGTTCGGGACAAAACAAGTGAAACCCAGAACCCAGTAAACAGCCGAGAAGAGGAAAGAGCTATTGACAACAAAAGGGGACAGAAGTCACATTTCACGCAAATGGGCTGGAAAAGGTCTGACTGCCAAGCATTCAGAAACGGCGAGCGAGGCCGGGAAAAGAAACTCAACCACCAGAAGTCCAAAGCGCAAGAACGGGGATCACCCTCAATTAAAAAAGGACAAACTGACGAAGGGCAAAGTCGGGGGGGGGAAGGGGGGATGGAGAATTCATTGGGGGTGAACCCACAACACCAAAAAGAAATACAGTTAACGTTTCTTGCGGGGAAACAAAATAAAAGACCGGGGGGTCAGGGGGGGGGGGGACACGGGAGTTCCACCCTGCACACACAGAGCAAAAACATCACGACAGGACCCTGGCCGGGGGGAAATCGTAAATGAACTCAAACGAGAAGAGGAAGAGGTGTCCCTAAAAGATGAAAACAACCTAAGGCCACACACTGTCTACCAATACGAAGAAGGAAGAGGTCCCCTCCGGTGAACGGGGGTACACTTCGGCAAATCCACCTTCTCGAGGGCGGAAAAGTAAGTACTAACCGGGGGGAACAAACTGTCTATTACAGTGTGGAAGTCAAGAAAAAAAGAAAAAAAAGACAATCTCAATGGGGTCTTTATGAGTTTGAACCTTCAAAAAGGAAACAATCTCCAAAAACGCAGAGAGGCGGAATTGAAGGAAATAGACGGTCCCTATGGGTTACTGGCCGAGGTGAAAGAAAAAAGAAAAAGGGGACATTTCCGAGAAAGGAGGGAACCAGTCAATTTCAAAGCCGTGTTGGTGGTTAAAAAAAGCACTTTCACGGAATACAAAGGGGGGACGTGCGTCAACGTGTCAAAAAAGGGGGGAAAAAAAAGGAGATACAGGGCCTTCAAAAAGTCCCCCACGAATAACAAGAATATAAACTGGGCGAAAGGCCACTATGACCGCAACCCCGGAAAACCCACCGGGGGGAAGAAAAAGAGGTGGATGGACCGGGAAGGACTCGACCGCCCAAACAGGTTGGTTCACAAAAGAGCAAAAAAAAAAGGTCTGGTCAGGGACACCAAAAAAACCCCATCCAAAAGAAAAAAGAGAGATCAAACCCAAGCCAAAAGGCAAAAGAAAAAGCAAGCAAAAAAAAAAACTGCCGGGACGGAGACTCAAATTGCAGACATCTACCAGACAAAAACAAAACCGGAAAAATAAAACTTCAAGTGACTTCGGACGTCCAGGTACGCAACGAGGGGAAAGTCCTAAGCACTGCAGAACCAAAATACCCTCACACACGTAAAGAAAACGCCAATG
>Ga0179593_1398730_pt1 | contig 10956 bp, 5 predicted proteins | sample CZODoug2_1_08_16_FD_185931 | JGI IMG/M metagenome (GOLD analysis project Ga0179593, IMG submission 185931) | Vadose zone soil fungal communities from Angelo Coast Range Reserve, California, USA - CZODoug2_1_08_16fungal (PacBio error correction) | ecosystem: Environmental > Terrestrial > Soil >...
TATATAACGGCAACCTTTTACAGGAATCGGGACAGGGAGGGAAAGAGCTCTAATGACGTCCGAACGAGCTCAAAGAGGAAAAGTTCAGAAGCGCGATTACCGCGGAAGTGGGGGAAACACGACGGTGTCTATTTGACACCAAAAAGAGGAAGATTGACAAGAAACATCTCCACCACAGGGACGGAAAACGGTTATATCCGGCAGATCGTCGCGAAACAAAAGGGCAATGTGGCCGGGAATCACTTGGCACGACTACAACCGAACAGCGAGAAGACTGAGGGATCAATAATCACCTTGCCTGGGGCCGACAGACGAGAGAAAATAATCCAAGAAGTAAGGGCTGCGCAGGATCTAACGGGAGAATTATGCAAGACAATCATAATTAATTGTGTGACGCAAGGTGGGGAATGGAAAAAAACACACCAAAACCACTGCCATCGGAAAAGATGCAGCTGTACTGGAAAGGGTCCGTGACTAGAAATCGAAGGGATAACTCCCTCGATACTTGGAAGAATTGAAGATGGGGGCATACCTTTGCTCTGGGAGACGACTAGATCGTTTGGGAGAACAGTCAGACAGGAGCGGCGACGAATCCGGAAAGAACAACGCTTAAAAGAATCTAAATAAAGGAGGACCCTCGGCACAATGGCGTCCGTAAAAGCACAGAGAAATTTGAAAGTGCCAGTAATAGGATGGCGAAGGGGGAAAGTAAGGGGCGCAAGTGGGAGGGAGCAGACAGGGAAGTTTTTTTGGGCGGGTGGGGTCCGGAGAAATGGCAGATCTTACGACCATTGTCCCGTGTGCCACAAGAAGAGTGTGGGAAGTGCCGTCGAATTAAGACAAAAGGCGCGTCAAGGGCGCAGGCGTGGGGGGCAAGAATTGCCCTGGAAGGAAGACGCAGGCGAGATGCGAGAACGAAAAAACAAGTGAGACGTCAAGAGGATCAGACTGCTGTCGCAAGGGGGGCGAAAAAGAGTCCACGAAAAAAGGCCTTAGGAGTAAAAACGGGATGTATGTGGGGACCGACCCTGGGGGCCTGACGACGGTTCGAGGTTAAAAGGATCGGCAACGGGAGGGCTGGTGGAAACGGATCGAGGGGCTCAAAAGAAAACCGGAGAGGACCTCACCCTCTGGAAACCTCTCTTTGACGAAGCAAGGAATTGCGCACAAAACTTCTTGGGGGACGGGGAGTGAAGAAGGGAGAAGACGCCGACGGATGAGAGCGTCCGCCGTACTCATATAAGAATGAAAGAAAACACCCGAAAGCTAAGTTTCCGGGACACTCCAGTTCGCAGGGACTGCCAAAAATCTTGGCTGCAACTGTCCGCCTCAAGACCGCAGCGGGACGCACCAGTCCGCGGTACATTCTGAGAGGTACGAGCGCGGTGGATCTTTTATCAATGGGCGATTCTCTTGCCGAGTCTGGAGAGGTAGGTTAAATCTTAAACAATCGACCAGGAGAAAGCACAAAATCCGTGCTTCAGGAGCAAAGAATCCACTTGAAAAGAGAGGGGGGTGTATAAAAAACGCTCCAAGGTTGTGAAAGGGGGGCCAGGGGAGATTTGAGCCGAGGGGGTCATTCCGAAAGACGGAAAGGAAGATGAGCAAACCACTTCGACCAAAAGGAGTGCAGCACGCTAAAAAAGTGTCCGAAAAGTCAGCCGTAAATGTCGGCGGCAAAAAGACAACTCCATGCTTTGACAAGTCGCAGCCTCCGTGAAGCCGAGAAAAACCCGCACTAAAAACTCCAGAAAAAGAGCCTCGTGCGCACGGGTCGAGGGGGTTTCAGAAAACAACTTCCAATAGAGACTCAAAAAACAAAAAACTTAGAATAAAGAGGAAGAGTCGAGTTGGGAAAAATCAAAGACCGCTCCGAGGAGTGCGTCAAGTTTGTTGGACCGCGGCTAAAAGAACTTGGGCGCCTTTTTCAGAGCAGAGTCTGAAGCGGCGGTTCCGAACGACAGCGGCGGGAAGCAGAGTCAACGGCGAGATGATTAAAGCTGACTTGCGGAAAAAAGGGATAGAAGACCTTCCTGAGAGTAGGTCCGGAAGTACGATGAGGACCATGGCTATCAGCTCGGCAGACTAAAATCGCGAAAAAAAGAGGAGGTGAGATCACACGTAAGTCAATTGGCGAGGGTTTAAAGGCAAAACTGTTCAGTGAGATCGGGATTGGTTAGATTAGAGAATCGAGGAGAAGGAGAAGTGTCACTAGAATGAAAAAGGCGGATACCACGTCGGTGATCTATTCATAAATCCGAGCTTGCAGCTAGGGAACGGTCTAGTGGGCGACCGCCAAAAGCAGGATGGAAAAATTCCCTAGAAAATTTCGTTCAAACTTCTAAAAACTCTCGACTTTCTCATGAGGAATAAAGGGGTTCGCCGGACAGTCAGCGTTCTTCCTGGATTCTAACCGAGGGACTCCGAAAGCGGGAGAATAGGTTATAACTGTGGGGCACAGAAGAAGTGTAGTGTTCAGCTTTGGGGAATGTTAAGTCGGAATGCAATTGAGCCACTCAATCATTCCACAAGAAGAAGCAGGGGGAATGCTGAATGGTAAACGCCGGACACCTTCGTCTTCGACGAGGTGAAGGGGAAAACCCCTACAACGAAACGAAGAAGTCACTTTTAGGAAGATTCTGCTATCAGTTATCCAGAGAAATGAAATGAAGACTTCACGGGACGTCCATAAAAGTGTTGAGAAAGCGACTGGGGACGAAAAGGAAGAAAGGAAGGTGCAGGAAATCTCAACACCCAATCCGGAGAGAAAACTTAACTAGAAGGGTGCTGCGGGGGAAAGACGGAAGATAACACGATCTTTTGGGCCACAGAAGAGGGGCTGAAATGCACAGGAAAAACGGACTCGATATGACTTCACATGAAAACCGAACAAACACCGAAGCGATCAAAAAACGACTCTTGTCCTCCTTCGCCCTCTATCCGGGGGGGAAAGGGGAACAATACGGGGAAGGGGTTCTGTAAGAGGAGGGACCTTAAACGACGAAGGGAAGTCCTGTTATATTTGTTAAGCGTTGAATTTCGGAGGCACCGTCCAACAGGGCCTCAAAAGGGTATGCCGGGAGCCGAGTCGCTTGCGAGGGGAGGGCCGACGCAAATCGCCATTGGCTTCAAGAGCAAAGTTTTACAAGGAAGCGAGGTGTTCGCACATTCGAAGAGGGCGTCCGGTCCATAAACTCCGTGCCTCTTTCTCAAAAGGGGTTGGGGGCGCAGGGAAAAACGGAGCACAAACCAAAGGAAAAAGAAAAATATGATTGTGGGAATGACCTCCGACGGTCCCCCGACGTAAACAGGCTTTAGAAGGGAGGTCTCAAAACGTCGATAGGCGGGGCAAGGGAAGGGGAAAAAGGGCGAATGCCCAAGTCTTGAGGAGGGAAATACTTCTTGAAAGAACGTCGGAAACGGCAGCTTCTGGGAAGGCGCCGAAGCAGAAAATAAGCCAAGTTGAGACAAGAGCCGGGAGGGTTTTGTTGCTCTCATAGCGACTGAGGGGATGGGGGTAAACTTGAGGAATAGACAAAGGCTTAAGCAGAAAGCAAAGAATCGCGAGGAAAGCCGGGGGGACTAAATGCCACTCTTAGGGACCGTTAAGGGGAGAGAACTGGCATACTAGGGAGGATACTGAACTTGAGAAGAAAATAAACAAAAACACTGATGATGCTTGGGAAAGAGATCGTCATACTGTAGAAACTAGGGAAACTCTTAACACTATCCTGCACGGTCGAAGCGGGCTAGGAGAACCGGGGGAGAACACTCTATGGCTAAAGGATGAGAAAAAACGCAAGGGGTCTAGTTGCAAAGACGAAAACAATCAGGACAGGACGGGAGTCGCATAAAAACCACAAAAAGCCAACTGTCCGAAGCAAAGGCGAATCAGATTTTTCAAAGTAGGCGCAGAATAGGGAATGGCCTAGGTGCTCGAAGACTAAAAAAAAAGGACTCACTCAGGTGAGAGCCATCGCAATGGCGAATATCGTACTAGAAGAACGAAAAAAGCCGCCTCAAGGGTACGCGCGTCGAATACGTTTACCCGGCGGCCTGGATTGCAAAGTCATATTATTGGGGGGGTAGAAGGTTGGAAGCGCCCCTCCACCACTAAATCAGCAAGTTTTGGGGGGGCAAAGAAAAAAAAAACTCTGCTCCAGGTCTCCTCTCTAGAGAAAGTCGAAAGCACTCGCGGCTTGTGACAAAAAGGGTGGGCAGAGGGACAAACAAAGGAGACTTTGGGAGACCGAATAAAGAAGTAGGTTTCTCGAAATAGGAAATTATCAACAGGAATCAAGAAGGGAGTCAAAAACAAAAAAAACATGAAAGAATCCCAGGACTGAGAGGGCGTCAGCGGACAGCACCGCTAACCATTCCTGTCTTTGCCAAGGAGATAAGGGATACCAAGTAGTAGGTCGCTTTCTAGTCGAAGTGGTGGGAGGGGGTTCGTGAGGCCAAATGTCCGAGATGAAGGTTCATGAGGAAGGGGTTTTGCCACAAGATCGTGGGCCGTTAAGGAGGCATAGAAAACGGTAAGTGCCTGCTAAAGGGGTTTTCTTACGAAAGCACCTCAAGGGGGAATCTCCACGTCGTACATTCCAGTATTTCCGACAGGCAGCAGGGTGGAGAGGGGGGGAAGGCTGGCTCGGAAAGAAGTGAGACCTCGTCAGCAAAATAGAGTGACCCCTTAGTTGAATTCACCTAGGAGAAGACGACGTGTCCGGCGTAAGGCAGCGGGAAAAGCTGAGGGGGACGGATCGGGGGGACTCAACTTCCGCTCCTAAGAGAACCATACCAAGCGTAACACGAAAGCGCTTGCCCAAACACAACAAACAACACACTCTCATTTAGAAACATACTCAAACGGGGGGGAGGGGGGAAGAGGGTGACGCATTCCTACTTCTGCCGGCAGAACCGGACGCCGAGATAAAACCTTCAACCAAAATCCAGCTATTGACGACTAACTCCAGTGCTGAAGTTAAGGCCGGTAGTCTAAATTAACCGAAAAGGGGGAAAGGGAATGAAGCTCAAAAGCTCGTGCAAGGAGTGATAGAACGAGGGGTTGGAGCGGTGGTCAAATTCACTGCTCTTAGACGGCGCGGCGCAGACGAAAAGGATGGGAATAAAATCCCAGGAGATCTGGCCACATCTCAGGCATTAACAAAAGCAAAGTGACCGGGAGGAGGACTATACCGGCGGGTGAGATACTATGAACCCAGTGGGTACTCTACCAGCGGCAGGAAGAAAGACGAAGGCAATTAGAAGAAAACAATAAAAAGAGAAAACACAACTTCAGCAAAGCGAAAAAAAGGGAAGCAGAAGTCATGTCACTTCCCTCTCTTCAGAAGATGCAAAAGGCAACATCAGAAAGAACGAAACAACAAACTAATCATCCCTGCCCTCTTTCGCGGCGAGGGTGACAACACGAAAGCCAAGCTCGAGAAAACAAAAAAAAAAAAAGGAAAGATCTTGGTCGGCCGTTGGAAACAGCCCGCAAAAGGGGAGGGATGCGCGGCAGGGGGGGGGCACCGGAGGAGTAAGGCGGCTGGCGCGTGACACAGCAGAAAGGCGGGGCACGCCGACCAGAAGACTGCCAAAGGCGGAACGGAGAAAGCTCGGAACCGTGCTGAGTGCGAGAAGATACCTGCCGGGGCAAGCTTTGAAGGCTACGCCGCAGAGTACAAGGAAAAGGGAGAAAAAAGAAAGGCAAAGCGACCTCAGGAGCCGGACTGTGCGCGCCAGCCGAAGCGGCTGGTGTTAATGGGGGCGCACGGCGGGGCGTCGGACGGGGACGGGTGGGGGGGTAAGCTCACGACTCGAGAGATGAGAAGCTCCTTAGACGATCCAAAGGGGCGGTAACCTAGCACCATAAATTATTATCATAAGGCCTCGAGGGTTTGCGGGGAATATGCTTTGAGAGGAGGAAGTGCTCCTCAAGCTGATGGAAAGGAATCAACTGGCGTGCTTCTCCACTCAGTTGAGGGGCAGTTTTTGCATTTTTACTTAAGCGTGCCGGAAGCCGCGGCATCCTTCGGAAGGCTTAGACCTCGCACGAACGAAAACGCGTTCGAGTGGGCGAATGCGGAAAATCGTTTTTTGTGGGACGCGGTTTAGTCAGAAATAAGGGGAGGCGCTGGGGGGCAGTTGACAACGCCGATAAAGGTTGAAAAAATCATCCGCTGAAAAGCTGCAGGGAAATCCAATTCCGCGGCGACATAGTGGGGATAAGACAAGATCAAAAGGGGACGAAAAACGCAAAAGGGTTCTTTTCCTAACGAAGTGGCGAACAAACGAATTTCAGATCAAAGGAATTTCTGGAATAAATGGGGAAGCCTAGAAAAGACGAAATGAAGCGTGCTAAAAAATGAATGCGCCACAAATTCGCGGAAAAACTGAACGGACCTGGATGCTTCCCGACGGGAAAAGGGACACACGAGACTTGGGGGGAAAAACACTATGAGACCTTAAAAAAGTCAAGAAAAAAAAGCAGCTTAGAAGTGAGATCCAAAAACAAGAAAGAGTCAACGCTACCGACTACGGTTAAGTTACCCGGTCGCAAAGTCTTCCAGAAAAAAGACTCCGTGAACTGGGGCGGAGGCGCTTAAACAACCAGTAGAAGTGCCCGGAGGGGCCAAAAAAAAACATGTATATGTCGGAGGCGGGACGGGTTTGAACAGTGCAGGGTGGGGAGGCAGAATTGGGGGAGAAGACGCAAGATTCCTTTTCCCAAAAAAGGAGGGAACGACAATCGCCATTGGGAGGGGGGGAAAGATTACCTGCCATAATCGAGGGACGTGAGAAACATTCGCCGAGTACGAGAAAGGGGACACGTGGGGCCGCTGCCAAGGTGTTGGGGCACAAAGGAGCAAAAAAAAATCCTATGTGGCATTACAGTAAGCAAGGGGAAAAAAGGAAGCAGACGACTGAGGGCTGGGTTCACTCTGCTTTTCTAAGTCGAAGAAAGGGTTGAAGAGGGGGGTAGAACCGGCAAAGTTTTCTTCTTCGAAGGCGAGCACCGCGGGAAATCAAAGGCAGCTGCGGAGCGCCAGGACGCGATACAAAGGCTAAGCGTGGGGGGACTGGAAGTACCATGGGTGATTGGGGGAACGCATCGGAAAACTGCGGAGGTGTTCGGGGGAGAAAATCGCAGAATTCTTTCTGCTCAACGCGAGAAAAGCGCGCGCTCAAAGGTGCGCTATGCGCACAGGACGGCGACCGTAAGGCGAGCTGGGAGCAGGAGTTCTTTCAACGGGGACTGAGGGATAGATAAACACAACAAAGGGAAGATGAAAAGAGAGGGAAAGAACGGGAACAAAAAAAACAAGCCAAAGCCTGCACTTTCTCCGCTTTCGCCTACGCAACCGTCCGCGCAAGAAGGGTAATTAAACTCAGCGGAGGGACCAACGCCGGGCGTGGGAAACGACCCAGAAAAAGACAGAGAGACAAACAAACAGCTCCCCCCTGGCCTGGTCAATATCCTTTTATCGAGAGCGCCGCAAGCATCTGAAGTGCCGCATTTGAAGAAAGGTAAGAGCGAACCAGCACGGAAGGGACGAAAGTACCTTAAGGACGAGAGGACATCGACAGAGGGAAGACTCATGGAAAAGGAGGAGAAGGAGAGGGAAATTGCGTCCCGTGGAGAAAAAAATCATAGGAAAATGGGTTACTAACCTTTTTTCCAGCACAAATCCCACAATGGGAAGCAAGGGGTAAAAGCAGGGCTGGGAAGGCCAACATAAAGAGAGATTTTAGACAAAGAGGGGGTAATAAAAGGTGGAAGAATTGGCAAAAAGGCGCTTGGCAACTCTAATAAGAAGGGGATGACTCGAGAAATACCTGAAGCGTCAAAAAGAACCAAAGGACTATTTTCAAACTCAAAGGGGGGGAGAAAGAGGACAGGGGGATCAAATCAGGAAAGGAGAAGGAGCATAGACAAAAGAGAAAAGAGTCCGGGGTCGGTGCCATGATATATTTGGGAGAAAAAAATTAAAGGTCGGAGTTCTAAAAAAAAAGCTTATGGTGGTGGGGGGGGGCGGTTAAGTGTCCGTCAAAACGAGATTCAAATCACCGAAACAGTCTCATAGTTGAACCCCCTAGCTGGTGAAGTTCAGTAATTGCACTACACTCTTCAATTCTCTAATTCGTGTGGCGAGGAAGTGACAGCAACTCCGGGGCGCGGGGAGTCATAAAACAGGGATTTAAAGTCATCGGTCATAATCTTGTTGAGGAGGCGAACTGAGAAATCGCCACGCTAAACGGGACATCTTCCTTGACCCGGGGATGTCGGGGGGCCTTCACCTATGGAAAGGAACAAAGACGGTGCGTGCGGGGAAACAAAAACTCTTAAAACTAAAGATGGTTTAAAGGAGAGCGGGGGAGGAAGGCGATGACAAGACTTCGCAAGAAAAATCGGAAAAGAAACAAGAGATGGAGAATTCAACGAAAAAGGACAGGCTTTGCTGGCAGGGGGGACCGATGTAGAAAAAACTCATTCTACGGCTGACCAGCGCGTAACTGAGAACTAAGCTACTAAATGACCAACCAGCCTACCGGAGATAATACGAAGCGTTTCTAATACTGAAACGAGGGCGTGCGGAACTACCGCATCGCGCAACAGCTATGATTCTCCATCAAAGTCCAGCGCGGGACGCGAGGTTACCGCCGGGGGGAAGATCTAGAAGGCTCTGCAAAGCGACGAAAGATTAAAGAGGACGCATGTTCTATCAGGGCCAGAAACCCTTCCGGAACCCAGAAAACGGAGCGTAGTTAGGAAATCTCCCTGCTAGGGGGTAGGGGCGGCTAGTTGTCAACCAGGTCGAAAGGGGACTCGAGGCGGACATCAAAAGGAAGAAGGAAAAGTAGGAGCCACATCACAGAAACACGCTGAAGAAAACTCAAAGTGCAGAAGGGACAGCCTCCTTCCGGCGGAAAAGTCCGCTCAGACGCATACTTTGGGCCACCGGCGCCATAAAGACGTGAAACTCCAAAACGGCAACTGCGCAAGCAAAGGCAGAGAAGCGAGTGTTTAAACCACGCCGGGGACGAAATCAGAGGGGGAAATAAAAAAAACGTCTGAGTAGTAAAATATATAGGATGGGAGAAAAAGGAGTGGGAAACACGAAAGGGCGCACTAGGAGGCGGTGCCGGGAGCAGGTTCCTGGGGAAGCGGAGACGGCGTTCTGGGACGGGGGGGGGGGGGGGGCAACAACGCGGAGTAGAATATCGGTGCCAGGGGCAGGACGGCGGCGACTGAGGTCCACTGGAGGCGGAAGTAAAGAACTTTTAAATCCGTTCTTTTGCTCTAGAGCCTCCCGGCGCGTTAGCCTGCGCCGCGGAAGAAAAGAAAAGGGCATAAAAGAGGGAACATAAAACGGCCGGAAAGGAGGAACGCAACTAAAACGGGAAGGTGCGGCTTTGTGACGGCAGCAAAGCGGTAGACTTGTCAGAGGGGAAGCTTCGGAAAAACTAAAATGAAACTCAGGGCAGTAAAAATACTTGCAACGAGAGACCCGAGCAAACCAACGCGAATATCAGAGCAAAATGAAGCGCTGTGTGGTCTCTATGCTGAGAGGCGGAGTCTGACGCCGCGGAAGGCCAGGCCGAGAACGTGCTGTGAGTCAGACAAAAAACTCGCGGGGCGGGAGGGGTTTACAGGATTATCTTCGGTCGGACCGGGGGGAAGTCGGGGCAAAATCGGGCCGCGTCTAATCAGTCACGGACAACGGGGGGGAGAGTCTGGGGTTTTTCTAACTGCAAAAAAGGGGTTCACGGGGTGTACAAGGGTCGAAGCAAGCGGCGAGGAAGTGAAAAAACGCCGATCAGGGGTGGACACCAGGCAAGGGAAGCTAGGCCTGGTAATCACGGAAACCGGAGGTCGTGGGGCGAAAGCCGGTAAGGGACCAAAACCAGTCAAGAAAAGACCACCGGGTGGGTGCTTTCAGTCGAAAAAATTCTCCTGAGACCAGAGATTCTCACTCAAGACAGGGAGGGACCGCCGGGGGTGAAGCTAGGGAAAAAGGCGTATCATGGAAGTGTGAGGGCACTTCCTTACGCCACCGAATTCGAGACACTGAACTAGGGAAGTTCTCCGGAAAAACGGCAAGTTCAACAAACGAAGTAATTTGGACACTATTCGGAAAACTTGTTACAAGAATCTAATCATCTGATGTAAACGGAACAGGAAAAAAAGGCCAAAAAAGAGAGGAGAGGGAGGAGGGGCGAATACTACTTTAATAGGAATCATCTAGAAATGGGAACGGGACCCGGAAAGGGAGCGGGTGCTGTACGACGCCGAAGACGGAAGGGGTGACCGAGAAAGTTGAGTATTCTCAGTAGTGGGGCGAGGAAGGGAGAGTCGACCTTCGATCCTCTCCTGAGGACTGGGAGAGAGTACACTGGACGATTCCTGGTCAAAAGACAGCGCCAGGGGGGGAGGGGAAATATGAAACCGTCGAAAAATCAAGATTATTGCTAACAAAGAGTAGAAGGAGGGAAGTCCAAACGAGGGAAACAAGAGGGGTGGTGGGGCGGGAGGCCAACCGGGAGGAACACCAAGCTAGAGAAGTGTGGGCATCAAGACTCAGGTCGAGAAAAGGAAGGAGCAGCAGGTACATTAGCAGTTTCAATAAAGGGCTTTCTCTCAGGTAGATCGAAACAATTGAAGGTGGAAGGAAAACACGTGGGAGGCTGGGTCGGAGGGCGAGAGGGGAGAACCTTCTCGGCAACGGACTTCTGGGGAGCCGCCGGGAAGCCTATGAAACGCAGACCAGGGGTGAAGTACCGGGGGGTTCGCTGGGGGTGCGAGAGGCCTTCTATGGTGGGGTAGGGAGGACATCGACACAAGGCTTAATAATCCGCTATAAATCCGACGTCAGAGGCAACGGTTCGAGAAAAAAGGCAAAAATAAGAGGACTGGGTAAACAATCGATGCGAGTCTTTCACAACACCTGTCGG
>Ga0179593_1501926_pt1 | contig 10956 bp, 9 predicted proteins | sample CZODoug2_1_08_16_FD_185931 | JGI IMG/M metagenome (GOLD analysis project Ga0179593, IMG submission 185931) | Vadose zone soil fungal communities from Angelo Coast Range Reserve, California, USA - CZODoug2_1_08_16fungal (PacBio error correction) | ecosystem: Environmental > Terrestrial > Soil >...
GAGAAGGAGGAAAACGTCCTCATGCCTCCGGAAACGAAGTTTGTTGTTAAAGTGCAAAAGGAAGGGGTCAGGACCACGCGTCAGTTGTAGAAGGGCTCGGTCAGTAAAATTCCTGGATAAACAAAAACTATCGTGAAAAAAACTTGGCGATTGTCAGAGACCATAAAGAAGGTCCTGGGACCTTTGCTATCTGGTACCTCGGGCCTGAGGGGATCAAGATCGGGATATTGTGTCGAATGGTGTGATCGGCATCGGGCAAACATGCAGGAAATCCGTTGACGATGAGAGGGCAAAGGAAGCTGGAAAACAAACCCTCGAAAGGGAGATTCAAGGAAGCGCTTAAATTTCTCAACCATGCGAGTAATGGTGGATAGAAAAGGGGGGGACTGTCGACCCCAAAAAAAAACTCGATTGTCGTACAAACAAAGGGAAGAACGCGGCGACGCAGGGTTCTTCAATGCTTTGCGGAGGAATTTTCGGTCACCCTCATAATGAAGCATCCCATACTTTTCCCATCCAGTTCCATAAAGGGACTCAGAAAAACTCTCTGGGAAAGGTATACTAGAATCCTCTTGGAATAGAAATTCTTCGGAGTACAACCGCATAAAAAGGGTAAGGTAAGGAGCCATCCATGGAAGGAAAGGCCCTTCGACAGTTTCGCGACAGGCTGGTCCCTGAACCAAGAGTGCACTATCCGGTGTTCCAAGAGAGAAAGCATGGGTCCAGGGACGTGCGCCTCGCGACACACGCGCCATATCTAAGACTGGAAGGCCAGAAAAACCAAGCGTCCAACGAAAGCGACCATGCTTCAGCGGGGTCGAAGGATACGACCAGCGGGGTCCAACTCAGGGGCACGGAAAAGGACGCCTGCCGGAAAAACAAGTGAACTGCGAAGCGAGGGCGAAAGGAAGAGAAAAGGGGGGGCCTTGTCCGCGGGGAAAATTCGTCGACCTGGCATGGGATAGAACATGGAGAGGGAAGGGAAGCCGAGGGGAGGGGGTCTTTGAGTTGTCCCGCCGCCCGCACCCTTATATAGTGAGGGGAAAAGGTCTTATGGTGGATGCAGAAGGACCTTCTGGTTTTGGTGCACTGAAAAAAAAAAGGAAAGGCTGAAAGAAGAAAAAGAAAAAACGCCGTGCCGCGAAGTAACACCATAGGACGCCCAGCCCCGACTCATTAGCCGTCAAGCTGGTGCACACTCCAGTTGGAACAATCGCTGAGAAAAAAAAAAGAGGAGGTTCTTCCGGGGGCGACTTTTTCGGGCGGGGGCGCGTCGCTGTGGGCATCCTGACTTTGCCGGCGGCTTGATAGGGAAAAGAATAGAAGACAATCCTTCGCCCCAATCCCCCAGAAGAAGTCCATCTGAAAATGTGGAAAACTCGAGAAAAAAAAAATGGAATGCATTCAGGCCAAGGATAGGGCTATTCTGCGTGGGAGGAATCGTGCTATTGCCGTTTAGGAACTGGGAAGAAGACTGAGGCAGTTTATTGGGAGGGGACTCCCACGAAGTCGCGGTAAAAGAAGGAATTTCTGATCTGGGGAATCCTTATGTCGAAACATTGGTGGGGAGAATCAACGCCGTAGGGTGGGGAAAAACCGTCGAAGGGCGCACGGGAAGAGAAAAGGGTGCGGAATCTAGTCACATTTCTAATCGATTATGCCCAGAGAAACGGGATGGCGGGGTGTAGCGCCCGTCGATGGCAGAAAAGCGAGCGAAAGACATTGGCAGTGGGAAGCCCCTATGTGTAAACAGAGGGGGATCAAGGCATACATCGTCCATGAAAGACTGTAGAAACAAAACTGGAAGGCCTCTCTCGTCCCCGTCGCCCATCGGGAAAAAGGAGTCAAGGGCGCATTTAGGCAAGGGACCCTATGTGGAGGGAAGTCAAGAATTTCAAGATGGCGACGAAGACCCGGAGCAATAGTAGAGGAAAATAACGGCAAACTATCAAGCAAAAAAACGAAAAAAAAGTACGCAGCAGGTCGACCGGACCGTGGAATTGGAGGACAGTAAAGTTTCAAAACCCCGACCTTGTTTGATAGATGAACGCGACGGCGCAAAGGAAACGCACTGAACGGCGCGGGTAGCAACAACAGCTTCTGGTGCAAGGGAAAAAAACATATCGACACAACACACAAGTGAGGTAGTAAAGAGGTTGGGGGGGAAAGGGAACAGGCCATGTTTTGGCTCACCGCTCAACTGATAGTGGGAGGTGTAACGTGAAGGGAAGGGCAAAACGAGCAACAACGGACACGGTTTAAGGATTCCTGGGGGAACAGCAAAAAAACGGCGGCGAAACAGCTGTGTCGGATTTGGGGGGGATCGTGCAATGGGATGAGTAAATGAGGGTCCCGTCTTCCGGATGTCGTCGCCGCTTGGAAAGTGCAGGAACGGCGGAAAAAAAAACTCAGACAGCGGAGCAAGGCACGCGTCCCTTGCTATTGGGGGGGGGGGACGGGGATGGTAGAGCCGGCCCCAAACAGCATTGAGAGCAAGGGGGTATAAAAATTATGCTTCCGAATCCCTGGAATAATGAGATGGGGTGGGGTCTCCAGGGGGAACAGATTGCGCATAAAAAAGCTTCCACCCCCCGCCCTCCAACTCAGGGGGTAAACAAATCGTTCGTCGAAGGAAAACCCAAATCATTTGTAGGCCTGACATAAACGGGGGAAACGCGAAACCAACCCTGAAGAAATTACCAGTCTCTCGCCATGTCGCCGGTTACCAAGAGGAGGGGGGATAGAAAGCACCACTACGAAAGTATCTGGAAAGTATCAACGAAAGAAAATCGCGAAAAGTTCGGATCACCGGAAAAAAGCGCGCCCTTCGCAGTCCTGGGAGGGTCACGACAGGGGAAAAGAACGGAGACGAAGAAGACGAGGGGCCTATTTCATGAAAAGAGGTTCATTCAGAACGGAGAGGGGAAGGTGATGCCAGGGGGGTCCTGGCAGATGGGGTTTTCTTGGGTCTGGGGTATTGTTGGCAGGAGATTGTAAGAAAGAAATCTGACGGAAAAATCTCAAGGCTGGGAAGCACTCCCCAAAAAAAAGAAAAAAAACAGATTCAAAAAGGGGGGGAAAAGGGGGTGGTAAAGAGATCGCCTTTAAAAGGGCAAGATTGGATAGACGGAGGTCTTTTGTAGTAACAGGGGGAAAGACTGGAAAGGAACTGCCGTCCGGCGAAAAAAAGCCTATTCCTCTTTCTTAAAACAAAAGAAGTCGAACAAAAAGCAACATCAAAAAAAAAAATCAGATAATGGTGAAAAGAAGCACACGCAGCCGCGCGGCCACGACAAAGGTGACAGAAGGATCAGAAAAGGAAATTCGCTCATCACACGAGTCCATCCAGCTATTAAAAGGATGGGGGTATACGGAAGAGGGGGCAAAGTTCGCAGGGGATTGCCATTCCGAGGTGAAAAAAACGGAAAGAGCTGCATCATCAACTGTCAGGGAAGAGCAAAAAAAAGATGAGAGAGGATTTCCACGTTGGCCTGGGCACTGTTCTGCGGGTCTGCACGCTTCGTAAAGATATGGGGAGGGGAGCGTGGGCGTACCACCGTGCCGTGGAGGGGAAAGGGAGCTGAGCAGCTTTAAATATCTCCAATGTCTTCGTTGCAGGTAGAAAAACTCGAGAAAAAAGGGGCAGGTGCTCCAAAGGAAAAAGGATTTTAGAGGGCCGCGTTCCGGATGCAAGGGGCTGTTTGGCAACAGCCAGGGGAGAGGATAGATCTCTGGAATTTTCAAAGGGGAATATAGTCGCAATTGGTGGGAGGATCGCGATTGTCTTTGGAGGTCCTTCGGATGACCGCCACCTAAGAAAACGGGGCACGAAAGAGTACCGATGCAGTGACTTTGACGGTACGCAACGCCTCTGTCGGGGGAAACGCTCCGGAGTAAAGGGCACAATATTATAGAAACACCATTTTACGACTTTTTGAGAAAAGGAAGAGACTGAAGGAATTTTTCCTGCCCCAAGTAGTCTTCACAGGGGGGCCACACGGCCAATAAAATCGAGCAAGGGGGGGGGGCACAGGGGGAAAGAAGGGAGACACAAGGCCGCCGTAACATATTCTTCGGGAGCCCATCCCACAGGACGGCAGACAATCTGAAAAAGGAAAAATCTTGGGCGTGTTCGACAATCTGCATCACCGAGCTGGCGAAGGTGACGACACGATACTAACAAAAAGAGGGAAAAGAGGGTAAAAACTGCGCGCGTGCAGATGAGGGGGACATCCGCGCGCACTGTTCTTCAAAAAACAACAAAGTGAACCGTCAAAAGGGCCTGGGGGGGGGGGGAGCATCTCTCAAAAAAGGAGGAGGAGGGAGGATAGATCCGAAAAGGGGGGGGGAAACGGAATAGGGACGTCGGCATTGGGGGGCAGGGGAATAGGTGTTTGTGAGGTGGCCCGCGGAGAGTTGCAAAAGAAAACTATACTGTTCGCGTTCAGATAAGGAACTATAGGGGTCAGCAAAATGACGCTCAGTGCCCATGAAAAGATGGTGAGACACGCAAAAAAAGGGGACCGGGAGGATCAAGGGCATGGACTGGGCTTGAGAGGAATCTGGATATTGTGGGCCGGGGGGGGGGGGGTGGGGGGGATCAAGAACGTGGGACACATCCCCCGCCTGTTGGGGGCAAAGGGGGAGCGTGACGATGAGAGTGCAGCCCGGGGGATCACACCCTCGACACCAGAACGATTAAGGGCCAAACAACCAGCGTTCGTTCCAAAAAGAGGGAAAATATGATTCGTCGAACCGACCGGCGTCGATTGTAACACCGCAAGGTCCGCCATCACGCACGCAGTGAGTAGATCCAGGCTTTGCTCGGCGGAGTCACCCTCAGAAGGAAAATCCAATGACGCCAGAGACACGGGAAAGAAGTCCCCTGTGCTCCGTGAAGGATGAAAAGGGGAATCCTCTGTGAGCAAACGGAAAATTGAAGGTAAAGACACGTCCATTAAAACAAGTAAGCTACCCTTCTGTAAAAAGAAATCCTCATCACAATGTAAGTGGGGAAAGAACCTGGGGGAAATATGGAGTCCCAAAAAAAAAAAAGAAATACATGGCGGCCGGGGTTGCTCAAGCTGCTGGAAGATCATGTACCGCCCAGGGCATGTACCCAGAGAAACGAATCAAGAGAACCGAGGAAAGGAATCCAAAAAGACCAAGGCTAAAAATAACATGCTTGCTGTTTTCTAAGTCCATAAAAAGGGGATGAAAAAGATTGGAGGGTCAAGACTCGCCTGCGAATAATTAACTGCTCACGAAATCCCAGCCCATAAGGGGGTAATCATGGTGGGTCTCTCAATGGGCATTGGTCGCTATCACATTGCGTGCAAATTCCTTTAAATGGCCGCGCTGGGTCGGCGTGCTGGGGTGTCCTGAAAAGAAGTTCGGATGACCGGGAGCCTGTGTTTCTTAGTGGCGGCGCCGGCCGCGGAAACTTGAGGTTTTTGGGAGGAAGCCAGGACCAGTCATGTGGTGCAAGTAGGGGGCCCGGCTCAGTCATAGGGGACGTTCCCTCAGATAAAAGGAAAAAACGAATCCGTCGCCGAAATCCAGCCATCCCATCTGGGGCCAGCCGCCGTAAGAGAGCAGCCATCGTCGTCTTCTCACAAAAGGGAGCAAAATGGGTCTAAAGTCGGGGCGGCGGCTTTGAAAAAACATGCGCTTTGGAAGCGGCTTTCTGCTGTTTGGAGCAAACCGTCAACACTAAAAAAAGCACAACCCAAGAATCCTGGCCATCGGGAACAGTTGCAGGCGAAACTAAAAAGCTATATGGATTAAAGGGGCCTCAGGACCCCGCGTGGGGCGGCTGCGTCCTATCGTGCTCTTGTAGGGGGACAGATTGACCGGCCGGATCTGCAGCTTCGGCTTGGGTAGAACAAAAAGTGGCTAAGGCAAAATGACCTTTCCTGTTCGAGGGCGAGACTTGCGTCTGGAAAAAAAAACCCACCAACCTTCTGGTGGCTGAAAGCACAAAGAACGAGGTGACACAGGTTCACTGCAGGGACGGTCGACCGGGCTCGGAGATGAAGGCCCGGGAGGGATGCGGGGGGGAGCAGAGCCTCTTGGCGATGGGGAAAAAGAAGGTTCGATGAGGCATAAATTTGAACATCTGGGGCGCAACCAACATGAAAAGGATCCGGTCTTACCAAATCGGTCCTTGAAAGCGCTGGAAAAATGCCGTGCTGTTCGGGGCGGAGAGCCAAATCAATCAGGAGGTCATGCAACTTTAGTACCGTCCAGAAGTGGGGAAGGAGCAAGAAGGCCTTTCAAAAGTCGAACGAAAGACCAGGAGGAGCTAGGGAAAACACCGGATACACTTCCAAAAAAAAGCTGACACGGGAAGGGAAGGTTCAGGGGTCTGCCAGGTAAAGTCGTGTACAACCCCGAGGGTGGTACTCTAAAGCCTCACGGGGAAGTAAAAAGAAACGCTCCCCCGTTGAGCTGGGAAACATACGTAGGGAAAGGGGGGTCCACATCGGATACTCAAAAAAACGGAGAGAAAATAATAGGGATTTGGGTTTCAATTGCCAACTGGGGTCTGGGGAGTGTGAAATTTGACCGGGGGGGTAGCGGAGCCACAACAGCGATGCAAGGCAAAAGTTTTTTGAAGACGTGACCTGGGGCCCTACAGTGGCGGCGGCGTATAACGGTTTGGGCCTAGGCACTTGATTTCCTCTCTACTATTGGGGGCACTCGGAATTCGTGCCGCTTGACACTGCACGTGAAATCGATCTCCACGCCTCTTGAGGAAGACAACGTGCGGAGGAAACTACTTTCCCTGGGGGCTTGGATACGGAAAGGGGGAAAAGGGAATAAAAGAACACAGTGTCGGCGTCTCTCGGGAATAAAAAGTCTGGCGTTAAGAACCTTCATTCTTCTGATTTGCGCCAGAAGTGATTGGGAGGAAAAAGGAGGGGGGTAAGTCTAGCTGCCTCAGTGGCCATCGCCAAAGCTTGTGGATGTGTAAAACCTAAAAAAGAAAAGAGTTCCTGGTTCATAGCCTGTAAAAGCCCTCGAACCTGCGAGGGACCGTCTCTAGACGTTCAGGGAAGGTGCTCCGGTTCAAGCAACAACTGCGGTATGATATAAAACCGCATTAGAGAAAGGGGATCGGGAAGATGTGCACGAAATCAAAGTCGTAGGATAGGAGCAGGAAATATCAGCACGAAAAACGGAGCACAAGAGAAGTCCTGTCATGCCGGTGCAGAGAACGGAATCGACGAGCATACCGGAAAAGCAGAAAAAGAACCATGTTTCATTTCGGAACTATCGCCTTTTTGGATTGCGCCTGCACTGTTAGAAGAGTCCGGGGGGTCCTGGGGACGACTTAGGGGATGCGGCTCAGGAAAGCTCCAACAGCAATAAATACCCTGAAAAGAGGCAGGAAAGCGGGCAAGGCCTCAAAACTTCCGACACAATCTAAGCCTAACTTGGGCGAACGTGGGGATACTAGAGAGGGGAAGGGGAAAAGAAAGTTTTCACTGGATGGCGAGCTCCATAGAGTGCGTACGCAAATGGGTATCGCTCCAATCTATATGTGAGTAAAGAGAATGCCTGCGGGTCTTCAAAAAATCAAAGAGGTCAACTTCGCAACGCCAACATCAAAAATCTGACCAAAAAAAAAAGATTGGGGGTGGGAAAAGCACCTCCACATGGACTACCAGGCGGCCAACAAAGATTTCCAAAGAAAGATGGACTCATCTCCGGGACCAGTTCATCGCATCAAAGCTGACATCAAGCCTATTCACGGAGGGGGAACTTATGAAAGAATTGGAAATTGCTCTCATGAGACGGGGGTGCCCCGACGATCTTGTCAAAATCAAAGTCAGGCTTCTGAACACCCTCTAGACAGGGAGGATTTCCAGTTGGGCCCGAGTCTTAGTAGGCGGGGGACGCACTAGGAAGGAAGTCTCAGCGTCGATGAAGAAAAACCGTGCCCTTGTGGGAGGATCTGCACAGCTTGAAACCACGTGAGAGGAAAAGGGAAGTGAAGGACACCAGCAAGGACACGGGGAGAAGTTTCCGTTTCCTAAAGAGAGGTTTCAGAGTTACGACGAGGGGTGCTCATGGGAGGAAGGCCGTGAGGAGAAGAAAAGAAGTTCGGAATCAAGAGACTCTCGGAGGGTCACAATCGGAAGATCATGGAAAGGAATGTGATGGGCCAGGAGGAATTCGCATTTTCGGTCCTTCGCAGGGTGACAGTCCACCTCCAAAAAAAGGACCGACAGAAGGGAACCGCTTGGCTCGGCGGAAAGCGGGACGGTGACGTCAACCAGAGGAAGGACCTAGCGGGAACGAAGGGGAAAGAGTTCACTATCCCAGGTGTACTCTCCTGGTGAAAAGTCCTCTGAGGGAAAGGAAGATCTGGGAAGGGGGTAGAGGGTGGGAAAAGGACCCTCTATTCCTGAGTCATCTCCACACGTCCAGCAGCGCGAAAAAGGAGTGGAGAAAAGTGTTTAATCCCGATTCCCAAAAGGGGGCAAAAAAATATACATTCTCTTGCCGAAAAGCCCAGAATTCCTAAAAAAAAGAGGGAATTCCCTGTGCCTGCAATCATAACGGGGCGGCAAGGGAAACGATATCCAGGCTCTGGTATCGGAAAGGTAGAACCGTGAGGAAAAACGGAGGACTAGAGGAACCAATCCGACAAACTTTCTTCAACAACAAAACGTTTTCACCACAATGCCGAAACTATGGAGAAGGGAAGGAGAATCTCATCAGCAAAGGAGAGGAAGAAAAGGGTCAGCGCCGGATCAAAGCCAAAGGCGACAGTCTCCGATTTCCAGTATTGGGGCGGGTTGTTGAAGAAAAGAGCGGGCTTATGTCGAAACGCGCCTGGTGAAGAGGGGCGTTCTCAGGGGGACCTGGATAGAGTATAACTCGCGGGCAAGAAAGTGTCGAAAACAAAGATATGCGACCTTGAAATGGGCGATGGTACGTACCTCTATCAGTTTCCTGGGCGGCAAAAGGAAATCTTGGGGGTGGGGGGGTTTTCTTGGGATCTGCGGTGCCACCCCCGTGGGGAGGAGATGAAACAAGGGGGTTGGACGATGATAGATAGCTGGTGCAGGAACACTCTACCAAGGGACAGAGGAGGTAATTAAAAAGAGGAGGGGCTCAAGGGCGAGTACATAATAAGAAAGGGGGACGCCGAGCGTCCCGGCAAGTGGTCGTAACCGTTCACTCGGGGATGCCGCCTCTTGCATCTGGACCAACCGGCTGGTTTCGGGGGAGGTGCGCTGGAAGGGCGGTCACATCATAAAGTTTACATAAAAAAAATGACCGGGGAGACGCGGGAAAACACAAGTCCCGCTTGCTAATCGATTTAAAAAAAGGGGAATCATTTGACACCAACAAAAACACCTAGCCTGAAAACACAGCCCCTGAAGCAGAGCGGGGGATGGAAAAGAAAAAGCCTCCATGTCCTGGGGGAACAAAGCCCTTCTACGGGCGAGTGCATGGAGTGAACAAAGAAGAGGCGATACCGGGGGCTCAAAGAGAAAGAGAAAGGGAACCGGTTCGCCGAAGGAATCCGCACAAAAAGAGGGAGGGAAGATTTCGCGAACAGACCACCCACTGCTGTAAGCACTGAAATAAGGGACTTTGTTTTCTAATAGCTTCTCCAGCCAGATTATTCACGCGAAAGAAGGTTTAAAAAGCTCGAATTAAATCAATTGGAAAAAATCCTTTAACGCCAGAGGAGGAAAATCAAGCGGCTGGAAGATTAGGGTTATCTCCCCTTGATTTGAGATGGACAGGCGCAGGGTAACCTGCTTTCCGCCTAGGGGCGGTTCTGAGGTATCCCCGTCCACTGCACGACACCGTAGGGGATTCTTATTTCCTGTGCGCTTCTGGTAGGAAGGTGTCGGGGGATCCAGATTGGGGTTTCACGGGAAAGCCCAAGGCAAGTTGCCGCGGAGACAGCCGCACGGCCCGGAGATCACCCATCGTCCCCCGCCCACTACGGAGAGATCGAATAAAAAGTCATGTTGGTCCCAAAAAGGTGGAAATTAGAAGGAAAACTCAAAAATCGCCAATTGGGGAGGATTCTAGGGCGACGTGGCTGTGACGTAGACGAGGGGGAAAATCATCCTTCGCGGGGTCCTGCGCTTTCGGGTTGGGGGAAAACCGAAAAAATCCTAAAAAAAGCACAACAAGACCACCAAAGAGAAAAAGGCCATCATTCCAGCAGCGCAACTCGCATCACCCCGAAAAAATTGGAGATTGAATGAGGATGAGGAACCGTAAACGTTTATCGCAAACAAAAAATTTCCTATCGGATCTTGCCGGGCAGCCCTGGAGAACTCAAGGGTGATCGCCCACTGGCGCATGGATTCCGCCGCTGGATTCTGCGGAATCTTGGATAACTTTGTCGATAACGTGCTGTTCTATCATCAAAGCCTTACTGTGCATGCAGGGGGCGCAAAGAGGTCCTAACTTTGCTGGCTGCGAGTCCGTTGAAAGGTCGAGTTCGACAAAAGGCGAGGAGATGAAACCAGCACCCTTGATATGGATGGGATGCGACGAGAGCTTTGGCTACCCAGACGAAGTGGCATTGTGGCCACCTGGTTCTCAAAAAGAAAAAGACCCAAATCTCGGGGGATACGGAAGCCATCCGGGGGTCTCACCGGCCTGGCCGGCCGCCATGCAGTGCTTGGGAACGGAGACAAAAACACCGTCTGACACCATTTAAGAATGTCCTCGGGTCGTCAAATAAGGGGGGGGGGGTTCAGGAATTCAGGAGTAAAGAAAGACCCGAACACACAAGCGTAGGCGAGGAAAGAATTGCAAACGAGAAAGAACAACAAAAAAACAGTTAACTGACTCCGCCGCCTTTAACTTCAGATGGGCTCCACTTCAAGGCCGGTGGTTATCAGACTGGACGCGAGGGCGAAACGTCAACCCTCCAATTACCACGAGGGAGAAAAGAGTGAAAGGGTGAACCCC
>Ga0179593_1542287_pt1 | contig 10956 bp, 15 predicted proteins | sample CZODoug2_1_08_16_FD_185931 | JGI IMG/M metagenome (GOLD analysis project Ga0179593, IMG submission 185931) | Vadose zone soil fungal communities from Angelo Coast Range Reserve, California, USA - CZODoug2_1_08_16fungal (PacBio error correction) | ecosystem: Environmental > Terrestrial > Soil >...
GTTCTGACAGAGGGTCGTCCTAGCGGCCCTTTGGGAAAACCTCATTCAAAAAATACTCGACTTACTCGTAAAAAGGCACGGCGAGAAATAGGAATTGGTTGAATGGTAAAAGTCATCCAAACAAGGAGACATTGCTGAACGCGATATTAAGTTGGGGAAGACAGGGGGGTCACTCGAACAACAGAGGGGGGAAGGGAGAGAATAACCAGGGACAAGGTCCAACCTTAAGAGCGATCCATAGCAGTTGGGGGGGGGGCTGAAAAAATAAAAAACGAACCATTGGGAAAATCGAAGTGCCGGTTTAAAAGAAATTCATAGAGAGGGGCTTGGGTTCCGGTTGGGCCCGAAAGGTAACGCACAAAACTGGAAAAAAATCAGAATAGGGTTAAGATGGCAAGCAGTTACCAATCCGCAAAATGGGCAAGAAAGTGGGGGAGACCGTTCAGGGCAGGAAGGAAACAAGGAAAAAGAGAAGGAGAAAAAAAAAAAAGGAATACCGAGGGAGGACTAAAGTAGTCAGATTCGGAAAAGATAATAAAAGGAAAAAAGACACAATTAGGGAAACCGCGACGAAACGGCCGCGAGACCCCACAAAGGTCCGAACCAATTCTCTACGGCCCAGATGGTCCCTCAAAAAGACTCACAGAAAAAAGCCCCAAATCTGCGAAAGGGGGGGGGGGAAGGAAAGGTAAAAAAATTGTCACTTCCAATCAGTAGCCGACGGAACATCTAATACAGCTTAGTAACGTGGAGAGCGGCGGCAGTTCAAGGGAGGGGAGGCGGGTCATGCTCCAGCATGGAGAGCTATAAGTAGATCTCTAAGAGACAGAAAGATTCCCCTCCAAAAAAGCCAGAGAGAAAGGAAAGAACATAAAAAGGTCAGCCTTTGAGAATCCGCAAGCGAGGGGGGGGCGGCGTGCGGGAAAAGAAATGGGGCTTTCTCATCGAATAGTCGCAGCTAGACGGGGGAACGAAAAACCTACGAAGAACTTGAGCGCTCTTCTAAAGTGAGCGCAGGGGGGAGGGAAACTAAAATAAGGGAAGGAGGGAAAGTTCGAGCAGGAGGCCGCGAAAAAAAAGTCAAGCAGACTTCGAACGGACAGAAATAAGAGAGTTCGCTGGAAGGGAAGAAGATAAGGATCCGAGAGCTTTGACACATTCTCAGTGACCAATTTGATTCTCACGGAATCGGGGTCAGGAAACGCAGAAGACTTACCTCGTCAAAATAAAAATCGGCATCCGGGCTAAAGGAAAAGGGGTGTCCGCCTCAGTAGTAGACTGGTCAGATGTCTCAGCGCAGGAAACTACGAACGGAGGGACCTCGGGAAAAAATCGTCTTCTGGAAAAGGAAGTCGATGTCTCAAGGAAGGCCGGGACTCAAAATGAGAGAAGGGCATGACTACAGATATCGAGCGATTCCAGGAATTAAGCAGGGAAAGGAGTGAGACTAGCAGAAAGAGAGGGGGGTTCGGGGGCTTGAGAAGGGGAAGCTCTGGGGGGGGGGGGAAGAAGAGTAGTGAGGGGGAAAAGATGGGGGAGAGATGGAGACAAGGGGGGAGGGGGGGAGTAGAAGGGTAAAGAGTGGAGGGAGGGTAGGGGGAGAGAGTGGAGGGGGGGAGTGGGAGGGGGGAGAGGTGGGGGAGCAGGGGAGGGGGGAGTGGGAGGGAGAAGAGAGAAAGGGGGGATAAGGAAATGGGAAAAAGTAGGAGGGGGGAGGGGGGAAACGGGGAGTAAGAGGGGAGGGAGAGGACCGTCAGGAGGAGAGGGGGGGGGGGGGTGGGGGTAGTAGGAGGGAAAACAAGGTGGGGGTAAAGGAGTGCGGAGCAAAGGGGGAGGGGGAGGGTGGGGGAATCATGGGGGGGGTAGGGAGTGGAAGGGTGGAAAGGGAAAGGGTAGAAGGGATGGGAGATAAAATAAAGGACGAGGGGGGAATAAATGGTGGGAAGGAGAGAGGAGGGTAAAAAAGGGGGGGAGGAAGGGGAGGAGCGGAGGAAGAAATAGAAAGAGGTGGGGAGGGGGAGGAGTTTGGGAGGGTTGGGGGAAGGGGAGGGAGGCAAAGAGCGGAGGACTGGGGAGAGAAGGAGGGAAGAGGGGTAAAGGCGGAGAAAGCGAAGAAGGGGGGGGGGGGGGGAAGGGGGGGGGTACGGGGCAGAGGTGGGAAAAGGATGTTAAGGAGTAGAACGGGGGAGGGAGGAAGAGGGGCAGGGTGGGGGGGCAGGGGGGGGGAGGGAGGTCAGGGATTTGAAGCTGGTGGGGGGGGGATATGCGAAGGGCGGGGCAAAGGAGGGGATGGTGCCAGGGGCAGGGGGAGGGGGGGGTGGGGGGGGGGCAGTGGGAGAGAGGTAGGGGGAAGGTGGGATAGAGAGGGAGAGGGCAAAGGGGGTTAGAAAAAAGAGGGGAGGGAGGGATGATATGGTAAGTTGGGGGGGGGGGAGGAAGGGGTGAGGATGCGTGCAGGAAAGGTGTAGGGGATGAAGAGGCTGGGGTGTGGGGGGGAGGAAAGGAGGGGGAGTGAAGGAGGGGGGTAGCCGGGGGATATGGGATCTGAAAAGACGATGGAGGAGGTGGAGGGGGGAGTGTGGGTGACGAGGGAGTTAATGGGGCAAGGGGGGGGAGGCGGTGGGGGAGAGGGAGAGGGAGAGGGGAGCGTGTGGTAGAGGAGGAAATAAGAGCAGGGGGGAAACGAGGGGTGGGTTTAGAGGGGGATAGGGGAAGGGCGGGGGGGGGTAAGAGAGAAGAGGAGCAAAAAGGATAAGGGAGGTCGGGAAAGAGAGGGGGGAAAGGGAGAAGGCGAGGGGGGAGGAGGAACATTGGAGGGGGGGGGGAGGGGGGAAGGGAAGGGGGGGGAGGGGGGGGAGTGACGGGGGTAGATATTGGTATAAAGTCGGGGGAGAACGTGTGGTAGGGGGGGTGAGAATGTGGCGTAGGAAGGGCAGGGGGGGGGGAAGAATGAGGCGAGGAAGGGCAACAGAGAAGGAGGAGAGTGTGTTTATGTTGAAGAGGGGGGAAAGGAGGGAGGACGTGGAGAGAAGAGGGGGGTGGAGGGAGGGGGAGTGAGCGGCGGAAGAAAGGGTGGGGGGGGATAGGGTGATGGGGAATGTGGCAGAGAGGGAGGGAGGGAAAAGATGGTGGGAGGGTGAGAGAAGGGGTGAGAGGGGTGTGGGGAAGGGGGAGGGAAGTCGAAACAAGAGGGGAGGGCAGGGGGGGCGAGTGGTGAAGAGACTGAGGAGAGGAGAATATGCGGAGATGGAAAGGGGAAAGTGGGGATAGGCGAGGGGGTAGGGGGTGGAGGGGGGGGGAGCAAGAGAATGGAGGGCAGGTGAAGGGGGGAGGGAGAGGGTGGGGGGGGTGGCGAGTAGGGGGGGAGGGAGGGGGGGGGTGAGGCGAAGGAGTTAGGAGGTGGAAAGGGAGATGAGGGGGGAATGAGGGGCGAGGGTGGGGAGAAAGAGGGGGTTAGGGTAAGTAGGTGAAAGGGTAAGACGGGGAAGAAAAGGGGGAAGGGAAGATGGCGGGAAGGGGGAGGGGTAGAGGCGGAAGGGGAGGAAGGGGAAAGAAAGGGTAGAGGAATAGGAAGAGAAGGGAGAGGGGGGGGGGGAGGGAAGGGGAGGGCGGGGGGAGGGGGGGGGAGGGGGGGGGGGTGGCCGGAGGGTGAATAGGGACGTGGTAGGGAGGCAGAGATAGAAGTGAGAGCAGGGGAGTGGAGGGCAGCGAGGGGGGGGGGGCAAGAGGAAGGGAAAAGCGAAGATGGAGGGGACGAGGAACGAGAGAGTGGGGTCGGAAGAAAAACGGCCGATTATGCGCTGAAGTTGTCTATGTCCCCAAGGGACTCATCTGACGAAGATTAATCGACGATCTGCGGGGAGCCCCTCTGAAACGTCACGATGCGGAGATATCCTGTAAAGTCGTAAAAGGGCCCCCATATGTCGGACGAGGAAACCTTCTCATTACAACCTTAAGCTTGATCGCTACTCCATTACGACGGTAGAGAAAAGCAGATCAGGTAAAAACGCATCGGTCTCGGGGGGAGAGAGATCATAGCCGCCATCGGTCCCTAAAGAAAATACATGCCGAAAAAAATGGCAGAGGAGAAACGCGACAGTCCTCGTTTATGCGTTGTGAGGCATTTAGTGAAATAGAAGTGACATTGGAGGGAGGGATGTCACGGTCACGAGGAAACTGGCCGTCTCTTTCAAGAAGGGTTTGGCGTTGGGGGCTGGCGGCCAGCGTACGGTCGAAAAGAAGCGGGAAAACTGCCAAGACAGGGGCGCAAGACGCCCCTACTTCCAAGCCGTACAAGGGGTTGGGAAAATGAACACGGTGAATGAGGGGCGTCAATGCTCGGAGGTTCTCCGCCGCCTTTTTAAGGCTCGACGCACGAGAGGCCGCCTATCTTTGCGCCAGACTTTCCTGAGCAACAGTGTGAAAAAAAAAAAGACTAGCGAAACCTCGGCGCAAAACCTCGGCCCGCCACGCTTGAAGTCAACCCACGGAGGGGAAGTCGAGGAAACGTTCACCGTCGTACAAAAACTTCGGGGCAAATTGCCTAAAAAAGAGAGGAAAAAACAGGGGGGGGGATAGGGAAAGTCCAGACCACGGAACTTCTTCATCTTCCGTGGCAGGGACAGAAAGAGGTAGGGGCGGAGATGGGAGGACAGACAGGTGGCAATGGGAAAACGCGAGCTTTAAACGAAAAAAAAGATCTTGGAAAGAAAACTGAGGGGGCGCGGGTACCTTCTCTCTCTCGCCGACTTTGGAAGGAAAAGCGGGGAGACGAGGTCACGATGGTGGAAGAACAAACCGCCTCCAATGGGAGTCGAAGCCGGGGGTTTCTCGGGAAAAGCAAGAGCCTCCATTCCGGCTGGGGGCGAAACAAGGAAAAAAAAAGGGGTCACAATGGATGAGAGCTGCGGACAAAAGATTGGAATGGACGGAAAAAGGGCAGGGAAAGCTCCCCCATCTACTCTGGGCGCATAGCGGAGAAACGGGCTGAAGGGACTCCCACGGAAAGACAGCTTAAATTCATGCAGAGTAGCCCCTTTGGGCGGGGATTTAATAGGGACTTGGGATACGTCCTGAACCATCGACTTTCCGCTGCCAGAAGGGAGGGGAAAGAAACGGGAAGGAGGCGTTGAGCGATTATAACGTTTCTCAGTCCTGACGCGTGGTTTGCTAGCCAGCTCTCAAGAATGTGTAGGATTTTCGAAACCTTCGTTGCTCATTCGAAGAGAAACCTAAAAAAAGCGGACGTCGAAAGACGTCAAGAAAGTCGCTGAAAGAAAGAATCTGGAAACCGAGCACAAAAGCGGGGGGACGACGAAAGTCTCGCACTCAGGGGAGAATAAAAAAGAACAAGGAATTCACAAGCAGGAGACTAGAGCCCGTGGAAACGAAGAAGTCTCTCTCAAAAACAAGGAAAAGAGGGGAGGGGGACGATTCGGTCCAGGGACTTCTCTCGACGCGTATTAGTTGAAAAAGGTGTCGTAGGGGAGGACTGTATTCGCTCGCGGAGAAGCTCGTCGTACGAACCGACATCAGTCTCCGGCGGAGGTTGCAAAAAAAGCGGGATTCTTTTCTTTCGGACTCCGCTGTGGTAAGGGGGGGAAGGGAGAGCGCCGAAAGGGGGGCCAAACCAACGCAGAAGAAGTTTCGCAACGATCAGCGAGGAATGCGGAGAATGGACCAGGCAAGGAGGGCGACACAGTTTCCATCTGGCTTCGCTCACGGAAGACGCGGAACAGATCGAAACTGCGGCAGTCGACGAGACCAGGAAGGAAAACTGTGGACCCAAGACCTATTACATTAACTCAAATCAGGAACTGAGAGGGGAAGGAAGAGGACGAGAAAGCGTGCTACGCCGTTGATAGAGACCCCATCAGAGCGAGCGCCTGCAAAAAAGGGGGAGTCTCCAAGTACGGAACCTGCTAAGTCTATAAACCATCGCTACCTCAGGAGGAGGGGCACCAGAAAAGAGGGGGCGAAAAATCGGCTTGGAGCGAGAGTTAAAAGGCAAATGCGGGGCGGAACGCAAGTTATAACTTCACCAGCGACGACTAGCTTCAGGAAAAAACGAGGGTAAGAGCGGCGTCTCCCCTCCTAAACCGTAGTGGGGCAAGCCGGAAGGGCCCAGGCAATGCTCTCCTCTCTCATCTCGAAACCAGCCGAATTGAAGGGCGGGAAAACACCAAGCAACCGCTCGGTGGCCGCGCGAAATGGGTTAGAGTCTCGGGACTCCCAGTCAATAATGCGGCACGCGCGAAGAGAGGAAGGGACGAACGTGTGAACTGCTAAAAAAGACACTCCACGCGTGTGGAGGAAATCGCGGCTGATCTGAAACGAGGGCAACACTCATTCCTCCGCCCAAAATCGTAAGGGGGCCACCATAACGTGCGCGACAGATCAGGGCATTCAAAAATCCGAGAAGGACCAAAGGCACGGAGTCGACCCCTAGCCACTCGTCAGGCTTAGCACAGGAACAACGCGGAGGGGGTCTTGGAGAAGGGATGGCGTTGGGGGGGGAAAGGGGGGAGCCGGGTGAGGAGCCTTGGCCCCCGCTCCATCACATAACCTGAGAAAAACAAGGCGACTGAAATCTCGGGTCACCGCAGAAGGCGGAAAGCTGTCAATATAAAAGCAGATCCACCCTACTAAAAAGAAGACTGGCCCCGAGTGGAGCAGACACGACTGCAAGTCTGGATAGTCGCCGGGCAGGAAAGGAGGGATGAAGCAAAGGCCCGGGAGGTCCGATAAAGTCACCAGCAGCGAATGAGGGAAGGTAGAAACGGAGTGGGTTTCCTACTCAACGTCCGGGGAAGGTCGGTGCCAATCGTCAAAGAAGTGCAGCGACGGCCTGAACACTCTAAACACCGGCCTAACGGGGAAGAGCAAGAGGGCGACTCAGCGGGATGAGAGTCGGAGGGTATCGTGGCAGATCAAAGCTCGCATGTTCAGACCTCAGACAGAGCCGGAAATTGGACAACTCCAGAAAGAAAATAAAAAAACGCGCAAAAGACATCGCGGAAAGAAAGGGGCAGTCATCGAAGCGAGGGGAATGTCAAATCATTCGTTCGAGATTAATAGGGATCGTGTTGAACGAAGAGATCGCCAAGGTTCGCATGGACCGTTAAAAGATTAAGGAAGGGGGGAAAAAGGTGAAACCGAGACCGGACTTAGCGTAGGGGCAGAAAGCCTGCCGGGGGGGAGTCTGGGTGGGACCGCGGGTCCAAGGGTCTCCTCGCCCCGAGCCAGAAGAGATCCTCCTGGAAAGAAGGAGCTGGGGGGGAATAATAGCTCGCAGATGAGGCGTCCGCAGGCTCATCCACCCGATAAGTCCTTTGGAAGAAGGGAGGAAGTACGTTCGCAGGGCGTCCTGCCGGGGGAGGGGAGGTGGCAAGAGAAGCTAGGGGTAATGGGGGGGGGAAAAATTCCAAGGCTCCTGTTTTTCGGCGGGCTTGCTTCATGTATGAACTTCGGCCGGCAATGCCGGAGACAGCTCGATTATCACGCTCCAAAGCATATGCTCGCTGAAAAGTCATGGCTAAATAATAGAATCGCCGAAAGCTCAGTCCTGGGTCTATCCCCGAGATGGGAAAGATTGGGGGGGGTGCTAAGAAATTAAAGTGGGCTGGAATTAGAAAAGTCGCGGTGGAATGATCAGCTTCAAATGGCGGAAAAAGATGGAAAGGTACATATTTGTATGGCTACTTATGGAAATATCAGCAGAGAATGAAAATTCCTCCCTGCGCATGGAAAAAAAGAACCCTTTGAAAGAGGGGCTTGTAGCTAAACGAATTTGGAAAAAGGTGCATTTCCTTTTCCCAACTTAAAACGCCCGGAAGAGCTGGTGGGAGGGTAAGGGGAGTAGGGTTAAAACTTCTTTTCTTCCTGCAACGGGACGTAGGAAAGGGGGGGGGTGAAAGTGCGCCGGACGTGGGGTAGGGCGGGAAAGGGTGCCCCGTCATGTTGAATTTCCTCCTGATTCCTGGGAGGAGAAGAGGCAACACGAATAATGGTTATGAGGAGAACGAAGGATTTTTTGGATTTAAGGTCGGCCGGGGGAACGGAAAGGGTCTTGGGCCATGAAGGGCATGCGCAGGGTCAAAGGCTGAAAGAGGTGGGGTGGAGGAAAAGAGAGTGGGTCGCCGATGGTCCCAGTAAAACGCAAAAAAAAAAAAGCTCGAGAAAAGGCCCGACAAAGGAGGAGTTATGAATTTTTTTGAACGGTTATCTCCCCAACTGGCAAGATATTCTCGAGAAAATGAAGGGGGGAGTGAATGGGATAAAACAAAATATTGGGGAAAGCGTCCCTTGAAAAGGAAGGAGCAGAACCCGTGTCGCATGAAAAATTAAAATTCATAACTTTGGGGGGGGGGGGAGGGAATGGTTTACACCTTCGTTGCTTAGGAATCGGAAAAGCGAACAATCATTAAAATCAAAATAGGTTAACCGGCAATTCAACTACGGCCAATACCGTGGTCAAATTCCTTCCTGCTTGAAAACCAAAAACGCCAATAAAAAAGGAAGAAGCTGCCCATTGGATTCAAAGGATTAAAAAAAGGGGAAATAGCCACAAAAAAACTCATGACGGGTCCCCTCAACGAACTAAGCTGCGCAAGGAAAAAACAACGACCCAGGTCGGGAAAAAAAAAAAAAGAGAGGCAAAAACCCCCCGCGAGGAGCTCCCAGGGACGTAAGTGTTGACCATGAAAGCTTCCATTTTCTGAAAAGGGCTCCTACGCGAAAGGATACAGCGCTCGAACGGGGGAGGTGGCTAACGCTTTCTTGCCGTGGGCAATATTAACATCATGCTCTAAGGAGACGAGACAATTGACGAAACTAACCTGACAGAAGCGACTTTCCCTACCCCCCCCAAGGAGCTCATTCAAACCGAAAGAGGGCCGGTCCAGGGCATGGCATCCTCATCAAAAGCGGGCCGCGCATGAAGCAAAAACTACTGGGAGGTAGCACTCGTACGAAGTCGACGCGACAGGAATCGATGTGAGGCAGAAGGCATACCTGGAAGAAACTGCATGGCGTCTATCTAGACGAAAAAAGGCAAGGAAACCTTCAGAGCAGCGTCACAGCTTCCGAGGAAGAGAGAGGCAATGGCGCGGACGAAAATTAAGGGCGAGAAGTTTACAGAAGTGTCGGCTGTTCTATTCGCTCGGGGGAAAACCTCGTCGATAGGCGAAAGAAACGTAATCTTCACACGAGCTTCTGTTTTCCCGGAGACGTGTCTAGGTCCTTATTCACGGTTCACAGGGGAACTGAAGGTAAGAAGTCGAAAGCTATATCGGGTCAAGGACGAACTGTCAAGGGTGTCGACATCTTGACTCACTGCATCAGAGGCATTAAACTTTAAAAGACAGGCTCGAGTCGAGGAGAGGAAGCTACGAAATGATCTAATAGCTGAGGGAGAAGATTTTTCAGTGGAGACAAAAGGTAAGGGGTGCTTCATGCGTGCTGTCCAAATCGTGGCTCTTACCGCTGGGGAACGATCACGATATAGAAAATGATAAGAAAAGTAGAACGTGCAGATCTAGCCAGGAGGAAACGTGCAACCCCTGCTGCGCCAGAAGTCGCAAGAACCTTACTCTTTATATCTGAGACAAAAGACCGGAGGCGGCGAGACACGGGGCGCACACAGTGGCGAGGATGTGCGGGGACGACAGCATCCGAAGATCTCTTCACCTAAAAAGGTAATTTCGAGTCGACGAGAAAGGGGGGGAAGTTCCACTATTTAAGTCGGGAAGGGTTTCGGGTCGGGCTTCAAGATTGAAAAGCCGGATCTGTCACTGCCGAGAAGAGGGCCTATCTTGATAAGGATTTCGCAGGGGGCTGTAGCCCTCGTTTCAGGACAACAGATTACTCCTCAAGCGGACGAGGTCTTCAATATCACGCATCAAGAGACAAATAAAGAGAGGTGAGAAGGAGGCTAAATCGTAGGGTCGACGTCCGACTTTGTTCCTTCCTAGGGGCGACGCAAGAAATGCCATGACTGTGGGGGAGAACGGGAAACGTGGCGGCGAAGACTGGCGAGGTCCCTAAGGTATCTCCTAAACGCGCGCCAGGGGGGGGGGCCGCCCACCTGAGTGGGAACTGCGAGACCAAAACTCCAGCAGCGAAGTCTTAAGCCTTCGCGGCCGCTCGTGAAATGCATCGAAAACTGTTCGGCTCTTCAAGCAACGGGCTCAGGAGATTATAGTGGGGGGGGGGGGGGGGGGTCTTGGGCACCTCCCGGCGGGTCAGGGGAGATTTATGCGGTCGGAGCGCTTTTGGGAGGAAAGCTGGCTGGAATTTCATGTCACAGGGGGCGGCGGGGAGAACGCGCCGTTCTAGGCACGCGGCTCCCGTCGATGTGTTGTCTACAAATCTGACAAAAAAAACGCCTAAGTACAGGCCTTGAAACTCACGCAAGAAAACCCGTGAGACAGGTTGGCGAACGGAGGGCGAGAAAATCCGAGAGAGCCGAGGGCCTGAGATCGCGTGGGCCAGGACTGGAGAGCGTGCTATTGCCAAAAAAGAGGGGGGGAGGAAAGAGGGAGTAGCACCATGTCCCCTGCGACTAAAGGAAAAGGACCATGCTGAGAGTGGCCCTTGTTTGGGGAGGGGATACCAAGTCGACACTAGACTGATCGTCACGGATAGGTGTCAGCAGGGCGTGAGAGAGATGTACCCTCTTTTAATAGACATGAAAGAGGGGGGACATTAGACAAAGAGAAAGATGCTGTATGTTTGCGAAAAATTCTTCTGTCTGTTTTGGCGGCTCATCTCGCTCATTCAAAGTCAATAACAAGAACGTCGAAGAAGAGGGAAGGTGTGCCTTAAGGCAAAGTCCCCAGAGGAAGCGCGGAAGACGAAGAAGTCGGAGCGACGAAACAAGAGCTCCTCCCAGAGAGAACTACAGGTTCATTTGAGCCTCCCAGTAAACGTATCGAAAGGAAAGTTAAAAGTAAGGTG
>Ga0179593_1723887_pt1 | contig 10956 bp, 12 predicted proteins | sample CZODoug2_1_08_16_FD_185931 | JGI IMG/M metagenome (GOLD analysis project Ga0179593, IMG submission 185931) | Vadose zone soil fungal communities from Angelo Coast Range Reserve, California, USA - CZODoug2_1_08_16fungal (PacBio error correction) | ecosystem: Environmental > Terrestrial > Soil >...
GCGTGAACGAGATTTTTATGAAAAAGGGAGATGTCAGTAGTGGGCGCTGTTAGTTAAAGCTGCGAAGCGCTGGGAAGGAGAAGAAGGAAAGATCCAGAATATTGTGGACATGTGCTTAAAGTACTTTTAATTCGAAAGGAGGGAAAAGAAGCAGTCTATTCCTCCTAAAAAAGCTGCTGGGGCAAGCCTTAGGGGGAGTTCAAAAAGAGCATCTTGGCTACAAAGCGAATTTCGGTGGTTGGGGGGGGAGAAAGAAGGGGGAAGGAGCCGGGGATGTTTGGATCGGAGGAATGAGCGCTGATCGAAAACGTTCATCAAAAATCCAATTAAGGGGGGGGGGGGGGAAAAGTGTGGGATGAAAAGACGTTTAAGCGCTGTGTCAAGGAAAAAAGTTTCTTCTTGTCTTGTACGAAACGCGTCTTTTTCTAATCAGGAGGGAAAAAGCGTCTAGCCGCGGCTCCCTGCAGAAAAGGAGGCGGGACTTTTCACGGAGAGAGAAGGGAAGAAGCACGCCTCGATCACCGAAACTCCCGACCGATTGTATCTCAAAGAGAAAAAAGGGGCGAAAGCTGGTGTGCCAGGAAGACTGGCGTATATGGGGAATCTTATGTAGAAAAAAAAAAAAGGTGTGTCGACACGCAGGCGGGACCAAGGTCAACCGGCACTGAAGAAGGATAGTAAAGGAAAAGGAGAATTGTGCGAAAAGAACAGGGCACTCATTGGAAAAAAAAAAGGCAGACACTGGAGTAACCGAAAAGTTGTCCTTTTTGGGGGGAAAAGACTACATGTGATCCGCATGAAAAACGAACCAGGCACAAAGGAAAGACGAGGCCGTTACGCCAAAAAAAAAAGAAACCGGCTATGCGGAGAGGGTCGGGTGCGCAAGAGGGAGGGAGGAGGTATTCGTGAGAAAAAGCGCTTTCGCAACCCATCCCCAAAAAATCGGGGGGGAAGAGAAAAAAGACAGTTTCGGCTGGATGTTCCCTTAACTGAAGCTGCCTACAACAAGGGGGAGCGAAAAGGTGGTGGCCGAAAAAAAAATCTGCCCGAGCTGCAAAAAAAAAGAAGAAAGGCAAAAGCCTACTCGAAAAAAGGGGCAAACCAGCACCAAAGCGAAGAGGAGGTTTCCTAGAAAGAAGCGACAAGTTACTGAAAGATGTGAAGCATCCGAAGGGGTCTGCCTCGCATTGACCGTAAATGGACACAGGAATCAGGATCGTAGGCTTTCTTGGAAAAAAAAGGTGGAACTCGCGTGCATAAGGGTGGTTCGCAGCCTATGGAGGGGAAGAAAAGGGATAAATGTGGGTCTTCACATCGCACTTTCATGGTCTGGCAGGAGGAGGGGGAGAGGACCACCTCGAGAAGGAAGAGGGGGGGGGACTTTCACCTCTTTGGGGAAAAGGAGGAATCTTCCGGGGTTTTCAGTCTAGAAGAGGGAGTATCAATCGTACGTAGGGGGAAAACTCATTAATTCTTCTTCGAAAAGGGAAGAACCGATCTCGCGCAATGATGGGGGAAGAAAAAGCGGTCGCGGCGGTTTTTGAGGAAGAATCGCCCGATGTGGGGGGGGGGGGGGGGGAAGGGAAAGTGCTGGGACGAGCTTTCGAGGAGAAAAAAGAGGGATAACACGATAAACACAAAAAAGAGCAGGGATAGTCGGATTTGAAGGGGGAAGGGCAAGCGCCACCCGGATTTTGGGGAGTTCCTCATCAGCGTGCAGAAGGAAAGGGGAAAGACAAGCCTTCTCCTTACTCGGCGGGAGAAAAGAAATTATCGAATCGGGAAGGAGAGGAATAGAGAGTGTAACAACAACCTTGGAAAAAAGGGGGGGCGATTCGATAGCCCTTCACGGGCGGGGGGACGTTGGCGGGAAGGGGGAAGGGGAAAGGGAGTACATCCTTGTTTCCGCGGAAGGGGAAGAAAAAGAAAGGTCGGCATTGACAGAGGGAAAGGGAGCCGGCATGTCTCATGAGAAAAGGGGGCGCTGTCTGAGGGAATTTCTGATAGAGAAAGTCCTATCGTTAGGAGAAGAGGCGCACTCCTGCGATTTTCAAAAAGAGAGAAGGCTTGAGGCGATGGTCGAAAGAGAAAGGGGATCCTCAATCGAACGGGAGAAAAGAGCGTGCGCCTGGCTTGTCAAGGACGCTTTCAGGCTCATGGGAAAAGGAAAAAAGGGTGGCCTAACTTCTGAGAATCCCTGCAATCAAACAGCAAGACGGGGAAGACATCAACCAAGGGGAGCCGCAGTTTAGCCGAGTCAAACAAGTGGCCGCTCTCTGAAGAAAAAAGGAGAAGAGACTCAATCGCTCTCAAAAACAAGGAAAAGAAGATGAAAAAAAAGGGGGATAAGGCTGCTTTTCCGGGAAGAGAGGGGAAATGTTGATCGGCAAAAAGAAAGGTCGGGGGCTGTAGGGGAATGGGGTCTTGCGGTGGGAAAAAAACGCGTTCAGCAGTTCGGACACACGATGGGTGTCGGCTCACTGGGTGAAAGGAAAGGGGAAGAGAAAGAAGGAGCACTCTTCTTTTCATGAAAAAAAAGCGTGTCGTGGGGACGGAAACTCAAGAGCCTGGGGAGGGAAAGGGACCTTGCAAATCGTCTTATCGGGGCGCCCTGCCCCGTAAGAAGAAAAAATCCTCTCGGAAAGGACATTCCCTCAGACGGGGAAAGAGGGAGGGGGACTCGCGCCATTCCTAGCTCATCAGAGAAGCTTCAATGCCGCATAGAAAAAAAAAAAACACCGCCTCTCAAACCATTCGACTAAAAAAAAAGAAAAGAAAAGTCACAAACGCTCTCTAATGGGCTCAGAAGAGAACAACCACCATATATGGGGGAAAAGGACACCTATCAAAGTCGGAATTCAAAATAAAAAAAGCGCAGTCCCTAAACCGAGTCAGGGAAGGGGGCAAGCAGGTAGTCTACTCCTCACAAGCAGCCATGAACTAGACTTGCCCAAATCCGACTATCTCTAAGAGAAAAGGAGTTTAGGGAGGGGTAAATCCAGGAAAGGAAAAAATAGCCCAGCCTTTGACCAAGCCCACAACCATCTAGAGGATAAGAGGACACCGCCACTGCAAAGGAAGAGAAGGAAGAGAGAATCGGTAAAAAAAGAGACTTCCTGAGGCAGATGCTTGCCCAAAGAGAAGGGGGTACCTCTCCAATAGGGAAAAGAAAAGGGACGAATTACGGTTCCTAACGGTAAAATGACAGTCTCGATGTTTGGCGCGCTGGATAAGAGGGGAGAAGCGGGGGAGAGGGAACGAGGCGATGACGCCACCTTAGGCAGGAGACGGCTGTGACGGAGGCTAAACGAAAACCGTACAGGGGGGAACGTACTCTAGGAAAAAACGATGAACCAAGAAAGAAGAAAGGGGAAAAGAACGCGGGAATCTTTATCTCGTATCTCTCAGCTGATGCGTAGTTGCGCCTTCCTCTAAGGGAGAGGAAAAAGGAACACGAGGAAAATGGCAGTACTTGGGTCGGGGCGACTGGCGCCATACAGAAAGTTCATATACAAGGCGATCACTGAGGAAGTGAGCTGAAAACCGTGAAGAGGAGTTTGTCGGTTTTTGGCAACACGGGACAGATTCCAGGCAAGAAGAAAAAAGAAAAACCGCTTGTGCAGCCGACCCAATCAGGTAAGGGGGGAAAGAAAAAAAGGAGCGGTGATTGGGGAAGGAGAAAAGGCCAGGCCGCCTTTTGCAAAGAAAAACAAAAAAGGGAAAAAGAACAAATACCACCAACACCAAAAACCCCCCAAAAGCAAACCCCCCTAAAAAAGAGGATCTATGAACCTCTTTGCTCACCCTAAAGACCCGCAATATCCGGGGTTTCTGGGAAAAAAGGATTTCCTATCTCCGTTGTGTTGGTTTCTCTCCCTCATGCGGAGAAAATGGGGGAAGATCGTCCACAACCCGAAGAGGGTCTTCACGAGCGATCCGATGGGACAGCCGAAAAAAAGCTCTAGGGTAAGGAAAAAAGAAAAAAAAAAGTCAAAAATTCTAAAAGGCCCCGCCAACCCCGCGGCCGGGGGGGCCAGGGCAGACGAGGGCAAAAAGGTGGGGCCGGGGGCGCCAAGCAAAAAAAACGCCCGGGGAGAAACCCCCTTTCCGCGAGGGGGCGGAGGAAAAGAGGGCATGGGGGAGGAAGGCGTGGCGGCGCAGGGGGAGAAAAGCTCGCGTGCAAGTCCCAAAGAGAGCCCGGGCAGAAAAGAAGGGGCCGTCCTTCGGGCGAAAGAAGAAAGGGGAAACACGCATCGATCAGGGAAGGGGGCGTACCATCCAACGGAAAGGGAGGGAAGAAGAGAAGTAACCTGCTCCTGAAAAAAAGGTGCTGCTGGGACGATGGATCAAGAGCTCACGGTTTATTGGGAAAACCGTCACTTCCCACACTGGTCAACCGCCCGACAAAACACCGAAACAAGAAAGGGGGGAAAAAGGAAGAAAGGAAGCTCCGAACGCCCGGTAGAAAAAAGCATTTCTAAAGAAGGAGGAAAACGTGGCTACCGCTGGGAGAGAGACCCCGTCGCACAATCTTCTGGAGTCGATGATCCAATGGCCCCGCCGGAGAAGAGAAAGGAGAAAAAAAAAGACTCCTGAACATCTCCCCCCCCAACGCAAAAAAAAAAGGGAGGATCAGCGCGTATAATACATCAAAAGAAAAATCATAAAAAAGGAGAGGGTTTATACGCGCTGCGTGACGAGAGGGTGGAAACGTCCGATGGCGCTGTGGAGAGGTCAAAGGGGGAGGAGAGGGTGAGCTGCGAAGCGGCGGGTGCCATGGGGAAAAAAGGGCAATAAGATTGTGGACGAGGCGCTGGTTGCAGAAGGAGGAAGGCGACAAGCTGTAACTCAAAGAGGAAAAGACGAATGAGAAATTGGCTGCCGGAGCTGGGGTGCACTCCTTCTACTCTGTTCGGTACGGAGAGGAGTTGGGGAAACTCTTGGCTACAAAGGGGAAAAAGAAAAAAAGAGGGCTGTCACGATGCCGAGGGAAGGGACGGAAAGGGGGGTTCACCAAGAACCGTGAGGCTGGAGGACTGTTACATCGCCAGCAATGAATGGGGCAGGGCGGTACTGAAAGATGCTGTCGGACGACAAGTTAGGGGGGGGACCTGATCTGGAGGGGAGAAAAGGGGAGCCCGAAGTACTGCACGCGGCCGTCCTCTCTGGCATCAAAGGGGAAGGAAAGGAAAAAAGGCGAGAAGCGGTGAGCAACGATAAAAAGGGGGGGAAAGGACGCAATTCCCCCTATGGTATCTCAAAAAAAGTCAGGAGAAAAAAAGCTTGGGGGAAAAAAAAGGACTGGGGCACGTTCTGATGGAAACGCACGCTGTTGGTCTACACGAGAAATTGCAACCTTCACTTCAGAGAGAGATGGTGGCGTCCGTCCCCGGGCAGGAAGACTCTTTTTTCCGACAGGGAAGAGGGTTTTTGTGGCCGATCTTCGATAACAATTGTTGACGCCGAATGGGGAAAAAACTAAAACGTCGATCGTCTATCAAAACAAACCCCCTATGCGGTCAAAGGGTGGGCTCAGCGCATCGAAAAAAAAGGCGGCGCCTGCTTTTCCGCCAACAAAACACAACCGCGGGAGAAAAAGGGGGGGGATGTTTCAGCCTAACTGACACTGGGCTGCCCAAGCTGGAGAGTAGAACATGCCTTGAAGAAAAAAAAACCGACAAATCAATGCAACGCCTACTCGAAGGTTTTCGCAACCAAGAGGGGAAGAAGGGGGGAATATGAAACCTACAAATCGGGGGAAGCCTCTAAAAGAAAGAACTGACTAGAGGAAGCGCAATCTGAACGACAGGAGGCTAACTCTCACCGTTCAGAAAGAAAGGTGTCTCTTATGCTTTTTTGGAAAAAAGAGGAGGGGGAGACAGCCTATTTCGTTTGGGAAAGAGGGGGGGGTAGTCATCGCATCGCACTGACAGAGCATGTCTTGCGGTCTTGCTTGGCAAAGAGGGAAAAGAGGGGATCGGTCATTTGCCAGGGGGGAAATCCTAGCAGCTCATTGCCAAGAGAATCACTATTGGGAGGAGGGGGAAGCATCCCTCAGAAAGTGAAGGAGTTCAAAAAAAGTATCGGAACCCCCCCAAAGAAGAGATAGGAGTGGTACCGATCGAGGCGGGAGGCTCATCGCCCTTATGTTTGTGGGGAAAAAATGGGCGGGGGACGAGCTTTCGAAAAAAGAAGAGAAAACATCGTGTAGCTCGCAGGGATATTCCGTGGGATGCACTCTCGTTCATGGAGGGGAAACCCGTAGTGTGGTTTCCTCATAAAAAGCCTACCTCTTCACAAAGCCGGCTCAGCGGGGAGTTAGGAAGAGAAAAGACTTCTGATAGAGTGAATATAGAGTTTGGAACACCAACCATTTCACATCCCATAGAAGGGGGGGGAAAGGGGGGGGGGAGAAAATTCGAGAGGCGGTTTGGGGAATAACGTGGGAGTCGCTGGTTAGAGGCAGATGCGTTGGAAGGATGGCCGCGGGTGTCTATGCGAAAGCATTTGTCTCCGAGCCAGAAAAAAAGAGGGGAGGAAGGGACATGAGGGAATTGGCTCAAGATGAAGGATTCAGGAGGCAGGGGGGGGAAACGGAAATTTGCAATGACAGAAAAAAGGGGGGAGGACTTGTCGAAGAAACCCAACGAAAGGGAACGCAATCGCTTTGCGGGAAAGGGGGAAAAGAGCGGCTTTCTCATGCGCTGCAAACCTCCCCGGTTGCCGAAAAGGAAAGAGGCGGGCTAAGCCTGCAACCAAAGGAGTTTGCGAAGGGGACCCGCCCTGGATGCGCAAGGGGAAGATCCAACCGCTGTTGGGAGGAAGAAAGCAAGCGGTGATCTCCCTCGAAAAAGTAGGATTAGAAAGAGGGGCTGCTTTTCTAAAGAGCAGATGTTTTTGATCGGCTTAAAAGGAAAAAGAACTGGTCGCCTCCGTGGTCTTGCGTGGGGGCAAGGAGGTACCAGCAAAGGGAAAGGGGCGGCTCACTTGGTGGGTTCTAACGCCTAGCTCCCTGCGGCCAGCCGGCGAAGAGAGGGGAGGGGGAAAAGGAGATTTCTGATCCAAAGGATAAATCTTGGAGTATAGGTCGGGGAAGGCTCGGAGGGCGCCCGGAAATCCGCGACGGACTGACTCATACCAATTCTCCCTCGACCGGCGAAAAAGAAAGGCGCCCCATGAAAGCTTCAATGCCGGAGAATAAAAGAAAAACTCCCTCCGCCGCGGAAAGAATCAGAAACGGCTCCCCGTAAAACCAGAGAATTGTGCTCGACATCGACACAAAAAAGGAAAAAAAAGGTTGTTTGTAAAAAGAGTTATTCGATAATTTCCGGGGAAAAAAAAAGCCGAGTAAGGAGACAGGTAGGCGCCGCCGCACAGCGATAGGTAAAACGGGTTGCTCTTGCATGAAAGAGGAGGGAAAAAAAAGAACCTGCAAAGGGCTCCACTATGTTTAGCGTGGGGGAGGCAATCGAATCTCGTCCAGAAAAGACCCCACAACATCAGGGCGATGAGCCAAAAAAAGGATCGGTTACCACTAATTCGAGATGGGAGCGTTGATTCCGATACGCGTTGAAGAAAGGAAAAGAAAGGGGCGATGCTGTGCCCACCTACGGAGAAGAGTGATAGCTGCAACCACAGAAGAGAGGGGAAGGGAACTAACGCGGTGAAAGGGCAAATAAACGAGCAAAGAAAAAAGAGCTGCCAGCTAGCGAAGCATGGACGAGGCTATTAAGACCACATTATTAAAAGAAAAGGGGGGAAAGACGAAAATAGGCTGCGAAAAGCGTTTCCGAAAACAAAAAAGCCTACGAGAAACATATTGATTGCAGAAGAATGCGATCAGATGCGCTTCCGTGCAGATAGAAAATGGCATACTTGCGAAGAGAGGGGGGGGGTCATATGAAACTCGCTGCTGTTTGAAAGAGACGAGTAGGCTTTTGCATTGAAGGGTGGTGGCAGCTCGGGAAGAAGCCGCGGCCCCCACCCGCTTGGCCGCAGAAAAAGGGGGGAACGGGCAGTTCAGGTGAACAAAAAAAAGACACTGGTCGAGTACCGCGGGGAAGAGGCCGCCTTGGTCCAGCCGAAGAACCAGAGATGCGCGGAAAAAAAAAAGGAACGAATAGCCGGGGTGGAGGGGACGGGAAAGGTCCTCGATTTTCCGGATCGAAGGGTGAGGGGGGGTGCGCCACATTCTGCGTCACATGGGAAAAACCCTTCACGTCGTAAGCCTCGAAACCGGAGTGGAGAAGAGGATGTGGGGAAGAAAATCATCGAGCCCCGCGAAAGAGCCTTGCAGGTTGCCAGGGAAAGAGGGAAACACCAAGCGTGTCCGGGAAAAAGATACTCCAGCTTTGCCGGAGGAAAAAGAAAAAACACCGCTTTCGCGGGGCAGGCTCGGGGAGGTGGGATCTGTGATCCGAGGGGAGTCTTGCTCAATCTTCTAGAAGGGGGAACCCGTTGCTGCAAGACGGCCGTGCCTTCCTCGGGGCAAGAGGAGACCCAAAGCTCGATCAGCTGGAAAAAAAAAGGGGGGGGGGGGGTCGTCCGACAGCAGCGCCGTTCTTCGGTCAGTACCGCCGTCCATGAAAGGGGAAGGTCACCGGCTATCACCGCTCAGGAAAACACCTCGGCTCCAGTGACATCAAGAAGGAAAACAAAGATTGTAAAGGGAGAGAAAACGAGTAGAAGGCTGGAAAAAAAGCGCGCTCATCAAGGGTCTCAGGGGAAATAGGAAGGAAGAAAAGAGGACACTTGTCGAATTCCCAAGGGAAAAATCTTCTGATCGGTCGCAAGGATGAGAAGAAATAGGCAAGACAAATAGCTGAACAGAGCCGAAAAAAAGAGAAAAGGATCCCCACATCTCGTCACGCACGCTAATAGAAGCACAACAACAACTGATTAGGAGGAAGAGAGGAGAGGGAGAGACGGGAAGATATGTGGGGAGCGTCCGATGAAAAAACGAGGTTTCATCGATTTGAGCTGAAAGAAAAGGGATCATCCTTGCGACCGAAGAGGCAACTGACGGGGGATTCGACAAGTGGTATAGTTCTGACGCCCAGGTCGATGAGGAAGGAGAAATTGCTTCGTCTGCGCGAGACGTTCGGAGCGGAAGGGGAAGGGGGGCACAAATCGGGAGGGTTCGGGGGGGGGGGGTGTCACTGGATGCCGATGGAAACGGTGTTCACCAATAACCGTGAAGGGAGGAAGGAAAGCAAATTCATAAACAAAGGATCCTGTTAATGAAAACGGATGTTCCGGACGAAGGAGGGGGGGGGGAACGCTGATCGAGGCTGTAATGAAGAAGGAGGAAAAAGGGCACTGGCGAGCCTGAAAGACGGACTTTCAAAGGCGATAGAAAAAACAGGAGACTCACTCAAAGAGCTTGTATCGCAAAGAGCCTCCCCGCGAAGGGGGGGGGCCAGTTTCAGAAAAAAAAGAGGGGGGGGGGGGGCGTTCTTTATGGAGAACACGAGGTCGACACGCCGGACTGAAATTAAAGGCAAGGGGCTCGAGATGGTGGCTGAGTCCCGGCAATACATCGGGAAAGCGAGGGGAAGAAAAAAATGACGACCGTGGCCGGTTTTTGGAAGGGAAGGCCGCATGTGGCGCAAAAAAGGGGAAAAAAAGGCAAATCGGAAGTGCCGCGAAAACCACCCGAGGGAGGGGGGAGGGTGCTCAGCTCAATCGAAGTCGGCTGTGACCAAGGAGGCAGGCGGGGTTTCGCAAGAGAAAGAAGGAGAGCCCGTGTCGCTGATGGTTCACAGACTGGCCAACTGAATAAAAGGGGGGAAAGGGGGAAAAGCGTGTGGGAAAAAAAAAGGGACTCTTCCCGAGCTGGGAAAAAAAAGACCAAAAAGCAATGCAAAAGAAGAACGGTTTCGCCACAGGCGGCTGGGTTTAAAAATAGTACAAAGGACGCTTCGCAAAGTAAAAAAGCATCCTGCTCGAGGAAAGAGGCACTCGCATTGACAAAGGAAAAGAGGCACTCATCTGTTCTCGGACGTTTTGTGCCCTGTGTTGGGGAAGCGCGTGCAGGGTTCTTCTTTCTTCATGAGGGAGAGAAAAAAAACTCGTTCCTGGCATGGAGAAAAAAGAAAGGGGGCTCGGTTATTTGCCGTTCCCGTTAGGGGAAGGCCTAGCAGCTCGTGCCTTGTTGGGCAGTAGAAGAAAGAGGGGGGAGTAGTTATCCAGTCGACGTAAGTGTGGAATGAGAAAGTCTTCTTCGGGAACTAAGAAACCTAGCGAAAAAGAGATAGAGGCGGTCGGAAGCGGGTCTTGTGGCTCATCGCACCTGAGGGGGGGGGAGGGGGAGAGCTTTCGATTCCAAAAAAAAACTGATAAAAAGGGAAAGCCTCGAGGGAAAAAAGATCGTTAATTCAATCGCCAAAACGTAGAAGGGGGGGGTCCTCATCAGCTGGATGTCCACCAAGTCAAGGACTCCAAGAACTTAAGTATCGATCGACTTCTGATAGCAGTGAAGAGAAAGGAATGAGACACTCACTTTTCAGGTGATCGATTTCCGAGCCCATTCGATGTTTTGGGAAGGATTGATGAACGGGGTAGTGCCTTGTTTTCCGGCGGAGTTGCCGTTGGAGATGCCTCGTGGCGAGGGGGAAAGGCCTTGAAAGGGGAGACACTATCGGGCTTCTGATGGAATTGGGGGGGAAAGGAGACACCGTCCGAGCGGGAAAGGGGCGGTCCGTGAGGCTCAGCAGAGGAGGTGCACGGGTACGCAAGACTCCCGATCTTGGAGAACCAACGACAAAGGGAAAAAGAAGTTGCTGTGGACCACAAAAGCTGGCGCCGTGGCTCAGGGGGCTGGGGCAAGCAGGGGGCCCCACGTTCGCAATAAGAAATTCTGAACGTCGGCGGAAGGCACGCAAAACCGTCAGACAAGAACACCCCACCGGGCTGAGACTTTAGAAAAAAACACCCATGGGAAAAGGGCGGAAAAGC
>Ga0179593_1279225_pt1 | contig 10955 bp, 11 predicted proteins | sample CZODoug2_1_08_16_FD_185931 | JGI IMG/M metagenome (GOLD analysis project Ga0179593, IMG submission 185931) | Vadose zone soil fungal communities from Angelo Coast Range Reserve, California, USA - CZODoug2_1_08_16fungal (PacBio error correction) | ecosystem: Environmental > Terrestrial > Soil >...
GGGAGCCTACTAGGAAGGAGAAGAAACTTCAACAAGGAAACGACATAAGACTGCCCACCTGCTTGGGACGAACAGTTCTAGAGCTCGTGAGGAAACCGGGCATAAAGGTGGAAAGCGGGAGGGCGGGGTCATACAAATATTACAGAGACCCTGCAGAGGACTGCACCAACTACACTCCAGGGGGAAGAAACGGGCCCAAGGACAAAATTTTCCGCGGGTCAGAAGTGACAAAGCCGCGTCAGTTGAGAAAGGGAAGGGAGGAAGAGGGAAGGGGAGAAAAAAAGAAACAGGAAGGTAACATAGTACTAGGGAAAGCTTTTTTTTCGAAAGGGATCAAACAAGGGAAGGACGGGAGGACTGGATACGTCACCACCTTGAACCTTCACACACTCGACCAGAGTTGGAGAGGATAGATGAAAAAAAAAGTCGTTAGTCAAAAATGTCCGGCCAGCGGAGCCGGATGACTCCAGTACGTGAACATCTTGATACTCACGTAACTGCTATGCTCTGAGACAAATGAAAGGGTCTCGGTGTGACAGGAAAGAAAAGGAACAACAAATGCTTTTAAAAGAGGGGGCCGCATTCAAGACAGATTGTACACGGGGCGTAAAAAAAAATCAATAAGAAAATATGTGAGGGAGATACAAGACGCCGGTCCATGGCACGACCTACTCACATCAGAAAGCAAATGGGGGACTGGGTTCAGGGACACAATTAAAGGGCCTTTTACCACAAGCCTCACTGAGGGCGAGGCAACTCCTCTGAACTAAGGGGTAAAGACACGTTTCAAAAAGGAAACAACTCCGTAAGGGGGAACCGGGTGAGCGTCTGCAAACCACGTGCCCGATAAGTCCACTCCCAACCACGCGCCGAATCACGAGAAGGAAGACAATACAGTCATTGTCTCAAGAAATTTAAAGAAGGGAAAAAGGGTAGCGGGAGGGGAAAAAGGTGACAAGGACGATTTTGCCCCCTAGCCTTGTGGGCCGTGATATTCCTGAGTAAAAGAAAGTGGGGGGAAAAGATGAAGAGGTGTGCTGTGCGGTCACTCAGGAGCGTGGGGAGGACAAGGACATGGAGAAAGCTGGAACAAACAACAGCCCGCTCGAAAAAAACACGAAAAAATTCAAGCGTTCGACTAAGGAGCAGTGGCAAAGGGGCAATGGCAGAAAACAAAGGAAAAAAAAGGGTCGGGGGGAGTAAGCCGAAAGAAGGAAGGCCAGAAGAGGACAAGCGGGTCAGAAGGGACTTCAAAAAACAAAAAAAAAATGCAACAAAGTGAAAAAAAAAACACAGGGTGAAATATCCTAAGGGTGAAAGACCGGGGAAAAGAAAAAAACCCCGAAGAGGGCCATTGCGAGGAAAAGTGAAAATAGGGGACGGAAGGGTTCAGGCCATGACAAAACGGGAGGACGGACGCAGGATACTCAATTGTCATAACCCGAAGGGGGGCCATAGGATCTCTACCATGACCTACTGAAGAAAAACAGACAGGGGAATTAACCCCGATAAGTGATCACGCGAGCCGTGAGTCAAAAGAAGACAAAGCTAGGGGAAAACTAAAAAATTTCTTTCCAGTGGAAGACTCAAAAAGGGGGGATCGAAAAAGCTAAAAGGTCTGGAGAACCAACTACTACTAGTGGGAGTCATCCTGCCAAAGTTGAAGCGCGCAAGAAGAAACAAGATTACCGAGAGGGGGGCCGGGAAAAGGATTCATCACTAGTCCTGGGAACTCACCTTGCTCTCGACACAAAAAGACACCCAAACAGGCGACATCGACGGATTTGTCAACTACCACGAAAAGGTGTCGGCCGTGGGAGGTGGGGAGGTCCGAATACAGATCTGAAATAGGCCGATAACTAAGAGGGCAACAAGGGAAAAGAGGAAAAAAGACCAGCATGGGAGTGAACGTCCCACGGGGAAATGCTAAAAGGAAGGATGATAAAGAAAACGCGAGACATCATGGTGAGATGCCAACCCCGCGAAAGCCGTCAATGGAGACAAGGAAAACATCAAGAACCCACACGCGAAAAACAAAATAGGGGAACTCTCTAAACAAGAGAGGGGGAAAAAAAGTAACTTTGAGAAAAAAAGGTAGCTTTTGGGAGTGCGAGGAAGGAACCAATTGAAGGCTCGCGGGGGGTGGGGCAAGTTAAGAAAAAACTGAGGGGCAGAGGGACGCTCTTGAAGCAGATAATGGGCTTCCTGCGGCCGGTCACAGAAAGTCTGTTATCCTTCAGGATCTGGCATGACCTTTCTGATTAGAAGGTCATCGGACACCTTGGGCAGGAGGGGGTTAAGAACGAACCAGAAAAACGGCCCACCATGCCGAAGTGGTAGCGGACACCCAAACTCGGTCACACCGGGGGGGGGGACCTGGAGGGGTTGGTGTTGGGTCATTGGGAATTGTTGGGCTTGATGAAGCGCGAAGGTGCTGAAAAGTCTCGACCACAGGGGACATAACTGGTCGACTGAGTAAATTCCAATGCGCGGACTGTGGAAGGATAGGGAAAAGACTTGCGTCGCACTACAGAGGGCAAGGGAAAAAACGCGGGGAATGCGTAGGTTGGTTACCTTACCCGGAATTGGGACAAACTGACGACTCATTTAAGGGGGCTTCAGTCCAACTGAAAGGTCCGGACCAAGAAAAACGCAGAAGATGTTGGCAAATCACGGCCGCCTCGAGAAAAGGATCAGCCCGGCTGGAGATAAGGAACCCTGTAGTCGGTCACATCTTCGGGGGGAAAAGGGGGGGCGAGGATGGGAAAAAAAGGCGTTGGATTGCCGCTTGGAGAGTAACGAAGGCCTTGGGAATCTCGGAGAAAGGGGGGGCAGGGGTCATGCAAACAGTCTAGCGAAAGCTACAGCAAAGCAGGGCGACGGGGGTGTTCGTGTGCGCACGACAAAAACCAGGCACAAGGAGGGGAGGGAACAAAGGCAGGGGGTGTGGACCCGTTTCCCAAAGGGTGGCACGCGAAAAAAGAAGGTCTGGCGACAAAGACGTGGAAGGGAGAATGGGGGGAAATGAAGACTCTTCCGAAGAAAAAGCAGGTGCTTGAGTCAGGGTTGAAAGGCCTGACAATCTAACGCAATAAGGGGAAGAAGAAAAAGCGCTTTCGGGCCGGGGGGTCTCTGTTGAAAACGGGCAGAAGAAAAAGCCTTAACCACGAAAAGACCTTTCAGAATTTCAAGGGAGTCTCCAATGAGTGAAAATCTAGGAAAAGGGTCTTGTCACGGACAAATACCAGCGACCCCGAGAAAGGCTTAAGAGAGTTGTAATTCCTTAAGGTGTCGTACAGTCAGAGGATAAACGGGGGGTTCAATGTTCGACTACAGGGGGGCCGAGGGTCAAACAAGTCTCATAAACAAGGGGGACACCCGCCGTGAGGTTTGGGACCAGATGAGGCCAGCGGGGGGACAAGTTCAGAGAAAGGGGGGAATCGCGCAGCAGTAGACTTGGACCTCCGGAACTTGTGCAAGATAAAAAACCGGGAAAAAGTCGAAGAGGATGAGTGGAAGGTACAAGGAAACCGGAGAAAAGAGGACACACATAGACTATGCTCATCTTCTGGATTTAAGAAACGTAGCAATTAGAAAGAACTATGCTGGCGAACCGATATCGATTGGGGGCAAAGGACTTGGTAGTCGTGAAGTACGAAAGACGGGGTCCGGGATAAACAGAGAGCGCGAGTGGGGACATTCAAGGAAAGAGACCGGAGCACGAAAAGGGATGAAGTTAACGAAACACGGTTTGGTGAGAAAAATCAGGAGACAAGCATTAAGCTCTGTCTGAAAGGGGGACACGAGACACAATCTCAGGGGGGGAAAGAGAAAACACCGACTTGAAGGGGGCAAACGGGGGGGCCCTCTTGACGGGGGAAAGTGGTCGAAAGGTCGAATAACAAGATCATAGGAAATGAGCAAAGAAGGATGCAACGGGAGGGAAAGAAACCGGGTGGACTGCGTTGAGACTAGCCGCTGCGGGGGAGGTTCATGAAAAAAGGAAGGCTCTATAGCTCGGGGGGAGGTAAAGGTTAACGCCATCAGAAAGGGAAAAGAAGAAATTCTGCCCGGTTTGGCACGACAAGCAAAGGGCCACTGGCTCAGAAGGGGGGAGGGGATCTTCTAGGAGCGGGTAATTTCTTGGAAAAGGGCAGAAAGAGACGGTTCGGTCGGGTTGGGGGAAGTGTTTCTCCAGCGGGGTAGGAAAGGTCCTCGAGTTGATGGGCGGAATTTGAAACTGGCTAAAAGCTAGTGAGGGCAGGGGGGGAGGATATCAGAGCGCCTTTTGAGGGCGCAAACGATGTAGGCTCTCTAAAAAAGCAAGTAGGAAGTGCTCCCGAGGAAGATATGAAAACGGGGCGAAGCAAAAAATATTGCTGTATCAGAAACGCAACACGGGGGAAAAGGAGTACACTCTAGAGAACCGAAACAGGGGGGCACTCGAAACGAAAAAAAGCTTGACAAAAAAAAGGAACAGAAACCGTCAAAAAGGAGGCGGTGAAGGACCTAATAACATACAACTTACTACTATTCAGAAAAGACTGGGCGACAGTGGGGGGGTCCAGCTGGTACGTGTACAAAAACAACCGGGACGGGGCGAAAAAAACCATGAAGTGGCTGGAAAAAAAAAGAGACGAGCTACGAATCAAGGCATATGATGGAAAGAAAAGGACTTTATAGAAACCCATTACAACTGGAGAGGAAAGAAATTCAAGCCTAAAAAAAGGGCCTTCATGGGAATTGTGGGATGTAGAAATGGCTAATTCCCAGTCCGAGGAATAGGACATCCTTCAAGCGGGGTTTGTAGAGTCAAAAAAAAGTTTTTGAGAGCTTCCCACAAAGAGAATCCAACGATGGGGGCGCTACGAGGGACCAATACACACCGTCGGTCTTCAAAAATCATTCCCGCCATAGCATCAACGCTTAAAAAAGGGCAAACGGGCGGAAGTGAACTAATAATCGCGGAATAGAGAACTGGGGAAACACGAACGAGGACCGTTACGGACCGAAAAAAGACGAAAAGCATTAAAGAGACGGCCGCTTCAACAGGATCATTTGGAAAAAAGAAAGTATGGGATTCAACGAAGACTAGAAGGTGTGACGAGAACGACGACGCTCTGGTCGACTCGACCTGAAAATACCTCCAAGAAGTGGTCTGGGGACAGTGGAACTCGGGCGGCGGGGGACACGAGCTCAAGGAGAATCTCCTGTCGTTTCCCGAAGGGTCGCCGCGACAAACGGGTCAGAAGCACTGGGATGAAACAGGCAGTAAAGGCAACCGGGGAGAGCTGCGTTCACAACTGCGCCGACGCGAAAAGGGCCAAGAAAGCGTCCGCTCAAGGTGTACGAAAAAACTAAACATGGCATGGAGGAAAAGACGTGAAGGACGGGAGAAGGGGGGAGAATTCGGAAGTTCCAGGAGATGTATCTAAGGGGGGGGCCAAAGTGAGAAAGAAAACTTGGGGAACCAAAGAAGTCTGGGATTTTACTAACGTAGATGGAGAGTCGCCAGGTACATCAAAGAGACACGAAAGCCCGAGCTGCGTGCTACGAATGAAAATTCGTTTCGTAACTTCATTGGGGGGGGGGGGGAAAAAAGTCAAATGGAAAGACAACAGTAACTGAGGGAAAAAAAAAAAAGGGCGTACTTCCAGTCGAACCCGTCCTTGGTCCGGATGTCTTCCCAGGCAAAAAAGGGACTCACAAACAGAAACAGAAGGTGTTGAAAAAAAAGACGCCAGAGGGGACTGGACTGGAAGAAAACAAAACGATAACTGGAGCAGCGCTAGAAAGAGAAAGAAGTCCCTGGTGGGGAAGAAAATCAACATATAAGCCTGAACAAAGACCAAATAATCGATCTAAGGCAGACCGACAGGGGGGGGAAAGATGGTCCGCGCTAAACCTGCCGTCGTACCGAAAAAAACAAACGTACTACAGGACACGTAGATAAACGGATGATCACGCAGAGGAAGGGGAGAAAAAAGATTGCACATCGGGGGAAAAGGGCGTCAAGGTCAGGGGCAGTTGAACTAAAAATTTGAGTTCGAAAGAAACTGGGGCAGAACCGCAAACTAATACAGGGGTCATCCGGCAGTGGATCGAAAATCCGATAAGTACAACCGCTTTAACGCCGGACAATTATGAAGAAAGGGTAGAGAAGGAAGCGGGGAAATCAAGCAAAAAAAGGAAGGAGACATCTGCGGGGAAGAGGCACGGGGGGTCAAGGCTACCATGAGAGTGGGGGTAGGCCCGGGGGGGGAGGGGGGGCGGTCAACGAAATAAAGAATGAAAGCGACCGCTATCGATACTAGAGGAAAATCTAGTCCAAAAAGAATACCATCACAGGGAGTGAACGTCCCGAAAAACGAAAGGAAAGACGGGTTTCGACTAAAAACAATTGTTTGGGGGAGAAAAACCAAACGCAGGAACCGGGGCAATGGAGCTAAGGGAACAAGCGGTAATCCACACGCTCACCGTCTGAAAACGAATTGAGAAAATAGCAACAAAAAAGGAGGGGGGAGAAAAGGAGAGAATTATTCACAGAAGTTGAACAGTGATCGTTTGGATGCACACTATTTGAAAAAAGAGAAACCTAAGGCTCGCGGGGTTTTGGTACGCAACCACCTGCGGAGAAAGGCGCTCTCTAACTCAAAAAAAGGAAGACTTGCCAGAAGGTTCCACTGCAAGGGGAAAGGAAAAAGCAGGCTTGTATGGGGGCTTCGAGCTCTGGGCATGCGTCAGGGTTAGAGCGGAGAGGTAACGGGACGTCCTTTCAACGGGGGTAGTAAACGCACACTCAAAACAGAATAAAACGGAGAGGGGCTGACCACCAGAGCGGAAAACCGACCGGAGCCTGGAGTTGGCTTATTGTACGGGAGGGGAAGGGCGCGAAAGTTAGAAAAAAAGGTCGGAGACAAGACAAAAGGACTTAGCGCTTCTGAATGAGCAGGCATTGGGGCGCTGACACACGATGAATACATCGGTGGGGTGGGGGGAGAAAAGAGTGAAGTTCGAAACAAAATCCATTCCGTGATCCAAGGAACAGACCTGACGCACGGAAAAAGAATGTTGGAACGATTTCCTCAAAAAACTTGATCATCACGGAGAGGGAGATACAGAAAAAAGGGAGTAGGGAGGCTGCGGACTACGGCAGTAGCATCCACCTAGGGATTTCAAGGAGGCTGAGAGCAACTTGAAGAAGGGAGGGAGAAGTTTGATTTTAAGGAAAAACAGTCATCAGCCACGAAGTGAATCGGATAAGCAAGGGACGATGTAGGGGGGGTTTCGTGGCCAACAAAACCCTTCGGGCGGGGAAAACTGAAGTTGTTCCATGTGGAAGTTAGGATTGACAATTGAAAGAAGGATGCGACAAGCCGGTCCCCTATGGTAAGTCGTACAGGGGTAGGGGGAAGAAACCGCCTTTGATTTGCTGGCCATTGGGGGGGGAAATGCGCGAAGTACCGAAAAGGGGAGAATTTTTCGGAGAAAAGGACAAGCTTGACCGGGAGATTGATTTACCTGGGAAAGCCTGAACGTCCGAAAACACAAGGGGGCTTCTCGTCGGTCAATTTTTAGACCCAATGCGAATGCGCCGAGAAAGCAAAAAAAAGGTCACCTTGGAAGACCATAAACAACAGGACCCCTGATAAAAAGCAGGGGAAGGAGGGCATGATGCAAAGGTATTGGGAGGAGGTATTCGGCGGTTCAGGGGAAAGAGATGGCAGTGGTGTGTGGCATATCTAAAGGCACTGGGGAGGGGAGTCCAAACAAAGTAGTTCCCGGGGCCGTGACCGGGTAGGAGAAAAAGCGAATACGGGAGTGGACCTTTATGGGCCAACGTGTTCCCAGGTTGTAAGGGAACAAGTGCTCATTGGCAGATGGTGAAGGGTCCTCGTGCACTGGAAAGTAGTTCAACACTCGACATACTGGAGAAGTCGGACGTGCTGGAAAAAGGTCGTCGACAATATCCAGGGTCGAAAAAACAAAAGAAGGGCCAAAAATGGATACGCGGTGAAGTCCCGCAAAAGGAAATGTCCTTGATCCACTCAATCAGACGATGGATTATCACTTCGACGGGAAACGTAGAACAACATGAAGCTGTCGGAAGGAGTTGATTCGAAAACACGAACGTGTTCATAGCCGAAGACCAAGAGGAAAAAGTGCTATGTCTGCTGTGGGGACGATCGACAGAGAAAGGGGGAGAGAAAAACCGAGGGATGATGAGGGGTGGCCTCGCAGGGGGAAAAGGTGTGGCCATTGGTCGCAAGGCTCGAAGAGAATCACAAATCGCAATGAAGCAAAAAAAAGGGCGACTGGTGGAAAAAGGAATGAGGGGCGTTCTCTACCGCTAGGGGTGAAGAGCCTATCAGCACCTAGGGGAGGGAGTTGACGGTGAACGCCAGAAGGGGGCACAAGCGTAGCAACCGGTGGGACACGAACCAAGCAATCCTGTCCTTGACAAGGAATAGATCGAAAGACAGGGATTTCTTCCGCGTCCTGCCAACTGGAGAAGGAGGGAAGGGAAAAATCTGGGAAGGGTTTCCAGACATTGTATTCTAGGGCCAAGAAAAGAGAATACAAGAAAGCGTAAGTGTGCTGCGTAAAGTTTAAAGTCGCGTTATAAAAACCGGAACTTTTGAGGCGCACGAATGGGGCAATCCGCAAAAAAAGGAGGAGGCAGGGGAAAAAAATATCTAGAAGGGAGTGTGTCTGAAGGAAAAAAGATTGGCTGAACGAACAAGCAAAAAATAACAAGTACTACAAATGCACCACTATATGTGCACCCGATTGGCACTACACGAAACCAAGCTGGAAAGGACAAAAGCTTACTCGGGCAAAAAAGGAACGAAAAACCGAAAAATCCCAAAAAAAAAAAAGCACAAAAGGGATTCCTCTAATAAAAAGGACATAAGTCCTCACTGTAAGCTCGCCCAGGGGGCTACAGTTTCCTTAATTGGGGGAAAAGTACACAGGGGAAGACTATTGTCCCCTTGATGGCGTTCACCAGAAAAGGAAAAAAAAGACAGCCAGTATCGAGGCAAAAAAGGAGAAATGCACTACAACCGCAGCGGTAGGAAAAACCCTTACAACTTTTCGATGAAAGAAGTTGCATCAGAAGCGTGGACCACCGGATTAACGAAATAGATTGAGAAGAAAAGAACTCAGAACAATGGTCCACATATCAAAAAGTCACCTCTTCAATGACTTCAAGCGGGGATAGTACCCTATTAAACTGAAGTGTGTCTCGTTCAAAACAGCAAAAAGGGAAGCATAATACCGCGGGGGGGCGCTGGATCTAGAAAAAGAGCGTGCTCATCCAATGAAAAAGCGGATCGTCCTACCGGAAAAGAGTCGAATCTATCACGAGAGAGGGCGCTATCAGACACGTCGACTTGCGGACAAAAAAACGGGGTAAAGAGGGGGAGGGGATTCTACAGGAGCAAGGAAAACGTGAGTAAAAGCAAGAAGAATGAGAAGTATGTCGAGGACGCACAAAAAAAAGGCTACATAAAGTGAAAGACAGAGATCTAAAACAGATGGACGGGGGTCTGCGAAATTTACGTAGGGAAACAAGCCTCAAGGAAGACGCTTCTCGAATGAAAGAGGTGGGAAAACAAAACGGTAAACACCAGAATAAAGCCAAACAACACCTACAATGACACAAAAATTCTCATTTGCACACCAAAGGGACATGGCGGTTCTCAGCCCTACAGCAACGAGACCGAATAATTAAACGCAGAGCCGTGGTGACAGAGGTCCAGGTTTAAACGGCTCATTCATAGCCACCCACGTAGGGGGGAAACCTGGTATGAAGATGATTGAACCAAGAGCCATAGGAAGCCAGGAACTCCCGAAAGATAAACGGAAGAAATTTCAGGGTCTAAACCAGAGGGAAGAATAAGGGTCCTGTCGAATGACCAAGGACGAAGTGAAATAATCCTTGGTGTCCTCATTTGATAAAGAAGGGGAAATCAAGAAGAGGGGTAGGGGTCGTGGGGCATTCGAAGGGAAAGGCGGCAATGACATCATACTCAGGAAAGAAGATCGTCCGGGCTGACGAAGTCGCTGAGGTGCGAAGTCGAGCAGGAAAAGAGTCAGACGGAAGAAAACGTGGAGAATGAGGAAGGAACACGCACGGGAACTCATCGATAAAAAGATTTTTACTGAAGAACTCAGTCACCAGGAAAAAAACGGGCCACATAACAACTAGTGTTTTCGGGGACGCAGCAAGTGTGAGAGAACGGGGGGGGGATCAAAAAACGACATATGAATTGCTCTCAGTGATGGAAAAAGAAAGGGTGGACCGAAAAAGTACGGCGCCCTGCAACAGATGAGGAAGAGAGGGGCAATTCAATTTGTCTTACTCTCCTGCCGGTGCTTCCCGAAGAGAACGAAGGAAGGGAAGGTAATCAGACAGCGAGGAGATCACGCGTCCGGGGGAGGAGAGATTGCCAACAGAGTTAACAATTAGGGTTAGGGGGAAGAGGAAGGACATGGCGTCAAGCAACTGAAATGTATGTATAAAAAAAAGCTACTGAGGTATTCATACGGCAGGTAAGGCTCAACAAGAAGGAGAAGTAAACGCTCTTGAAGGCCGGAACGTGAAAAAGTAGAGACTTTAATCACCAGGGAGGACGCCGTCCATAAAAAAAGGCCAAAGCACAAGGCAAAGGGTTCTTGGTGAAATCTGCGGTTCACTCTCAAAACAAGTCGAAGGGTCGGCCGGTGGGGCTGTGGCGTGTAATCAAGCAAGATTAAAGTACCTCGATGAATCCGAGAGCAATAAAATCCCAGATGAAAGAAAAAGAACAGGGCGTGAACGGCCCCGCAGGGGAAAGGAGACTCTCTATAGCTCGGTAAAAAAAGTTTTTCTTAGCGGGCAAAAACAAAAACCGTCAAGGGCTCTACGGGGACCCTCGCATACCCACGAGAAAAGGGCGAAAAATCTGTGA
>Ga0179593_1375585_pt1 | contig 10955 bp, 10 predicted proteins | sample CZODoug2_1_08_16_FD_185931 | JGI IMG/M metagenome (GOLD analysis project Ga0179593, IMG submission 185931) | Vadose zone soil fungal communities from Angelo Coast Range Reserve, California, USA - CZODoug2_1_08_16fungal (PacBio error correction) | ecosystem: Environmental > Terrestrial > Soil >...
ACCTGGTGTAGTTATGCGGGCATGTCACTGCACGTCGTAGGGGTAGTCACGAAGAATGAAAAGTGAACGAAAGAGGGGGCCCGACAAAAGAGGGCGGGAAGGGGAAAAGGGTGAACCGAGACAGTCAAACCAGGAGGACAACCGTCTAGAACAAGCAGGACTCCAAGCCCCGTTTACACAATCATTAACGCTCAGATCGACTGAAGTTGGCGCCCGGCGATGTCGGGATCAAGGGGAGTAGGGAGTGAACTAGGCATGCAGTGGCGGGGGGGACATCGGGTAAAGGGCGTGGGGACAAAGCGAGCCAAGCAGCAGACCCAGTGGGGAAGACACTCGACGAGGAGAAAAAACGCCTTTTAGGGGGAGAGGACAGCTGAACGCCGGGGACTGAACGGGCATGTGGACAGGGGGGGCAAAACGGAAAGTGGGTACGGTGAACACGACAGCTCATGGACGGGGCATGGGAAGGGAACAAGAAGTATCCTCTGCTGTCACCGAAACTGGGTGCCAGAGGGGGAGACAGGTAGACCGCAGACGGCCGTGTTAATGTCCGTAGCCTTTGTAGTTCGATGGCAAAGGTACCAGCCTAATCCGCTCCCGTGAGGTCTATATGAGCACACAATCGAGAAAAGGCTGCAACCCAAGGCCAAGGAAAGTTGTTAAAAACAGTACCCGCAGGGAGTGCCGTTAGGAGGGCAATTGACCCGCACGAAACAGATTGCCGAACAACAAATGCGGGCGCGCAGGGAGACAGATACAGAGACTACAAAAACCAAGTGGACCACGAAAACAACCACCCCCCAAACAGGGACAACCGTACGCTAACAACAAAAGCGCCCCGCACCGGGCAGCTCACGAAAGACATATGAAGTAGACGAAGCGTCCAGGCGCAAACGATAAAAAGTCCAGATAACCTCCACGAGCGCGGGGTCGTTTCGAAATCGACGCAAAGAGCGGACGGTCCGGTGATGACCGGGGCCCCCTGCCAGAGTAGCCAATACGGACGAGTGTAACGCAAAATAGCACACCAGAGCCTCGATGCGTACAAAGAACAATGACAGGAGACCGGGACCAATGCAACCGTGCAAACGAAGAACGCGATCGCCCTCGGATCGGTGTCATCAGGAGTCTTGAGTCACAGGAGCTGCGTTGGTGTAATTTGACATAATCCCGCACCGTCCCAGGACAGGAAGGAGTTGCGCCCGTGAGATGGGGGGAGATCGGAACACAGAGAGGAAAAAACGCGCGAAAAAAAGAATTCACAGAGGAAGGGGGACAACACCGGAGAGAAAAAAGAATACCAGAAAGTCTGAACAATTTTGGCGAAAGAAAATTCCCTCCAGGTTTCATTTAGTATGAGGCATGGGCACGGGTACCCACAGAAGTAATTTGTGGAGGTAGGCACCAATATTCTTGTGACCAAAAGAAAATATGTGCCATCTTCCGAAGTTCGAAAGAGTGGTTGGGGGGTGGGACTTTGAAGGTGGCAAAGGGTTGTGGGGGGAAGATTGGCTACTCTTTGTCATTAGTGGGGACCGGGTTTTTGGGGCCATGAGGAGCATCAGTGCTTGCGGGTGCCAGAAGAGCGCACGTTGGAGCAGTGAGGGGGGGTTGTACGAGATACAGGGATTCGGAAAGAAGAGAGCTGACTAGGGGGGGGAGTTGGGGGGGCCTGGAAATGCATCGCCTTATTTCCGGATGGGGGTAGGGACCTGGGGAGGGATTAAAAGACTCAAAATGGAAGAAGAAAAATTTTGGGAAGGGACTAAGTTCGAGAACTTAGAAAACAGGCTGCATAATATGGAACCGCTGCATGGAGGTTAGGGGGAAAATAAGACAGGGGAGGGAGAATTTGCAGGAGGTGGGTAGAGTCAAAAAAGTGATCGGGCACTCCTAGAAACTCTGCGAAACCTGCAGGAAAAATGAGGAACAAAGTTTGAGGAGAGGAGCAGACTAAAACCATGAGCCTTACGAAATAAGACCGAGGGGGGGAAGATGGGAAGGGCAAGCGTCTAGGGAAAAGAGGAGATAATAATGTCCTCTTGCGAAAAAAAAATAACCCGGAAGAAGAATTCGGCGCGGCTACGTTGAAACAAAAGTGCTATGCAAGGGGAGCGAAAAAAAGAGGGGATAGGACAAATCATACGTTTAAAAAAAGAGAAACAGATCGCGAATCAGGAAAAGGGCTTACCTGGGGGTCCTCGTCAAAACAAAGAAAGGATCAAACACCATTCCAGTAGACAAAGAAAACAAACATAACAGTACAAGTGTCTTGGAAGGAGGGTCCCTGGGTACTTATTTTGAAAAAAGTAAGTGGGGTGGAGAAAAAGGAAAACACAAAAGTAGTCGGAGCTGGCCCGACCTCCGCTGGCACTTGGATATCACCCGCTTAAAAGGAGGGGGTGGGCTCGCCAGCGGGGCAAGAAGTAAAAAAAGGAGGAATCTTCAGGGGTAGGGGAAAAAATCAGAAATGGGGGGGATCGGTTACGAAGCTTTTCTCTTCGGTATTCAAAAAAGAAGGGGAGGGATGGTCCACAAGGCGGGGGGCGGAGGGAGGGGGCGGGGGCGGGAGGGGACGGGGATTGGTTGTGTGATCTAGATAGAAAGAGCTCCTCAGGACTGCGATAGGGAGAGTGGACGTGCAGTTAGGTAGGGGCATCGAGATACCGCGGGCCTCGTCTAAGGGTCTGGAGCAACGCTTCTCAACAGGCCGGGGGTGGCAATGTAACGGGGGTGCATGAAGAGCCTGAAGGGGAGTGGCGAGTAAGATGGAAAACGTGCGCTTCGACGGCGAAAAAAGAAAAGGACGAAGAAGACGGCTATGTCTCTAAGACACGGTCCACTCGGGGATGCGAATTGGTCCATATAATGTGGGGAGAAACATGAGACTTACGAAAGGGAAAGGCCGAGGGCGGGGGGGGAGGGCCTGAAAGGAGGTTTCTAAGGGTTTGGAGGGTTTCATGAGCCGTAGTCCTTTTACGGGGAAAGGAAAAAAGAAGAACAAGAAATTTGGGGGAAGGGGCGATAAGAGTGGAGAGTTGCAGCTGATGAAAAAAATTACGGAAATGCTCACTCTTCAGTTAAAGTTAAAAAAAACTTATGAGAACAAGCAAAGGAAACCCACGGTGACCGAGGTTAGCAGAAACCCAGAAAATAGGGAGGTCGTGCTGGGGGAGGGGGGGAAAAGAGGGGGAGGATGGGGCTGGTTTTGAGATGGAGAACACTCCCATAGCTAGGAAGCCCACGCTTGGTGTAAGGAACGGAGAGCAGCGAGGAGTAAGGGAAGGACAGCGGGCGGGGAGCCGGAGCAGCAGAACAGGGAAAGGGACTTTCGTTGGGGGGTCTGGTGACTCTGGGGCGGCGCGCCGAAACCGGTTTTTATAAGGGAGAACATCAACTTTTCTGGGGAGGAGGAAAAAGGAGAGAGTAAGAAAAAAGGAACTGCTGAGTTACAAAGGGTTAATAACTCGGGGAAGCGGCAATTGAAGAGATTCAGGAGGACGAAAGTAGGTACATCAAGGAAAGAGAGGAAGAGGGTCAGATTGTGGATAGGTCTGGAAAACATCAGAAGGGCACATTGTATGCGCAGGAAATTTGGGGGGCAATCCGTGAAAGGAAGGGAAGGTGTGAGAACGGCCTGCTGAGCAAAAGGAGGGAGGAGCAACTGCAAAAGCTCTTGGTAGCCAATTCGGATACAGGGGATGGGGAAAAATACGTTGACCTCTGCATTCGGCTTTAAACAGAGAGGGCCTTTTCCCATCCGATAAAGGGTGTGATAAGAGTTGATGCAGAGACCGGAGAAGTGAAAAAAGCTCGACGGTATATCCCTCCTTGAGGAAATAAGTCCCACGAAAGAGCGGGAACTGGGAATTCTGCACGTAAACGGGAGAGGAAAAGGTTACGGAAGGCGAGGGGGGAAAAAAGGGGGACACCAGGTACTCTTGTAGTTGTGGGGAAGGAAAAGAGATAAAAAAACCAAAAATGAGGATAATGAGATGACAAATAAAGAAAACGCCCACAGTACATGAAAATTTGTCAAAGACTAGGGGAGAAGTTTACTATAAAAGGGAGTAAAAATTACCTGACCAGGAGACCGCACGCCGAGTAAGAAGGACTATCTTCATAATTCAAAAAGGAAGACCGATCATGGTCTGCAGAAAAAAGGGGGAAGGTGGATCAAGATTGGGCTCTGAACTCTCATGAAAGATTATAACAGAAGGGGACCGAATCAAGCGGGACTCGGCTGTACCAAAGGTTTACAGAAGGGAAAAGGGCAAAAGATCAGGGGGGGGACGGTGGGCATTTCCCCGTGGCTAAATCCACGAGAAGAACCGCTTGCCTCAAAAAGAAAGAGAGAGGGGCGAGCAGGGCACCTCTGGAAGAAAGGGGAAGGGGGGGAAAAAGTAGATACCAAATTAAGAAAGGACCCGCGTTTCTCTTTCAGAAGATATTGAATAGGAGAGGGGATGGTAAAATGGGGAATAGTTGACTGGATTACTATGTTCAATTTCTATCAAAAAACTGTGGCGTAATCACAGTGAGGTTGGCCAGGGAACGGAGAGGACGTAAGAAAAAAGAAAGGCGTCGGGTGGCCAGGGGCACTTCTGACAGCTCCATAAAACCCCCCAACGTATCAAAAAATCAAAACAAGCCATCCAAGCCGGGAAAACCGAAGGGAGACAGACGCGATATCTTAATAAAAGACGGCCTGAAGAGGCCGACACCAGCGTTGCAAACTTTATAAAGGAAAGAATCGGAAAAACCATCGACCACGAAAAAAGAAAAACAGAAGAAAAAAAGAGTTTCGGGGCAGCACGAGAACGAAATAAACTAATAAAAAAAAACTTCGTGCCACAGGCGTGGGAGGTGTGGGGAGCGGGGACGAAAGATAGTGGAAGGGGGAAAATCTCCAGGTAATGGGTTTCAAAGAATGTATCCGATCAGCAAAGGAGAAATTAATCAGGATTGGGGGGGGAGAGCACCTGACAAAGGGGGGGGGCGATTGTGTCCGACACTTGACTGAAAAGGGAATAAAAAATACAGATAAAAGCAAAAAACAGGAGGGAAAAAGAGGAGGGAGGAAAGCGGAATAAAAGGGGAGAGGGGCTTTGATGCACCCAGGATAGTGGCATAAAAAGGGAGAGCCGAGGACCGCGTGGAGAAGGGGAAGGAGGAAGAAGTTTCGTAGAAGGACGCGAGGACGTGTTAGACGTACATCCCGAAAAAACAAGGACAGCATCAGCAAAACGTAAAACTCAGAAAAGGAAATCTGGTCAAAAATAGGGAAAGGAAAGCGGGAGCAGCGGGGTAAAAAATACAATCGCTAAAATGCTTAGTGAAAGGAAAGAGATCTGAGAGAAGAAGAAACGAGGCCAAGAAAAAAGAAAAAAAAGAAAAAAAAATCCGCCACTGGTGGGCGGACTTGAGAAAACGAAAAGAGCAGAAACTTAGATGGAAAATCAAAACATTGTCAGTAAAAAGGGGGGCGCCCGACCTGCGGAAGGTCTTGTCAAAAGATGGTCGAACCAAGCACCGAAAGGGGGTAAGAGGGGGAGATTTGGGAAATGAAGGGAAGGGGAAAAGACGACATTTTGGCAGGCGAGGGTTCACACACTTTTTAGGGTTAAGCCCATCGCAAGAAAGAAAAAAAAAGTGCCGAAGGATCCCAAGGGGGGGGGGGGGGAGGGGTTATTTGTAATTGGTGTGTTCCTGTTGGTCTACGAAGGGGGGAAGGGGCGGAAGTGGTTTTTGGGGAAAGGGGGGAAGAAGGGATGGGACGGGACCAGAAAAAGAGAGGGAGACGGGGGGGAACTGTGCTGAGAGGAAAAAATCGAGAACTCAAGGATCGAAGCGAAGCGGTTAACTGCTGAAAGGGGCGTGGAGGTAAACCGGGAATAAAAGTAGACTTCAAGGGGGGGGGGGATGTGTCAAAATTTATGGAAACTCTTTGGTCACAGAGAATGTGCCACTTGAAATCAAGGGAAAAGAAAAAAGGGAGGGGAAGTTAGAAAAGATTATTCTAGGGAAAAGTCCTAAGTGGGGGAAAGGGTGGGGCAGTAGAACACACACAAAGAGGAGGAGGAGAGATACTGAACGTAAAAAAAGCCTTCGCTTCATGCGATGATGGTTCGAAAAAACTCAGAAAGAAAGACCGAGAAGCCGATGAATCAAAAAAAAAAGGGGTTGAGGGAGAGGGAGCGCATGGGACCACTTTGGAGCGCTGCTAAACCGCTGCGTACAATGTCAGAAGAGACTAGACGGCCAAGAATTCAATGGGGGAAAAAGAAGAGGGAAGGGTAACTACTCGTAGTCACTCTCAGGACACCAAAAAAACCCTAAAGTCAGCGAAGAGGGTTCTGGGACAGAAAAAATGATGGCCTCCAGCAAAACCCAAGCAGAAGAAAAGATCCAATGAAAACGTCGAAAAGTAAAACTAAATTATACAAAACAAAGTGGGAGTCAGGGAGTACTGTGAACTGGCTAACTGGGTGTAGAAAGTGAGGGGGGGGTTCTAAACAAACTGGGAAACAAGTCGGAGAAAAAAGCCTCGGGCATAAAGACTCGTAGGTTTGGTAAGGGGGGGGGGGACGGGTCGACCAGCGTTTGGCAGATAAGAACGGACTTCGGGAGTGAGGGGAGGAGGGGAGCCAACTGAACGAACTTTTGAGCGTTACCGAGAAAAGCATCTAAAAAGAGACTTCCCAAATAGTCGGTGGAGGGGGAAGGGTGCATGGTTGAGGAGGGAAGCGATCGAGATATAGAGGACGAAGCGGCGCTGGAAGCTGGTACCTCTGCGGGACGGGGGCCTGCTCGCTTCGTTCCTTGACCTCGGTGAGAAAGGGAAGGGGGAGAGGCAAAGGGGATGATGATGCAAATGCAAAAGCGGGGATGGGAAAAGAAGACGAGGAAAAAGTCGACAAATTTGAAAAGGATACGCTATTCGAAGTCACATCGGACCATAGTCAGGGAGAAGGGGGAAGAAAAAAAGGAGAAGTACGAAAATGGAATTCCACGCGCACGCAAGAGGGGGGGACATAAGATGTTTGTACTGAGAGGTCAGGGAAGGGCCGGGAGAAAAGGCAAAGAAGGAAAAACAAACAAAATTGGGCAAGGGCGAACAAGAAGAAGTGGAATATCTGAATTTTCCGGAATTAATGCAGAAGAAACTTGCGAGAAAGCTAGGAAAAGACGGACTAAAACGAACGCTGGTTTGGGGCCAAAAAGAGAGGGGAAAGGGAGTGGGAGGGTTGTCTAAAACATCTGACCCAGTAAAAAATTTCGGGAGTTGCGGTAAGGGTAGAGTTTTGGAGGGGGGGGAGAGAGGGAAGCAACGCAGAATTTAAGCGTACAAACATGGTGTGGGGGGAAGGGGTTTAGCTTAAAAAGAAAACTCGGGGGGATATATAGGAAATGCTTGCTCCGGAAAAAAGGAATTACATGGCTTTGGGCGGGGGGGGAAGCTGGGGGAAGGGGGTCGTGTCGACACGGTGGGGACGGCGAAGCATGAACAACTTTCGAACCCATAAAACAAAAAGGGGGGGGTTAAAAATTTGTAATTACGTGATCGGAACGACTGAGGGGGGAAAAAAGGGGGGAAAAGGCGGGACTAGAAAAAGAAATAGAAAATATCACGGAAGACAATGTGACAAATCGGCGATTCCAAAGCTGGGGGGGGAAATCACTAACTGAAAGGAATTGGGCGAACTGGGAAAAAAGTAGAGGGGGAAAGAATGTAAGTTGCAAGAGGGTCGCGCCGCCGATGGGAAAATGGCCGCAGGGGAAGAAGGTACGGCTCCGCGACCACTTTTGCGTCTCCAAAGCCCTCTAAGGGAAAAAGATAGGGTATAAAGGGGAAAGATGGGGTCAAGCTCAGAATGGAAGATTGAATTCGAAACTTGGGACCTGGGAAAGGGTCCCCAAAGAAAATGTCTTCGATTAAAAACTCCAAAAAAAAATCTGCTGCAGAGTCATCCAAAGAGAAGAAGGAAGGGGGAAGAATAGAAACTTCCCAAAAAGAGGAAGGGTATCTGGGCCGTAGTGAAGGAAAAGAGATTACCGACAAAAAAGGCATGCTTCAAGTTCACCCTTAAATGGACTTGAAAAAGAGATAGAAAACAACTTGAGGAAAGGGTTTCAGGAAACCAAAATGGAAAGCGAAAAACCCGCAAACACAAGGGGCAAAGGTTGCACAAAGCTCGGACTTAACAAGCGGGGGTAAGGTAAAAAAGGGCCCATCAGACCCTCACTCTGGAGAAGGAAATCAGCAGTTTATTTCGAAAATACGAACCCAAACCAAACCAAAGGAGTAAGGGGGAAAAAAACCTTGGAGAGGAGCAACCCCGACCACACTGGGCGATTGAAAAAGTCTGACAGGCATCTTATGTTATGAGTGCCATCAGAGGACAAAGTAGGGGTTCAAGACAGAGAAAGGAAGAGGGTCGCTAAAAAAGGATACGAAGGGGCCAGGTTGACGTGGAAGGCAAGGAGCGATAAAGAAGCAATAACAGCTGGGGTCATTAAATAGCTCGGAAACTACTTGGGGACTGTGATGGAAAAAGAGAGGACGGTTGACAAGAAGCGAGCCAAAAATGATGCACAGGGCGGGAGAAGGGCAAGAATGTCCTCAATAGAAAATTTCATTGTCATCTTAGGAAAATTGCCTAGTTGAAAACAAAACCTGGGACGGAGAAAAAGCAGGAAAAGTTGGCCATCCCGATAGAGTAAACCAAAGCAGACGGCAAGGCCTCTAAAAGAAAAATGAACGCCATAAAAACGACCAATTCAAGAAAAAACGAAGAAAATGGGCGGAAATGGAGGCCGCACCGCCGGCGCAAAATGAAGTAACACAGCGGCAGGAACGAAAAACGGCAGGGGAGGGACTCAATGGAGCTCAGAATCTGAAAAAAAAGCAACACCACAAAGAGAACAGAGTACACACCGAAAAAAGAAGTTGTCTTTGTCTACTCACCGGCAAACCAGGGGATGGACAAAGGGGGAGTGGGAGAAAAAGTAGGTGAGAAACGTAGTGAACGTAATCTCGAAAAGGAATAAGGACCAAGTAAAAAAACGGAACTCATATACAAACGGATTTGCACTTGAGTGGGAGACATGTTGGAGGGAGGGATGGGGAGGAGGAAACGAAACAGGACTTCGGCTCGTAAAAAGATCAGGAAAACGGGCAAACTATAAAGAGGATTTTCAGATCAGTTTTGAAAAGAAGGAAAAAATCAAAAGATATAGGGGACGGGCGACGCCGAGGTGGAAAAGCGTGATATTGGAACGGAGAGCGCAGGGAGGGAACTAAAAAGCTCTGAAGGGGTCCACCTCAGAAACATCTCCACTCACAGGAGAAAGGGAAAGAAGCCACAACGTGGGAAAAAAAACCAAAAGCGCGCCGAGCAAAAGCCAAGGCGCTTCGACGAAAGGAATCCACCGAAAAAAGTTCCCAAAATAGCTCGTAGAAGGAAAAGGCGGGAAGTCGAAGTAGCTACCTAAAAAGAGAACCAGACCAGAAACCAAAAAGCAAACGGGAAGATGCAGGCCATCCAACGGGGGGTATTTCCAGCGGACTGGAAAAGTCAAACAGCCGGAGGAAGAGAGGGGAACTAAAAAGTGAGCTGACGGGGGGGGAGACCAGACGCTAGAAAGACCGGCGGGTAAGCTGCCAAACCCCGCCACCAAGGAACTTTGATTAGAGAAATGGGGGGAAAGAGGGAGGATTTGAAATAGAAAAAAAACGAAGTGGCTGCGCACACATGAATTTAAAGGGTCCTCCAAAAAAAAAATCGGAGGAAGGGGACTCTGTGAGGGGGGGGTTTTCTCGAGGTGGGGGGGGGAAGGGGAGGGGAAGACGGGGAATGGTGATCTGGGAGCCGTCTTGGGGGGTGTGTCCGAGGGAATCATTTCTTGTAAAATGCCTGAAGGGAAAATCAATCGTGTGGTGTCGGGGGATAAAAGAAAGAGGGAGGGGAAAGACGCGAATCGGGACGGAAAAAGCGTTAAATTGCACTGGATTTCGTGGAAACCGACGCCCATGGGGCTGCCGGTAGGACGCACTTGATTTTCACAGGGAAATAAGTCAGGAGACACTGGAGAAACAAAAGGATGTGGAATCAAAAAAAATTAAACGATTCAGTTCATGGGAGTTTAAAGCCCTCAGGGAGAAAAATCTTGAAGAGGTGGGAAGGAGGTGTGGGTATCAAGTAAATAGATCAACCAACAAAGAAGAGGAGGGAAACTGAACTTCGTACACCGCCAAAAAAAGAAATTCCCGGGAAGGAAATTTCTAGGAGCTCTAAAAAAAAAAAGAATCCTTCGAAAGAAGGAAGGAAGGGAAAAAGGTTGGAGTTCATCAGATCGAAGGAGGCAAGGCACCACTTATATGGAAACACATGAGCTCTCCCAGGCCAAGGGTCCCAAAGGACTAAGGCTATACACATCCAGGAAAAATTCACGAAGAAGGAGAAATCGCGGTAGTAAGAGAGAGTGTCGACAAAAAAGAAACCAACAGACGATAAAGTTCGCCGCCGGGTCTAAACCACACCGTGCTAAAAAAGCGTCAAAAAGAAAAAACAAGATCAGCGTCAGTAGGGAAAAGATGAAGAACAAAATTAGGGAACATCTAAACATCACAAAACCAGTGAATAAGGCGACAAAGAGGCAGGCCTGGAGAGTTCAAACTGTGAGTACAAGGGTTCACACCTTCAAAAACAACTCGTCGTGAACCACTCTGGGGAAAAAGGGGGGAGAGATAACCCGAGGGAAACCAGGAGGGGCCGACCGCGTGGGCAGAAGTACTCACGCTCTAGCTCTTGGAAAAGAAAATTGGAGCGTTCTTAAAGACTTCGCAACTAAGTAATCGACACGAAGAGAGGGAAAAGGAAAAAAAAGGGGACGGCGAGGTAGGGGAGGGGTTGAGGGAGGGGGATTAATAGTTGGGGGGAGCGAAGACCGAA
>Ga0179593_1508040_pt1 | contig 10955 bp, 10 predicted proteins | sample CZODoug2_1_08_16_FD_185931 | JGI IMG/M metagenome (GOLD analysis project Ga0179593, IMG submission 185931) | Vadose zone soil fungal communities from Angelo Coast Range Reserve, California, USA - CZODoug2_1_08_16fungal (PacBio error correction) | ecosystem: Environmental > Terrestrial > Soil >...
ATGTTAACACTCAAAATATTATAGGGGAGAGGAGAAGGGAGACCAAAAAGCAATAAATCATCCTCTCATAAATCAACGGGGAGACCGGGGGGAAACTGTACGCTCAGTCCACTATGGAAATCAGCGTGGAGGAACGCTGGGTTTTGGGAGTTGAATACGCTCTCAAATCTTACTAATGCAGGGATGGGGAGAAGGGGGGTAGGTTTCTATTCAGGTGGCTGGTATAGTGGGGTGTCGTTGGAGGGGGGGGCTCGGGGGGGGAGGCGGTTGAACGACAATACATTGGCCTCTAAGGGAGTCCTACCTATGAAAGAGAATGGAAGAGGATTGGAGGAGCCAAAGAAAAGCTGATTTTCCATGGGGAGAATCGGAAAAGCAAAACTGCAAAAAAAAACTAAGAGGGGCGTGACCGGGGGAGCATTTAGAGTCAGCCTCTAATATAAGAAGGCTAAGCCCGCCATGACCAAGGAAGGACAGTATTGAGGGGGGGTAACTACGGAGAAGCTTGGGAGAAAGGCTCAGATGAAAGTTGGTACAGTCAGTACGCAAAAAGAGGTCAAAGAAGAGAACAGTTGATTTTAAACAATTCAGATACTTAAAAAAAATTTCGAACAAAAAGAATGCAGAGGGGGGAAACAAAATGATCGAACAGGAAAAAGGACTTCGCGCCAAGGGTGGCAGAGAAAAACATCAGACAACACCAGAATATAACCACGATCTATACCGCCCTGATGGAGGGGTCCAAGAGGCGGAGGAAGAGTCGGGTGCATTGACGTACCGCACTTTGGGGGGGGAATTGTCAAAGAAAAAGGGAGAAAGAAACGGGGGGAAACTCAAGAGTCATTTATAAGTCTTGAAAAATAATTAAGGGGGGATCAGAATGAAAACAAAGAACGGCCTCTCAGGGTCAACTGCGAGGGGCTGAGGGGGGAACAGGAAGGGGGCCTGGGTCTCCGTCCCTGTGGGTCAGAGAGGGGGAGAAATTATGAAAGATTCAAGAGGTGAGCACTGGACAGGGGGAGAGGAAAAGAAAGGACAAGGGAAGTTTACCCTTCCCTTTGAATCAGGAGAGAAGTCTCTGGGGGAAAGGGGAGAGGGTGAACACCAAAAGAGGGAGGCGAAGGTCAGTTGGCACACAAGAAAGTAGCAAGAAAAGAAGGATTCAAAATTCGTAGTGTTCAGATAAAGGCCATCGAAGATAGATTGGAAGAAAGAAAAAGGGGAGATAGGGATGATCAATGGCCCGGAACTGAGTGATAAGCCGGTGTTCAGGAGGAGAAACTTACAAGAGGAAAGTCATTACGCATACAAGAAGTATAACCTGAAGCAGAACGGTATCGGTTAGAGAAGCATACACGGGTCCCCCTTCACAACAAATTGACCGAAAATTGTGAAAATTGGTGGAGGGAAGGAGAAAAAATGGCGTAGAAGAGGAATAAAGGCCTTGCATTGTCTTGTCCGAAGAGGTCTTCGGCACAGTCAAGAGCTTTTCTGGAGCAAAAAAGCGGGACGAAGCCTTCGCGGCGAAAAAAAAAAAAGAATTGCAAGAGAGAAAAAAGAAGGGACCAACCAAATTATTTCGTATACCAAGGGGTCATTTTACCAACCGAAAAAAAAAGTCGCAGATGTAGAGAAAGGGTGTGCCGAAGCAGATGACCGAACGGGGGAGTGAAGGACGAAGGGATTGGGGGGAAAAGGTGGCAGAAGAAGAACTTCTTAGGTATACATTTCGACGCAAAAAAGGGGCGGGAGAAGGGGGGTTCAACTCGGGCGAATGGAAATCGTGTTTCGCCTTACAGGGTGGGAGCCTCTTTTCCTTCCTCTAACATCAAACTACTGGTCTTACGTAATGAGAGCATTTAAAAGCGGAATCAGAGAGGACCAATAAAAGGTCCTTCAAAAGGAGGCAGAAATTGGGGAAGGAGAAGAAAAGGTACGAAGGGGGGAGTCCTTAGGAAAAGGTAACATCTTTTCTTAAAAGAATCCGCCCGTCTCAAAGAAGATGACAACAATCCCGGGACTTCTATGTCTTGTAAAGAGGAGATCTTATAAAGTTTCCGGGGTAAATACCCTGACTAGAATCTTACGGGTAAACGGGGTTGAAGAGGGCACTGGTAAAACCTTCAAAAAAACATAAAAGGTTGGAAGGCCGCAAGGGTTGTAATCTTTTAATGAAGCACAAAAACCAACCTTATAAGGGGCAATATGGGACACCTCCCAGAGGGAGCGAAGACATCTTGAGAGGGGCAGCAGGGAAGGGAGAAGATAAAAAGAGATTTGGGTCTATATTTTCTTCAAGTCGTCTCCACAACCAGTAGAGAGGAGGAAGTGAGAAACGTTTAACGAGTCTGGGTGGTAGAAAGGGGGGGGGATGAAAAAAAGCTTACAATTTCTCATTGACCGAATCTCTTTATCAATAAGGACTTGGAGGCCAAAGACGAGATAAAGGGGAGAACAGAATTGAGGCCTACTCAAAAAATGGCGTCTACGATTCAAATCTGGGAACGCGGCCTGGAGCAGCAAAGAGAGTTAGGCGAGGACTGTCGCTCTTTCGCTGACACCGATCTTTAAAGAGCGTCAGGTGTTAGGGGAGTGAAAGAGGGATTGGAGTAGCACCAACAGAAGTTACAGAGGGGCCTCTCCTGGGGGGGGACGACGTCTCTTCAGAAAAAGAATTAACACGGAAATAGAAAGTGGAAAGAGAACAATCCTCGGAAAGAATATAACATCGGGGGGGAGGCGATAACATCCATTTAATCCTCTCCTCAACCTGTCTATTTGTGGAGGTGGAAAAGAAAAAAGGGGTGTAAGCGAATCACATCCTCTTAGGCAGGATACGACCTCGAGTCTGGGGAAAGATCGTAAACAAGGGAATCTTCTAAATAATGTTCATTCATACAGTGGAGGAAAACAAAAAAAAAAAAAAAAAAATTGGGGTACAGAGAGGGTTGGGAGAAAAATGAACGGGCTGCTGATTCAAGAGGGGGTCGGAATAAAGAGAGGAGGGGGGGTTGAGTGCATTAAATAAAACCTCAAGCACAACGAAACCAGCCTCCGAAAGCTAGAGAAACAACAACAAACGTAGAAGGGATTAACTGATAAGATGGGGGGTGTCGTCGGGTAGTTGCGGGTAAGAGTCAGGGCGATTTATTAACTCCTGAACCGGAGGTGATGAGGGCAAAGAGGGAACTCATCCCCGAGGGAAGTAAAAGCACTACACTTGCTACGGGGACAGGGGGGCCGAATGAGGGAAGAGCTTTTCCAGGTAAACTATAGCAAATACACCCGACTAAAGCACCTACGAGGTGGGAAAGTACCATTCAGTTTGGAGGGGGGGTTGAACTGTTGCCGTTTTGATTCACGCATAGGCTGACCATTACCTAACACAATTGGGGGGGGGGAGATGCAGGAAAGAGGACGGGAAAATTGGGGGAAGATGAAATGGAGGATTCCTGGGGATTTTTTGTCCAAGTTTCTCATGGGAAAAGGAAAAAGGAGGGGAGGGGCAGGCATGGAACGAGGGATACACCCCAAGAACAATAAAGGGAATAATGAGAGGTCAAGCTCCGGGTAGACATAAGAGGCATTTTTTGTTTGGGGGGGGGGGCAAAGAGCCAGAAGACATAGGCTCGCCATCCTCACTAGGGAGAAAATGGTCGGAGAAGAAGTGTGGGTTTTGTGGTATTTTTGTTTGGGGGGGGTTTTGGGGGGTTTGGGTTGGTTTGGTGGGGTTGGGGGGGGGGTTTGGGTTTTTTGGGTTTTGGGTTTGGGGGGAGGAAAGGTCTCGGGCCTCTCGTTAGGAGTGTAGCACTGAAGTATGGGGGCCATGCAGAGGTTGAAACTATTTCGGGGTATCAAATCTAAAACAAGACTGGGTTCGGGGGGCGAGGAAGAAAGAAGTAAGATCTTACTGTGGGGGGGGTTGCTTGAGGAAACCTAGGAGGAAAAAAAGATGAAGGGTTATCCTTCTCTCCCCTTCTTAAGAAGAGCCCGGGCCAAATTGAAGGAGTGGATGTGAGGTGGTGGAACAATGGGTTGAACAAGGATGAAGAAAAGGGGCTTGGGGGCTTCTATACTCAAATCTGAACGGGACAAGGGGAGACATCCTGGGCCCCTGTGGTTTCTTTAAAAGGGAAGAAAAAGAGTTTACCAAAAAAGCGATTCGAGATTTCCATTGGTCGGGTACCAAAGGGGGAAAAGGGCTTGTATCCAAGCCACGCGGTTGAGCAATAAAGTACATCAATGTCGGGAGGGCCTTCCTGCGGGGTATTCAAAAAAGGAAGAGTGAGCAGGAGGCTCTTTCGACGCATTTTCAGAGGCAGGAGGGGGAAAGGAGTAGAGAAAACCTTCAACGGCATTGCAGTATCGCTGAAGATTGCCGGAAGAAAGGGGTTGACCGAACTTCAACGGGCTAATCTAAAAGATTGGAAGAAGGGGAGAAAGGTACACTTAGGTGCTGGTGGGAATAGCATTGAGAAAGAAACAGGCACCATGTCCTGCAAAAAACTACCTGGCAAGAGGTTGCAAAAAAAGAGAACCAAGTGGGGAGGGAAAGTCTAACCGTACAACGTAGGGATTGAGTCAATTTCCGAATCCAAGACAAGAAATAGGAAAGCCAGGTATTAGGGTCCAGTGGCATACAGTGGGGGGGGGGAGGAGGGTTGTCCTTAGGGATCTAAATCACTGGGGGGGGTCTATGGGGGTCCAGACCTTAAGTAATGTGTCTTTTGGATAGTCGGAAAAAAGGAGGAGGCCAAAGGGGGGGGTGGAACCAAGAATATTTACTATGACGGGGGGTAGAAGAAAAGGGGGTCACAGCTCGCCATTTTAGGAACAACATAAAACAATATTGACAATTTTATAGGGCGGGCAACCCCTTAGAAAAAACATACATAGAGTCGACGTTGAAGGACTGAATGGGAACGGAGGAAGGAAGGGGTACTTCTTCGAGCGCTCCGTTATAAGGTATAAGGTAAATTAGGAAGTCAGGGGGAACAAAGGACCTGGTCAGCATAAACCCACTACATATAAGACTCCGCATATTGTCTGAAAAGAAAAGGTCATGTAGGGGAGTGATCGACTAAAACTGGGAGGAAGGTGGGGCGGGGAAACAGAAAAGAAAAACCTTGCGAGAAAAAGTGGGAGAAAGGTGTTAATGGACATGAGAAAAACTTCTCGATGATTTCAATTAGCGGTTCCCGGTCAATGGCAAGGTTCGCAAGGAAAAAAAAAAAATCAGCGGCAAAACGTGAATGAAATCATATCCAAATCACTGTCCTCAGATCACAGGGCGGGGGGGGGCCACTCCCCGGGGGCAACGAAAAGCGAAAAGTGACGCAATTTGACGGCAGCGTACGTTTAAGGGGGGGTACTGAGGACAGGGGGGGGATGGTGTCCGACGTATCACTATCGGCGTAGGGGCTAGGGAGGGGCAAGGGGGGGGGAAAGTTGAAATCCAAAAGACTTGCTGAATAACTTGGCCGCCTATATTGCATCCGATCGGAAAACGAATAGTAAAGGATCGTAGGGTCTGGAGGAGGATGAGGGAGATTAACATCGGGGGGGGTAGAAATAGTGCCTTCCGGTTTTTAGAGCGTCTCATCTTGGGTTCAGCGGCCTGACTCGTGTTGCCTTGGTGTCGCAAGCAAAGGGGGGGGGGAGGGGAAGGGAGGAATCCAATCCCGTTCGCAGGGAACTATTGAGGTGGGGGTAGCGAAGGGGGGGGGGTAAAAGGACAGCCGGTAGAAGCAAGTCGAGGAAAAAAGCCGGGCAAGGGCAACTTGGTCAGGACCTGTCTTCTTAATATATCGAGGAAGTCATAGAATGCGGAAGGAAAAACTGAGGAGGAAAGGCCTGTTCAGCTGGCATAGAATAAATGGGACCAGAGGCCCAAGATGGGAAAGGAGGAATGTAAGACTGTATGGGGAACGGTCTAGGACACGTTTGGGGAGTGACAAATCAAAGAACAAAAAAGAGGTCAGTGCTCAACTAGCAAAGAAAAAAAAAAGCCGAAACAAATCCCTTGGTTCTTAAGAGTATCGGTCTGAAGCAAAACCGCAGGGGACAGAGCTCCATCCCCATCAGGTCAATTCTCGAAGGGGGAGGACGGGTCTTGGGAATCAGGGAGATGCTTGTACTTTTTTTACATCTTCTCCGAGCACGCAGGAGCTCAAAAAAGAAAAAGGGGGGATGGTGGAAAGAGATCACAACAAAAACGGGGATATATAGGGAGGGAAGAAGCCGCATCAAAACCAAAAATTGGATAGATATCGATGCTCGGAGCCGATAAAGGGAAACGCATAAAATCCGCAGCAGACGAAAGCAAGGGGGAACGGCGACATGGAAAAGGCGAACGTAGGCTCGAGGGGGGGTTCTGCTGGACCAAGATTGGCGTAAAAAAAGAAGGGTTGGTTTTTGGCTGTTACGCCTCCTAGAAAAATTGGAAGGGGTGGGTGAGCAGTTGTTATGCTTGATGCTGGGGGTAATCAGTTGAGGTGAAGTGAAGTAGGATGGTGGGTAAGTTCACGCAAAGCCAGGGTGAAGTAAGAAGGACAGAGGACTAGGGGACCAAGCCGCTTAACTCTCCATAGCTGAAGATTACAGAGAGGAAAAGCAAAAGGCAAAAGGAGAAATCGGTCATGACCGGAACGCAAGGCCTACCGTGAGGGGGGAAAGGAAAGGATTAGGAATCAAACCGACAATTAAATGCTATTGGGTAGACGAAAAAATTGGGATAGCGGGGGGGACTGACGACTTCTACGGGGTTTACATTCCGGAAGAGAGACAAATCCAATTGGACCTGAACTTTAACCCTCGGTGAGGGGGGGAGAAAAGGCCTATAATGAAATCAATTGCTTCATTCACACGATGATACGCTGAAAAAAAAGTTAGAGCAGGCACAAAGGGGAGCATATCCACATGAGAAAGAAAAGCAGCAAGCGACAATCATAATAAGAAAAAGACTACAAGCTCAAAGTGCGTTGAAAAAAGAATGTCAGCAGAAAAGTTCGTTAAATACCACTTGGGGACTTGTCAAAGGAAATTGACTAATACCTAAACTCAAGGGGATCAGGCTAAGGGGTAAGGGGGGAGGGGCCAAAGCAAAATTACTGTAAAATGTTCAAATAAAACGAGTAGCAGAATGGGGGAGGAAAGTGGGGAGGAGGGGATTGTTTACTATGGGTCAAGTAGTCCCGTTGTCAGGAAGAAAAGTATGTGGAAGGGAGTTCATGTCACTGTGAGGAGGCTGGTATTAAAACTTAACTGGAAGGTGAAAAGGAGAAACGGATCTCCAAATAAAGAAAATTTCAAAAAATTTAGGAGGGGGGGGGAAAAACAAGCCCACTGAGGAAGCAGAAAATGGATTCCAGTTTGCCATCAAAGAAAAAACCTTTTTAGTTCGAGAGGCAAAACAGACAATAAAATTCCAGTATAGTCAGGGTCAAACGCATGCTGGAGGGGATGGACACATTTCGAGAGGAAAGTGATAAGGGACCGTATCTTATTGAGTCCTGATAAATTGTGCAAGGAGGACGAGATGAAAGAGGAAAGATCGCTGTACAGGAAGGGAAAAAGGCGATCTGTCTTTCAAATACTCGGACGGGGGGTGACAAGGAAAGAGTAACCTGGAAACGGAGATTTACTCAGGGGGGGGAGGACCAGAAAAAAAAGGGGGGGGAAGGCACTGCTAAACGGGTCATTGCATTGGTATTCTGCACGGGGAAATGCGTCTCAAAAAGCAAAGATTGTCTACAACCACGGGAACCTGCCGACTAAACAAAAGCAAATACGTTCAAAGGGGAGCTGAGTAAATATTACCAAAACCAAAGGTTTCTGAGAAATACCAATGAAGGGGAAAAAAAAACCCAGAACAAAATCGCAGTTATATGTTGACTGGGGAATATGACGCGAAACGGGGCCGTTGATGATGTATCCCATATTGGAGGAGGAGGAAAGTCAATCGACTTATGCAGACCATGGAAGGAAGCCCCAAAATCGCGAAATGGTGTGAAACCTCGATGATATTGGAGTAGGGGGGAATCTTACAGTTCGTTCGCTTTTCCATGACGACTCTAAAAAGGAAAAAGGAGGAGACGTGCAGGACGGTCAATGAGAAGGAGGGGAACATACCTTCGGATCGTAAAAGAAATAGGACAAATGGAAATACGTATCAGCGTGAAAGGGGTCAAGGAAAGTGTTGAAGGAATGCAAGTTCCGCTTCGGAGAAAGAGGAACTGAAACAGCATTTTTCCAGAAAGCTAAATAAACGCGAGAACTTAAGACCCGGAAGAGGGGAAAAAAGGGCAACTGACTGAGAAGGGTCTAAAGAAAGGGGAGACGAGGGGAGGGGGAAAAGAAGGGAAATGTTCACCTGACCTGAGCGCATGCGTGAACTTTTCTGAAACGGTTAATTCGGTGGGAAAAACGATCACAACACGGACTTCAATAATGGTCTTGAAACGCAGGGTTTGGAAAATCTTTGAGATCAATGGGGATCGACACCTGAACAGGGGTGTAATCATTTTTTCCCCAGACCGAAAAAAGAAGCGTCCCTGGGCACAACTGGGGGGAAACACCGGAAGACCTGTAAACTTTTTTTCTATAAGGGGACCGCAACCAAGTCAATAGCAAAAAAAAACGGGCGCCCAAAAAATTACTATCATTCCGTGATGTTAAACATTTTGCAAACTTCCCTTCGGTTTCAAGGGGGGAAAGCAAAGAGGAACCACAGTCCCCTTTGCACCCTCAAGCCTAATTCGAAGGGAGAAAAAAAGGCCAAACGGATCTCCAGGCAAAGGGAGCAGAACAACCGAGGATCTGCACTCGTAGGCTGGCAAAACAGAGAGGGCAACTTCCTGAAAGAGAGAACCGAGCTGGAAGATCATCGCGGGAGGGGGGGCGTCCCATCTTGTCTGTATAGAAAAAGCAGCAGATATTACAGCTTTATCACCGTTATCGGGAAGGAGGGATCTGGAAAAAGGGGGCCCCGTAAATCAGCGAAAGTTGGATATGCGCCATTTTCGCTGAACGCAGAGAGAGAAAAAAGGGGAAGGGCGGGGCACTGGAGGTACTGCCTAGGGAACCGCAAAGTTTTTAATAAAAGGAAGGGAAGGTCGGAGCTCCAATAACAATCAGAGACGTGATCGAGGGGGGGGTCGTCTTGGATATACCTGGCAAACTACAGAGTCAGGGGAACTCATTAACCGTTTCACGGGAAACATTTCTTGGGGTACTAGGAAGGGATGAGTTCATAGGGTCAAACTTTCGCGGGGGGGTTGAGGGAAAGGGGTAACAAAGCCAGATGACTGCCTCAGACGAAAGACTGAACCCGATCAAAGGAAAACAAACGAGGATAATATGGTTATCTTTGGCAAGATGCATGATTGAGGGGGTTAGGTCAGAAGTTCAATCACATTCTCGAGGGGTTCCTAAAAAGCAGGGTCAGAAGCCGAAGCTCAAAAAACTTTCTGTCCATCCCGCACGGCCGAGAAAAATGACGAAAAAGAAAGTGTGCCGGTACTATCAACAGTACTCGAGGGGCCGACGGGAAGGATGGGGGGGAAGCTGAACTGATGCTTCCCGTTTGGAAGGTCTGAACAATCGTAAGGGGCTAACACGTCAGGAGTGGCAAAAAAAACTGCTGGGGGGGGTCTCCGCAAATTGAGAATGCTGCTTGAAGGGGGGGGGGAACGGTTGACGGAAGCTCCAAGCTGGTCAGACAGATTAACGATATGTGGTGGAAGACAGAAGAAAAAACAGCCGTACGGACCACGTATCAGAACAGACGGGTCGACCGCGACAATGCGAAATTCATAAGGCCGGCCTCTCTTGGGTCTACCAGAAGACACGGGAATTGGAATTCGGGGGGGAGCCTCAGTTGTTTGAGGGGTCCGGCTGCGGCTTGCTGAGAATCCTGGCAAGGACGTTCTATTGGTAAACAGATATAAATTTTGGAAGAATTCTTTTTCATCAAAAGAACCAAAGACTGGGGGGAAAGGAGAAACGGCCAGGCAAAAATATTAGGTTTTGGGGGGAGGAAGGTGAGGAGGGAAAGAACTATTCTAACAAATTTGTTATCCTGTATCTCTGGGGGGGGGAGCCAGAATGTGCCAAGCTTCCGATATGTTTTAGAAGGTGATTGGGAACGCGGGAGAAGGACGCAGCACTTGAATTGGATGAGTCTCGGAAGCTGAAAAACTCCAGACTATAAGCTAGGAAAAAAATTGTGGTCGGGGGGGAAAAACCGGGGCTGACAACACCTTTTATCTTAGATGACGATAGGCCAGGGGAAGGTACAGGCACAACTTGGTATACGAAAAGCTGCCTTGAGTCGCAAACCTTCTGAAGAAAGGTCGTCCCTCCGCGGCGGTGGGAAGCCGGCTTGAAGGAACTTGTCGGGGGAAGGCCCGGACGAGGGTATTTCGCGGCGACGGACTTCAAGGCACTTGCTAGTCTCCCCTCCCCGGAAAGACTTCCTTGCGGGGTGCATGGGAGAAGTGAGGACATGGGGTTGTCATCGAGATCATCGGCAGGGGGAAAGCCTCAATTTAGCACGTGTTGACTGACGATCAAGTGGGGCTTGGGGAAGAGGAGAAACCGAGCTGAAAAACCTTAACAAACCTGTGGGGAGGGGAGAAGGTGGACACCATTCCGCCAGTTTTGGGATATGTATACCTTACGGTCTGTAGGGAAAGGGGAGGCCGGGAAGACAATACTGCAGATAATCTGCTCCCGTCGGGATGGTGGGAAAAACCTGTGCGATACATCGACGATGTTTGTCTGCGGGTACCTGCAGGGGTACTCAAAATCCTTGGGGTAGAACATCAAGGTAGTGTTGGGATTAGAAGGGGCGCCAGGACCGGGTCTCCCCCCGTTGTTGCTCAAAAGACTCTGGATGGGCCGAGACAGAGGAGCAGAAACAATGAACCTTCGGGAAGCACCAGGTGCGTCATTAC
>Ga0179593_1583807_pt1 | contig 10955 bp, 17 predicted proteins | sample CZODoug2_1_08_16_FD_185931 | JGI IMG/M metagenome (GOLD analysis project Ga0179593, IMG submission 185931) | Vadose zone soil fungal communities from Angelo Coast Range Reserve, California, USA - CZODoug2_1_08_16fungal (PacBio error correction) | ecosystem: Environmental > Terrestrial > Soil >...
CTGGGGGTTGAGAGTCCGTTGAAACGCTTACCTGGGAAAATTACAGGGGAGGGACAGGGGGGGAGAGGGAACGGCAGAAAGATTGCAAAAGCGCGCACGGAGCCCCAAAGGCTAGAGAAGGACGGATGAAAAGAGGCTGGGCGTACAGAAGAAAGGGGGAACCACAATCGTTTTTGACCATTTGGAAAAGAGGTAGCGAAGGGAAAAAAAGATCTTCCACAAGTTATTGGAAAACAAACTTAGTCATGACTCTACGGGGGGTTTGGAGCTGCGACGGAAAAGAATGCATGCCGGAAACTTTCTAAGCAGGGGTGAACTGCTTTAAAGGCGACGAAAGTGAATGAAAAGGTTCAAAGGGGGAATGGAAAAGATTGAAGGAGCAACCCGGAAAAGGCTTATTAAAGTTGGGTTGGGAGCTTTTTAAGGAGGGTTGAAGAGGATCTTAAAAAATTAGACCGCTGAGAAGGAGGAAAACCAAAACCTAATCAGAGAAAGTTCTGGTAGTGCGCCTCAGCAACAGAGTAATTGTAGAAACATTCGGGGACTCAGACCGTGAAACACAAGCTGCAAAAGGATCGAAAAGAGACTCCCGCAAGGAGGTTGCTGGGAACAGGTCGACTGGACCAACCGTGTCAGAATCGGGTCTTACCGGAGTTGGGATTTAAAAACTCCATGGAGGAGCCAAACGATTCAAGGAAATAGAATGGGAACCCAAACCACTACGGAAACCCGAAGTGGCGCAAGGAGCAAGAGTGATAAGCACCTCGAACCATTTCGAAGTTGGAAGGGAAGCTAGAATCAGGGAAAAAAAGCGAGTGAGCGAGAGAGCCTCGGAGTGCTTTAGTGTGAGCGCGGGATCGGACAGTTCTTTTCCTCGGTCGTGAGGTTAGAACACCCTGAAGAAGGGATCAGGCAGGTCAAAACCAGCGTAAGGAGGAAAGGGCAAAAAGTTAAAAAGGGGCGAGTTAGAGTTCTGTAAAAAAGTAGAAGACAAGAAGGAATCGCCAAGCTGAAGAACTGAAAAAGGAGCACTTAAGAAGAAGGGGGGAAAGCGGATGGGAAAAAAATTCCAGGGGAAAAAAAAGGATCTAAAAAGGGGGGGGAATAAACTCATTGGATTCCGTGAGCGGCAGGGGGATTTAAAAACCAGCAACCTCCCCCTGAGCATTGTCGGCACTTGGGGGGGCTGAATCCGCCGGAAAAAGGGGGAAGCAAAGAGAAAAACGGGGTAGGAAGAAACAAAGGAGGAGGATGGTAAGAATACTCCCGCAATCCGTGGGCGAAAGGGTCGCGCCGAATCGCGTTCATATCCCAAAAGGGAGAGACACTTAGAAGGGCGGGGAAGGACCTGAATCCTGCACAACCGGGGAGGAGCTCACGGACGAAAACCGCCGGGGCCCACCAGCGAAAAGAAAAAGACTCCCAGTAAGAGCGGGAGGATTCAAACCAGGGAGTTAGAAGGTACTATGTTCAAAAGTAGTCCCATGTTTCGAGACGCAAAAGTATGCAGTCGGGCGCGGCGTTTATTAGTTGGATGTTCAGGGCAAAGCAAAGAGAGGCCGAATTGAAAATTGGGGGGTGGGGGGAGCGGGACGAGGAACCGTGTTTGTGTGGAAAAGGAGGCGCTTACGCCCCTAAGCTGAGCCCAGAAAGGGGGTCGTGACGAAGAAAAGCGAAGAGAGGGGAAAAATTTCCGGAGAACCAGAAAAAAATCACCGAGGAAAAGAGCTGACTTGTTTGATGCTTGCATCGCTACGGGTTCTGCCTCGAAGAGACAAGGGGAGGGGGGCGCAAGTGGAAGGAAAAAGATGCGGCTCGAGAAAATTCATTGTACGGGTTGGGAGGATTTTTGGGGAAAGGAAATGCCCGGGATGTGCGAAAGAGTAACAGAGAAATCCGTCTGAAAAAAACGTCAGCGAACGCATTAAAAGGACGGCATGGTGGGGGGGGGAAACGGGGGGGACAGAAGGGGAAACAAGGGAGGTTGGAAAAGGAGGACACTGTCGAATCGAAACTCCGTAACGGGACTAGCATGTTATAAGCAAAGTGGCGGAACTAAGAAGAGAAACTACTGGAGTTTATGTTGGGGGAGGGGGAAGGGGACTAATTAAAGAACTTATTGATTAAGAGCGACTTGGGGCAAAGCCTAAAGGAAAAATAAAAAGAAAGAAGAAGTGCTCGGGGGGGCTCTAATCTGGAATTCGTTCTATTATACCGGAGAAGGGTCTCATGCATTTTCGGACATGTTTAAAACGTAACAGTTGTTTTTATGACGGGAGTGTACACAACCGGCTTGAGGGGAGCCGAAAATCCTAAACCTTCTATTGAACTTCAGTTTCGTGTTGGGGGAAGAACTTGGAGAAGCTAAAAATTAGGAAAACAGGGGAGAAATAGGGTAGTGACAAAAAAAAGAGGAAAATCTCTTCGTCAGTGAGAAAACTGGGCTAAGGCGCGCGGGGAATCATTGTGTATCAAGGGAATACCAGGGAAAAGCAGCAAACCACACTTTCGGTAACGCGGGAGCTTTTTCAACAGAATTCTCAATAAACCCGCAGAAGATATCAAGAAAAAAACGAGGGGGGAGGAAAGAGGTTTTAGTCAATAGAAAGGAAGGGTGGATTGGAGGCCAGGGGCGGAGGGAAGGGATGCAATTACATGAACGCCCGACCGCTGCATAGAGAGGGCCTTCGAGAAAGGCCAGGGTGAAGAAGGAAAAAACTGCCGAAGCCGAGTGGAAAAGTTGTATTCGGTAGAAAAAGTGGATTGGAAACAAACGCAAATGAAGTCAAAGAAAGAAGGTTAAATTTGCGCACGAGAAAAAAAAAAAACTCGGGCAGGGGAATCCAAGAGAAAAGTGGTGAACGAGTGAAAAGACTAAAGGGGAAGAGAAAGTCTTCATAAAAAGGAGCACAACTTTCTGAAGTAATAGATTAGCGCAAACCCCGGTCAGAGTTTAGGGTAAATGGGTGTTGCGCGGGGGAAGTTGCGGTCTTAAAACATCCGACTTCAGGGAAGGGAACATCTGCAAACAAACTGAGGCGGTATATGGGGGAATAGAGGGCTCCACGCGCCAGAGAATTGGAACATTCGCGGTCACCAGGAGACGGGAGGAGAAGGGGCAGGTGGGGGGGAAAAGGCTCCTTGGACCACACCAGTGATGCAGTCGGATCGGAAGCGTGAAATCTTGTGGGTAAAAAAACGGTACGAAAAGATATTAAACAGGGAATTCTAAAGAAAGGGCCCAAAAAAAAAAAGGGGTAAAAAAGGGACCCGTCCCCACCCCCCACGATTTGAAAGGGAGGGCAGGAGGAAAAAGAAGGGGAATCAACAAAACTTTGCAAAGGGGATCTGCATCTACGAGGAAAAAACATTCCCTAGGAAAAAAAAACAAGCTCGAGCGAAGAGTGCGGTCGGTTGTTGCGATACAGCAGTTGACCCAGCTCCATTGCTTAAGGGGATGAGGTGAAAATTAAGAAAGAACAAAAAATGGTCAAAACCCGAAAAAGTAGGGTAAAAAAAAGTACATGAAGATTCTTCTTTTAGCAAATTCCACGCACAAGATCTGCAAAGAGGACGCGCCAAAAAAAATGTTGAAAAGACGGTGGAGGGGGCAGCAAGAGACTGCGCGAAAAAAGAAGGAGGAAGCGATCTTGTGGTTATCACAGGAGTGTCCGAGGCGCCTCAATGGTTTGCATGGCTACAGCGCCCACCAACCGCCGTGAGTCAAAGTAGAAAATTGGGAGAAGTCGCTGGGAAAAAAGGAGTGGGGGGGAGCTCTAACAAAACAACGACGAAAGAAATAGTAGTATCTCCAAAAACATCGACCAATCTTGAAGCAGCGATGGAGTTTCGAGTCAAAGTGCTCAGAAGCTGTTGGAAGGAGGGTGGTTGAAAAATCTAAAAGGAAGGGGAGAGAACGGATGAAGGGGTGATACCACCAAAGAACCTTACTTTCTTTGGAGAAGCTGAATGATGAATCCGTCGATTTGCACCGTCAGGGACTGAGTGAACTAAAAGGGTAGAGTGGCAGAAAGACGTTTAAAAGAAGCGAAAAGCCGATGGGGACTTTTGTAAACTGTGAGGAACTTACCTCGGATGTTTTGAAATTTGCGTGCGTATATAGAAAACGGCAAACGGAAGAAGGAAAAAAAGCGGGCACCCCAGGGGCAAGGGGTCACTGAGTCCGGAGAACAGCACTCATAAGCCATCGAAGCAGGTGCTTCGTGATAAGGGGGGTCAAGCTTAAAAGAAAAGCGGGCGAGAGGGAAGGGGCTGCGGAGGGGAACGAGATTGGTGGAAGGTGGGGGACAGGGGTTTTTGTTAAAAAGGAGGGCATTGGGGGGAAAAACCAGTGTCGGAATCTTTGCAGCCAAGCGGAAGTCCGGGCCGGAGAAAAAAAACAGCTAATCAGGACGGCATTGTGAACAAGTGTCCAAAAACTCCGGCAAAGTCGTTAGTGTTCGCGAAGGCGTCACTGTCGAAAGAGAACGGGTACAAAAACTAACAATACGAAGGGGGAGGGTGGGTCGCAAACCAAACGACTTGCTTGGTTTTTTGAGCATGGACGAGAAGACGCGGAGAGAAAAGGGGGCAACACGGGTTAATAAGACCCCCATGACTAAACGGGCCTGTTGGCGCTAATCGAGGGACAAAGCAGTTTTGCGATGAGAGTATTAATCGGAAAAGGAAAGTCAGTAGGGAAACCCCGAAAAGGAAAGGTTTGTATGAGGCAGCTAAAAAATGCATGGGAATCTCGACTTCTAGGGGAAGGTCATTTTAGTGGGGGGGGAAAAGATTGGTGATATAATTGGAACGCAAAAAGAACCCCACGGGTCAAAACAGATTAGTTTTACACAGTGTCTGCCCGGTATGGGGAGGAAAAAGCTTCGGAGAAGAGAGAGCCGAGGGATAACTTAAATGGCATCATTTCAGCACAAATTAATAATAAAGGCCTCAAACGAGAACAAAAAGGAAGGAGGTTTGAGGGACGCTTTTAAACTTATCGAACCAAGATCTCTCGAAACAACAGAATAGAGAGATTAGGAACTTTAAAGAAGGCTAAAGTGAAAGGGGAAAGGGTATTTTGATGCAAATGATTCGAAGCATGATGTATACAAGAGGGCACCGCGCGCCTCCCAGCAGGAAAAAAAGCCGAGGGTTAGCAAGAGAGGAAAAGGTGGGAAAAGAACTGTTTGTAAGAAATTGGGTTAAGCTTTCTATCGGTAGAGGCACAGGAAAAAAAAATGAGTCAATCATAGAAGGTAGATTCTCGGAAGGACACTCGGGAGGGGGGGGCCTGCGTCAAAATGAACGGAGGAAGAGAACGAACAGGGGTTCAAGGGAGGTGGATGCCTGGAGAGGGGCAACTGAGCAAAGGATGCGCAAAAAAACCGCAAGTTCTGATTAAATTGGGGGGGTTGTTAGTACGTAGGGGGAAACCCGGAAAAGTTCCTAGAACCTAACTGAAATGGGTAGTTGTTCGCGTGGGAAAAAAGACAAAGCCCTAGGATTGTAATCGCTGCGTCCAAACCCGATCGTCGGTTCGAAAGAAAAAAGTCAAACTTTAGGGAGGGGAAAACACTAAGAGGAAACCAAAATGCAGAAATTAATCACGAGGGAACGGATGTGATTCGCCCGGGGAGAAGCTGCTTACGCGGGAAGCAAGATTCCAAAAAAAGAAATTGTGGAAAAAACACGGAACAATTTGACAATTTCAGAAAGCAGAGTACAGCAAGCACCTCACGCCATTGAAAATGGTTTCGGAGGGGGAACTCAGAACAAGGAAATAGAGATGCAGAAATGGAAAGGGAGGAGGGAGGTCAGGGCAGGGAAGAAGGACAGTGGAAAAAAATGCTGTGAAGCGGGGAGGGTGCTGCCCGGGGGGGACAGCGCAGATTATGGGTCAGCAAAACGCAAATGAAAAAAAGTAGGCCAAAAAAAGAGCAGGACTTCGGGAGACTTGCACAGGGGAGAAGAACAGGCGCTTGCACACAAACTTGTGCCTGCCGTAGCAATCAGGCAGAAAGGGGGGCAAAGAAAGGTAATCAAGCAAAGAGAAAAAAAAGGAAAATTGGACGGGGGACGCACTGGGGTCAAGAGGGTCGCTTTCAAAAGGAAGGGGAGTCAAACAAGTGGTGTGGCCTACAATGAAGGAACCCAGAAAAAAGCTCAGGGATAGGAACTGAGGGAGGAAGATTTTGACGAAAAAAAGATTGCGGAGATCTCCTGAAAAACGGAGAGGGGGGGGGAGAGGAGATCTCCCGCAAACTCGTGGAGCCAAATCTTTCAGCACGGAGGGGGAGAGGTCGAGAAAAGCTGGAAGGGGAGGGGGGAAGGCCGGGAAAAACACACCTGGAGGCTCACGGACGGAACAGGCGTGAAGAAAAAACATCTGCTCCCATTGACTTTCTTTGGTGAAGAAGAGGAGGACCTGCGTGAAAAAAGAGGTGGGAGAGCCAAGAGGGAAGGATTTCTGAAAAGAGATCTTCTTGCAGTGCGTGGCACAGGCCATAAAGCGAAGTATGCTCTTTGGGGGGGACTTGGGGGGGCCGCTGGACTCCTGGACGCGGGGTTACAATAATCGAAAGGAGGAAGTCAAGAAGATCACTACCGAAGAAAAAAACTGGGAAATGTCACGGATTTCCGACCAGAACGGCGCTCGAAGCGACTGATGCACATGTGGGATCGCGAAGAAGCGGTGGGGGACCGGGACTCAAAAGAGCCTGGAAATGCGCGAAGAGGAAAACACTGCGCAAACCTGAGACGAAAATTCGTGGTTGCCGGTGGGTCAGTGGTTTTTGGGTAAATTCGCGGAAAACGTGGCGGCGACAAGAGGTAAAAGAGGGGCAAGACGGAGGGAAAGCAACGATTGAACCGCTCAGCTGAATCTTACCGTCATTTGGTTCCAGCGAACGGGTTCAGCAAACGAGAAAAAGGAGGGAGGTCGTTCAAAAGAAGAAAAAACGGGGGGAAGGTTCTAAGGAGATGGAAAGGAGCACGACAAACATATAAACATGCTTTTAGTTTTTGTGTGAATGGCTAATGAGACGCGGGGCCGGGGTAAATCTAACTGGCACAAAGAAAGGGGAAAGCCTAAACAACCAGGAAAATTGCGGCGGAAAGAAAGTGGAGAGGAAGCACTTTCCAGAGGGACGTGAAGTCGTTTACCTCCGTCAAAACCGAGTGGAGGGGGGACGCATGCTCTACCAAAAAAAAGAGAGTTCAGGCCGCAAAAAAAAGAGAGAAAATGCGATTGAGGAAAGGGTTTCAGGGGAGAAAGGGAGGGCGAAAAGGGATGAACCAAGGGGAAAAACAGATAAGGGGACAGTGAAAGAGGTAGGGTGTGCGCCCAGCATCTGTTCGAAGGCCGGGGAGCTATCAAGGAAGTCGAAGAAATGGGAGACCGGAAAAAGGACAGGACAGGCGAAAAAAAAAGCTCAAACCACGGTCGGGTGAAGTTCCATTAATCCTGTTTCAAACGGAAGATCAGGTATCGCAACGCAAAACAAAAAGGAGGGGAGGAGGCCAAGGTTAAAAACGTTTGAACAAGAGGCAGAAGGAAACGAAAGGAGGGGTAGCCAATGGAGGGTCAAAAGTAACGGCCGTATGATAAGGATTTGCAAAGCCCGTGAAAAAAATGAGGGAAGGAGAATCGGAAAGGGGAGAAGGTCAACATACAAAAAAAAGGTGTATAACGGTTTGGGAACCATTGTGTTAGCTTCCGGCGAAAGCCCCAGTCGTAGGTTGGAAAAGAAAGGAAGTCAATCGGAATGGGGGGAGTTCAAAACCCGAGAAGCCTAAGTAAAGAAAAAAAGGGTACGGTTAGGGAAGGGTAACTTCGAAAGACAGTTGAAATAGACAGCTTATCATCTGCACCTTGCGGACCCTCGAGTGGAAAAAAAAGTACTGATAAAGGTGTTAACAGGGAAAGTTGAAAACGGGACATGCATTCTTGAAAAAATGCCTTCAAACAAAACTAACGCAATTCGTATATGTTTCGGACGGGTAAAAAAAAAAGATCCAGAGACATGAGAAGTTCAAAAGGGTAGGAGAGACGTGAAGGTCGAACTACGACTTTTCCGGAGGTGCCGACACGGGAAGGCCGTCAGATTCAGCGGATCGGGCTGCGTAAATCGGTGGGGGAGGTCGAGGTTAAGCGGGGGTCCAGGGAAAAAACCCAAGAAATGAGAAAAACAAGGAAAAGAGGGGGGTGTCCGCGATCTGCTAGAGAAAGGGGAAACCTCGCTCATTTCTCAAGAATTTGTTTCGGGAGAACGCATAGCGAACACGACCGAGGGGATTGTTCAAAAAGCAAAAGAAAAAATCAAAAGGCTGGTAGGGAAAAAGAGAGTTACAAAGAGCTGGGAAGAGCTTGATTTAAAAAAACCAGAATCAGGGGACGAGAGGCTATCAAGGGAAAAACCATCCTCGGTAAGGATTAAGGCCACAGTTCAAGATAATGTGAGGAGGGGAAAGGGAAGCTGAAAGGGAAACTGCAAAGAGGCCCAAAGAGTGGAGCATGAAAAACTTGTGCCTGTCGTCTTACAAAGCGACCAGGGGACGATTCACGCCGTGGATCATCCAGCTCATAGGAGAGAAGTGAATGGGGGGGAGAGTGGAACTGAAGGGAAGCATGGAAAGATGTGGGCGCAGTAGCAACCAACCTCACCCCGGTGCGCAGGGGTACGAGCACTGGGGGGGGGAACTATGGAAAAAAAAAATTTGGCAAGTAGATCTAGGAAAAAAAAAAAGACTGGAAAAGAGAACCAGAAAGGGGGAGAAAATCTTTTATAGACATGAGGTCTATCCCAAAGTGCTCGACCAAGGGGCCTCACGGGTGGGGGCGGGCCGCAGAGGGAAAAAAAACCAACAAAAAAACGGGAGGCTCAAGGAGAAGCGACGGAGACCCACAGTAAAACCCCATTCCTTTCTGTGTGAGAGAGAGGGGAACTGGCAAGGTGAATCCGTCGATGAAAAAAGGTCTGGAATGGAAAAAACACAGTCCAGTGGGAAAGAGTGGAAAAACGGTTGGCAGGACTGTTGCGGAAAAATCTAAAAGAAAAGAGGAGAACTTCGTGTGGCCTCTGTGGAAGAAGTTAAGATGGTTTTGCAATGGGGAGTTCCCAAGGGGGAAAAAAGACGCAAATCGGAACGAACGAAATCAAGCACTGCCGCTTGTAGGCGGAGTAAGGCTACCCATCACGAAATCTCTCTATAGTGTTGGAGGAGGGGGGGGAATCGCAAGGAGGGGGGGGGAAAGCTTTCAGAAAAAAAAGCTAAAAAGAGGGAGTTAAGGTGATGAGACTCTGGAAGAGGGAACTAGAAGATCTGCGGGGCCAGATTGGACGGTTTGTCATTGTTTGGGGGAACAAGTTCGCACCCTGGAAGGAGGGAGAGCCATCAGAAGAACGGGGCAATAAAAAAAACAATAAATCAAAAACGTTCATTGTGTACAGGCGAAATGTGCCCGAAAAAAGGAAAATAAAAAAGGTGCATAGCAAGAAACTATCGGGGTCCGGAAAAAGGTGAGAAAATTGCTGGCGGAAGACTCATTAACCCTATAAACGACTGGCTTTAGTGTTTGGTGGGGAAAGGGCATGGGAAGAGAACTCGGGGAAGTTCAAAAAAAGGGGGAAAAACCAGGAAACCAATTTAATCAGAACTTTGGGGGGGTGCGTCGCGAGAAATCAGCAGGGGGGAGAACTGATGAATCACGGTCTAAATTGAATTTTCGCGCATTTTAAAAAAAAAGCAAAAAAGTAGAAGGTTTTGAAAACGTAAAAGAAAAAGACGGTGAAGGGAGGCCCGCGCGACTCTCTAAAGAATTGGTGGGAAATTCATTCGGTGGAAAAGGGGGTCAGAAATGTGGGGAGACGGAAACCCCGGGGGCAAAAACAGAGGGGGGTTGTAAAAAAAAAAAGTTTCAGGCAGTAGTATACGCCCAGCATCTCTTCGAGCCGAAAAGCTCTATCAATGGGAAAGGGGCGCACATTGTAAAGGTCATTACACGATCCAGAAGGGGCCTAGAACTCCTTTCGGTACATTCGGTTAATCCTGTCAAACTTAATCGAAAAAAAAAGAATCAACAACAAAAGGATCGAAAGGTAATTGGGAAAAGTAACTTGACCGAAGGAAAGACAGGGAATGGTTAGGCACGGGGAGTCGCTTGCACTGCATGATGAGAGGATTGAAAAACCTCAAAAATCTGATATGCGGACATACGAGGATAAGGAAGAACCTACGTCTGAACGGTTGACCTGAGGGGGCATTGTGGTTATCAGGGCGAAAGTAATGCCCCAAGTGGATTTGAAAACCAAAAGGGAACAAGAGAATCGCGAAGGTCGGGGAGAGCATCCGAGAAAACGGAATTACTACATGGGGGTAAACGGCAGAAAAAAACGAAATTGAATGAGAAATTGTTAATAAGTACATCGCAACTGCCTGACTGGCCAAAAGGGGAAGGAAACGAAGGTGAGGGGGGGGTAGGTCACCGTAGGGGAAGGGGTAATCTTAACGGCCGCCTTCTTTCCTTATTCATGGGCCCTTCAAACCAAACTAAAAGAAGGCTTTGAGGGGTCTGCGGCAAGGGGAGGAAAGGGGTACGGGAAACCAAACCGGGATTCGACAGTTAATCCGAGGGAGGAAAAAGGAAACTCTTTCCGGAGTGTTGCTTGGAAAAGGCCTACATGCGAGCCCGGATTTCCAGGGACCGGAACAATGGGAGAAGTGGTTTGATTTTCGCGGACTCTGCTTAAGCTGGGGCGCGCAAGAACCCGGGCAAGGAAGGGAAAACACTTCCAAAAGGAACGAATTTGGGAAAAACGAGACTGGAAAGGAGGCGACGCAATGGAGAACCTGGGCGACAAGAATGGTTTCGCAGGGAGAGCTAAAAAAAGGGGACAGGCGTAGCAAAAGAGAAAAAGCTTCGAGCTGGAACGGAGAAGGGGGAAAAAAAT
>Ga0179593_1629651_pt1 | contig 10955 bp, 20 predicted proteins | sample CZODoug2_1_08_16_FD_185931 | JGI IMG/M metagenome (GOLD analysis project Ga0179593, IMG submission 185931) | Vadose zone soil fungal communities from Angelo Coast Range Reserve, California, USA - CZODoug2_1_08_16fungal (PacBio error correction) | ecosystem: Environmental > Terrestrial > Soil >...
GTGAAGAAGAAGGTCCCTGCCGTTCCGGGAAGAGAGGCGGTTTTGGTGTGTTTTGACCGGTGAATAAAAACCAGAAGGTGCTCGCAAAGGGAAGAACGATTGGTCGTTAAGACAAAAAAAAAAAAGAAGAAAAAAAGATCCTATTCAAGTGCCCGACAAAAAGAGCGGTTCTCCCAGGAGCGGAGGGAAAAAGAACGGGAGAGTTTTAGCGCTTCCAAAAAAAAAAAAAAAGGGGAGTGAAGAACCCGAGGGACTGGAAAGCCTCGTCTCTGTCACTCTGGAAAAAAAACCAGGCGAGTGCTTAGGAGGTAAAGACAATTTGTCCGTCGCGGAGAGGGAAGGGGAATCGGCCAGAATGCTCGGCAGGAGGGGAAAGAAATAAGAATTGAAGAGAAACCGCTTCCCCCAAAAAAAAAGAAAAAGCACAGCGGCTTCAGGAGGGAAATCCCCAAAAAGGGTGTTCCGTGTCAATAAGGAGGAAGAATCATGGGGCTTGGAAAAAAGCAAGTCGTCCGACTCGCAGGGTGCGCGGAAATTTGCGTCAAAAAGGGAGGGAACAGTTCGGTAGAAAAAGAAAAAAAATGCAGATTGGAAGGAGGAGAGTCCGGCAGAAGCTCCGGAGGGAAAGGAAAAAAAAAAAGAAAAGGGTACACCGCGCGGCCGCGGAAAAAGGCGCGTAGGCCCACCTTTCCGGGAGAAAGGCTGAGATATATAGCCGTGTAGCTTCGTTTCTAAAAGAAAAGGGAGGAAGCGAAGTGTAAGGGGGAAAAGATGGGCCCGTCCGTCTGCGATAGGTCGGCGTGAACCGGAGGGACCTTCGAGGGGGAAAAGTTCGTCGGCGAAGGAGAAAAAACTCGATAGGTCGGTAAAAAGGGAGGATAAAAGGGGCCGATAGTAACGAGAGGGGTGGCTGCTGTCGGGCTGAGGGAGGTGGCGGACGAAAAAAGGGGGAAAGCTTCGGTTTTTGCAAGAGGGAAGAAAGCTCGATGACCAGAAAATCGTTTGAGAGCTACAATTGCTATTGAGAAAAAGCGTGATTGCTGGAGGTTCCAAGAGAAAGGCCTATCATTGCAATGATTCCAAAGGAAGGGAGGAATCAAGGAACCAGGATGGTCTCATCGCGCGATGTCGGAAAAGGTCCGCGGGACTGTAGCAAAGAAAGGGATGGGCCCGTTATATGCAGGAAGGGAGGTTTCAAACGAATAGCAAGAGAAAGGAAAGAAGAAAAAAATCGACTCTAGAAAGGAGAGCCGCACGCGATCGTCCCTGTCGGGTAAGAAAGAGAAAGAAAAATTATGAAAAAAAAAGGGGAAGGGCGATGGGTGAAGTCCACATTGTACCAGGAGAGAGGGTTGCAACGTCCCGGGTATAAAGAAAAAAAGTCAGTCCAATGTGGGGGGAAAGTTCCCCTGACCCGACGATAAGAGGAGGAAGGGGGGGGGGGAATAGGGATTTGCAAAAAAAAGAGAGGAAATCTGTCCTGACCAACCACGGGGAGGGAAAAAGAAAAAAGAAAAAGCTGAAAACGAATCCAAAAGAAAGGGAGCGATGTCGTGGTTACGGCCCAAAAAAGCAAGCCCGCAACAGACAAGAGCTCCTTTTGGAAAAAAAACTGCCATCGGCCGAAATACCTTGGCACAAGGAAAAAAAAGAAAAAGCAAAGGCGAAAAGAACTGCCGATCCAGAAAAGAAAAAGGAAAGGGAAAGTCAAGCCCCAAAAAAAGAGGGAAACCGCCCCAATTGAATTGGGAGGGAAAAGAACGTCTGACCACCGCGTCCATGAACAAACTAAAACGCGGAACGATGACCCTTGAGGGAGAAGGGCAGGTTCTCTATTCTGCTCAAGACAATTGGGGAAGAAGAGGAAGAAAAAGGTTGACGAGCCCGAGGAGGGAACGAGAGAAAAAGGCGAACCGAACAATTCTCGGAAAGAGAAATTCCATCCAATACGGAAAAAAAAAGAGGGGAACAAAATGTTCAAACCGGAATAAAAAGAAAAAAATTGATCAACGTTCCTTTACGAATTGGATGAGCAAAAGGGGGGAGGGAGAAAGATAACACCACAAGAAAAAAAAGCCAACCATCGAAGCTATCTCTCTCACAACAAAATATCTTCGAGTGGTTGCGTGTCAAATCCAGTTGAAGGGTGGGTTTCTTGCTCCTAGTGAAAAAAAAAATTATTGCTGCTGCTCATTCAAAAAGAAGAACGCGAAAGACCGTTCGGACAGGGACCTTTAAAAACAGAGGTGTGCCGCTACGTTATTCGGGAAAGGAAAAAAGGAAGGGGCCGCGGGCCGGAAAAGAATTGTTGTGAGGGTTTCGAGCGTCCTCCTCGGGCGGGAAAAAAAAAGAGGAAAGAGGATGGAGAGGCCGGGCCAGGGAGGAAAAATAACATCGCGAACCTGACGAATCGAATGGCGGGAAAAAAATCGTTCCGCTGATTCGTGCTTGCCGGGAGTGACTGTAAGAGGTGTCACGAAAAAAAGGACACTCTGGTCTAAAATTCAATGGGAGTGGCCTGCAATGCTATGGAAAAAGAGAGGATGCGATCGCTGAAAAAGCGTTCAGTATTCGATCGGAAGGCAAGTCGCCGGCATTGAAGGGAAAGGGAAAGCCTTCTTTGCATTGTCGATGTGAGGGGAGAAAGGGGAGGCAGAAAAATGTAAAGGAAAAAAAAAAAATAGTGGGGCTGTTCGCGGAAAATGATGTGACCGCGTTGGGCCGTCAGCCCATCGAAAAAAGAAAGAGAAGAAAGAAGGGGGATGAGGGGAGTGGGCCGTGTTAAAAAATTGCAGCCTTGGTCGGTACAGACGAGTGGGAAAAGAAGCGGTTCCTTCAATTCGGGAGAAAAAAAGGAGGATAGTGTCCGGGAATCCTTGCCGCCGGAGGGGGGGTAATGGTCGCCGATTGGGGAAGGGGGAAAAACAAGCATCGCGACGAGGGGGGTAAAACTCCGTCATCAAAGAAAAGGATTGGACAAAAAGAGGGGACAGGGTGCCTACAAACTTTACCCTGCCTATCGATTGACGGAGAGAAAAAGGGGGGTAGCGCCATCACTCATTTGGTGAAGAGAAAGAGAGAAACATGGACTATGGGGAAAAGGAGGTTGTTAAACACCGATCTTAAAGAAAAAAGACTACCAGGTGGCTCGTCAGAGGCAACGCCTCGTCCGATGGAGAAAAAAGCAACCAGAAAAAAAAAGGATGAAATACTCATTTCCGAAGAAAAAGAAAGGCTTCTACGAGCAAGAGGAAAAGGAACGAGGGGGCGCAAAAACCTATTCAGGGGGGAAGGAAAGAAAAATTACCAAGAAAGAAAGGATTTTCAAAAAGAAGAAGCTTGGCACATCCGCGAAGAGGTTACCCGGAGGGGAAAAAGCCAAAGAGTCTTGCGGGAGTTCCTATCTCCCGATGAGTAGAGGAGACCTATTCGGATTGAAAGGGAGCTGAATTGTAAGAACCTCTAAATGGCGAGGAAAGGGGGAAAAAGAAAAGAAACCTATGAGAAAGGAACGAATTTCCCATAAAGTCCTGGTGCGAGGAAGAAAATTAAAAAAGAAAGAGCCCGCGATTAGGAGGTCTAAGGCCTGAGGGTTAAACGATACCGGGAGCTGGCCTTCGCCGATTAAGAGAGGACCATGGTGGCAACTCCGTCGCTCATGAAAAAAGAACAAAATGATTTGCCAATCTTTGGAGGGAAGTCTATAACCTAACTTATCACTGTGGAAAAGACCTCAATTTTTTAAAAAAAGAGCTTCCGCGAATTGCCGGGGAAAACTCGATGCTTTTAGGAAAATGCCCGAGAAGGAAAAGGGGGGGGGAACTAAGAGAGGCGGCAGCTGTTTAGGAAAGGAAAGGCTTTCTGGAAAATGCAACGCTCGAGCAGACTACAGCTGCCGGGAAGAGTGTTTCCGACCGTACGGAAAAGGGGAGAGGGGGAACCGAAATCGAAAAGGATACCCGTGTCCGCAGGGAAAAAGGGAAGGACTTCATCGGGACCGAAATCCGCCGTTCTGAACGACGATGGGAAAAAAGCTAAAACTCTCCCGATGGAAAAGGAAAGGGGGGAGAACATGAGCGCGAGGGGTGAAAAAAATGTCGGCCTTTGAATATGATCTGGGCAGAGGAAAAAGCTGCTATCGGAAGAAAAAATCGCGCGCGGGTAATGAAAGAGGTCAAAAAAAACCGCCAGAGAGAGAGAAAAAAGGACGTCATTGGAAAAGGAGGAAGTACTCAACAACAACAACGGGAATGTTCAGATGTGCCAATGAGGGGGGGGGGGGGGGGGGGGGGGGGGGGAAACTCCTTTCCTTCGCTCGAGGGGGGGAAATGAACCTCTCCGGGAAAAAAGAGGCGGTTATCGCCGAAGAAAGAATCGTCCGTCACGATCCTAAGGAGGAACAGAACAAATGAAAAAAAGGCTCCCATGAGCTCGCCATGGAGAAGACAGGAGAAGGATTTAGAACAGAAAGCCCACCGCAATCGGAAAGGAAATTGACGGGTCAAGATCAATTTCGGGGCCTTGAATGCGGCCACGAAAAAAAGAGGGGGAGTAAAAAAAAAAAATAAGGGAGTGGCACAGACTCCGAAGGGGAGAGACGTAAACACGAAGACGTCGGCAAAAAAAGAAAGAGGAAATTTAACATTGAAAAAAAGAAGTTCGCTTCAGGACACAAAAAGAGGCTTCCTGAGGTCCTCCCCAGAAAATTTGGTGCCGGAAAAAGAAAGAAAAATCCTCAGGTTTGTCTAGAGAGACGAAGATCATAAATTGGGGAAGGGAGGTCGATGCCCCCACCAGGGGAACGCGCGGGTCCAATGCCCAGATTGGTCCGGCTGGAGAGTTCCGTCAGAGCAGGGGAAAAACATGACCAGTGGAAAATAGGCTCAAGTCCGCGTAAAGGAAAAAGGGGGGAAGAGGTAACGTTCTGAAGATATGGAAATACGTAAACGGTATAGAGAGGAAAGGGCTGGCCTTCTCTTCTGCAAAAGACCCCGATTGGCCCTTCCACAGCGAAAGGGGAATCGAGAAGGGATGCCAAAGCCGCGCAATTTCTAAAGAAGCATCGCCACCCGCAATCCCGAGAGAGGACCGGGAAAGGAGGTTGAAATCCAAGGGGGGGAACTCGATTTTGCCGGATTGAAGGGAGCGGCTGGCTATCTAAAGGCGACAAATTGCGGATTCCAAGCGAAGGGGAAATCAAGGATGGTTACCAAGAGTGACTCAGACCGGGGAGAGGAGGGTTGAGAGAAAATTGATTCTTGTCTCAAGGGGGAAGGGGGGGGGCGAGGGGGGAGGAAGAAAAAGGCCGATAGGGCAAGGGGGAAAAATCCTGTTTTTGAGGAGGGGGGAAGCATCGAGCGGGGCGTTGAAAGGACTGTAATCCACCAAGGGTGGAAAGAGGCAAAACGGATCAAGAAAGAGGAAAAGAAGGTCCAAAAACGCAGAGCGATACCACATCTTGATGGAGAGGACCAGTGGGTAAAAAAGAAATCTTCCGCTTTCTTGTAAATTTGGGGAAGGAAAAAAAGGGGTGGGGGAAGCACAGAGACGATTGATGCAGGGGGACAGTGACCACATGGGGAAAAGCGATCTTGTTTCCCCTGAAAGAAAAAGGAGAGTAAGGAAAAAAATGGCATATAAGAAAGAAGGGCCTGACCCGGACGATAATGCGAGGAGCTCTGAATTTGCCGGAAAAAGCGGGAGTGCAAGAAATCGTCATGGGAAAAAAGGCTTCACAGCGCCAAGAAGAAAAAAAAAGAAGGAGGCATCCGAAAAAAAGAAAAAGAAGTCCATTGATCGATGGGAAGAGCACTCTTGCGCACATCTGGTTTCAAAAAAACAGCCCAATAGCTCCGTTCCGCGAGAAGAAGGAAAAAAAGACTACTCGGAAGACATTGGAAAAAAGGACAGAATAGCATATATGAGGGGAAAAGCTGCCGATCCAATCGGGGAAACATTCCGCTGACCGGGGGACTGCATCAGCACAGCTGAGAAAGGAAAAGGAAAAAAATGAATTGAAGAAGAACCCAGGTAGCTCTCTTGACAAAAAAAAACTCCTCAAGCACGATCAGCGGACCAAGGTGAGAAGGGTTCGAAAAAAGAAAGTCTTCAGGGTAAGAAAAAAAGGAAAAAGACAAGCGGAATATGGAAAAGGAAAGCAAAGACGTTTGCGACGAAAGAAGGGACTCGAAAACCAAGTGTCGACAGAAAGAAAAAGAACGTCAGCCCGCGGAAGGCAAATCCTACTCCGTAGTCTGCACACGGAAAAGGAAAAAAAGGAAAGGGCACTACCTGAGATGGAGAAGGGGAAATTGGGAATGGAGTCGCAAGGGGCGTTGCTCACTATGAGCAAGAAACCCCACCAAAGGAAAAGGATGTGACCACGCCACAAAAGAGGGAAAAAAAAACGGATTAGGAGGAAAAGAGAGAGGGAAAGGGGGGAAGGGGAAAGCCCTTGAAAAAGGGGGGTTCACTGGCTCCTCTTGAAGAGTCTCATTATTGCTGAAAGCCAAAGTCCGTATAAGGAACGATCAGAAAAAATCGTTTTTAACTTTTGTTCCTTCGGGAAAGAGGAGAAAGGGGTGGGCCGCGAGAAGATCTGCCGCGGGCTGACGTTCGGGAGGGGGAGACTGGGGGGAAAAAAAGAAGGCGGTCCGTCGCACGGTTGGAGGAAAAGGGAAGTAACAGGGGAAATTGGATTCCAAAAAAAGCGAAACCTGGCCTTAAGAAAAACCATTCTCCAAGGTCAATCGTGAAAAAAAGGGCTTGCGGAGTTTCTGGGAAGGGAAAAACGCCTGTTGTTCACGAAAAAGAAAGAAGGGGGGAACGCGGTCGAATTCCATGGGGGGGGGAAGGAAGGACGGGCTCTTGCAGCGTCTGGCAAAAGGCAGGTTTCAGCGGCAAAAAGATGGACGAGTGGATCGCCAGTCGAGGGCCGAGTGCTCTTCGGGGGAAGTAGAATGGCCAAGGTAGCTGCCCGAAGAGGAGGAAGGAGCAGGGAAAGGATCGATTTGGAGGGGGAACTTATTGTGAGCCACGCGTTTGGGAGAAGGGAAACACGACAGCGCTCAAAGGGGAAAGATTTCTCTTTTTAGGGTCAGCGTGGGGGTAACGGGGGAGCTTGAAACCGGGGGAAGGAGGACAGATTTGCTAGAACCGTCCGGCAAATTCGAGCAAAAGGAAAAAAAGGGTAAAGGGTGCGGGTCAAAAGGAAGAAGAAGGATGATCGATAAAATTGTAGGGACGGGCTCGCCGAGTGGACAAAAAGGGCACAAAACCAAGAGCTCCAAAAAAGGGGACTGTAAAACTCCCTGTCATCATCGAAAAGGGGGAGAGAAATATTGGAGTGCGGGTAACCGACCCGGGGAAGAGCGATAGCGTGCACAAATGGGAGCCATCACTCATTTGTTGAGGGAAGGGGAAGAGGAGAAAGAAGTATCGATTGGGAAAATTAGGGTTAACACCTATCTTCGAAGAAGGAACCATACCAGGTTGATACAAGTAAAAGAAGTCGGCAAACGCTGAAAAAACCTGATCAAACCTTATCTAAAAAAAAGGGGAACATTGACCGGATTCTCAAGTTCGAAAGGAAAAAGCGGACCGAAGAATCCCGCGTCACACATTGGAAAAAAGAAGACAATTGTATCGCAAAAAGAAGTGCATCGGTCTGGGCACGAGGAAAAGAAAAAGGCTCAAGGGGAAGAAAAAAAGTGACATCCGCAGTCAACGGTTTCGGAAAAAAAGAAGGGGGACGCCCCGCAGCGCAAGTCGGCGCCACCGAGGAAATCCGATGTAGGGAAAAAAAATTGACGGGGAACAGTTCTGGAGAAGGGGGGGGGGAGCTTGCCGGTCTGCGCAGAAATTGCGAAGGTCAAGAGACATGGAAAGACGCGATTCATATCGAGGAAAGGGACAAGCTTCGGGGAAAAAGAACAGCTCCCTTGTGCCGGAAAAAAGAAACCCTTCTCAACGAGCTACAACAGACGCGTATTCCTGAAAAAGAAGAAAGATATCTAAGACTCTGAAAAAGGCTCCTCTCCTTGCGCCTAAAAAAGGAAAGAGGACCTCCTCGGGGGGGGGAAGGAAAATATCCTGAAAAGAGATAATCCAGCACTTATTTTCACCAAACCCTCGGCGTTCGATGCGGAGGTTTTCGCAGGAAAGTGTGGCCATCGTACCGAGTTAAAAAGCAGAAGAAGGGGGGGATAAAGCGTCGACAATTTCCGGGGGGGCGAGAAAAAAAAACTCGAGGCATGAGGGTAGCCAGAAGATACCTGCCCGAAGAGAAGGGGGGGGGGGGGGGATTGGGACTCATTAAGAAGAGAGGGTCAGCGGTTCCCTGAGGGGTCATCGGCGTGCATGGAAAAGAAGAGAACTCGCATCTGCCGGGAGGACAGTAGGAGGGGGTGACGACCGGACAAAATAGACGGCTCGTGCACCTCGAAGCACTAAAGGAAAAAAAGTTTCCCCTTCCCGGTGGACAGGAGGAACGGAATCGGACCAGGTCCCGGAAGGGGTGCGTGTGCTTGTCCTGGAATCAGGGAGGATAAAGGGAAAGGGAAGACCGATTCTCCAGAGCGACGGGGAGAACAGAAGAAAAGAAATTTGTCGTGCAGTTGAATGAAGGGACGGAAAAGGAGAGACCGTCGCTGCGATCGGAGAGAAAAAAGAAGAAACTTACCGGAAGAGAATGTCACACAAAAAACCCGCCAAAAAGAAAGTCATTGCAACATGCCTGAACAGATATAAACAAAAAACAACCAGGAGGAAGAAAAAAGATAATGTTCAGGCATTTGCCAATGACGGAAAGGAATGGGTACAGGTTAGCTCGAAAGGGGGGTTTGAAATTCCTATAGGGACCGCGCGCCGATGCGTGAGAAGACAGCGCCGATTGGTAAGAAAAAGAAGAATCCTATTCAAGTGCCCGGGGAAAAAAGGGGAAAGGCTCAAAACAGGAGCGCGCCATGGCCAGGAGAAAACATTCCGGAGAGTGGGAAGAGCGTTGCCAAACAAGAAAAAGAGGATTCTTTCAGAAACGCCGACAGAGGGGGGGGGGACCGATGACTTCAAGGGATCCTGTCCCCGTGAAAACAAGGGACAGAGCGATGCTTCGAGTTGCAAAAAGGGGGAATTTGTCCGTCCGGCGAAAAACAGAAGCGTTCTGCAAGCGCCAGATTAAAAGCGTTGCATGGAAGAAGAGCCGAGGAATTGAGAGGGAACTCTGCCGAAGCGAGTCGGGAATTCCAAAGGAACCATTGACGAAACGGTCAGTCGCGGCGAAAGATGAAGTTTTTCCAGAAGGGAAAGGGCTAAGAAAGACGAAGGGGGGCGCGGAAATGGGGACCCCAGGATGGGACATTGGGGGAAAAGCGCTGGTCCACAAAAAAAAAAACCAAAAAAGAAGGACAAAGTACGTGGATGAGTTCCGGAAGAAGGTTTCCACAAATCTGAGGGGGGGGGAAAGAGGGGAGCAAGGACAAGAAGGCCCCCTTTCAGGAAAGAAAGGGATGAAGAAGAAGGGAGTAAAGGGACGTCGTGGGGCGAAGGCGAGCATTAGGAAAAAGGCGGCAAACCTATTGTCCCTAAGGAGAGATAGGAATCGCGCTATCCGAGGGAAATGCCCGCCGCGGGTCGCCCAGGAGACAACCTCATCCCTAATATTTCCGAAAAGGGGAACGAGCCGGTAAAGGGGGAGCCGTATGGAAAGGGGACGGGCGATCGATGTCCAAGGGGAAAAAAAGAAAAAGTTGACTGCGGATGCCAAGCAGAAAGGAGCATGGCTTGCCTGCTGTCGCGGGGGAAAAAGGCCGGACGGGTTTGGGAGGAAAAGGGCTATTTCGGTGTCTCGAGAAGGCTTCGGTTCGCCGCGCAAATGGAAAAGGACATGGGAAAGGAGTGTACAAAAGATCCGGTTTGAAGAAAAAGAAGAGAAGGCGGGTTAAAGAAAGGGGGACTGTCCCACCCTTTTAGGAAAAGGGGCCGGCGCAAGATCGGGTGTTTAAAAGAAAGTGCAAAACGAATAGCAATTTAGAAAAAAAAGACACATGCGTGAATGGACCAGGGAAAAATCTCTCCGGAGAAAGAGGGGACATTTGTCAAAAAGGAAATCCAATGCTTAGGGGGAAGGCCGATGGAGGAGGCGTGTACAGTCAAAAAGGAGCGATGCGTGTGCCCGGCCAAAAAAAAAAATCATACCATGTCATTTCTCGAGAAACGGGAGCCCGGCCAGGGAAAAGGATAAGCGCCGGAAGAAAGGCTCGAAGTTGGCCGGGGGGGGGACCCGGAAAAGAAGCGGTCCTGTAACTCATACCAAGTCTGCTAAAAAAAAAGAAACGGCCACGCTGAAATAAAGCGACAATCCAAAAAGAGAAGCACAGTGAGCGGATGTCGTTGCTGAAAAAAAAAAATCATGCAATCCGCGACAGCCCAAATAGCGAAAAGAGGGAGATGAAAAAGAAGACCCATCTTCTCGAAAAAACATAATATAGGCGGAAAGAAAGGGATACTGAACGATGCCGCTGAAAGGGAAAAAGATCGCAGCAGCACATCTGCATGAGAAGGAAAAAAAGGGGCGACCTCTTGTGGCCTAAAAAGTGAACACGCGAGGTGCACCAAAAAAATCCGCAAGCCGATCAGCGTAACGAAAAAGGGGAAAAGTCTATTCTTCAGTTCGGCTAGGAAAAGAAAAAAAGGAAAAAAGGGAGGAGAAGGGTCCCGACCGTTGAAAAGAACAGGGAACTAGGGAACGAGAAAAACAAAAGTGTCGAACAGAACAATTCTAGAAAAAGTATGGATCGAACTTCACATCCCAATAAGGTAGGCGACAAAGGGACAAACGGAATGGCCCGCCTGCTGATTGAGGAAGGGGGTATGAGCAGCAGCAATAGAAAGGGGGAAAAAGATGAGAAAGAAACCCCAATGAAAAAGAGGGGAAAACGCCCCAACCACCTCGAACT
>Ga0179593_1732302_pt1 | contig 10955 bp, 9 predicted proteins | sample CZODoug2_1_08_16_FD_185931 | JGI IMG/M metagenome (GOLD analysis project Ga0179593, IMG submission 185931) | Vadose zone soil fungal communities from Angelo Coast Range Reserve, California, USA - CZODoug2_1_08_16fungal (PacBio error correction) | ecosystem: Environmental > Terrestrial > Soil >...
CCCGCCCTTTCCTCTCCTTCCTTGTTGGAGGCGTCCTCCGGACGTGAACGGAAGGGGGCCGCGATATATAGAGAAGCTCACCGGCCGGTCAGATAGGTCTCTGATTCTAAATTGTGGGGAGTTGGTAGACCCAGAATGTTCAAATCCAAAATGACCTTTCCCTAGGGGCGTGAAGGCAGTCTTCCTCCCATTGAAGCCGCGAGCGGAGCTTCTGGGGATGAACTCCGAGACGCCCAAGGAAAAAGGAGGACGCAGGAGAGGAACCACATTGTTTGATGCACTCCAAGGGTCTGCACACGAAATCCCCGAAATGAGCGGAGTTGTGCTGGATGTAACGGGGCAAGATAAGAGCCGGGGGGGAAACACCCCATGGGGGAAAGGGGGAGCCGGGGGCATCGGGAAGGGGCAACGAGGTAAGGAAGAAAAGAGATACCGCGGAGCCGGCGGGGCCTGGGGGGGTTCTCCGCTGGGAGAAAGAAAAGAAACAAAAGAATGCCAAACCCCGGAAGGAGAGCGACCCTTCATTTGGTGAAAAAATGGCCGCGGAGAGAGAGCGCATGCTCCACCAGTAAGAAGCTTAAGTGCTGACCTTGACGAGGAGAAGCAAAAAGGAGAAAAATACACCGGCGGAAAAATGCCACGAAGCTTGCGGAAGGAGGGGTATGCAGGCCGCCGTGAGAAAAGGGGCACCATTAGCGCCTAAGTTCCCATAGTGGGGGTGATGGAAGGACGGGGGAAGACTCCGATTAGGAAAAGAACCAGCACCCAAATTGTTGGTGAGGGACCGCAAAGCGAGGAATCTTGGGCTGTCATTTAGAGGTGGGGTTGGGGAGACTGATCCTATGAGGGGTACGGAAGGACGTCTTACGAAAGGAAACCGAAAGAAGAGATTTTGTGGGCCTGACTGGAAACTTCACCAAAAGAAAGGGATCCCACCCGCGAAAAAGCTGCCCAGTTGGTTGTACCGCAGGAACATCAGGGGCTTTTATTAGAACACGAAAAAGGGAGGAGAAAATTTAATGCAAATTCATCTTCCTCAAAGAGACCTCAATAATCTCCCGAAGCTTTTTTCAAGTTTCAAGAGATTGTGGAGTACAAGGGGGGCAAGGAGTAACCTGGTGAAGGGGGGGGAAAGAATATTTGATCTAAACTTATGAGGGAGAAAAGATAGATAGACGGAGTCCACTACGAGTACCTTTCCACGGCAAGGTGAAAAAAGCGTCCCCTAAATTCAAGAAGGGAACACAGACCGGTGTATCTTGCGATGGAGGACGACTAAATGTCGGGAAATCTCTGAAAGTGGGTTCCCCCATGGTGACGCTGGTTCGCAAACAATGGCAGATCAGGTGGGAGATATGCAGGGTAATGGGGCGTCAAAAAAACTCTAATGTGAAACCGGAAAAAAGAAATCATCGGTTGAGGAGAGGTCGTCGTCGGACAAGAAAAAAAGCCGAAAGGATCCAATCCAAGAGAACAAAGGAAGTCGCTCCTTCTGGAAGGAAAAGGCTCCCCAAAGTGGGGGGGGGGGGGGGGGGGGGGGGGGGGGGGGGGGGGGGGGGGGGTGGGGGGGTGGGGGGGGGGGGGGGGGGGGGGGGGGGGGGGGGGGGGGGGGGGGGGGGGGGGGGGTGTGGGGGGGGGGGGGGGGGGGGGGGGGGGGGGGGGGGGGGGGGGGGGGGGGGGGGGGGGGGGGGGGGGGGGGGGGGGGGGGGGGGGGGGGGGGGGGGTGGGGGGGGGGGAGGGGGGGGGGGGGGGGGGGGGGGGGGGGGGGGGGGGGTTGGGTTTGTGTGTTTAGGGGGTCGGTGGGGTTGGGTGGTTGGGGTTGTGGTGGTCGGAGAAAAAATGTTGTGGGGGGGGAGTGGTCTGTTTGTGGGTAATGTTTGGGAAGGGGAGGGGGTGGGGTTGGGTGGGGGGGGTTGTGTGGGGAAAATGGTTGGTGGAATGGGGGGGGGGGGTGATGTTGTATGGTAGAGAGGGGGGGGTGTGGGGGGTGTGGGTGGGAGGGGGGGTGGGGGGGGGGTGGGGGTTGCAGGGCGGTGGTGGGGGGGGGGGGGGGGGGGTGGGTGGGTGGGTGGGGGGGGGGGGGGGGGGTTGGGGAGGGGTAGGTGGGTTCTCGCGCTCTGCGGCAACAGGACGTCGTTCAGCTACAATAAGAAAATCTCAGGCGGAAATTACTGGAGAAGAGGAATCAAGAATAACGACTACTCAAGCTGAGACGAAAAGACTTGCGGGAAGTCCTGGTTAGGGATCAAAGGGGTCCGTCCTAGTCGAATTCCGCAAAATGAGAGCTCTAAGACGAGGTGTGAGCCGTTACTCAGAGAATCAGCAAATCACAAATCGGGGTAGGAAGCGAAGGTTTATTGTTGACGCCCATCGCGATACAAGCCTTCCAAAGAGGGAACTTCGAGACGGGAGATCTTCTCGGCGAAGGGAAACTGATGACTGCAAACAGATACGGAAATCGAACACTTGTAATGTCCAGGGCTGATGCTGCTAAACGAGAGAGCCAAGGTACAATCGGGTAACTTCAAAGGAGGAGCAGGGAACATAGATTGATAGGAAGCAGCACAAATTCGTGGGCAAAGAAGTGAGGAACGAGGTATGCGAGTTGGAAAGTTCTGTTAAGACTGGCGAAGACAAGATTCACAGCCGGGGACAGTAAGGCTTCATTTAAAGTAAAAAGGAGAAGCCTACGTAATGCCGGCTCATCCCTCGGGAAAGTGCAGAGGGGGGATTGGACAGACGGTGCCTACAAGGGAAATAAATTAGGAACCCTATCATCGCGCTGCCTACATTGACAGAGGCAGTGAATCGTATCGCGCTGCAGCAGACCAAAAAGAAAGGGAGCGTGCCCATTCAGGGGAGATTCTGAGTTTTTTGCATTGCGGGGGGGCCATCACTGGTTAAACTAATGAACCAAGAAAGGGCTATCTGTCGATGCAGGAGGACTGCTTTACCGAAGGGGAAGGAATGCCATTTCGGGGCAAAGTGTCGGTCTTCCGTAAGGAGGTCCTAACATCGCCAATCACGATCAGCTCTAGGGACATCCAGAAGGAAAAGGGAGCAGATATAGAGGGCTGCGGCACAACGCCACATCCCCAACACTCTATCTGTCATTTCGAGTACGTGTTCTTTCCGCGAATGGCGGGAGGGATCAACTATCAAAGCGACGGTCGTCAAGTTCATGTCGGAAGTTACGCGGAAGACTTCGCAACGGCGAAACCAATCTGATTGTCGAAGGACTCTTTACCGGTCAACGGCGGACGCCCCGAAGAAAGGAGTGCGAGCCTGCGGGGCCGGCACGATTCAGTTAGAGGGCACGGCGTAATAACTTCCCAGACGTCGACGGTATCTGCAAGAAGCGACGGTAATTTCCACCTACCCGGCGGAGGGAAAATTTGCGCGATAGCAGAGGGCGGCGTTGAGATCGACTCGAAAGAGAAAAAAAAGAGACGGGGGCCTGTTGAAAAACTGGTAGGTCGCCAGACTCGGGATATATGGCAGTAGCAACTGGGGCGGGACGACAACCGGCATTGTTGGCAACCTTACGGGCAAGGAAAGGGGCCTGGCCGCAGAGGGAAAGTAGGGTTCGCGTCAGGGAATATCAGGGGAAGGAAGAAAGGGATCAGCTTCTTTCGGAGCGCAACGAGGGATGAGAAGGAGCCTTCAGAAAGAATCTAACAAGAAAAAGAATCAGGAGAGGAAGGGGTCGAAAAGACCTGGCCACAAAAGAGCAGTCTTTGGTCGCTTCCAAGATGAAAACGTCTCGAAGGTCTCACATAACCAACCTAACGGGGACTTGACGTCTGCTGTAATCTTCTGAAATCTGCAGCGGCCGGTAGATTGATAGTCGGAGCGTAAATGAAGGACTGGCCCTCGAAAAATTTCAGCGGTGGCAGGGGACAAAGAGGGCTCGGGAAAGGAGGGACTTACCGAAAACAGGCCTCTGGCACGCTAGTGGGGCGCCCGTTCAGAGGAAAGATCAAGAAAGAGGCACTAAAACTTCTCGTCTGGAGATGATCGTCGGGAAAAGGGGGCACTATCACAACAAGGGGGGAAGAAATATGCCAGCTGATTGCAGCGAGCTCGTCTCGCCGCGCACGAAGGGAAAGAACTCACCGTAGAAACGGACCGCACTACTGTAATGCGCGCAAAAAGGGAAAAGGGGGGAAGGTAACAGGCGAGCAGGGGCGATCAAAACGCGGGGAGGCCGCCAGACGACTCTCCGGAAGAAAAATGGCGTGCCCAGTCAACTCTCCGGAACTCAAGGAAACCAGGAGTTATATTGGGAATTAGGACCGCCAACGGAACTTGCAAAAAAAGTATGTTGGGGGGGAGAAGGGCCCGTCCGACCATAGAGCTCTTCCCAGAACGGGGAAAGCCATTAGGCCTCCTGGTTTCGATATCTGAAAAGAAGGGAAGCCTGAGGGTAGGGAAAGGGAAACGTGTCATAAGCTGAAAGAGAAAGTCGTAATCTTTTCGCAACACGAAATCGTCAGCGACGTCCGAGAGGGGGGGTATACCGACGGGGGGGACAAACCATGCCGGGGGGGGTTCCCGAAGGGAGAAGAGTTCAATACAAATCTGAGTCTTGATGAACGAAAAAAGAGAGAACTAACTTAGGAAGAAACGGTTGAAACAGAAACTCGATACTAGGGGGAAAAGATCGATTTCTCTGGACACGAGAGAGGGATAAGGGGCCATGAGAAGACGCAAAGGACGGTCGCCATTCAATGTCCACTCGCAGATAACCGCGGTGGATTGGTTGAAAACGCAGATCCTGACGGAAACCGGAAGAATCCGTATCCGTGAGAGAAAACAAAAGTGGTACGAAACATGGAAGGCAACGGTCCGAAAAGGGGCACCAGGGGAAGGGGGCCTCGGCTTCGCGAAGTACGAGAACAAGCATGCTTAACAAGGCCGCGCCGGGGAAATGCGGAAAAAGGAGGGTGGACTTGCCGCCGGAAGGAAGGAGTGGAACACGCCAAACGCAGAAATGTAACGGAAGCCCGCAGTGGGTGGGGGGGATCCCAGCCGCAATAGAGGCGCAGGGAGCAAGGATGTCATCGAGCTGAGAGGAAGGAATGGGCGAGTGAGAGGGCCAAAAGGCAAGCGCAAAAAACGTGCAAAAAAGGGAGGGGGAAAACTTGGGGAAAATTTAGCAGATTAAAAAAAAAGAGTCGCCAGAAGGCAAGGCCCGTGGGGAAGGCGACCCAAAAAGGGGAAATGGGCCCAGCGGGGGACAGACGCTCCTTCCGCGAGACCCCAAGGGGAGACCCTTAATTGGTTGGTATAATGCAACCGCCTCTCTCATATTAAACTCTTCTCGACCCAGGGCGGGGCCTCCGTCTTTCACCTGGGTCTTGTAGCCGCCGCCGACACCTTTCCAAAAAAAGGGAGGTTCAAGCGGCCTTCCAGAACAGAAATTTCGGGAGACTAGAGACGGGCGATGCCTCAAAAAGTCGTCGGAACGTCAATCCTCAAGAAATCATGACCCCTGGCGGATTTCCGGATGCACCCGCCGTTTTGCTGGCTTCTTGTTCTGTTTGTGCAGGCCTAAATCTCACCGGCTAAAGGCAGTTGCTAGGATTGGGAGGGAGCGTCGCAGCCAGGGTAAAAAAACCTGGAGATTGGTAGGAATGGGGTTAACTAGTGGTCAGTCGGGTTCCTCCGGGCAGGACTCTATATCAATAGCAGAGCGAGTTCCGTCAGGGGGAATAAATGCCGGGGCCGAGAAAAGGAAAAAAACACCCGTTGTCATAGATTGCTCAACCTGAAAAGGGGGGGGTTTTGTTAGTAAATGATTCGCGCCGGCTCCCCCGAGGGAAAAGGGCAGAATTCAAGGGCCGAAATTTAAGGGAGCAACAACCATACTCCGGTATAAAATACGCAGTCCTCGAGACCGACGAGGTGGAGAGCTGCCGCCGTGCTCGAGGGGCAAGAAAAGAGGCCGCGATTGTCCCGAGTGGGGGTGGGACCTTTAAAACGGTAGTTAATAGCCGAGACCCCGAGAAAAATCATCAAAAACCCAAGGGGGATTGCGCGCCCGAAAGAAACGGCTGCGCCGCTGGGGGGCGATGGTAGTGATGCTGACTTGTGGTTATTTGACCCGACGCGCCCGATGAAGTAAACCCGATGCTCGGAGGATGAAACAGATTGCAAGAGGGGAGTGTGTGCCGCGGGACTGTCACCAATGCACGCGAGTAGAAACCCAGAGAATGATGCCGTGGGTTAAAACCAGGCTCCTGAAGAAAAAAGTCCTCTCAGGGGACGAGCTTCATAGAGAAAAGGGTCGTCCATCCCAAAAACGTCGACTTTGGGGTATTTCCAGATATGGGGGGGGAAGGTCTGTGTGGATGAGGGCACTTCTCCCTGCTTGGAAATTAAGAAGCCTTTTATTCCCTAGATGAGAGAGAAAAGAAAAACAAAGGGGGATTATAAAAGGGGAGGGGAAAAAATCCCTGGCCTCAACACTAGTGACGGGAGGCCGTGAACTAACATCTCCATAGGGAGGCGGGCCAACATACGTTTGAGGGAGGAGTGACGAGGGGGGACGGTCACTATATTCTTTCCTCTTCCTCTCGTGAAAAAGTCTGGGAGTTCATCACAGGGGGGGGGGGGAAGAGGGGGGGTGAGGTTACAAACAATTGCCATCGAGGGGGGGGGAAAAAGAAGAATTCTTGCCTTTGGAAGAGAGGTACACAAAAAAAACGACGGGGAAGAACGGGGGAGATTCAAAGAATCGGTTCTAGAAGAGCCCGTTACATCCACAAAACGGCATCATACGAAAGGGGCAAAAGCCGCAGCAGGAGCAGCGAACTTTCGGAGAAAAACATGGGTGCTCTCTCTCATTCGGCTAGGAACTAGGCGTGCCAGCTAAAAAAAGAAAGAAAATCAACCACGCTCAGGAAGGAGAAAGAGGTCCGCGTGCATCATCAAGAACGCCGAGATACAAGTATCGGGGCATTGTCAGCCTGGGTAGGGGGGATTTGTCTCTGTCAGAGAGATGAGATCTCAAGGGGCTTCCTCGGGGGAGCCGAGGGGCAATCTGACAGCATCAAAAAAAGACGGGTGCGTACATAGAAGGAGGGGTGTACTATTTGGGGGCCGCCGCGATAACATGCGGGAGAATCTCGCGTTATCGATACTCAGAGAAAATGGGGAAACCAAAGGGCACCATATACAGCTACACGGTGGTGGTCCAACGGAGGAGACACTACGCATCAAAAGGAGAAAAGCAGATCAGAGCCTTCTGAGCGGGGAAAATCTAGCCTCGGACAGATCACAAAGGGTGAACATGACAGACCTCTTTGGATATGTTTGTTCAGAGGGGGGGCTCTCTCAGGGCAAGGGGGCATAGGGATTATCGGGGGCATTGCCGCTCGCGAGGGGGTGGCTCCTCTAATGGAAAAGCAGTCTCCGGGTCGCTTTCCCGGTCCCCTTGTATGTGTCACTGTTTCGGTAAAATAACGGCCTCCCAAAATTTCTGACCCCATGACTCGCTCGACCGCCTTGCTCACCTGCTCTCTAGTCAAAGGCTACTCCCACCTTCCTCCTTAGAAATATGGGAGACGAGGGTGGCTCGCTGAAAAATTCTTCGGTACCTTATCCTGCTTTGGAAGCACCCCTTGGGAACAAAACTCCGCGCCCTCCCCTTGGAGAGCGCTGTCTCATGGCTGTCAGGAAGAGGACGAGAACGGAATCACATTTCAACAGACGGTAGTCGTTGCAGCGGCTGTTTCAGAACAAGAGGAAGAAACGAAATGCAGCACATGCGTCCTATATGGTGGGGGGTGGGGGGAGTGTGATCGACACCAAAAGAAAAGAGTCCATGTCATCGGGGCGGGAAGTGGTTGTCCTTAAAGTCGGCGAATCACCAAAAACGAGGCTCGGGGTTGAAGGAAGGCCGTCCACTTAGAGAAACGTCAGATTGTCCAGAGAACGTACAGTGGGAGGAAGACGTTCTCCGGCAAGATGGCTAAGGGGAGGGGGGACGGGCCACGATGCAAGGAGGGTTTTCAAACACAGGCAGACGGTCCAGCCAGCAGGGACTGAAGGGGGGAAAGGGGGATCTTACGCCAACGTCAAGGCAAGGGGGAAAGATAAGCGACAGGCTAGCACAGAAACGCGATCTCAAACCGTCAACGCAGTTCCGTCGAGGTCGCGAAAAGACGGAGGGAAAAAAGAAAAGATCCTGACGCAAACTGTGAAGAAACGTCCAGGGTGTGGGCACAAACTGAAATCATACGTAAAGGGAAAAAGGGACTGCAAGACTTCGGCGGGAAACACGATCGTTGAAGTTCAGCGAGGAGGGAGCAATTACTACTCTATAAAAACGCCCGGGCCGAAAGAATGAGTACCAAACCAGGAGAGGCAAGACCCTCCAGGCTGGGAAGAGGGCCATCGCTTCGGACGGTCGCATCCTGAAGAATAAAAGAACTGCAAGGTTATCGCGGCTTGGCAGGAAATCACTAAGGATTCAGGTTAAAGCATGTACCCGGAAACAATCGGAAAGATTGGACGCATTCGGGGACGGCGGGAAAAAAAAAAAGCGGAGCACGGGGGAGAAAACAGAAAGGGTTGACCCTTCTGAACAGGCGGCCAAGTAACCTCTACGGAAGCGAATCCGGGGGGGGGAAGTCACCGGAAGTCGCGAGAGAAAGAAGGAAAAAAGGGTAATAGCTCTGGCCATCAACAAGTAGAAAAAGAGAATTAAGAAGGTCTATGTCATCGTAACGCGGAGCGCAGTCGAAACTCAACGGATCGAGCAAGGGAAAATAAAAGCCAAGACCCTGGGGGAATGACCCCCCTGTCCCGGGGGACCTTGTGCGGACCATTCGAAACCGAGGAGGGGGAATCAGACGGGGGTAAACAAGCAGGAAAGAAGTCAAAGTTTCGGGCGTACAGCTTGATTCTACTTACCCGGGAAAGGGGGGGAAAACTTGCATACTCCCAAGGCGACTCAAATTGCAAACGGTTGGGGTGAGGTTAGAAAGAAGGGGGGGGGCGAGGAAGACTCGATAAACCAAAATCCCAGAAGGAGAAGACATGCTCTCCTCCGGCGGTTCTCTTAAACGAGGTCAGGTAGGACGAATCGGGGCTCAAACCCGAGAGCTTAGCATGGTGGAAAGAGATAGGGTTTCCCCCAGAAAAAAAATCCTGGCATCTTGCTTGCCACGGAAGGGGGTGAGGAATTAATCCCTACTTGGGTTTCCAAAACAGGGGGGTTGTCCCACGCTGCACTTACCTCAGCAGAAGTAGGAAGGTGCTTCTTCCTGAAATCGCGTCGAAAAACTGTCCTCTTTACCCAGGTGTTTACTAGGGAGGCTTGAGCTCCTCTGCAGCGAGACTGCGCTCTCCTACCTGGTTCTGGTAAACCTCTCCCTTCAGTGAAGTCTCCCGGCAGAGCCGAGACGGAGGGGGGGAACGAAAACCGGATCCCACTGAGAAGGCGGGGTGCCCGCGCCCCATTGCCGGCCAGTGACCAAGTAACAGGCACCGGAGCGCAGACAGAAGTTTGGGTACGAGAAGCAAAGGAAAGAGGTGAGCGGGAATCGCGCCGAAGGGGATCGCCGCCGCCGCTAAAAAAAACCAGGAAGACGGCCGCGAAAGGACCCATTGGTGGGGAGGAGTCATCCGCCCCGGAGAGTAGGGCCCCGGGAATGTGGGGGTCTTGTCCGGGTACTTTTCTCGAACAATCCTCAGGGAGGAAAATACTCCGATTCCCCTAGTTTATGACAGAGGCAATCTTCCTAAGCCTGACGTAGCATGCGCGGGGAGGGGGCCGGGAGTGAGTCAAGTGAGGAGCCGAGAATAGACTCCGTAATGTCTCCCAAAGGGGGAGCTATCCTGAAGTGTTGGTATTTAAACAACCAACCCTCTCTATAATCCGGAGGAGGGACACAAAGAACGCGACTGATCACTTTTTCGATCTTGTAAAAATAAAAATCAAAGGGGGCCCTATTTATGCTCCTAAGAAAAAAAAGGCAGGGGAGTCCCCATTCGCGAGTCGCCACGATCGAAAGGGAGGGGACGTCCCGCATTGGGTTACTCAAGACACAACAAGATGCCAAAGCAAAAGGGGAGCAGGGAAATTTGATGAGCATTGTTTTTGTCTGGGGCCGGAGGATGAACACAACAAAAAAAAAAAAAGGCCGGATGCAGAAAGAGGCTTGGGGGCAGAGATCTCAGCCTCTTCGGGGCCTTGAGTTCCGGAGGAGGACTATTGAAAGGCCGCCATTCCGAGATAGGTGAACGCGGAGCCGGGGGGGGGGGAGTTCATTTTTATACGACGAAAGCTCAAAATAGGCAAAAGTAAGTGGAGGGACACACCAAGGGGGGTTGAGTCTTCCCTGTGGGAAAGCCGTCATGGAAGGCCTCTTCCACAAGTTCTTAGTCCTTCGCCTATTAAGGTGGGAATTAGGATGATAAAAAAAAGACTGTATAAACATACCCCTTCAAAACCTGGATCAGCTTCGGCGTTGTGGATAACGACGTGGATCGACTTCTAGACGCCTTCGATTGAGAAAAAAGGTGGTGATTGTAAGGGGAAAAGGTTGAGAAAGATCAAGATAAAAACAAAATTTTTAAGTGAGATGACCGCCCGATCATCACTTCAAACTGCTCACGCTGGGTCCGATTGAGGTGAAGGCTCTTTTTGGGTATGGGGAAAGAAAACTATCGGACGGTAGAAAACAAACTGACAGATCGATCCCAGTCATTTTGTAGGGGGGGGGGCCTCCTAGGAAAAACGAAATCGGGGTTCTAAAATAGGATGAGGGTGTTTGGTAAAAAAAACAAGGGCTCGGTTAAAAAAGCCAGTGACGCGCCAGGGTAGGTGGAAAAAGGGCCGACAGAACGACATGAGGCTGTGGGCAAGGCACGACCACACTCACGATGGCGGGGTCGGGGTTCCTGGGCTGGAACCGAGGAGAACTCCCGTAAGTTGGTGGATCAAG
>Ga0179593_1367879_pt1 | contig 10954 bp, 6 predicted proteins | sample CZODoug2_1_08_16_FD_185931 | JGI IMG/M metagenome (GOLD analysis project Ga0179593, IMG submission 185931) | Vadose zone soil fungal communities from Angelo Coast Range Reserve, California, USA - CZODoug2_1_08_16fungal (PacBio error correction) | ecosystem: Environmental > Terrestrial > Soil >...
CACTAACCGCTTTAAAGTCAAAGAGAGAAAAAACGAATGGCACCAAAAGGGGTATCAGAGAGGGAAAGTAAGGACTAGGTAGACTAGGGTGCCGACGGGGTTTGGGCTGGTCGGGGTAGATCACGCCAGTGAATTAGCAGGGACACAACGGAAAGGAAACGATCTGAGACGGGGTGAATGAAAGAACAAAATTCCCGATTGGGGGGTTGAACAGGACTAGAAAAAAAGAGGAGTGGAGAATTCTTTTAAAAAAAAAAAGCAAGCCTCATTTTGAGAGGGGGTGAACGCGGAAAAAAGATCTTCGCTAAAGAATACCTGGTTGGATTGAGACTTCGACCCTTAGGTCCTGGACCGGGGGGAGATACTATCAAACAGTCAAGGCGCACGTCGAGAAGTTTGAAAGGAAGGGGTTCATCAACTATGCCAGATGGGGAAAAGAAAGATTTGCGCGGTGGATACGATCAGAGGGAAGTGGCCACCAATGTTAGGAGGACAACGGCGATGTCTTGGGGATGGTACAGGTGGGCAAGGACGAAGGGGCCGGAAGGCATGCGGAATTCACTGACACATGTTAGTCAGACGAGGGTCACAGAATATATCCTTCGGAGACTTACGCAACAATTCGAAAAAGAAATTTTAGGGCTCGGGAAAATGGTTTACCGGAGAAGCGCGATACCGCGAATACTACCGAAAACTTCACGAAGTCAGAGAGGCGCTCCGGGGAATTGACAAGACCATGGGGTGGATGTTCAACAAATGGCAGCCTACTCTGGCCGTCCCAAGGGCACCAAGATATTGCACCTGGACGCGACGCTATCAAAGGCGTGATTCGCTGGGGCAATGAGTCGGCGACAAGTGGTTTGCTGTTACCGGCATGCAAAGTAAGTGGTCATCTGCCTGCGAACCCACGTTCTCGGGAGAGTGGCGCTGCTCAGGATCAACACTTACGGAGAGGAATAACTCAGATTCCCTGAACAAACCGAAAAAAACGCCTCGATCTGAAATGTGTCGGACCATTGCGACGGCTAAAGGACGAAGCGTGTATCGGATAGAAGTCCAGCTAACATCCCAGGGAGACTCAGCGGGAGGGATGCCTAGACGAGAAAGTGAGTGGCTGAGTTGGATCTTTCCTCGGACAAGACCAGCGTGTTTTAAAGCAAGGGGTAAGCCGGTTAAATTTTCCTAAACACGCCCAAAGTACGGCCGGCGCTTGAGGCTCGATAAACTCAGCATATAATTGATAAATTGGAAGCGTGTTTACGATATGACCCTAATTTTTCTTCCATCCGGTAAGGCGGACTAGAGTTACATTTCGCCGTATCCGGAAGACGACTGTCCAGATTCATGGTGGCCAGGGCTTGCTCAGGTTGTCCGGGCTGGGGGCTCTTGTTTAAAGCGGAAAGCCGCAGGCGAGGACCCGCTAAGAGCGGACGGAGGGCGGATCCAAGAACAAGGCTGCAGAGGTAGAAGACTCTCAAATAAGGGCCGCTAAAAGGATGGAATCCAAACCCCTTCCAAATTGCAATGCCTGCACAAATTCCTCCTTCGGAAGATTTTGAGGAGGTTATGAAAGATAGAGACGCCCGGCAGCTCGTGCTTCGCGCTAAAAAGATATAAGGGGTTAGCGGGAGGGGGAATGCAGTGGGAAAATCATATTTCAGCACCTTACCAAGACGCCCGAGCGATTGAATAGTGCACGAGATACACTTCTCAATGCCGATATGACTTTGAGGAGAGACATCAAATACGCCGAACAGCCAGAGAAAAGTCCCTGGTATCGGGGTCAGATCGGGCGAGAAGCGAGCTCAACACGGCCGCGCGTTGAATTCCTCAGCAGGGCTCTCCACGGCAGTAAAGTAAGACATCTCAAATTAATTCACGATCCGGTAGGAAAAATCGTGAGGGCGGGGACAGATCGGGCGACTTCCATATATAGAGGATCAATATTAGCCACTCGCCTTATTCATTGGGAACAAAGGAGGTCCAAACCGAGTTCGTGAGGAAAGGCCCCTGCTGCCCTGTAAATAACTTCAACCGTAATCGGGAGGAAAGGGATCAAAAGAACCCTTCCGCGGGGGGTTACTCAGCTCAGCCCTCAAAGGAAAGCAGCGAAGAGGACTAAAAGGGGGCTCTGGAAAAAAGTCTAGAGGAGCTAGCTCTCACTTATGCAATAAAGAGACAGAACAACCAGCACTTACTGACGAGAGCCTTCTATCATAAAAATTGTTGACACAACGGCCCGCACTACTTTGACCGAAGAAGGCAAATCAGGAAAGGGAAAGTACTTACAGAGCGAGTAGGGAAACGGCGACAAGGGGGGACTGATGTCCGCTGGCCGTTTGGACAAATAAATCTCGTCTTATCTCTCGGTAGGGCAGCTATGTCCGGAAGGTGGGCGAAAACACAACATAAGGGCGATGCGATTAAGCGCAACGTAGAGCACTTAGAAAAACCCGTCCAGCTCTGTTGGGGTTCGCGGTTAGTAAAAGACTAACTTGTTACATCCCAGTGGGGCAGGGGGTGTCCGCTCACGTGAGGGGGCGTAATTAACGCACAGATACACACCGTGAATGAAGAAGGCCTTACAAAATTACAGTATAGTTAGGCCAGAACATGAGACGGTGGGGGGTTCGTACTATGGGTCTATTAGACCCGAGGTGTCCGAGGCTACCTGATAGGGTAAGCAGCGTGGAGCGGGGCCGATTATCAGGACACCCAGCATATCCTTGGGAAAAAAAGTCGCCATATAACTCACAAAATGGGGGTACCTTTCAAAGACGCAACCTGGCACGTGAAAAGCAATCGAGATCTGCAAAGGGGGGGGTAGGAGGACTTCAATGGTGCCCAAATCCCTAGAAGAACGCATTGCGCAAGCTTTCTAGTCCGGAACAAGGTGGTCAGACAAATATCAGCGCCACGGGGGAAAATAATAGATTGCGCGCCCATACTGAAGGTCTACATTAGGCATACCGAAAGCAGCCAAAAAAACTCCTAGCGACGGCGTATCAGATAAAGAGGGTCGCGAGGAAGACTCTTCACAACCAGCAAGTGTCCATAATCCGATCAAATAACAACCATTGGGGAAGCTCACTCGTGACGAGACATCGGTATTTCCGAAGTAGGTTAAGCTCGATACGGTTCAACAGGAAATGTATAAGCATTCGACGAGTAGTCACTGACATGAATATACGAAAAAAATGGTGACGAAAAACGCGAAAATGACTTCCTTCAGCCCCCCTGAGGACCTAAGAGGAACTGAACCCTAGGAATAACACGAGCATATATAAAAAGCTCTCAAGGATTTAGATAGTGTCAGGAAAATTTTCGCTAGGAGAAGGAAGTGGGTCGGCGTTGGGGTCAGAAAGATCTACGAGCCACCTCAAGTTGTTGCGATTCCAGTCACTGCTGGATATCAGATTCCTCTACGGTTGGGAGTGCAATGAACATCTAGAGCTGCCGGGGCATCGTAACTTTGCCGGCATTTGTCTAGGAAAGAATCGTTGTGGGAGGAAACGTCGACTAGGGGAAACAATTCGATGCCGCATGTTGCAGAAGGTAAGAACCACCGTAATCGGGGGGATCGGGAATGCGCTGCACAGAGTGCGGTTACTCTTTGTTCCTGAAGTTCGTCAAACGGTAGCCTCATGAGCGGCATCATCGGGATGTTGCTTGAGCAAAAGGAAGTTTCAAATCGCTGGGGCGACGATCTCTCAGGACTTCGGTTCAATGAAAAAATGGCAAGCCTGTGCGGGCCGGAAAGCGACAACGAGCCAACTGTCCGACATCAAGTGCAGCGGAGCAGAACTACCCAGAACTTCACTCAGTTGAAACGACCTTTGAATCGGCTGTTGTGAAATACGAAACTTTGGATCTCACCCGTCGTCTCGCGCTCTTCTTTGGTAAGGGGGGAGCATATGGTGGGGCCCTCATCGGGGTTAGAGGGCTAAAAAGAAGTGGGTCCGCACCCGAAAGGTGTGTATTACCAAACAGATCGCAAAGGAAAGTAAACATCGTTACCGGACTAAAGAAAAAACGCGTGACAGGACCCTCCTTCGTTCTTAAGGCTCAAGGACATATACTAAAGAGAGGGCCATCTGCACGGGGAACAGTGGGAGCGCGCAACCCTATCACGTGTTACCGAGGAAACTAAAAAAACATCCAGGATTTAATTAGGGGGGAAAGGTAAACACTACCTTCATGAGTGGACCGCGGACACGGTGTGGAATACGAAAAAAAAGCGAATTTCGGTGATCACGGACTCAGATGGTGACTGACCTCAAACGTCACGACCGGGGACAATTCCTCGGAATTCGGGTGATTCAAGAGGGCTGGAGGATCGTTAAGGTTAAATTTGGGGGGGAGGCTCTCGGTGCAGTCGCGATAAAATCAGGTTGCCAGCCAAGATCAAGAGTAGCCGGGCGGGGGTTTACAGAAACCTGGAACGCGGGTTCCCCTACGGGAGGCGGACATCGATCTTTGGTAATTCTAAATAAAGTCGGTCGTACGCCGAGACGGGTTTTGACACTGAGGTCTATCTCCTAAAGCAGTATTGACTCGGATGATATCAGAAGAACCTACCCGGTCAGATCGATCAGTGATGACGGCATTAATGGACCAACCGAATGACAATCTGAAAGGCAAAAGCAAACCTAGGGGCTCTGTAACCGTTAGCCCGTGGTACGGCGATGAAGAAAACCAAAGACGATAACTCAAGCGTGAATCGCAGACACAACTTGAACATTACCCCGACTGACCCTCATTGTACAATTGGGGCACGCGTCCGGCTTCTCCAACGGTACGCAAGAAACCAAAGCAAACACGAGTAGATGGACTCACAAGGAAATTAAATCATTAGAAGGATTAGTAGTGGACCGAACTGGCTCCAAACTCAAAGGGGGTAAAACCCCCCGACATTCAGGTTCCGTCAATCGAGCACTTCGTATTCCTCGGGAAAACTGGGGGCTAAAGAACTGCCCATGGCGATTGATCGGTCCGATGGGGTTTCAGCCTGGACTCCTCACGGGGTAGTGTGTTGCCATGACATAATCTATAATCCGGGGAGAGATCGGCTTATCTCGTAAGAGTAAGGGAACTTGCCGAAAAGGATCACGGATTGTCGAATTTTACTAGCCAGAAGAGGAGGCGGAATTCTCCGTGATAGGTAACGCACGCACGCTCCTCTCGAACCAGCAATTATTGGGACGGTCAGTCGCCTTGGACAGTGGGGGTGGGCCACGATCGCGTTGAAACCTTGATGGGGAATACGAAGGTCTGCATTGTGCAGGACAGAGGGGGCCGGTGCGGAATTATGGGCGTGAACCAATAGTGTCTCTGCATCAGGGGGGGAGAAACGCCGGAAGCCTTCTATGACTTCAAAAAAAAAACAAAATGAGAGAGAGATGAATCAATTAGTGCAGAACAAAGGGTCTAAAAGGCCGGACAGCACAGATTGGAAAAAGGTCAGAATTGCGCGAAAGCCCCTTTAAAAAAAGATAAGGGGGGAAAACCCCAAAAGAGAAACAAAAAGAAGTAAGGCCTAATTATATCAAGGATGGTAAATGCGAAAAGTGGAGTGGACGGCATGCCGGCCTCAACACGGAGAAGTGCCTGGACGACAGACCTTCTGGCGTCACGAAAATCAGGATCGCCGCTTGTCGGCAGGAATATAGAACAACGGTCAATATCTTCGCCAGGGATAGCGAGTGCATGCCACCGGGCAGACCGGGAAAACAGTGAAAAAGACGGGCACGATCAGGATATCCAGGGCATCCTCCATCTGATAGGATTGGCAACCAAGGAAAAGAAGAGCGCGCAAAAACGTAATACCCGAAGCGTAAGGGGGAAAAACTTGCAAGGTGGGAAGACATTTTAAAAAATTTCCTAACTCGAAGCCGGATACACTTAGCTGATGTGGAAAGCTCACCCATGCTGGGGGGTTCCAAAGGGGATACAACCGGAGATGACACCACGTGTATTCAGAGGGGTAAAGGTTGTAGCCAGCGCAAATAGTATGGCTTCAGAGGAGCCAAACCATTTCATGGAGAGGGGAACAGAGAAAGAAGTTTTGCGGTCCTCAGAAGGGAATGGACTACGGGTACGAATGGAAAACTGCCCGTAAGACGAGATAAATTGGTTCTTACATAGATTTGGTAGGTTCATACCTATCAAGAGGGAAGAAATGCAGAGTGAAACTTCGGGGCTCTACGACCAATTTTCTGGCGTAACACGATGGGCCGAGAACCAGAGGGTGAAAAAAATATGGCAGACGGGTAAAACTAATGGGAAGCGCGGATCCTGGGTTTTCTCTTCAAAAAGGCAGTCTAAGCGGCATGCACGAGAGCCTCCGAACCTCAAACTCACGATCCCCAAGAATCAATATTATACCACCCGAATTGTCAGGGGAGGACCGGGGAGAGGAGGCAGGAGTTGGGGTCAGCACTCTAGTCCTTGAGAACGGAAACCATCATGAGTCCATAACCGTGGAAATCTGGACCCAGAGAGGGTCAGCGAAGGCAAATCCGGAGAAGATTGTTTCTTTCGGGTCCACCGTGGGCGGGGGTGCGTCGGCCCACAGACGGGCACAGGCGCTGGGGCAAGGGAGAGTTTAGGATAATGTCGCAAGCCTGCACCGACAGGTCTTAGGTCCGGCACATCAGATTCGGAGTCAAGGGGAAATGGAGCAGGAGAACTGATCTGTTTCTTGAAAGAAAACCGTCGGTGGGTCGCCACAATTCAGACCCGCTACAAAGATGAGGGCCACATAATCAAAGAACAAAAAGGCTACCCTACTAAAGGGGGTCCCCATACCCGGCGCCCATTTCACTCGAGTAAAACGGTCGAAAATCGTGAAACAGACGATGGGTCACTATTTCATGGAATGGGAGCGTGAAATTGCCTCATCGGCGAAAATTTGTTAGGGGAGGGGGTCAGTTAAACGGAAACAGGAGATGATCTGCGAAGATGCGAAGTTCGTTACCTTAAAGGTGCCGGAAGAGAACCTTCCTCGGGAAAAAGAGAAAGATGAACTGTACGAAGACGGATCCGTAAATCTATAGAGAGAAGCGCCCGAAACTGACAAATTGTACTTTTGCGGCCATCCTTCGGCACATGCTCCTGTTGGAGGCTCGACGGTTTTACTAAAAAGGCGGAAGGTCGACCCATTTACCTCATGAAAGAGGAAGGGAGGAGAATAGTGGTTTAAGCAACACGGAGAGGACTATGAACGGAACTACAGGAAAAGGGGGGGGGAAGAGGGGCAATCAAAAACTTGGATGATCCCTCTCTGGAAAGAAAAAAAAAACTACGCCGACCACGCGAAAAAAAGGAGGGAAAGAAAACAGGCGAAACTGGGGAAGGGTGCGTGAAGAGAGGATATCGTAGATCTCGTGTAGGACCAAAACCTCTAGTCTTCTCAGGGAAGGGCGGTGCAGGACTATGTGAGACTCAACTGTTCAGCAAAAGGCAGGCGGAATCAAAAATGGCTTATCAACGAGCGGCAAATCCATTAAGGATTTTGAGAACCAGTAACGCTGCAAAACCGAACAAACCGATGTACTTAGACTAAGAACTTCCAGTGTAGCGATTTGACGACGAAAGGCCGGGGCAAGCTGGGGTGGTAACAGGAGGTTCCAGAGCGCCTAAGGTTATCGAGAAGGAATACGTCTGAAAACTGGGGGGAGGAAAGTAAGGAAGGAATTCCGAGGAACTGGAATTGGAGGGTGGCAAAATTCAAGAGAGAAAACTCTCTGAGGCTGATATTTTAGGAAAAGGTTAGAGGATCTATATCCCAGAGTGACATATAATAGGAGAGCGGGCCAAAATGGAAAGGGACGTCAAAGTACCCCTGTTAATCACGATGGATTCTTTAAGGTTCATTTGGGAGGGCACAGGGGAACGCATGTGGCTTGCGATGATCGGCGTACAGGGGAACACACAAAGGGGGAGGGGGGGGTTGTCGAGTGAAAAAAAGCCCATGAGCTAGAACTCATGGTGACCACAGAGCCCCAGGGAAAGCCCTATAACCTAGTCAACGAAATAAAAAGTTTGGTTTAATGAAGTAATCGCTAAGGGGCGTTGAAAAAAGGAGGCTGGAACAGCACACGTTGAGCATGGGAGGTATACTCAGTCAAAACGGGGCAAGGCGAGCTGAAAGCCAGCTGCTAGGGGAAAGGCTTCTTTAGGGGGGAGGCCTTTAACGGCGACCAAAGCTAATGGCGGGGAATTAAGAGGGTACTACTGGGGGGGGGGAAAAGCAAGGCAATGCGCTGAGTTTAAATGAGCAATCCTGCGAAAGACGCGGGAAACCTACGGAACTTTTAACTGGAAAACTTAATCTTCCTGGGAACCCCCAGAGGAAAGTCAAAGAAGGAACACTTTGTGCCGTGGTCCCTCGATGGCGGGCAGACAGGGCGTTAAGAATGCCGGCGTCGAAAGGACAGGAGGGTAAAGAAGAAACAAGTTCTAGCGATGTAACCGCAAAGGCTAGGAGTGAAAGATATCAGGGAGTTGATGTTCGAGCAGAAGCCAATAGAGGAATAGAAAAATCAAGAAGAGATCGAAAAGAAGAAAGTCGGATGATCAAGAGATGAAAAAACGCGGAGCGCTGGGCTTTCGACAGGCGTGAAACTCTGTAAGGAACCTGGGCAGAGAAAATGTGGGCTCTCGCCAGAGAATCAACGCTTTCAAGATGCACCGGGGCGCCAACGACGGAGAGTGGCAACTATGGAGGAATCTCTATCTTTAAAGAGAGCGACTCTTGCAAAAAGGACAATCGAACCGGGGGCCGCCTGACCTGGATCGGGTCTGAGGTGGGAGATTCAGTGAAAAGGCAAGGGGAAAATTTCCCTGCCGAGAGGCGGGAAATTCATAAAAGTAAAAGGGGTTGTGGAACTTCATCCTGGAGGGGCAAGCGAGAGCATCCTCGGCTGTCAATCATCCCAAACGGGCCTTTCATACCGGCAGCGGGGAGTTGGGGTCGCGTTCAAGATCATAAGATAAGCTAAATTGTTAGAAGTGGATCAAAAAAGCAATGCGAGCGGTCGAGCGGCGGGTGGGGCTTAAGATTGTCGGCCGGAAGTTACTAAGGGACGCTAGCGTGTTTCTAGCACGAGTTAAGCGTGGAGAAACCGCTCAGTGCGCCTGGCTCAAAGTCAATCCCATCCAAAACTAACATGTCCATAATTCGATGCCGGGAAAGTAGGCGTATTCAAGTCAATGGGGGACGGCCAGCCCTGGAGGCGCCCATTGAAACGCACGGGGAAGGACTTGGGCCCAATAAGATTTATTGTGTAATCAATCACGTCAAGGCGCTGAAGCAGGCAGGAGAAAGGATTCGATTGTCAAAACACCAAAAGAAAAAAAAAAAAAAAAAAAAACACACCAAACTAGAAAAATCAAAAGGTACGGAAAATTATTCCTGAGCAAAAAGGAAGTTGGAAGTAAGGCTTGGCCCTTCTAACGCAGGTGTGTTGCCCTAAGCTGCAGGCCATTAAGGGAACCAAAATGTCTTTTGGTCTGGCGGGGTAAAAAGTTTTACAATTCGCCGGGAGTGGAGAGGGTCGGGGAGCGGGGTGCGTCCGCCATCAAGACCACGGTGGAAAGGGGGGTTACGGTGGAGATAACGGGTGCACCCTGAGAAAACATTTGGGCGGGAGAAAAACCGCTGGATGTGTCAGCAGGCCATCGATTGTTCGCAAACAAAAACGCAACCGGCTCGGCGGACGGCATCCATCAGGACGCTGGGAATCTCTCGTCTTTCATGCAATATTCGAGCAATAGAAACTGCCCTGAGGATTGGTATTGGTCCAAAGCCGAACCAAAAGGGGAAGAGTGTTTAGAAGAACGGGGGCACTTTTATGGAGTTTCAGGGAGGCATAGGTTCTTAAGATCTCAGAAGTGGATCCTTAAGAGGCCGCGCCGCAACCGAAAACGTGGTGTTCAAGCGGTGAAATGCTGAAAAGACTTGAATACCCGTAGCCAAGTGGCTTCGGTCTTTGGGGTGTCCAACACGAACCTAGGGCCGAAGAGCCCAAAACGTCGAAATAAGCTGGGCTCAGCTCCATTGGGCTTAGTGGTGGCAAAAACTTGTCGAAAAGCGGAGGCGCATTGGTTGACACTCCACATTAGGTGCAAAGTCAACGTTCAAGCGCGCCGATCTGATGGCAAGTAGGAAGAAAACCAACACTGTAGTATGATTGGGAAAGGCTACGAATGGGGTCAATCCAATTGTGCCGAAAAACAAGTGAGAAAGGGTAGAAAAGGTTTCTGTACGGGCTTTCTAAGAAGGAAAACTTAACAGGGAGGGGAAAACGCGGCAAGCGCACCCAAACCGGGGACTTCAAAGCGGGGAGGGGTAATTCCCCCGAGGTCGAAAAACCGTAACAAAAGACTCAAGAAATAGACGCATTGACGCAGGACATTGCGCTCCCGCGGATGCCCTTTGGGGACTGAAGAAAAACAGGAGCACCCGATCATGTCCAGCAAGCAATAGTGATGAATAAACCCGGGCAAAAGAAGAAAGAACTTATCGAAGGGAGCCAAGCCTTGGGTTGAAAGAGGATGGCAACTCATGACCGAAGTCGCCGGCAGGTCCAAGCCAAATCCAGGGGGGGGAACGTGGGTCTCTGGATAAGATGATTCTTGTAGCAATTCAAAACAACGCGCAACCACCTGAGCTTTGCACTTGTGGCACGGGGAACAGATCAAGATGGGTGAAGTTCCAAATGTGATTGTGCAAACCCAAAGATGGGAAGGTAGAAAACACGGTTGCGCTAATTGGGAATTGAGGGGCCGCCGGAGAATATCGCGGTCAGAAGGAGAAAGACACCACAGACCATCTAAGAAAGAGGGCTCCGGCCAACGTCGGGGTAAAGTAATTGGAACCTTGCACGAATCGATAACACGCCGTTGCGGCAGGCGGGGAGCATTGAATCAACAGCCTTGCGTGGGGAGGTGA
>Ga0179593_1407205_pt1 | contig 10954 bp, 20 predicted proteins | sample CZODoug2_1_08_16_FD_185931 | JGI IMG/M metagenome (GOLD analysis project Ga0179593, IMG submission 185931) | Vadose zone soil fungal communities from Angelo Coast Range Reserve, California, USA - CZODoug2_1_08_16fungal (PacBio error correction) | ecosystem: Environmental > Terrestrial > Soil >...
TTATGATCTAACAAGGGAGCGCAAGGTGGCTTTGTGAAGTACGGAAAAAGTGAAATGACAGAAAACAGAAAATCCTTAAACTCCCGAAGGCGAAACGCGGACAGGAATTCAACTTTGATTGAAGAAATAAGAGGGGGGCTATTGATATTATTGGGCGAAATCCAGACTTCGAGGTGAAAAGAAAAATATGAATCACCAATAAAAGCCTGTCGTTACAAATCATGCACAGTCAGAAACGATACAGACGAGCACGCGGAGGAAGGGAATGGGCTGGAACCTTCGATGATAGAAAAAATGCATAAGCAAACGCTTCTGCAAAAGGTGGGGGTCCTTTTCTATTCCACAATGAGTGGAGATGGCCGGGGCCATGGCCGAAATCAGAAAAGCATATTCAGGAAACGGGATACGCTTGGAGGGGGGTCATGATGCGGTTACCAAAAAGAAGAGAGTGGTGGTTGGTGCGATGAAGACCCTATTAAGAGACCAGCGCGTGGATTTTAAAGGGGTGGAAGGAAAGCCGGAACTTTCTACATCAAGAGCCAAAAAAAAAAGGTACGGCATAAATACTTCATTGGGAGCACCGAACTTATACGATACGAAAACCACCATTCTCCGATATGGAAGGGAAGGGCTTACGTTGCAGAAGATCCGACAACGACTAAGAACAGAAATCAAGTCGTAAAGGTACGACGACAAAGGGGAGGTGCCGCTCCGAAGGTGAAAAAACGTAACAGGAGTCGCAAAAACGTGAACGAAAGATCGATGGTTGAAAAATTAGGTTTTCTCAGAATCCTAATTGTCGACCTCAAAAAATACAATCACTGCACCCCTGGTCAGGAGGCAGAGTTGCCGATCCAAGTTGAGAGGGGGGTCAGGAGAGTATCCCAAGACTAGGTGTGCACCTGAAAAGTTACGTAAGGTCGTGGCTGGGAGGCTGGCGAGCAACGGATACAAAATTGAAGAAAAGGCAAGGAAGGGGTGAATGCTCAATTTCTTGGGGGGAAGCGGTGAAAAAATGGGATTGCAAACGATTGAAAAGTTAACGCGTGTTTCTGGAGGAACTTTGTGTAGACATCAAGGGGATAGATCAAAGGATGGGGGTCACGAGAAGACGGGGGTGAGTGTAGTCAGTAGGCAAGGGCGAAGTGGGGGGGGGGTCTAAAACACGGGGGTTAATTCTACAATCAATCGAAGTTTTCAGGGGTGTCGCAAGGTATACAGCAAACGAAATGAAGAAGGGGGGTATGTAAAAATCCTGGTGGTAAGGCCCTCCGGGAAAGACGTGCGCGACGTGAGGAAGGCAATAAAATAAGAAACTCGCGAACAAAAACCACGTTCTACTTTTATTGGGGGAAAATGATAGACTGTGGGGAAAATGGGAGAGGAGGGTACACACCTTTCCAGGGAGATCGACGAGGGAGATCGGAGCCGGTCAGAGTCAGGGAACTGGGGGTTCTTGTAAACTTTGGGAGGGTAGTTCACTTACATCGAGATGGGGGAGGGATAAACCGACCGGAGGAGGACGAACAACTGGGGGATTGCAAGAAATACCACCAAAAAACGGGTGGGTAAAAGGGAAAGGGTTTGTAAAGCCGGAGGGCGCAAAGGAGGAAGTTAAGCTGATTGCGGGTTCCGGGTAGGTTCGAGAGAAAGTGGGCAGGAAAGGAGATGTCACCAAAAAGCGAGGTCGAAAACGCGCGCATGCCGAAAGGGAATTTTCTTGGGAAATCACCTCAATAAAAACGACTGGGGGATAGGGAGACATCTATGCTAGAAGAGGGTCGGAAGGAGGTTCGTTGTCGTGACAGGAGGACTAAAGCAACGAAAGGTAAAGACAAATTAGGAAAAGGAGATGAAAGACTGCATCGGAATTCGTTGAAAGGAGTCGTACAAGCGAGGGATGGGGGTTTGTTACCGAAACTAGTGTATTGAAAAAAAGGGATACGGGGTGAAAAAAGTAAGGAAATCGTCGACTTCTATGCAGGACAGCTGGAGGTCGAAGCGTTAGAGGAGGATGGAATCTTTGGGAGGGAATAAAGGCGTTTCAACAACAGTGGGGGGAATGCAAGTGAACTTATCAAGAAAGGAATGTTCTGGGCAGAGAAACGGCACAACAGTCCTTCATCCGCGCGAGAAGAGAGATCGACTATTTGCAGGGGGGTACCCTCGGAAGGGAGTTAAAAGGTGAGAAATCAGGGTGGAGCGGGCGCGAGCCCCACACGCTTACGAAGAGACAAAAAAAAGGCGTGAAACGTCGAAAAGGGAGGAAGAGGTTGTTGCATTTGGGAAGTAAAATAAAAAGGGGCGTCGCAAAATCTGAGATCGACGTCAGGTTGTCCGGAATGTTGATCGGAAAAAGGAAAGGGGAGACGAAACAGCGGGAGGAAGGAACGGGAAGGGGATGGGGGACAACTCAAGAGATTGGGGGCTGGGAGGGGTGGAGCGGGCCCATGAAGAGGTAGGAGAAGAGAGCAAACTACAGGAAAGAAGGCCACGCGCAGGCAAGGAGGGGGGTTTGGGGGTTGGGGTTTTTTAATGGGGGGGGGGGGGGGGGTTGGTATGGGAAGGGTACGGAAAAAAAACCACGACGATGAATGACGGCTCGGACGCTTTGGATTAGGGCTAGGGGAAACAGGAAGCAGGGGGGATGGGGGGAACTCGTCCCCGATTTGGGAACTAAGGGCAAAAGGAGAAGAACCAACAGGTTCAAGTGGATTTGAGGTCCGGATGCCTCACGGAAAAAGGGGTCTCTTCACGGGGGGTGCTCCCGGGAACAGGGAAAGGATAAAGGGACTTAGCGTCCGGAAAAGGAAAAAAAAAGTACGTACTCGAGCCATACTCAGCGGGAAAGAACTACGAAGGAAAGGGACCTTGAAGGTAGAGTCTTGTCCAAAGAGCCTGTTTCCTCCCCCAAAAATGGTAACAACGTCTAGGTCATCGGAGGGACGTCGCGACAGAGGGGAGCACAGGGCGACGTGGAAACTCCTTGAGGGGAAGGAAAAAAAGTAATCAAAAGGAAGGAATCGTTGTCACACGGTTGCAATTGCCATCTCTGAAAGAGAGGGACGCCAAACACGTACGGATCGAAAAGTAATAGAAGAGAGGGGAGGGAGTGGGAAATGATGATCAACAACAAAGGAAGGAGAAAAAGAGGAGACATAATCGAAAAGCCAAATCAACAGGAGGGTGAACTGGCGAGAAGGGAAGGTGGGGGTGCGATCTTTATCATCGATTGGAAGTGACCGTTGTATCGAGAAGAGAGTAGCCCTTTCCGGGAAAAGGGCAGGTAGAGTGCCTCCATAGAGAAGGACACTCCGCAGGTGGGAGAGGGGCGGTAGGGAACATCGGCCTCAAAATGACAACTGACTGAGGGGGGGGAAATTGGGGGACAGTTTGAAGAAACTCTCCGCATATAATCAAACCCTTAGGGAAGGTCAGGTATCCCTCAAGGCATAGCGGGAAGGACTCGAGTCAAGGGGTCACTAAGGCACAGGTAAGGATTGACATGACCTGAGCAAACCAAGAAAGGGGAAAACGTGTGGGACTCCTCGCTCCACCGGGAGATAGAGGGATTGGGATACTGGAGAAGGCCCTGTAGGGAAAATCGGGGAAAGCATCAAAAGAAAATTTTAGGGCCATTAGCCCACAACCTAGCCCGTCATTCCTGACAGATGGATTGCGGAAAAGAATTCCTTACATTTACGATAGGGGGAAGGTAGGGGGCGAGCGGGGTCGCACACCGCAGTGCGACCGGAGCACAGACCGGAAGAAAGCGAGGGCAATTGTTTAGAACTTTCAGGGGGGAGAGACATCACTTCGAAGGGTGGGCGCAGGTGGGCACTTTGGGGCAAATACTTAAAAGAGGAGGCTATCATCAGAGGGGACTCACCAGACTGCAACAAAAAGTCGACACGGGGACGCGGATACGAACAACTGAGGGGGAAGGGAAAGCTTATAGACACCATAAAAAAGAAGGAGGGCAATCCATGGGAAAGACTTTCCTTATTGAGAAGGAAAATATCGAATCAAAATCCATCGCGGGGGAGGGGGTGAACTCTGTCGTGAAGGAAGGGGGAGTTCAGCATCTGAAAAGACCGGTATCAATTCATGCCAGGAACAATCGGAAGGCAAAAGAACGGGAAAGAAAAGCTAGAAAAGCGAAAAAATGCTAAGAGACCTCCCTCCTATTGAGACCAGTTCTATGACTTATTAAGCCAAGGGAGAGGAGGCCGGGGATGGAAGGCCAACTCCATGACTTTAGAGAAGATTCAAACTCAACAACGGAATTCGAGGGCATTCTTGCTCAAGAAGGGTCCTTCATTTTGGGAGAAAGCTTTACGCAGGTCTGTGGAGGGGTCTTGTGGACGAGCAAGACAACTCAAAAATCGGGCGAAAAACGGGGGTTCTCTCCCCAGCTCGTTCTCGAAAAGAAAAAGGCAGGTGGGGAAGGCCTTGATTGGGAGGCATAAAAATCAAATTTGTGACGGATGCGGAAGCAGGGGGGGGAAGTACCGGAAAACACAAACGAGTTTGTTGGGGAAGAGCTCGAGGACGAGACCCACCAATGTCGAGTCAGGGAAGGGGAATCGAAAGAGGTGAAATCAAATACATCCGCGGAAACTTGGACAATCAGCTATTTGATTTACACCGTGCGTGAGAGGGGCAGTTCGTCTGAAAGAAATCCCAGTTCGAGAAAGGAAAAGGCAAGGGGGGAGGAAAGTTTGAGAGCCCACAAGATCGAGTTGACCGGGGAAGATCAAAACCACGGAAAAGAGCTCGGAGGAAACCCTACGATATAGAGAAAGCGGTCCGAAAATGAGGAGGGAAGATTCACCCTCCTATCAAAGCGGGCACTCTCATCAGAGGAGAAGTTAAGAAAAGTATGCCTACAAGAAAAAGGCGAGCAACGGGCAAAGAGGAGAATGGCCGCTCAGTCAAGAAGGAAGATAACGTGGGGCTTATGATGTCGGCGAGAACTAGACAACGGGCGAAGAAAGAGCGGTTCTTAGGAATGTATTCCCTTAAGGGGAACCCCGAACACCTGGGAAAGTGAACAGCGTTAGAAAACTTAACTCGCGCAGAGAGGAAGAACTCAAAAAAGGAAGGCAGAGCTCCACAGTCGTGAGGGCAAAGAAAAAGGGAAGACATGATAGAAAACTACCAAGGAGCAGAAAAACCAGTTTAGAAAAGGTGGAGAGGGAAAGCCACAGTTCCCGAGGGGGCAAAACCTTTTCGATAAAAGCCGTGCTTCTCATAAGGGGCTTCCAAGTGGGAAGCAAAGAAGACGCAGAGAAAAAGGAAGTTCGCCAACCACAGGTTAGCCAAGGTGCTCCTGATAGAAACAGAGTGAAGCCTAAACCCTCTTGGCCATACAAGCCGGAGGAAAGAGGCATGCAGCGGCATGGAAATGGGGGAGGGTACGCATTCTGTCTCCCGTAGGGAAGCTAAAAGGAGCGAGGGGAACCGTTTTGGGGCAAAGGCAGGGGTTAAGAAGAAGGATGCAAAAACAGAGTTGTGGGAGAAGTTGTAAGTGGGAAACTGATTCCTAGGACGTAGCTAAAAAGATTGACTGGAAGAAGCGGGGCCCTGCCACTTGGAATGCCAGTAAAGGGAAAGTGGGGCAGCATATCTATGGGAAACGATAGGACAAATGTCCGTCATACGGGGTCTAAAAAGGTATGAAGAAAGGGTTTCGGGACCGAAGATCTTTGAGTAGTAAAAGGAAAGGAAGGTCAACACTATTGGGGAAACGAGGAAAGCAGGATCTGAAAGAGGACAAACCATCGGCTTTTTTAAAGTGGTCAACTGTGAAAAAGAAAAAAAATAAAACTGGCCAAAGTTGGGGGGTCCATTTTCGCTCTAGAAAGGGAATGCGGAAAAATAAAAAAGAAAGGCCAAGCGGAAGCATAAGAAGGACAGAACCCAGGAAAAAGGGAGCGCGTATGAAGGTCGTAGTCGGGGGGTAAGGAGGAACCGGAAGAGAAAAATCGCGAAGCGTGCTCCTACTCCGCGAGCGAGGCTGGGGTGGATTCACAAAGGGGGCGGGGTGAGGATGAGGTGGGGTAAGTGAACACCGTAGGTCAAGAGCGAAAGAGGAAGTTAAACAAAAAGAATCGGAAAATCAAGGCAATGCGCAATCTGACGATGCTGAAAAGAAATTCCCGGACAGTCCGCAGGGTGGCAACCGAAACTTACGCGATCACGAAGGTTGGGGCTCGAGGCCATTGCGGGGGGGAGGATTACAAATTTAAGAGGAGATACTATCACACTCTACTCCCCTAAGATAAATGGGAGTAAAAGATAAGCAGTTCGTCTGACAATCGGGAATCAAGATGCATTGGGAAATGAAAAAATTAAAGGGCCCTCAGGGACATCAAAGTCGGGGGAGAAACAGCTGCGTCGAAAAAACACGTCTTACCACAGTGATGGGGTTCAAAGAAAATCGAGGCTGCGGTTTAGTGGTCGGGAAAACCGAATCAAATTCGGTGGGAGGGGAAGGTATCTTAGACGAATGTGGCCCCTAAGCAGAAAAGAAGTTTGGCGGAAAAGGATAGCAAAAGAGCTAAAAACCATAGAAAAGAAAACTGGTTAGGACCTGCATGAAAGACTAAAAAAGGAAAAAAAAGTACTTTCTGCTGGTTCTGGGGGACATGTAACAGGAGGAAAGTCCGGGGGCTGGCCACGTAATTTAACAACGCTAAAAAGAGAAGGTAAAACGGAGGGGGGGGGGGGAGGTCACACGGGGAAAGAGGTTACCCAAAGCCTTATGGAGTGAGATCCAGAGGAAGGTTCACAGTGTTAAAGTAGGGGAGGGATTGCAATAAAAGTCTGAGCATCTGGAACCTCAGGCCGATAAGGGAGGAACCGAGATCGGAAACATTTGTAAGACAGGTGAGACGAGAAGGATCTCCATGCTCCGATAGTTAAGGGGGGTCATTTCAACCAAAGGGGCGGCTTTCCAGCTCCGACAATCGTCAAAAAAGGGGAAGAACTGTCGAAGGGGGGGGGAAAAGATACCAATTCTTTGTAATCTTATCATTGTGAGGAAAACATTAACTCCACAACGGGTACACTATTACTGGTCGGGGGGAGGGGAATCGACGATGTCTAGAAAGGGACAGAGTAAACTAAATCCAGAAGGCATAACTAGGACGATAGTGACTCCGATTCTCAATATGTTTGATAGGAGAAGGGTTCGTGTCGACCCAATAAGTCGTTGGCAAGGGGGGACAGGCCAGCGGGGGTGAGCGAAGAGGTTAAGATGGGAAGAGGACGGTCAAATGGGAAGCCGGGGCTACGTCCAAGAGGTCCTGGAACGGGTGGAAAAAGGGAGTTGCCGATTAACAGGGGGCGGATTTTTGTGGTGGTCGGAAGGGGGGCTCGAAGGGGGGGAACTAAAGGGGTGTGGAAAGAGAGTTTTGCGATTGCATGAAAGTATCGCGTAGGCCGTCGAAGAGGCGATTAAGGGGAGGAAAAAAGTGGTTAAAATCGAGAAGCCAATTTGGCCCGGGGGGCAGTGGGGATAAGAGAGTGAGCAAGAATGACCGGACTCTGTATTTACCATCAGGGGGGGGGAAGGGTACTCAAGCACCAAAAGGCTACAGACGGGCAAACGCACGTCAAATGAGCGCCCGGAGCAAGGGCTAGAAGGAAGGGAGACTTGTTATTTATAAACGCCGGCAGAGAGATTGGCAGAAAGGGGGAAGACAAAGGGAAAGAGTTATGCATAACGAGAGAGGTGGGGACCTCAAGTCAGCAGTGAGGAAGGTTGGGAAGTTGCTTGATAGTCCGACAGAGAAAAAAAGGGTGGAGTACCCCCTTGACGCAACGGAAAAGGGAGGATGGAAAGAGGGTCTTGGGTCGCGGGACAACCCAAGTGGGAAAAATAGAAATCAAGGGACGAAGGTGGCTGGCGCAAATATTTACGGGAGGAAATGGAGGTTGAAAGTCCGAGGATGGGGGGGGGAAGAGGCATTCACGCGATTTAAAAAACAACAGACGGGGCGGGGGTGGTGCGAGTTCGCCTGGCCGTCAAATGTGGAGTATGACGTGGGCCTAATAACCGCTGGGGGGCTTCTGAACCACGGGAGCGGAGAATGACCAAAGTGCTCCAGGGGAGAGGGTCGTTGAACACAATAATCCCAAAGACCTGCCAAAGGGAAAGATCTCAATAAGAAAGGAAGGTAGAAAAGTAAGGATTCGAGGGGGGGGGAGGGCTCTTATAGACGTGAGTAAAGGTTCTATGGGCGTTTGGAGAAAGCGAGAAGGATGGTCCGATAAAGGAGCGTGGAAGAAATCGATCATGAATACAAGAAAGGAGGGCAAGTAGTACTGCCTCGTTGCCGATGTGAAAAAATCTACAGGCTTTAATACGGCAAACTGGTGGGTCCGGGACGGGGGAAGGACACCTGCAATGATCAATGGAATTCAAAATGTGTCAAAAACTTCCACTTCATTTGCAATCGGGTAGGCTCAAAATCAAAAAACCCGAGCGGAGAATAGTTAGGAGGTAACAACTCCGAAAGTCTGTGCAAGGCATTCCATGGGGGGAAGACTTGACCCAAATACTAGTCACAGAAATATCCGGGCTCCGGGAGAACTGGGGCAATTGTCGTCCTGCCGGTTACTGAGGAAAGATGGGTGGTGAATGGGGGGGGGGATCGTGCCCACTTCACACTGGGCCTGAACCACTCTCGAGGGATATCCTGAGTTTCCGAGAAACATCGAACGAAATGGTGCGTTCGTCTCGGCAGGGAACTGCAGAGGTCGGCAACGAAAAGACTCTGAAACTCAAGGAAAGATAGGGGATTCCTTTCAAGGATTTAGAAAGACCCTACTCTTTCTGAAGGAAACTAGAGGGCGGCTGAGGAAATTATACTTTTGGCATGAAAAATGGTTTGAGGGAGAGGGGGTGTGCTCGGGAAAGGTTCTTTTGAGACGGAAACGCGAAGAGATCAAGAAATGGGAGTGAGGGGCTCGGACGGTGTTCAGAGGAAATCTTGGTGAGGTAAAAACGGAATGTTTGGGGGACTGGAAGGATCACTAGTACTGAGACTAAGAAGAATCAGCGATGCGGGAACAAATGGAGAAGGAAAGGGAAGGGAAATTGATGTGAGAAGTGTAAAAAGCTATGATAGGCAAAACAGTCATAAGGGGGAGAGGGAAAAAACGTTTTAAAAAAGACTGGGAAACTCCGATCAGTCGGAAGAGAAACGATCAACGGAAGAGGCAGGTATGTTCACGGTTCCAATGGCCAGGCGAAGAACAAAGAGAGAAAAACAAGCGTACCCGTCAAAGGGAATCTAAAGATAGGGGGGGATGGAAGTCACCAGAAAAAAACTATGAGGAAAGAAGATCATCGCGAAAAAGCCGAAACCCAACAAGCGATACTACAAGGGGGTAACGGTAATCCTGTAAGCATCGCATTGGCCATTGGAGGTGAAAATCAAGAAGAATGCGGGCGCGTTTTACCTTCATTAAGGTAAGCCAAAGTGACACTAGCAGGTGAGAAGATCGAGGGAACATCCGCTGAAACATACGGTACAGGGGGTGAATGAAGGGAGGTCCCAGACTCACGCCAGAGAAGCAGTAAATCGTGGACAGGAGGGGCCCTCCGGAATGGCGAACAGAAGTGTGAACGAAAAAAAATAGCAGGCTTACCGAGCAAACCAGAGGGCGCACCTTTTTAAAAGCGACTCAGCAACAGGAACACAGGGCTCTAACTCTGGATAAAAATGCAAAGGAGAAAAAGTGAAAAAAAACTCCATGGCGGAGAAAATGTTCATGAGGAAATAGAAACCGTAAGTAAGAACTCGGTATGATGTAGTACTCGATAAGCCTTGCGAAGCATGTACTAGAGTTCCTTCTAAAAAGCGGAAGGGAGACACAACCTCTTGAGACCCGCAAGCAAACAAGTCGAGAAAACAAGGGAAATCGCGATTCAAGTGGTTGGAGAAAAATTTCAAAAAATACGCTTCTGCGTGGGGAATACGTGGCAGGGTAAGAGAACGTCCAGCCTGTCAACGATAAGGGGAGGGGCGACGTAGAAGGAGTACAAAACGGGGAAAACACCCCGCTTCGCAACTGGTAGGCAGGATAAAGACTCGATATTCTCCTCATGCTGGGGGGGGGAATACCCAAAGAATGAGGGAAGAAATCCAACACGTAAGTAACTGGAAAAATATTCAAGAATATCCGCCGCTCGGATGGAAATCGCGGGGAAATGACGGGGCCAGGCGAGAATCGAAAGGAGTGATACATGCAAAAGGTGCCCCGACAGCTTGTGAGAACAAGCAAAGTGGGAGAGGAACTTGTCTGAAGCGCAAGAAAACACGCGGAGAAAGGAAAAGAAGCAATGATAGTGGCCGAGAAACGGGGATTTCTTCCGCACGCAACGTTCGCGGTATCACTTCGATCACCAAAAACGCTTGGAGAACCAATGGGGAAATACAAGTCCAAAAGGGGAACGGGTCGAGACTACGACTTGTGCTTCAAGGGGGGATAGCGTTCGCATAAGGGGGGGGATGGGCGAGAAGAGGTGTCCCGCAAAGACCATCAGGGAGAAAAAGAAGGAATTTCGGAGAAGCAGAATGGGGCTGAGGGGAAAGGCCTCAAATGGTATGATGAAAAACTGATACAAAGGGGAGACTAAGAGGGGGGGGTTGAAGCGCGTAATGAAGAATGACGAAAAAAAAAAAAAAACACTTCTTAAAAAGGGGAGCCTTCATCATTAGAGAAACACGGCAAAGCCCAGCCGTCGGGTTACAAATCGATTAGATTGGGGATGGCCAGTAGTGCTTGTGCATTTAGGAAGGAGACAAGGCATCCGACAGAAAGGAGAAGTTCTGGATAAAAACCTCCAAACAAAATCTGAGGGGGGGATGGACCATTGACAAAACAAAGCCACGGCCGAATCTGGATTCCCAAGAGCGAAGTCTTAGGCTACGGAGGAAAA
>Ga0179593_1435980_pt1 | contig 10954 bp, 14 predicted proteins | sample CZODoug2_1_08_16_FD_185931 | JGI IMG/M metagenome (GOLD analysis project Ga0179593, IMG submission 185931) | Vadose zone soil fungal communities from Angelo Coast Range Reserve, California, USA - CZODoug2_1_08_16fungal (PacBio error correction) | ecosystem: Environmental > Terrestrial > Soil >...
GTTAAGGGGGGAAAAGGTGGAAGATCTGAGGATCCTCATTCAGAAACGGTCAGTATAGTCCACCACTCCGCCCTAGGTTCGCACCAGCAGTGAGAAAGAGGGACTCACGATCCCCCCCTTTTTTCAGACATCCGAAAGACCAGAAGGGAAGGGAGAAAATAGGACGGTCCGTTTCAAGGGAGACAAACGGCTGTCGGGAGTGGGGGGTGCCGAAAAAAGTTCGATCCAGATCAACTCTGGCACATGGAAACTCGCGCCGTTTGAGATTGGAGGAAGAGGGCGCGTACATTCCGCCAGGACGTTTCTCTAGGTTCCGGATTAAAAAAACTCGGGGCGATGGGAGAGGGAACCAGATCCCGCGCCGCAACCCTACTCATCATTTTGGGAACGAAGGTGGAAGCAAGAAAAAAACACGCACTAAGGGATTTTCATCACGAGTCAGAGCTCCCGCATGCCCAGGGAAGGGGGCCAGCGATGGGAGTGTTGGGGTGACACTAAATGTCTCCAAAGTGGTTAAAAAAGGGAAGGAGGAGGGGGCTTCACCGCGCACGTTCTAAGGGAAATTTTGCAAAACTGCAAATATTTTTGGCGAAGGGAAAAAAGGGGGAAACGGATTACGACGCGACCATGCATCCACTGACACAGTTCGTGAGATAAAACCTTTCCCAGGCTGCCGGGTGAAGGGAACGAGCCAGAGGAGAGGATAATGGTATCGCAGCAATTCTGTGGGGGGCAGTGTGATGTAGGGAGGGGGAAGACGCAGGGGGGGGGTGTTCGAGGCATAAAGTTGGGTAAAATAAAGGCACTTTCAAAGGAACCAAACGCTGCGACGAGGGTGGCAGCTAACTTCCCCACAAATAAAGAAAAAAGAAGGGTGACGATAGCTTAGCGGAAGCAGGGAAGAAATTTTCAAGAAAAAAATTGTGGAAAAAAAAAAGACCCGTTCGAAGCTTCCCGAACCAATCCAAGAGGGAAAAGGGTTTCCATCGATTGATCTGGCGGGAGTAATGACGACCACACCTGACACCAGGAAAAATCTCGGGGGCTAAAATTCTCTTCTCTTCCCGCAAGAGAGCAGAGCAATTGAGGACGCGCGACAGGCCAGTTATCAAAGCCCAGCAAATCAGGGAAATGGATCTCAACTTTGGAGGGAATCTGTAATAGAAAAAGAGCTGACGCTCGAGGACGTAGGAGGTTGACAGTGGACAGTGATTCGCTAAGAGTAGGCAACAAGCCTGGGTGGCGTTTTTTTCCGGCGGGAAAGGGGGAGAGGGGTAACTGTTTCCCGAGACCAACACCTCGCGTAAGGAAGTCATATCAAGAAAAAAGGAGGCGCTGAACAGAAAACGGATTGTGCCCATAACCCTAAGGATTGAAGGTCGGACAAGGCTGGAATCGACGGAGAAAGGGAAAAACATCAAAGAAGGAGAGGGCGGGAAGGCTTTTTTCGTCACGAAAAGGATACGATAAAACTTCACAATAATTGGGACATAACTGGAGGCGTCAAGAAAAAATCATTTCACGCAAAACTCGAGCGCGTTGTAAAACAAAGGGAGGCGTTTGGGTCAACCGATTTCATGATTTTATCTCCCTGCGCAGGTACGGGCATGGGGAGGGAAGACGTGAAAACAAGATAAACAAAAAGAAGGAACCGCCCGTTGGCCGTGGGACATGGTGAGGACTAATCGGAAATGGAGGAATCGAAAGAGTTTGGGAAATCGACAGCTGGTTAGCGGGTCCTCGGGATCATTAAATCGCTGGAAGGCACAGTGCGGAGGAACTCACACAGTGCATCTTGGAGCAAGCTTCACGATGAAAATGAGAGGGCGAGAGGACGGGGTTCAAGCGTCAAATCGTCACAAACCAAAAGACTAGGCTCCAGCCATTTCCTTGGATCTTTCGCAACCCGATCAAGGCAATGAAGAGCAAGAACTAAGGAAAATTAGGGAGGAGGAAGGGAAAAAGGCTGCTTAGACTGAATTTCATTCCTCGGAAGACTTAATTTCCCGAAGGAAGAACCGGCACTACACTCACTCACCTGAAATATTCAAGTGAAAGACAAAAGCGAACGTGAAGGAAGTGAGAGGTCCGGCCAGGGAGTACAATCAACAGATTATTCTTTAGGGCGCGCAAATAAACTTTCATCACTACAGAAATGATATGTGGGTTGGAAGTAAAGGGTAGCAAGAGGGGGGTTAAGGCGAAACCGTTTGAAGTCGTGTTACAGCTCATGAGGAAGGAACTTCGTGCCCGACTATCGATCCATAAACTCGCGAAAAATTCAAAAAAAGCATAAGATTAATGCAGCAGTCCTGGGCAGAGGGGCGGAAGGAAACGATAGAATGAGGGAGCGGGGGAAACATCCATTGAATCCCAGGGGGACGCCTGAATCAAAAATGATAGAGCCGGGGGGGAGGAAAGAAATCTTTATCTGATTAAAATAAGGATAAGGCTTCGAGGCCAAAACACGATACCGGAAGCCAGGGAGTAATTCTCTACATCACCATTACTTTATGATGGAATGAAAAAGGTTAAAACTGGCCCTTAGGGGGGGGGGAAAGGTACTCTTGATGCCTTCTTCGATGGCGAGTGCCACTTGCTATGTGCTCAGTCGAGAGAACAGGGGTAAAGTCGCGAGGGGATGCGAGTGAAGTGTTCGGATGGGCGTCCACTCCGCATGTGTATTGTGGTTACGCTATCACAGGTCGAGTCCCGAGAAATGGGGTCGCAACCATATGGTACTCAAAATAGATAGTCCGCCTAGGAAAAAGCAGGCTGTCGAGCGCTGCAGAATCCCAGTCATGCAGATATCTCGGAATTGTCTCTCGCGGGCGAGAAAAACAAAACGATGCGCTCGTAGCGGACCGCGATTCCGAACCAACCTTCCTTCTGTAGGATAATTTTGAGCGAAAGGGGGAAAAAGGCAGAAGCGGCGGGAATGAAGGAAACACTGAGATCACTTTAAACGAAGAGTCGGAAGCGACTAGGGGGAAGGGCAAGAACTCGGGAGGACGAGAATCGGGTTTTTGCCGAGGAATTAAGAGGACCTTAAATTGTCCGAATCCCTACATGGGAAGGGGGCAGACGATTCTCAGGAAATTCAGAGTGCGGGAAAAGCTGAATAAAATGGGGAGGCGTGGGGGGGGTGCGAGGAAAAACGGCCGCGCGAGCGCATTGTAAAATGCAAAATTTGCAACCTTCGTTGTTCCGCATCGGGGAGAGGTCCATTACGAACGATGATCGGAAAGGTAGCAAAACATGGATGGTCCTGAGAGGAATAAAAAGGGCGGAGTCCTCGGCAAGATCTAAGTCGCATTACCCGGGCACCCGAAATCTTTGCTCGCGGGGGGGTAACGGAGCCCCAGGACCGCTGATCTGGATAAATTCAAAATCAAGCGAATCTAGCAGGGGGAGGAAGAAAGCGAAGGAAGCCGAAGGAGTTTTTGCGAGGGGGAATGAGTGGAGGAAATTCGCCGTCAGGACCAAATTTTAGGGGACCGAGCGCGAGAATCAAGGGGGCGTGGCATACGACGCAGGCGTTTAGTTGAACAAAAAAGACAACGTAGAAGGAATCACTTGTCAGAAAAGGCAACGTCCCGGAGGAATGCTGGAATGGGCTGTTCGTGTTGCGGGAGCCCGAATTTTCGTGGGACTGCACCTTTTCTAGTCAGAAGCGGAAAGAAAAAAGGTAAAAATCGCTTCGGCAAAACAAAACGAACACCAGGGGGTTGCCTAACTAGGTGAATCACGCGTAAACGCTAATCGAAGTCCTCGGAAATACCCCGGGCCACAATTGTGGCTTCACAAGATAATCGGAGGTCAGGCAGAAAAAGTACATGGGTTCGACGCCATCGAGGTGGGATATGATTAACTGGACGTCTGTCAAGCAAAGGGGCATGTCGAGAGAGAATTGCGCGGTTAAATCTAACGCGGACCGTACGAATAAACAGGCATTGATGTAAGAAAGCCGACGAATACGAGGGTCTGGTTGGCAAAAACTGGTCGGACAGATCAAAGGGGTAGAAGTGGAGAATGTTTTACGATTGGATGCTACCGGGTGTGCACACAGGTAGTTTTAAGCTCGCAAAGGGAAAAAAGAGGTGCCAAAGGAAGCTCAGCAATCGCAAACGTAACGGGAGAAAATGGCGCGGCAAAAAGAAATGGAGCCGCGTGGGGGAAGGACTATTCATTTCCTCGCACCACCGGCGGCGGGAGGAATGACCAATACCGAGAAGGCAGTTATAACGATATACGAAGAGGCGAGGGTTCACTGAAATGGTGAAATTCATCGCAGAATGGAATTGAGAGGAAAAAAGTCTTCAATAGGGGAATCGGCATGGTAGAATCGACAGAAGGGAAGGGAAAGGGCAAAAAATATTGCGCGCAAAGTCGGTCTGGCGGGAAGCGAAATCAGGGAGGAAAATGCGGGGGGCAGGGGTGAAAAACGTCAAGACAGCGGCCAGGAAACATGGGGGAGGAGACGTCCGTGGAGACGCGGACAACTCATTAATGTCGTGTAAAAGGGGGGGGGGAGGCAGGAAAGAGAAAACAGATAGGTGAGCTCATGGTCTTTGAGTAAACAGAAGGAAGGTAAACGACAGAGGGGAGAGCGAGACGGAATGAACATTCATCGCACGGCCGGAATGCGATTTTGGGGAGAGAATCAATCGAAACATGAAACCATTAAATATTTGGGTCCTTTCCACAAACTCAAGGGGGATCGGGAGCGAAGAACTGGGCGGAAGAAAATGGTGGAAAGCCTTGAACAGGGTGTTCTCAGGCGGATACAACTCAACGAGAAAATCATGTTTAGAAGAGGGGGAAAAACGGAAAAGGGGAAGATTTCGCGTAAGAAATTAGGTCAGGGGATAGACAGAACGACTGTTATAGCTAATTGTCGCCCTGGCAACTCTTCTCCGTATAATCGACCTTCGAGAAAAACGTTCTTAACAAGTGAATATCTCCTAACAAAAAGAAGGAGGAAGGGGGAGATCGGACCTGATCGGAGAAGTTAAGGACGTTTGGGTAAAGGGAAGCGAAGTGCGTCAGTCTATTCTTAATCGGTGGGGCCTTAGGAGCCGGATAAAGGAGGGTGCCGGTAGACACCAGCAGGGATAAAGAGCTTGTCACGACGCTTGGGGGACCCGTGCAGGACCAGGAGGGGGATAAGAAATCCAGAATTGGACTGAGATCTGAAGTGACTTGCCGGTTGCATGCGATACGGTGGCGCAACTGCGTTCACGGTCTGGGAAAAAGGGATTTGGACGAGTCTTCGCGAAAGGTCAGGCCGCTGCGGTGGGAGTAGGGAAAAAACGTTTGCTGATAAGTGCATGGGAAGATGGATTCCTCAAAGTCCAGATCATTCCGCAACTTTCGCTGACTTAATGCAAAGCGAAGGTGCAGGAAAAATTCCCATATTTCGAGGCCGCATGCCCGCGAGCAACCCGCATCAGATAGTGGGCAGAGGAACGCGTTTTTCCATCAATACACCTAGATGAGGGTCATCCGAAAGGAGAACGCCGTCGCAGAAAAGGGGTCCTGTGCCGCGATTAGTTAACTCATCCTAAGTTTGGTCAGAAGCTTCGGGAGGAAGCTCCACGCGGGAGCGTGACTAGACGATAACTGGGGGGGGCCGCGCAAATTTTTTGCTCTCGTGCACACAGGTCGAGGCGGGACGAAGAGAGAAAACATTCGATCAGAAAGGTACAGACCATCACAGGTCCAATTAGAAGAGGCTAAAATTGTCTAAGGAAGGAGCCAGTCCTCAGGGAGTCGATGGATAGCATCGCATTAAAAAACTTTGGTCGGGATAGTTGTCGATTAATCAAGAACAAAAGTAGGCGGCCATGATGGGGACCGTAGTATACATCCTTGAACACGAGAAGGAACACTTGTCACCATGAAAGGGATACTAATTTTAGTGTGCAAAAGCAGCCTATGCGTACACGCTTAGGGGAGGCTGCCCACCGTACTTGACCCCTCTCTTTAAGATGAGTGCGTCAATAATAGACGGTCCCCAAGCGTTTGGAAAAGAACCCCACGGGAATTGTGACGAAGTCTCGCAATCAAGAGAAAGAGGTGTACCGGGAGGGGGAAAAATCCATTGTGTGTCAAAAATCGAATCAGAAAGAGTCCGTCCAAGAGGAGGGACCTTGTTTCCATCGATCAAATGGACCTATGGAGATGCCGTTCCCCAACCAGACTTGTTTTATGTACATCGCCCTCCAAAAAGGGGATGAAAGGAAACAAAGACATATGGAGCTTTTGTGGATATGTCAAAGAGGCCGATCATCCGAATGAGTACAAGGTCGGCCGTAGGCAACGCGAGGCGGAACCGACAATCAAAAATAAGAGAAAAGGGAGACTCCGGTGTTCATTGTCCGATTGAAATAATAAAATATTCGGGAGAAATGAGCGAGAGCCGAGACGGCGATACTAGAGAATTACGATTGGACGACGCAGAAAGCAATCATTGAAGTAGGCAATAATAAATCTTGGGCCATACTGACGATTATCGTGTGGGGGAGCCGTCTTTAAACCGCGAGTTTTACGGATGGGGTTAGAAACAGCCGCTCGCACGAAAGGTATTTCCGAATCCAAATGCAAAAAAATCTGCTCGACCGCAAAACAAAGGGGTACCCCGCCATAGCATCATTCAACTGAATGCACATTCGTGGTCGCAGATGAAATTGAAGAAATTCGACAAGCAAAGATCCCGTGCTAGGCTTTTCGTCCAAAAAGGGACGCGCACTTGAGGGGAGTCCCTAAATTTGGGCAAAAACGTTAAAGACGATCAAAAAGATTTCAACTGTCCGCAAATCGCGCTGACGGAGCGTTCTTCCGCCAAGAGGAGAGAGGGGGGTGAAAAACATCCTTTTCCAGATCTTGCCCAGAGAAGGGGGAAGTAAAAGAGGACAAAAAAAAAAAAGTGGAGTGCCGCCCTGGCCCGGTACCATGCCTTGGAGAAACGAGTCAAGCCGACTCATCGACATGGGTGGAGGATACTGACTAGCATGGAAATAAGGCTCGCGCTACTCATGATGGGAGAGGCTCCAGAAACTGGTGATCCGGATTTTCCTAAAAGAGAAGTGTACTTGTAGTAGAGAAATGAAAGGCGTCTTTGCGACGACTCAAAAACCTCAGTTCAACGGGAGAAACCGCTGCTGGCAACGCAACAGGGCTCCTGGTGGGAACAATGAAGAGGGGGGACCACAACCACGACTCAGCGCAAGGAGACCGTCCACATTCTCCTTGATCAGCGAGTCCGACGGAAAAGGCCCTACGCAAACTCTAAGTCGCTAATGATGGGCAACTGCCCAGGATTTAGAAAAGTCCCTTGGGATGTAGGGTGGAAAGGAAAGCAAGGACACAAAGGCGTGACTGGTTTGACGAAAGACGAAGCCTTTAGTTAATTTCCTCGCAAAACAAGGCGTCGGAGGAGTAAACGGAAAGGTCAAGGTAAGAAAGGGGAGAAAGATAGAAGCTTTAAACCGAATATGACGAAAGGTTCTGATTGGGGGACATAGTCTAAATTGCTTGACGCGTCCAATAGACACAACCAAGCCGATGAATATGGGAATGGTCGCGCAAATAACGTATTCAAATACGGGCGGTTGTCTTTCCGGAAAATACGAGAGGAGATACGCTCCGAGAGATCTCCGTTTTGTCGTTATGACGGGAAAACTTCGCCCGTCTAAAAAGAGATCTCTAGTAACTGGAAAGAAAGGGGGATGTATTATCTAGCGAAACACATTCACTAAGGGAACGGGAATGTACGCGGGACACGTTTGCCCAAAGTGGGACGACATCGCAAAAGGTTACGACCAACCAACTTACAGGAGGGAGAAAAAAACTGGTCGCTCATGATTGAGAATCTAGAAAATGCTTCCTTCGGGTCCTATCAGCAAGAAACCGAACACTGGCAAAGTGTCGCCCTGGGGAAGAGGAGACTCAACTAACATCTAGCAGTGGAGGAGGGTAAAAAGAAATCGCCAGGCCGATACAGTCAGTGTGGTGCGAAGGAGACAAGGCGTGGGAGCCGGAGAGCATGGGAGAAAGCATGAGGCGAAGCAGGTAGTCAGTCTTGGACGAGTTCCGGCATGTAAGCTGGTCTTCTTAAGTTGAGGGCAAATAGGGAGAGGCTTCTCTGCGCACGAATATGCCTTAATTGTTCTATCAGAAGTGGATAAGCATAAACGAAACGGATGGACCTCGGGAGCGACACGGGGGTTCAAGAACAGGGAAGTATGTGTTCTGGGGAATACGAGAGGGTGCGCTGGGGGATAGAAGAAGAGAGGAAGAGGGTGAAAATGTCGAGTTCCGCACGATGAGTTTCGTGAATGGCGAGGACGAAGAGATTCTAAGAAGTGGGGTTCCGGTGCTGAAGGAGGAAAGCGTAGGCCGGGGGCAAGGAAAAATAAAAATAGAAATTAAGCCGCGAGAGGTTTTGGGATGGAGGCGGCCAAGAAATATCACTCCTTGTTGGGTCCAGTAGGAAATGACAAGAAACTACATTGCAGGGAAGAGGGAGCCGACCAGCATTGCGTGGCTCTTTGGGCGGTGAAACAACTTAACGAATGGGGGGGGGGGGGACGATTAGAATTTTGTGCGCGGAATAACGGCCGCATGAACGCGCGTAAACAATGAGGAGGGCTGGAGGAGGTGGGCTAAATAGATTGCATGATTTTGAATTAGTAGGAAAAGAGTTCGGACATCCGGAACTGGTAGAAGGCGATCTCTAACCAAGAGAAGTAATAAATGTCGAGGGCGAGGAGATCTCGACATCCGGTCATTGGGCCCGGACTGCCAATTCTTTTAAGGTAAAGGACTGAAAAAGGGACCGATCTCGCCTGGATAATATGCATGGAAAGCCTCGCTTGGCGGAATACGCGACGGCAAAAGCGTTTGAGGAAGGTGGGGGGGGGGAAGGAGTTGGCGGGACAGCTAACCATGGGATGGACGCGAAACGAGCTCGTCCCGAAAATGGGAGGGAAGAAAAGCCTCCCAGCGAAGGGCCTGAAAAATGTACGGCAACAAGGATCAACGCCACAAAAAAAGGGGGGTCCGCAAACAGAAAAGCCCGAGGGCCTGGGAAAAGTGGCGGGGTTTTCGGGGTCTGCGCAGTTTTGCAAACGTGCGCAGTCCCGAGAGACTGGGGTTTACGTCGAACCAATTGACAAATCTCCCTCCACAAACCACTGGGTTCAGAAGATTGAATAATGCTCAAGACGCATTCCTCGGAGACTCTCTTTTGTGAAGCGATTACATCGGCACAGAAAAAAGGGTACTTACTCCCATTTTTCGCGTCTTTGTACTTTCACACATGCCTTGGCGTCGCTTGCTGCTCGCTGAGAGGGAGAGAACAGCGCAGGGGGAATGTCTCCGGTTTGGCATTTGCGCGTGTGGGGGACGGAAAGAGGCGGGGCACAATCGATGGAAACAAGGTCAGATTTTAGGAATGGTGGGTATGTTGGGAAAAAGGGATCAACACCAAAAGGGGTTTTTCCCGAGGGAACAGTGGAAGCTTGCTCGCAGGGTGAGGGGAAGCTGGGGGAAGAAAGAGGTCGTCGGGCACAGATGATCAATTTTGGTTGAAAAGGCTGTCCAGTCAGAGCAAATCACCGGCGGCGGATTAAGCCAATCGCCCGCGCATCACTTAGAACCGGAGAATGCTGAGCGGAATGACATTTTCAAAGGTGACATCGGCAATGGGAAAGTTGACAAAAAGAAATTTCCAGGTTACGGCATTGTCCTAAATCGTAATCATCGTTGAGAAAAAAAAAAAAAAAAGTTTTGCGCAAGTTCGGAGTACTAAGGGTACGGTCAGGGAAGGGGGGTAAAATGGACCAACGTCAAGAAAAACCAGGAACATGGGATGCAGCGACGCTACCGATGAACACTCATAGGTCAGGGGTCATTGTATTGAAGAAACGACGAAGAGGGGAACAAACAGATATGCATTCTGGGTTGGAGACGCTGGGCGCAAAAATACTGAAGGTAAGAACGCGCGCAGAAAAAGATTAGACAATAGGGAAAAAGGAGGAATGAGACAGGGACAGTGAGGACTCAATAGGGGGCAAGAGTAAGCTCTTATTTTTCCTTTTCAAATGGGGGGGACCCGGAAAAAAAGGGGGGATCACGCGGTTCTCATCAGATCGCAGTTAGCAAAAGAAAAAGCATCGCTAATGCACCCTGCATTGATGTTCGGAAGTTCAGAAAAGGAACGAGGCCGGGGAGAAAAAGCGAAGCACGATGGTGCGCTACATCGCTATGGCGTCAACACGACAAAATGAAAGAAGCCGGAGATGCGTTACAAACAAAGAAAAACGTCATTAAAAGAGAAGATTCAAAAGCTGATCGCCAACACAACGATGAAGGAGAGAGAGAGAGGACAAGGGGAATCGCGAGTTTGAATCATCGAAGCTATCTAGCAGAGCAAGAGATAGCAGAGGGGAACAAGAGGGCTCACGCGATTTCTAGACTTAATCGCACCTTGTCAAATCCTCTTCCGACCGAGCATTTAATGAGGATCGGGGCCTTGGCAACGCAAAAACTCGGGACGTAAAGACAGTTTACCCAAAGACCATGGGGGAAGGGGGGAAAACGAAGGCGCAGTTTGCTGATAGCTGGGGCGTTAGTCCTATGAATGGCCGCCGTGGAGAGGAGTTATAATGGGAGGGAAGGACGAGCTGGTTAAATTATTGCGATTTCTCGACGCTGGCCAGAGAAGACAAGCCAAACACTACTCACAGCCTAGAGGGGGGGGACGAGGCGGCGCGGTTCAAATCAATCCACTAGACACGAGTTCAATCACGTATCGCGCCGCCGCCGGAGCATTAAAAGGGGAAGGGGGGCCGTAATGTTTGGGAGAAACAACTCTTTGGGGGGAGAAAAAGGGCAACGTACACGAGTGAGATAAGAACGAGAAGTTGCTCGAAAAATAATTGGGGGGGGG
>Ga0179593_1471014_pt1 | contig 10954 bp, 8 predicted proteins | sample CZODoug2_1_08_16_FD_185931 | JGI IMG/M metagenome (GOLD analysis project Ga0179593, IMG submission 185931) | Vadose zone soil fungal communities from Angelo Coast Range Reserve, California, USA - CZODoug2_1_08_16fungal (PacBio error correction) | ecosystem: Environmental > Terrestrial > Soil >...
CGCTAAAAAGGCAAAGGCGAAGTCAGAAACTGCTCAGCTCAGGCGCAGGTGAAATGACTAGAAGCACGCCAGGAACCCTCCAAAAAGGGTGCCTCTCAGGGGGCGGGACCATCGAGACCCCTGGGCGTCTCAGGGCCAAAGGCGTCGCTCTGTCCCTCTACGAGAGGGGACCATATAGAAGCCTGTACAAGTCCTATTTAAACCGGAAGGATATAAAAAGACAATCAAAAAGGGGACGCGATGTCCCTGAGAAAAACTGAAAGAGGGAAAAAGTACTTTCAGAGGAACATCGGAACATCATATCTAAACCATCCTGGGTGGGGCTCGATCAAGAGTGCGACGCGATCAGAGAACGGACCTTTCGGGAGAGAGGACAAATAAACTCTTCCGTCAATTGCTAGAATTGCTACAGGGAACGCGGAACCGGGGGTATAGCGAGGGGGGACGACTTCTATTACTCGGCGCGCGCTGGTGCCCGCTCCTGCGGACTGGGATGCCGAAAATCGGGCGGTCAGAAAGCTCCGAGGGCTCTTGTTGAGGGGGACTCGTGCTGCAAGCAAGGGTAGCCGGGCTCTGGAGTTCTGTGGGGGGCTAGGGCTTCGCTAAACCAGGATGCGGGAAGTGGCGACTAGTCGGGCCAAAGGTCTGTGTCGAGTAAAAGACTAAGAAGAAAGGGCGTGATGGGAAAAACTTCTAAAGGGACGGAGCTGAGCCACCCTAGTTAGCGATCAGTTCTGTTTGGACAGAAAAAACGCCAGACCTAGGGAATTCAATCGAAGAATCATATAATCTCTAAGCTGCTAAATACGAACAGGATATGGCGAACACGACTATGAAAAAAGAAGGCAGCAATCAACAGCGGCAAGGGATTCGTGCGTTGACCGCGGGAAACAGGGTGTCAAAGGAAGGGACGCACGCCGGGCGGGCGAGCCAGGAACACCCTCTGTGGTTGGCTAACTAAAGGAACATATCACACATTAACTGAAGCATATATGCTCGAGGAAGAGAACAGGGGCCGAAGTAGAGAAAAAAAGGCCCTTTGATTCTCAAAAAACCAAGGGCATGACTCAATACTCCAGCTTCTGAGAAATTAGGGGATACTTGGCCAAGAGGAAAGAGGTTTTGGGGCGTAAGGAGCTCGTCGTGCAAACGGCTCGAAGGTAGGTCAGAAGTTCAAGAGGAGGAAATCCGAAAGGAGCACTTCGCAAGGAGGTAACAAAAAAAGGGAAGTTGGGGAAATGTATGAGGACAGAGGGCGAAGGGGGGGGGTTGGTGCGAATGAGGCCAACTTTTTTGGAACGCGCTTTATAACTCGTAAGGCGTCAGCTAAACAGAAGGGCGAGGTAAAGCAAAAACGGACTCATCTAGGGCGGAGGGGAAGGGAGAGGTCCGGGGGGGGGGGGGGTGGTGTCCATTACATACGTAATCGAGGGAGACAGTATGATCTGTGGGGAAGCCATAAAAAAACAGAGCTAGAACGGAAAAGGGGGCTGGCCATACAGAAGAGGTAAGGAAATCGGAAAGAGGATGGAATCGGATCGGAACTGGGTCCTGCAGGCCAGGGTGGCAACCCGATGCAGAAACGGGTGGAGAGGGACTGTGCACGGGGACGAGAACAAACAAGGAGTGGATGGGGCGGACGAGCTGTGGTCGAAAACAACGAGTACCCAAAAAAGAACATGAACAAAATAACAGTAAATGGACGCGATCTGCATCTTCCTCACTTGGGAGGGAAGGCTTTAGGGAAGAGGGGAACATTCTGACCGTAACGGCAGCGGGGTATTCTGTCATAACGGGGAACCGGGGGGGTAATATGTAATGCGAATACCATCGCGACCCATTTCTCGCCAAAAGGGCTTCACGTATTCAGGATTGAAAGCGGGGCGGCGTAGGGTAAAGATGTGTGGAGGAGAAGTAGATCAGACCAAGTGATGCCCATCCTGGAGGGAAATGAAGTCTGGGGGGCAAATGAGATTCGGACTGGGGGGGGAAGAAAAAGGTGCAAGGGATCGGCATCTCTCTCAAAAAACAAAAAACCTTTGAGGGGGATGGGAGAGATGCCAACCGCTAGATCGACTCAGTCTGCCTCATAAGGAAAAAGTTAAAGGCGTTCTTAATGGAGGAAAAACAGGGGGGAGACTCGAAGAACTACTACAGCCAAGGCAGCAACGGTAAAATAGAGCTATGTGGGAGCTGTGGGGAGTAGCCGGCCTTGGATGTATAATCATATTTATACTGCAAGTAGGAGTCGAAACCTCCCTTACTTCGTCTAATTACATTAGGTCGTCATTAATCAAGCTTCATGGATAACAAGGAAAATGGACACAGAAATAGAATGGCCATGGAGCGGGTAAAGAAACAGTTAGGTAAGCTTGTATCAGGGAAAGAAAGGTTAGTCAGCGAGCCCCACTACTTAGTGTCTTTTTCAATTGCTGACACAGGATGATGGCATATTGGTGTAACGAAACGATACAGCGACCGCGTAAAGAGAGTAGGACCAGCGAAAAAGTGTCCGATGATTTCTGAGCGCGTTCGGCTTAGGGAGAACCGCCTCTGAAGGCGAAACGATGGGTGTGGACGAGGCAACTAGGAAGAACGTCATCATGGTAATAAACGTAGTGTGGTAACCCACCCCGTAAGGGTGATGAAGCATGAATGGAGCTCAGGAGAATGGTATGGACGGATCTCTTAGCCATTTAAGGCCGTCTTTCAAAAAAGAGCCTAAGGTCTTATCACAGACCAAAAACCCATTGAGAAATCAGACACAAAACAGGAGTGGAACCAAGGAGGTTTCCTTTGTGGAAAGAAAAGGGGAGGGAAAAGAGAGGTCAGGAAAAGGGTCAACGAATGCCGAAGGTAGATGCTGACCTTCTCCGAGCCAGGAAAGTCCACGACTAATTGAAAAGACCTCGGGGGGTGGGGGGGGGGGGGGGGGGGGGGGGGGGGGGGGGGGGGGGTGGGAGGGGGGGGCGGCCGAGAAGCAAAAATTTAACCCTACTTCTTTTTTTAGCTGCTACCTCTAAACAACATCCCGTCTCATAAAGCGACCAAGGTGTGATCTCTGCTAGATCAGAGGGTGTTGCAGTGACTGGAGGTTTCAATTTTAGGGAAGCCTAAGGCGGAGGGGGAGGCTGGACAACAACATTGTGAGCTCTTTCTGAAATGAATTCTCATGGTTATGCGAAAAACGAAGCACGGAAAAAAAAAAAAAGCAGGAGATGTGAAAAAAAAGGGAAGAAGTTCTCATAGAAGGGAGGAGTCTTGCGACTCAGGATAAGGGTCTATCAGACAGGGAGAAGAAATGTTGACGGAAAAACATATGTCTCAGATACCCTCAGGAGGTTTTCAGTAACAGGCTCGAGCAGGGTACCAAAATGCGGTCTTTCTAAGGGATCCCCAGGAAGGTGGAGTCGGAGAGTCTTTACAGATCGGCGGCTTGAAAAGGACACTTAGCGCATTAATCCTCCCAACGAGGCCTCGGAACGTCAGAGAGACCATGACAAAGGCCTCTGTCTAGAGAGAAGGTATGGAATGAGAGATGTGCGCCGGAGAGGGCACTAATGAGAAGAAAAAAATCCTGCTGGGTTTAAACGCTCACAGAGCGTCCCGTTCTCAAAGAGGGACGGAAAAAGGGTAGTTGTAGTTGCCCGGGATCATTATCCTGGGAATTTGACGGTCACAGGAAGTATCATTCCAAAAACGGGTAGGTGGGGAGAGAGTCATGGGTTGAAGTTCTACAAAGCCGAGTCCCCAGGCTGAAAGGGGAGGGTTCTCTGCGGAGTTCACTTCCACGATAGGGAAAAGAAAGAGGAGGAACTAGTGCAGGGTACTACCGGGGTGGACGAGGCTGAAGGTTCAGCAGGGGTGGGGGGAAAATCAAGGTTCGGAGAGCAAATCGCCGCTTGGTATTACGGAGTGCTTTCCCTCTAGCAGGGAAAGAGCGATCTTGAGCCGTGAGTGATGAAAGGTCCCAGTTTCATAAGGATACTGGGGAACTCAACAAATGAGTAGTAAAGATATAGGATAGTCAGCCGCACGGGACGAAGGGGCATTCAACTAAGTCGTCTCAGCCGAGAGACCGGGGAAAGGCCACAGCTAGAAGCTAAACCGACTGCTTCTATGAACTCTCAATGTTTCGCGGAGACACCTCGGAAAGAAACGCGTAGGGAGATGAGAAAAGTGGCTATGAGACCCTTCAAACATCCTATCAGGAAGGTTCCCAGATAGAACAGTTTACGCTACTAGATAGACTAAAGGCATAGGATCTCTGATCCTTAGAAAAAAAGCTATCTTGGAGAAATTCAGATTCTGGCTTTGAGCGAGGACGGTGCCACCTAACCACCTTGGGGGAGAAGAAAGAATAGAGAAAGACAAGATCAATCGAGTCTCCTGGAGACGAAGATAATGAAATTTTCCGGGGAAAGAGGGGGGGTTCTAGAGGGGAAGGCGTACAATAAAGTGTAAAAAAAAGGGGGGGACCGAGGATCCCGGGGGGCTGGCGGGCAGACCGACGTAAGAAGAGGCCGGGATCTGCCATGACGAAAGGAGAGTGGGGCATGTGCGGGAACCTTCTGGTGTCGCCTCGGGGACGCGGAGGAGTGGTTTTCGGGAAAACGGCATCTCTGCCGACGTCCTAGTAAATGTGTCTCTGATAAAACAGGGGAGGGCGCTAATCAGGACAGATAGTGGAAGCTTGAAGAAGGCCACGTGCTGTCCGCTTTTCAACTTGTCCCCGAACACGCGTCCTCGCACAGAAAGAGCAAAAGAGTGGCATTTCGTATCTATATAGAATAGATCGCTCTCGCGCTCCACGAGGGACTCACTAACATAGACGCACAAGAAAAATCGTCAGATTCGGGAAAGGGAGTTTGCGGAGGGATCGCAAAATCCTTGGGACGCAAGAGGGAGGAACTTCATCTTGAGGGTGTCGAGCGGCCCGAAAAGCGCTTTAGGGAGGGTCAAAGTAACAAGAAATTCACGAACGCTTCTAGGGGATCCGTCGCGAGCCGAAAAAACGTACGAGTATGCAGGGACGCGGGTACGATTCAGCTCCGGGAAACAAAAGGAAAGAAGGTGAGGTGTCCAGGGCCGTTTCCAAGAGAGTGGGGGCCTACTTGTGGAGTCATTTCACTAGCGGAAGGGTCCTATGGGCCCGAAAAAAATCCTTGAGAGGGTCGGTACCTTTAATTCCAGACGGGAGTGCACCGGACACAAAAGGCAGGGGAAAAAAAGGGTGCATTCTTATCGGCGTATGGGGGGTTTTCTTAGGCACAATGTCGTGTCTCCGGACGTTGGGAAAGACACTCTTCAGGGCGCTCATGGCAGCGCGTATCGGCGTTCGGAACAAATCGAGGAGGGGGAGAGTACATACTGGAAAGGGAAGGACGAGGGGGGGAATCCTCAGGCGGATGTAAAGTCTTGCCCGTCGTGTTGACTGGCGTTGGATTGGTGAGAGGATAAACAAAATCGCGACGCGGCAGAGGCGGGGGGAAAACGAAGCACAGCGAGCTGAATGAACTCCCGAGGAAACGTTAGCGCCTACCAACTGGAAGGTGCCAGAAAGTGTCTTCCTACCCCAAAAGATCCGGGGGTGGGGGCATTGTGGAGGAGTCCGACAAAAAGAACCAAGGAAGGTTGATGTGGTTGGGGGGAAGGATCGGTGCAAGAAGGGATGAGTAGCCTGCAATGTCAATTAGAAAAGGGGGAGGAGTTCTGGGAATAGGCGGGAGAAGGTCAGTAAGAGGGGGAGAAACTGAAAATTCCTCGAGGAATTTTCAGTGTAGAGGGGAGGAGAAGGAGGAAAAAAAGAGAAAAATCGGGCGGGGCAGAGGCGCAAGAGGGACCAACTGGCGAGCGCGGGATCTACGGAGGTAGGAAAAGGCTTAGGGGGGCAAAAAAGAGGGTTTGCGGCTAAGAGGGAAAGGGGGGACATCCAGAAGAGAAATGCGTGGAAAAGGAGGAATGATGGAAGAGGCAAGGCTAATCGGAAGAGAAAGACAACAAAAAATAGAAAAAAGAAAGAGAGTTTACGAAAGAAGCTCTTCATAGGAGGAAAGACGAATACCTACTATAATTCGTTAAGGTTCGTATGGGACCGGGAGTCTGGTAGAAAAAACGAGGGATCAGGACGATAAAAGAGGGATGCCAGTTAAGAGGAAAGTCAATTTGGGGCGTATCCTTTCGTGTTATTAAAGACATATATGTCAAAGTCTTTTACAGATGAAAGAAAAAAACTCAGAAAGATTACGAGGAAAAAGGGCGGCCGATTCCCATGCTTCAGGAACCAGGCAGACAAGGGGACCATTGAAGAGAATTGGGGAAGGGAAAAAAGCCAGGAAATGGACTAGTGGTTACGCGAAAAGGGCTCTGTGTCGCGAATAACATGGTGGTTTGGGGAGGAAAACGCCAAATGTTTCATAAGGGGAAGGGACGAACCGGAGTAGGCAAGAGAACGTAAGAGAGAGGAGGAACACGAGTCAGAGTGGATTTATCAGGTCCGTTCTTAAGAAGCCCGACGCTAGCTATGGGTGGAGCAGCACGCTAAAGACGTGAGAAGGAAAAAAAAAAAAAAAAACAAGGGGAGAAGCTATGAAAAGTAGTGGATTTCCAAAAAAGAGAGAGGTCGTACTGCGTCCAGCCTGCACGATGGTAAGGTGTGTAAAGAGAGAGAAACCTTAGGATGAAAAAGAAAAAGTTGACTTCTTCGTTAAAAAAAAGTTCCCACGAGAAGAAATGAGCCTCAACGAGAAAGGAAGGGCCCTCGGCGGTGAAGGGTGCAAGAATAGGGGGAGGGAGGGGAGGGGAAAAGGGTCAAAGAAGCAGTAGGCTAAATACTCTCTTCTCTCCGTGACCAATGGAGTTATCAGAAAGGTTATAAAACCTCCAGGATGGAAAAGGTGCAGGTGTCCGTGGTACTAGACCTGGGTGTATTCGAATCCTAAAAGTACTCGCGAAGAGAAAAATAGTTTCAAAGCTCGAATGATCCTCGATGGCGTGTCATCTGTATTTAACTTCCGAGAGCTAAAGGAGGAGGGCTGACAAAAGGACGACTTGGTCGTCAGGTGCGGCAGTGGTTAGCGAGCGATAAAAAAAGAGCACTAATTGGTTGGATGGAATATGCACTTCATATTCGTGAAGCAGAGAGAAGGGAGAGAGAGAGGCGCTGGTAAAGAGAGAGAGGGGAAAAATGTACGGGGGAGGCTTTTGACAGGGACGAAACCTGCCTCCGCTACCAGGGGCGAGAAGGGGCTCAGGCGCAGACTGGGGACACCCTAGAAAGAAGGAGAATGAATCAGCACGTTTTTTTCTAAGACGCGGGACGAGGCGGCTGCTTATGCCGGTCCGAGAAACGTCAGAAAGTCTGTCTTCCAAAGCGAGCCTCCAGTCAACAAGTCAGGAAGTCGAAAGGACTCAGTTGACAGGGCATTAAGAAGGGACTCAATCGAACTCAGGAAGAGATCGATTGGACAAGCTTTAGGAGGGAACCTCAAAAGGGAGAGGAGCGCGATTCCTGCAAACGGGATGTTGGGCCCACGTAGGGCGTGCCCGAAGTGAGATGAGGCAGAGGGGAGGAGAAACCCGGTCTGTGCAAGAAGGTGCCTACCAGGAACTTTGGGCAGCATCCAGGGGGCTGGAAGTCTCGATGCGTGCGAAAGGTGAATATCTTCTAAAGGAGGAGAGGGAAAGAAAGGAGGAATAGGAAGGGAGTCGAGAGAGGGAGGATATAGAGGATTTGGAGGAAAAAGGTCTCCGAGACCCTCGCAGAGGAAAGGAATACTTCTTAGCGTCGGGAAAAAAAAAGTCGGCTGGAGTGCGAGAAAAAATCAGAAAGAAAGGGGAGAAATCTTGCTGGCCGACGTTTAATTCCCCATAATGCGACATAAAAAAAAACGAAAGGGGAGATGAAAATATAGATGTTTGTAAAGAAAAGGAAAAAGGCTTCAAGAAAGGATAATTCTGGAACGGGAGAGCATAAGGAATACAACGTGTCTAATATGACCTTGGTTCGGGGGAAAGGAGGAAAAAATGTCCAATATGCTCCCTATGGTAGGGAAATCTATCGAATTCTCAGTACTGAAACAACAAATTCGGAAAGAGAGACTACGGTGTCTAGATCAATCACCCCAGAAGGTGTGAAAGGGCTAGTGCGACGTAATGGAACAAAGGCTGAGGAAAGACTAAAACCTTCTCTCACAAGGCTAAACCAGGGGCACTATAATAGAGAAAGGAAGAGAGAACGTTGACTTGATCATCGGTAGAAAATAGAAGAACCGTAAAACGTGGGACCTTCTTAACTCTGAGGAGACCAACCGCGGGCGAGGATCAATGGAAGGTAAACCCTTCGATCTCGATTCCGGAGGAGCAGTGCAAATCCTCTAAGGGGGGACAGCTCGAGGAGGGGGAGATGGCGGCGGCATTTTGGAGGAAGTAAATGGGGGAGACCTTGGGAACGAGAGTCGTGCTGGGGTTTTGAACGTAGGACAAAAGGAATACTAAGACACCCCTTCAATAGTAAGGTTGGAGAGGGTTCTTTCCTAAACAGTTCGGTCTGTTCAACTTGCGACACCCGCTAACAACGGTGCACGTGTTTCCCACACCGCGAAGTAACCGAGACTACAGACGGATCAAAAGGCCTGTGCTTTGCCACCACACCGCAGACCAGGCCACCTTCGCAGTCTGCGCAAAGAGAGAAAAGGATTAATAGAGACCTCACGATACCCGGGAGGGGACGTCAACGCTATGACCCTAGGAGCAAAAGAGGGGGGCAGATTAGTCTCTGGTCGGGGGGAAGATAGAGCAACAACAGTGCCGGCATTAAGACAAGGCGAGGGGGGGGCGGATCGCCTAAAGAAAACAATGCGTAAGAGACACAATGAAAAAGAGCAATATCGGAAGGCAAAACTATTTCAGAGGAAATGCGACTGAGGTACGTGTGGAGGACCACACGCGCGACAAAAAAGTGAAGAAAAAAGAATCAAAAAACGAGGAGGCCTGCTTCCGGGGGCAGCGAGACTTGAATGACCGTAAGACTGGGGAGACCCACAAAAAAACCACAAAAAAAAAAGAAAGACAAAAACAAGTTTTCCTATTCCGTTTTCTGTGATAACCTGACACTGGAGGACTGAACATGCCCAAAAAAAATTCAGGACAGAAACTGTTTCCCAAGAAAAACCTGTTTGCCTTAATTGAGTGCGTTTAAGGGGGGGTGGTTTTGCTCAAGACAAAGAGGATGAAGTTGGAGTCTTCACAAATGCCGGCTGAGAAGGGCCATGCGGGGGCATTTCCCTAACTTAAAAAAATATGCGCTTCGGAGGTTCCTCTTTCAGCAAGAGTAGAGCGTGGGGCCAGAAAAGATCGGTAATGAGAGGGGAGAAAAGGAAGTTAACAGGGAGAGTTTGGAAGGAGAAAAAATCGCTACTCAGTCTAGCCAACACTGTCCCAGATCTGCAAGGAACAGAAAAAAGGACTACGGGAAGAAAAAATGAAGGATTAAACTGAAAATTGGTGGTTGTTGGTATGTGGCGGGAATCCGCCGTTTACTTGAGAGGAGACAAAAACTGTCAGAGAAATGTGTGAGTAACTTTGGACCGGGACAAAGTCAACACCAATAAAACAGGGAGGTGAGGGGAAGACGACGATTGATCTCGTGCCCGGAGGGAAAAAACGAGACTCAATGAGCTTATCTCCAAATTCCAGGACTTCGGAGGCTTGTCACGCAGGGGGGGGGAAAAGGAAGCAGAGTAAGAAACGCGCCTCCCACGTGCGACTGGGTGGGTGGTGAAGTCGTTTTATCGCGGCAGTCAGCGGAAAGGGGGAGATCTTGAGAGGCCTCACCCGGCGGCGCTACTCTCAACTTTGGACCATGCGAGGAGAGACTAGAGCAGGGCGAGTTCCTTGCAAAGTGGTTCGGACGAAATTGCGGAAGGGGCGGACAATACCCGTCGCTAACGGAGGGGGAGGGGTAGCATAACGGCAGACTGGCTCTCGCGTCAAAACAAACAGCGTATTAAGAAAGAGAAAGGGGAAGGGGGGATCTAGTAAAAACGTAGGCTTAACATTAGCGGAATCTCTTAAAGCGTTCAGGGGGATGGCTCAACGGAAGGGCGGAGGAAAAACTGGGCAGGAGGCAGCGCGTCGAAGGGCGCTCGACGCCCCTCCGGGGGCGAATAATGGTTGTGGGACAGCCGGGTTGTGACTATTGAAAGATGTATAAAGGGTAGAGGGGAAAGAGACTTACAACAGGAACCAGAGAACAGGAGGCGGCTCTGAAGACGAAAGCGCTCCCTCGAAGGGACTTATGCATCGAGGGCCATGGATAGCGATTTGAGAGACTAAATGTATTACTCTTTGGGAAAAAAGGAAAATTAGTAGGAGAGCCCGACCACGACTGGGGGTGTTGTACTGAGCAAATCAAGGGTAAGCTAAATGTATGATATTCCTTTGAGTGCAACGAAAATACAGGGGCGAGGAACGAAAAGAGTAGAGACACGTATTGATGTGTCCGCCTCGTTAAGGTTCGGCACGCACGTCCTCAAAGGAGCGATGGGTTGGGTAGGGTAAATAAAAAGCCCGGGAATACTCAAGGACTTCGCAAGGGATTACCTGTTAGGGGCCAAAACCTCTAAGATGCGGAAAAGCAGAACTGGACAACGGGGGGGACAGGTTGTACGCCGCTCAGAAACATAGCCGCCAGGAAGTGCCGGCGGCGGGAACTGGGAGAATTGGCGAAGTCAGCCAACAAAAGTCAGGGAAGAGAGAAAGGAAATGGGGCACTGAAGGGGAAGTTCGTGAAGCTAGGTTTCGAGGTCCGAAGACCATTGATGGGCGACCCACTTCCGAGCCTGCCGCTTGAAGCGCAAAGCCGCGGAAGGACAGACCATCGGCGCCAGGGACGTGGTTAATCCGAGGATGATTAAGGGCGAATCTCACACGTAAGCCGGAAAAAAAACCACAA
>Ga0179593_1488874_pt1 | contig 10954 bp, 11 predicted proteins | sample CZODoug2_1_08_16_FD_185931 | JGI IMG/M metagenome (GOLD analysis project Ga0179593, IMG submission 185931) | Vadose zone soil fungal communities from Angelo Coast Range Reserve, California, USA - CZODoug2_1_08_16fungal (PacBio error correction) | ecosystem: Environmental > Terrestrial > Soil >...
AGGGAAACGAAGGGGGGAAACGGCGCCCGACTCCACAAAAAAGTAGTGGACGAGATCATTTGGGAATTCACAGGGAAGGGGGGAAGCTCGCATCAGGGTGCTACAGGCAATGGGCTGATTCCAAAGTAACCGGTAAAAACGAAAGTTCGCGTGAGATTCGCGCAAACGCGATGGGGGGGAAGGCCGGGTTTAGAAGAACCGGAGATGGGAAACTGCGATAAAATACTACGGGATTGAGAGAGAAAGCCCACGAGGTTTCCTAAGAAACCTGGAGCAAGGCGACGATTAAAGGCATGTTCACTAAGAGCGCCGGAGAAAGGGGAGGGTCAACACAAGTCCGTGCTGAACTTAAAAGAAAGGGGGGATTCGCCCGAACGTTGAAACGTCACGCGGCTAAGGGACAACCAAAGAAGAGAGTTCAAATGCAAGGAGCGCCCCAGGAGGAAGTTACTCCACTTGAGTCGAGGCGGACCACGCAAAGAAAGGGGGGAACGCGAGAGAGACCGGAAAAAAAGCCGAGCCGACTGTCCACTCAAGCAAAGCTTGCAAGTCTGCCAAAGTCGCCAACTGTCCTTGCGAACCACGGCCACTAGGGGCTACAAGAAGGAACGGGGGACTTTAAAAATCGGGGGGCGGTACCGCCTCAAGAACGCCAGGGCGGAGATGCCCAGCGAAGCGCTTATCAGAAGGCTCCAGTTCCTTCGCTAAAAACCCCCCCGCGCGAACGCTAGGTGCACCCCAACCTAGAGGGGAGCAAAAATGACTGCTAGAGAAAACGCGAATTCGAAGAGGGATCTGAAAGAGGGACAATACTTCTCTTCTAACCCTCTCCGGCACACCGTAAGCCACCCGCGAGATTCACCTCAAATGAACCGCCCCAACTCTGGACCCTCGCCCTAGATAGGCGGGGAAAGGCAAAAAAATGTTAAAAAACTGTCGCGAAACAAAGCGTGAGGGACTGGTTTCACCGTATCACACAGTGGGCCCCAAACTCACACAAAAAAAAGGAGGCGGGCGCTTTTGTCATGGACTTCTTGGTCAACTGCTTCGACCGTACGAAAAAGGCCTGTATAGCCACCTCTCGCCATTAGCCACCATCAGAACATAGAAAGGGCAAGCGAACCGGGTGGAACAGGGCTGTTTCCCACCGTCAACCGGGGGCATACTTGAAACGGCACACAGGTAGTCGCTGTAGGGAGGGGGCCAGAGAGATGTTTACCGTCCAAATCGAACTCAGGTTCCACGTCAGCAGCTTCAGCTGACCTCGGCGAACCGAGGCACTGTCGGGCGGGACGCGGGGGAACGGCCACACCAAGTCGCAAAACACCGAACCGGCCATGAGAAACAACACGAGGTAGGAGAAGAGATATGCCAGGGGCAGCATTTTTTAAAAATGCTCCTTCAGGATGAGGCGACCCGACCGGGAACCTGTCGCAGGGAGGGCGAAAAGGCTCGGCGAACGACCTTCTTGAGGAAGAGGCAAGGGTAGATCCAGAATAGGAAAAGCGGCATACCGACCTAACCGGGGTGCAATTGAAACGAGAGCGCCGCCACGGTCAAGCTAAATCAATACAAGATTGGCGGGGGCGCAACGTCTTACCTGAAGGTAGATTGGCAGAAAAACTGGAGACGGGTAAGCGAGGTTCGAGACGCGCGAAGAATGACACAAAAGCAAGGACAAATAGCGCTAAGAGTTAAACTGTGGGTGGGGAAACCGGGCGCCATGCTACTTTGAACCTAAAAATAAACTTAGGGTTTTTGTTCGTTGCTAGTGACCACACCCTTTGACGTCATCCCAATGCTGCAGGACAACGGGAGGGGACTCAGGCGTTTTGAATCTATCTTCGGGGCAGTTGGCCTTGTGGTCAGGGGGAGAATATGAAAGGAAAGGGCACAGCGTTCATATGCGTTGAAGGACCGTGACTACTGCTCATTGGACCAGCGAGGGGGAACCTTTCAGCGAAAGGGGGTCTGGAAGGGGCCGGAAGGGGATTGCTCCTCTTACGCGGATTTCGAACAAGCACTTGCGCGCGGGTTATCGTCGTCGTATAAAACAGAGGAAGATATCTAAAGAAATTAAAAAGGGGGGAAAGAGAAAGGATGCGCAAATCTTCTTCCGTTCTACAGGGATCGTAAGTTCGGGGGATTTGTAGCTTAATGACCGGTCGTCGCGGTGGAGGGAGAGGGTTAGAAAAGGACGCCAAGACGGGAATAGTTTCGGAAACCACTTACTCGACCGATCAGTTGTATGATGTGGAAAACGCTGGCGTGCGCTGCAGGGCAAAAAATCAAGGGGGCATTGACTTTGGGGGCATTAGGAGCGGCGCGGGACACGGGATCTGCGCAAGGTGGGAAAACTAGCGTGCAAGGGTAGGGGGAGAAGCGACATCCAACGTCTACGTAAGGGTCTATGCGGTCATTTGGTATGACTCTAGAGTTTCTCGAACGCTTGACAGCGAGCGGGAGGAAAAGACAATCCCAGAAAATATAAAAGGGTCAAATATCCGGTTTATTGCGTATGTCCGCAGAGGGTCGCGCGGCACTTCCAAGAAAGAGGAACTTCGGGCGAAAAGCGTGCATCCGGCCAAAGTCCAAAAAAAAGAGCTGTCTTCCCGATCAGCAAAAAAAGGAAGTCGTCACAAAGGGGGGGGATCAAGTTGGCGCGGAGGGGCGCAAATTTAGAGCTCGAGAAAAAAAAACGTGAGGTAAGGATAGGAAACGGTGTAGCTGCGACGCGCAGAAAAAAAAAAAATACGGGGACTAATATCAGTTAGGGGTGCAAGAAGGAGAGGCTCATGGCCTACTGGGATGGGACAAGCGAGGTCGGCGAAGGGGAGGCCAGTTGGGGGGGGAAGACGGGAGTCAAAGGAAGTACGAAGGCGGGTTCAAAGAAAGTTGGTTGGAGGGAAAAACTGAGAAAAAATACGAGGGGTGAAGAGCGCCGTCACCGCTAACGAAAAGTTTCACCGAAAAATACACAGGACGCGGGCCGGGATGAAGGCATTCATCTCAAAGAAAACAGAACAGGTTGAACGGTTCCAGAGGGCAGACCTAAACTAGGGGGGGGTAGTGAAGTCTACCTTGACTCCTCAGAGGACTAAAAAAACGAAAGGGGTCGGCATATCCGGACGAACCGCGGCGGACCGGTCAGATCAAGGGAAAACGGGAACGTTACGCGTCATCACGGAGGGGAAAGGTCCGGCTTGAGCCTTAACCAGCAAGACATCGCAATCGGGGGGCAAAAAGGGAAATTCAAGAATTCCACGAGCACTACAGGGAGACTCGTATGTCTAACAGGCCGCCCGAATTGAAAAAAGGCAAGCACAATGGGGTAGGGTCCTTCCTCTTAAGGAGTAACGGGACAGCCCAATACTAGCAGAGCTCAGCAAGTGTCTTTGACGCCGCGTGGTATCGTAAGTATCGTAGGACCCCAAGTGAAAGAGGTTGCCCCACCTCCGAAAGAGAACGTCAGGGTGCGGACGTCGATAAACGACGAAAGGGAACAGAGAGGGGCCCGCTGGACCATGATTCTAGAAAGGCAGCCAAAAGGGCCACAACCTGGGGGCTCGAGCGCACACGCTGCGGGGACCAGGGAATATTCCGCGCTGTAGGGGAAGGAAAATAAAAAGTTGCAACAACTCGGGAAAAAAGCAGAGAGGGGGGGGAGGGGATATAGGTGGGTCGGGCTCCACCCCAATTGTAAAGAGGAAGCGCGTTTGTGGGATTTTCGGGGGGCTCCGGCGAAAAAATCCACGAGGGGGGATCGACACCCAAACGGAACAGGTAGACCGCGACAGTGTCATCGCCACGCGGAAAAGGGTCCATTCTTTTAAACACGGAGGGGGCCAGTAGCGACTATTTGGATCCAGAAACACTTCGCTGTAGGAGGCTCCGAAAAGTTTGTATGCCTTGCCGCTGCACGAAGAGGGGGTCACGTGGGCCCTAGCCGCTTCCGAGGGAATGACGAATCATGTTCCGGGGGGGGGGAAATGAGGGACGTGGGGTGCAAATGAAGACGAGCGCCTTAAAACACTGCTAACCCTGGACAGATAGAAAAACAAAAAGGGAGTATTAAATATCAGCAAGGGTGATCTTTTGCAGCAAGTCTCGGGGATGACCGAGGAGGTGAAAAAAGGGGGAACTTTCTCAGGAGTGTGGAGGCGAAAAAGGGGGGAAACTGCGTTCGGTAAAGGAAAGTGCAACATCGGAGACATACAGCGGGAAAGAAAAAAGGGAGGGAATTACTAAAGGAGGGTCCGAAAGGTGAAATGTTAAAATCACGAATACCATAAGTCAGGCAAAGTTGGCTCAGGGGCACTGTCCGCGTTCTGGAAACTGAGCTAAGTATCTGAGGGGCCGGGGTCGGGCTCGTTTTACAGTGACTAGAGGAAAACACCAGAAGGAGACTCTCCGCGTTAAAGGGGGGGTTGGGAAGGGAAAAACCTGCTACGTGGAACCTAAAAAAAACTGCCGGGTCGTTTGTTTGTTGACTGGGAAAAAAGGAGGTGCACCTTTGTAAGCGCCAATCGACTGAGAAAAAGGGAAAAGGATGGCGAGGGATCATTTCGTTTGGTGGGGCGACAAGAGGGGAGTTGAGTGGAAGGGGGTTTAGGGAGAGAGGGGTCAAGCGGGCAGAAAGAAAGAAGTCGTCGGGAAAAAGGGGGGAAAGTGCTTTGTATGAGGACGGTGCCCTCTGTCTCGTGGGGTCGTGTGCGACAAGAACAAGAAGGGGAATTCATCCGCGGAGGTTAGATGTCTGAAATTGCGGGCGCGGTGGTCGCGGAATCGCGGGGAGGAAAAAGTGACCACGGGGACTCGAGACGTGTAGCTAATCGTAAAACGGACAACAGGGGGAAGACGCTGTCCCTAAAGAGGGTTGCAATATTTTGATTGCTGTGGGGGAGGTGTGGGGCTGCGCATGGCGTGGTTTCGGCGATCACGGCGGAACTCTGCTGACGCCGGCCGAACTGACCACGCTCTTGGAAGTTGACAATCGGTTCGAAACTCAATCGGGCAGGGAGCGTCAGGAACTGTCGGGGGGGGGGACGTTTTGCACTCCCGTACGCTAATGATAAGGGGGGGGGGGTCTCTGTGTCGGATTGTGTCTACACCAGATCGGGAGGATAAATACAGTGGTCAAAGTAAAAGCAGTTACAACGGTAGACACGACGAAAGGAATGTCCTTTCAAGACCTTCCGCGACGCTTGGGGTTCTTCGAAACCCGGTCAAGAGGACGAACTCTCAAGAACCTCATAAGGTAAAAATCCTCCGGGTCAAAAGTCTTGAACAAGTAAGCGGAGCATAGGCGGAGGACTTCCACTCCGCGAAACGAGGGGCAAAAGCGAAAACGATTGGAAGAAAAAAACGCACTGAGCCTATGAAAATTCTCGGGAAGGGGAATAAACAATTAAAATTGGGATTCACTAGGAGCGGGGCTGAGGAGGCGGCAGAGTTTCCACACGTAGGATCATACACCAAAAATAACCACTGGAGAAAAAGGAGTAGAAGAACTTTGGACTAGGGCTCCGAATCTCGGCAGGGAGCCCCCGGACGTAAGATCAGTTAGTTGACATCTGGGTGGCGGAATATCTCGGCTCAGAGGCAACTGCGGGAGGGGGGTAGCGGCACGGACTAAGGGCTCGTGAGGGGTTGAAGAAACGAGACTGTACGTGGACCGGGGATCGAAGGGAGGTTGATACAACTGCTGATATCGATCTCCGGGAGGCCTGGGCCTTTTTTGTCAAAAGGAAAGATAGGGGGCGAAAACAATGAGGAAAGTTCCTCGGCAGGAGTCTTACAATTAAAGCAGGGCTGCTTCACTGCAATCGTCTGGGTAAAACTCCATCCTCCTTCGACCGGTTTGCGTGAAACGGGCCTAGGGCTCTATAAGACCGCGGGAAATGCCGTCAGTACCAACGAAGCCAAAAAGAAAAAATCTAAAAAGTGACGATCCGCACAGGAAAGCGCCGGGGCAACCTTTCACAAAAAAGTTCAAAAGGCCTTACCGTTGGGGGGGTGTTGTTGGGGTGTGTCCGCGTATGTGTACGTGTCGCGCGGTGTGGTAGAGCCAAAACACGGGCGGAAAAGAGAATTGATCCACAACTCCGAGTAAAGGCCGGAAACACCGCAGCGCCAATCGGTTCAACTGGAAGCCGGCCCCATGGGACTGTGACTGGAGACGCTGTCCAAAAAGACGGGATTGGCTAAGCCAAACGGACGCGCTAACCAGGGAATCTCGGGCAACCTACGACTAAACGCGCCAAGCGGAGAGTCAACTCCTCGCAGATAAGTACCTAAACCGAACAAAAGTCAAGGTATGTGCCATGACCTAGTCTATTGTCGAGCAGTCGACTCTCACAAGGAAGCTATCTTCCCTTAACACTCTCTTACCCTCGGAGTCCTGAAATACAAAGTAAAAGAAAGGAAGATATATTCTAAAAAAACGACCGTACGTCTTTTCCCTGCCACGTACTGGTTGCATGACAAAAAAGGGAAAAAAGCCATCCTGTGTCTGAAGCCTGCAAGAGTTTTTTTTTTTAGAAGGGGGGGAAATGTGGGTCTCCATAGGGAAATGGGGGACGCTTGACGAGGTTACTTGTTTATGGTGAACTTCTTCGCAAAAAGGCGAAACGTTGCTCGCGACGAGGCACAAGGCAGGCCGGGAAAAGGGGCAGCGCCACCGTGCGAGGCCACGGCTTCTGGTAGCGTTAAACAAATGTCGCGAGGGGGGGACGGAAGAAGAGTAATTGCAAAACACCGTTTTTCCTGTCGGGAGAAGTCCAGGTTGGGGATCGCCGGGCCGAACGCAGTGGACACGTGCACGGCCAAGCCTTGTAAACTGGATGGAAGTAACCTTAAGGTTCACAGGGTGTCGGGGAGAGGCCGAGAAAGCTGAAAAAACCGCGAACCGGCAATCTCTCACAAACAAGATAAAAAGAGAAGAGAGCAAGGCGAAGGTTGACAAGGAAGGCGTGACCTGTCGAGGACAAATGAACCTAAATGGCGTCAAACGAGGCTCGGAAAAACCAGGGAAAAAAGGGGGATACAGACGCAGCTCAATCCATCGCAGCAAAAAAGCGACCTACCCGGTGGGGAAAAAGGTTGGGAAGGACGGGCGCAGAAGACGCGACGGTTAAAAGAAAACGATACGGGGGCGGACGAAACCCGGAAAGCTGCACGTCCGTCTGAGAAGGATAGGAAGGTGTCGAAAAGTCGCGTTGACTGAAGAGATGACACAGAGCAAGGCGAGACGAAAAAAAAAAGGGGTGGGGAGAACGGAGAAAATGCCTAAAAATGTAAACCCCCCTGAGGCGAGGGGGGGGTTTCGTTGCCAGAGGGGCAACTTGGACGGACAATCAGAGGGAAGGGAGCGGGCTGTCTCACGTGAAAAAAAAATCGTCTGCCGTGAAGGGCACAATAATAGAATGGTTCCGAAGCGAGGGAATGGCCCGTCTGCTGAAAAGGACTACGCAGAACTTCGGGTAAGAGGCCCAAAGACGGTCAGCGCGTGGGAGGGTAAGGTACGGGAAGGGGGAAGAGATAAAGCGCGGGGCGGAAGACCGGGGCGCGCGGTGCTCAAGTAAAAAGGGTAACATCGGGCGTCTGCCTCCGATGAGGGAGAGGAAAGCGAAAGGGTTTCAACATAGACAGGACGGCGGCGAATTTAGGGCAACAGTGGAAGAAGGGGGTAACCGATTTGAACTCTAAGAGTGAGGGGGGGGGTGGCCAGCTCACCCTCGGACTCGGCTTGAAAAACAGAAACAAATCGACGCTCCACTCGCTAGAAGGGGGGGTGAAGAGGTGAAGGCAAAAAAAAAGGGGAAAAGTCAAAAAAGGGTCTGTTTTTAGGGGGGGGTTCAGCGCTCATTCAAGGAAAAGGAAGGGCGATACAGTGGAACCCGCGAAAGGCAGAAAATGCTACGCGACAACATGCCCGGAAAATGGGAGGCTCCCTTGACGCTCCAGTCAAAAAAAGAAAAAAACCAGTCGAAAAGGGGGAAATAAGATAAAGAAAAGAAAAAAAGATATTCGCAGTTCATCCAATAGTTACTGAAAAGGAAAAGGCCTATAACTCGGAAAAATCGTCAACAAAAATAAAAGGATCGCCTAAAAACGACTTTCCGCAAACGGAAAAAGAAAGGGGGAGGACGGTGAAAAAGCCTTAAACAAAGACCGCAACAAGACTGATCGGAAAAAGGGGATTCCGACGTGGCGACCGAAAAAAAGGAAGAGATCTCCGCAACAACACGGAGGATAGAAAGAGGGGAGGGGAAAGGGTGAAAATGCGCCCGCGGCAAAAATAAACCCAAAATGGAAAATATCGTTGTGGGGGGACTGATAAAAAGAGCGCTCATCCGATTAGGGGCAGGAAGGCCAAACGCTTTTTCGGCGACATGTTCGGCGGAGTGGTTAAGGCGCCTCAACGCAAGGTTCACCTAAAAAAGGAGATTGGATTGAAAATCCTCGGGAATGAGAGGGAGAAGGGGCGCGAACGCGACGGTTTCCGAAATACCCGTCGCGAGAAAGAAATAGGTGAAAGGCATTCAAAACTCCAACGAAGGGGGTCGCTGGAGCAAAGTGAAAAGACCTGAACGCGAGGGGGGTCCCATCGACAAGATCGACGCTTGACGAAAAAACCCAAGCCACAAAGCACTTCACACCCAAAGAGGGGTCATTGCCGAAAAAATCCCAGCGGAAACCATGGAATATCAGCGGAAGTACTAAACGGAAAGGAAGGGAATAGAGAGCCCGGAACGCACCCCCAGCGGAAAAAACAAACTGTTCAAATTCCAAAGAGCTACGGAAGCCGAGTCCGCTGGGGCTGTAAAAACAGGAAAAGCCCCACTGCGCTCAGGAACCCGTTGATGTAGAAAAGCGGGCGGCCCCCGAGAACACGCCTACGAGCACAAGCGGAAAAAAACTAATCGATAACTAAAAGGGGGAGGAGGAAGCCTCCTTATCAAAAGCGTAACCCACCCCCCAAAAGAAAGGACCTGTGCCCAAGAAGGGGGGAGGGAAGGTGTCGCAAGGTGTAGGCTCACTCCGACGGGAAAAGCCGGAGCGGAACGAAAGGTCTTCTTCCTCAAAAAGCAACAAAAGGAAAAAAGCAGAAAGTAGAAAAAAATCACGCTTATCAGCCGCCGAAAACACTCCGCGCTCAAGAAGGGAAAAAGGGTCAACCTCCAAATCAGGACAAAAAAACGCGCGAGTGGTTTGGGAGGTGGAAAGTAGCAGTTGGCCCGAGAAAAACACCACCAGCGCGGCTCGTTTGTCCTTGCTGCAAAGTGGTTGTGAGAAAAAAGCTTCGCGCGGAAAAACCTACGGGACACCACACCTAAAGAAAAAAGGACTGAGGAAAATCCGAAACGAAAACAAAACGGTGATAAAAAGAGTCTTCTGGGATATTGAAAAACTGAGGGAGGTAACCTTTTCCAGAAAGAAACTACTTCAACCGTGACAAAACACAAATCTGGTCGTCTTGTCTTCGAATCATGGGGGATAGGAAGGGCGGACGGCCTACGGGAAGGTACTTCACGGAGAACCGACGGTCGAAACACCATTAAAGTTGTCTGGTCGAAGGAATGTAAAAAAAGGAACGCGCATTCAACAACGTAAAAGGGAGCCATAAAACAACAACAACTGAGGGAAAAGAAGGAAAGGAGGCCGGGCGGGTAAAAACGAAGAAAGGGGGGCGGCCGTGCCTCTAAAAAAAAGGAACGGAGAGGCAGTCGGTCAGACCGAATGCGCGCAGAGTGACCGAGGTAAAAAAAAGACTGATCAAATCGAAGAAAAAGGAGAGAAATACCCGGTCAATTGGAATTCCGCGGAAGCAAAAAGGCATGACTATACCAGAGCTGGCGCGCAAAAAGAGACAAAGGAAAACGCGTGCGGAGAAAAAAGGGCAGGGGACCGATCCCTTTCGATTGTAAAGGAAAAAAGAACCCCGCCAGGGACAACGGCGCCGCGGCCGCGGGTGAAGAAAGAAGCAAAGCACTGGAAAAAATCGAAACAAAAGCGAGTTTGGGGTGGAAAGGGGGCTACGAGTTGGCACACCGTTGGAAACCAGCCCAAGCCGCCGGCAAGGGAAAAAGGAAAACGAATCTGCTCATCTTTTGAGCAAAAGGATCTGGCTGAAAAAATGGGCCTGCGGATAAGAATGTGTCCCACTGAAGAGAGGGAAAAAAGTCTGGTGAGGCGGACGAAACGCAAAGGGCGGCGAACGACCAAAAGGGCTGAAAGGTGTCACCTCGGTAATTCGCGGGGAGCGGGGAAAGAAAAGGAACGAATCCGCTATGCTGCGTAGGAAAAACCTGTCGCAGCTTTCTCGTGTCAAAAAGTCGGGACCTCGATCTCTAAAGTACCCGGTTCCAAAAAAAACAGAAGGGGGTCGGGCAGAAGAAAAAATGCTGGAGTCAAGAAAAGGGAGGGAAAAGGGAGGCGGTTGGCCGGGAAATTGGAACCGGGGAAAAAAGCCGGAGCGGTTACGAAAAAAAAAACGGAAGAGAGTGAAGATGTCCCGAAGCGAAGGGAGGGGAACTCCGCCGCTGTTCTTGCCCGGCATTGAACTTCACTCCGTTCCGTGGGGAAGGAAAGCCGCGTGCGGCCGTCACGCGATGGGGAGAAGAAGGTGACTGCGGTTTCAGGTTCGACGGCGACAAAAAAAAAGGAAAGAAACCGTCCTAAGAGTGCAGGAAAGGAAAAAACGCCAAAGAAGCAAAAAGTTGTTCGAGTCGAGGAGGGAAAGGGACTCATCCCCGAGATCCGATCGGGCAGTTCCAAGCGACACTAGGAACCGCCTCCGAAACGAAGAACCTCCACCAAAGAGGGGGTAGAAGGGGGAAACGCCCAGTGGCATCCGCCAAAAAAGAGTAGAAGGGGGGGAAACGATCAGCAACAAGAACAGGAGAGTTCCAAGGTCTTCCTCCGGTGAAGCACGGGGGCAAAAGAGGGAAAA
>Ga0179593_1592870_pt1 | contig 10954 bp, 15 predicted proteins | sample CZODoug2_1_08_16_FD_185931 | JGI IMG/M metagenome (GOLD analysis project Ga0179593, IMG submission 185931) | Vadose zone soil fungal communities from Angelo Coast Range Reserve, California, USA - CZODoug2_1_08_16fungal (PacBio error correction) | ecosystem: Environmental > Terrestrial > Soil >...
AAAAAAAAAAAAGGAAAGTAGCCTCGATATACCCCTTCCAACCATTTCTTTTTCCAATATAATTAAGAGAAGGGGAAGGGGGAACAAAGGAAAGGGGGGAAAAAGGAAGAGAGATTTGAACGAACTATTTAGATATTTTCAACCCCTCCCGTGTGGAAGGGGGGGGAAAAAGGGGAACTTCTTAGGGGGGGGGGGGGGGGGGGGGGGGGGAGGTGGTCTGTTTCTGGTTTCTGCTTTGCTTTTTCCACGCCCTTCTTCAGAGGAAGGAGGGAGAGGAAGGAAGAGGGGGGAGAAAGGAAAAAGAAGGGGGAAGGGTTCACACTTGCTCCTTCCTGCTGAAGTAAAGAAAGGACTCAGAAGGTGGAAAAAAAGGAAAGAATGGCTATTGAAGACACCATGGCTTTTACTACAACTACTATGGTGTACACAAGGGGGGGGAAAGAAACTGAAAAGGAGAAAAAGGGAAAAGGAAGCTTCCGAATCATCTTCAGGCGTTTTCAACCTTTAGAGCCTAGAGGAAAGAAAAAAAAAAAAAACCAGGAAAAAAAAAAAAAAGGGGGGAGGAAAGACCAGTGAACAACATCTTCACCCCTTCTTAACCGACCGATGGTAGGAGGGTTCGGGGGAGGAAAATCACAGGCCCAGACTATCTATAACTAGTTAATACTCTTCTCAACCAAATGGAATGGAAGAAAGGGTCCGAAGAAAAAGAGAAGCCGAATGCGGGGTGTAGCTCAGTGTGTATAGCACGACCTTGCCAGGGGGAGGGGAAAGTCCGCAAGGGGGAGGGGGGGAGGGGGGACAGAAACGAAAAAGTCGGCGCTTTTTCCAACTCCACCTTTCAACCTCTCCATCGGAAGCAAATCGAGCAGGGGTAAGAGGGGGGGAGGGGAAAAAAGCGGGGAAAAAAAGGAAAGAGAGGAAGCAAATATCGACGAATTTTGCGTTCCTTCCGCCCGAAAATAGAGGGGGAAGGGGAAAAGGACCGAGAGGGGGGGAAAAGAAAAGCCATACGATTGATCCATTTGCCTCTAACTTCTTCCTACCGAGAGCAAAGCCAAAAAAAAAGGAGAGGAGGGGGAGAGCAGAGAAAGAAAGGGGGAGGCCTGATTACTCCACATTTTTTCGATCCATACTTCCATCGCGCTTGTAAAAGGAAGGGGAGGTGGGGGGAGAAGGGAGGAGGAAAGAGACGGCTATCCCTTTTGCATTCCTTTGATGGAAGAGATGAAAGCTCGAGAAAGGGGAGGAAAACTGGGAAAGGAACAATCTCTCCGGACGATCCGATGGGGAAATAAAAGAGAATATGGAACGTTTCGGCCATCACACTATGGCTGCCGATTGAAGGAGGGGAGAAAAAAGGCCGGAATAAATAGCCGGTTGATAATAAGCCGGTCGCAGGATGATGCGCAAGAAGGGGAGGGCCAGGAGGAGAAGAAAAAGGCGGCGTTCGGCGAGTTTTGTTATGACCAGTTTGGATGACGGGGTGGCGAAAAAAGGGGAAAAGAAAAAGAAAAAAAAGGGGCCAGGAAGAAGAAGGGAAAAAAAAGGGGGAGCAGGACCTACCGCCGCGAATGTGTGGAGAAGAAAGGAAAAAGGACAGAAAGAAAGAGACCGAGGTCGAGCCCGCAGCTCTTTTTCTTCTCGATATTGCGCGGAATGGGGAAGAAAAAAGAAAAACAAAAAAGGGGGGGGAGGGGAAGGGAGGAGGAGACTTTTGAGGAATTCTTGAACTCCCGGCTTGCGGTGTCTGTCCGCTGACGAGCGCCAAGAAAAAAAAAAAAGGAACCGGGAGGGAAAAAAAAAAAAAAAAAAAAAGGAAGGGGGGGAAATCAGTAATCCCCGCCGCGAATTTCCGCTTTTTACTCCGGGCTTTGGAGGCAAAATCGGGGGGGAGGGAGGGGGGGGGAATTAAAAGGAAAGAAGGGGGGGGGGGGAGTGTTGAGAGAAATTGGCTGCTTCTCTCCTTCTAACTTTTGACCTCGCCATAAAAGAAAAGAAAACGAGAAGAAGGGAAAGAAAAATCGGAAGAAAAAAGAGGAAGAGGAAAAAAAACAACAACTTATTATTATTAAAAGAGATATATAGAAATCAAGACGCAAAAGAAAGAGGAAGTTAACGGAAAAGAAAAGGAAAAAGGAGGGTGCTGTTGCGTTTATCCGCTAGGTTGGGAAGGGTCTAAGAAAAAAAGGAGGGGAGAGTTTTCCCTACGAGAAAGCCTTTAATCCAGGACATTCGAAAGCACAAAAAAGAAAAAGAGAGAACCTTCCGTCCGCCCTGAATTACTTATTACAAACTTCATGGCACGACTGAGAAGGGGGGGGAGAAAAGGAGAAAAAAAAAAAAAAAAAGAAAAAAAAGGGGGGGAAGAAAGAAAAACGCCAAAACCAAGGGGGAGGAAAAAGGAAGGAAAAATGTTAACGGCTTGGGGGAGGAGGGGGGGGAAAAAAAGAATTACAATTCCTCTCACATATCTAATCTAAACATATCCCTTTCTCGATCAACTATGGAAAAAATTTGAGAAGGGGGGGGGAGGAAGGGGGAGTGGAGAAATAATCTCATCTATTATGGCTTGGAGGAGAAGGGAAGGAGAAAAAAAAAAAAAAAAAATCCTTGTTTCCACCCACCCTCAAAACACTAACTCAAAGAGCGAAGTGGAAGCGGGGAAGAATCCAAAAAAGAAGAAGGAGGGGTAAAAAAGACAAAACTCTCTCCGTAACGCCGCATGATATGATGAGGGAGAAACCTGGAAAAAAAGAAGGGGAGGGGGAAAAAAGGGGAAGGAAAATTATTATCACCTTCTCTTCCTTAACTTGGCCCTTAAAGAAGGGAGGGGGGAAAAGAAAAAGATTCCATCGGCAAGCCCTCGTGGTGATGCCGAACGGAGGGGGGAAAAAAAGGGGGGGGGAAAAGACGATCCCGGTCGCTACTTTCCTTCCCGGGCGAAAAGAAGGGAATGGAGACCGATCCTCTCGCGCCGTCAGCGCTTTCCATCACGCGGGAAGGAAAAAAAGGATAAAAGGGAGAAGTTCTCGATGAGAAAAAAAAAAAAAAAAGAAAAAGGGGGGAAAAAAAGCTCTACCCTTGTCCCTTCTGCCCTCACGAACGGAGGGAAAAGGGAAGGAGGCCCCTCCCTTCTATTGACGTTAGCTCTGTAAAAGCCAAAAGGAAGAAGGGGGGGGGATCTCTTTCCGTACCTCCTTTCTACGCAATGGATCAAAATAGGGAAGGGCAAGGGAGGGGAAAAAGGGGGGGGGGGCGACCAGAAACTTCTATCATTAAGCCAAGCGGGTTTGACAAGGGGGGGGACCGTAAAGGGAGCAAAAAAAAAAGAGGGAGGGGGGAGGGAATAGGGACCGTTGTTGAGTCGTTACACCTTTTTTAATCCAAAGAAGGAAGACAACCTTCGGGGGAAAAAAGGAGAAGAGGAGATGTCCGGCTGGAGCGGTTTTGCCTGTTTTTGGCAGTTTTTTTGCAAACAAGCGCCGGGGGAAGGGGGGAGTGGGGAAAAAAAAAAAAAGGGGGGGAGGAAAGGGGCTCGAACCCTCGACCCCTACCTTGCAGGGACGTGGGGGAGATACAAAAAGGAGAAAAAAAAAAAAAAAAAGGTCGGACCATGAACCGAGGTTAGATCTTCCATTACCATTTGGTTTTAGAAGAGGAGAAAGAATACGGAGAGGGAAAAGGGAGGGGGGGGGGGGGGGGGGACGGTCCCCCACCCCTCGTTCGGCGCGCGCCTACCAGGAAAAAAAGAAGATCGGTTCTTTCGCCATTCCCTTTTGACCGCCCTGTTTGTGGACAGGGGGGGGAGAGGGGGGGGGGGGGGGGAGTTCTGGCTTTACTCTTTAAATCCTCAAAAAAAAGAAGGGACCGGAAGGCTTGCGTTCATCTCACCCATTCTTATTCCGCAGGTGGATGGACAAGGTGGGGGGGGGGGGAAAAGAGAAAAAGAGAAGGAAGAGAAAGGGTGTCCTTCCCATAGCCATATTGCCCTCTCTCTTCCAATTTGACTGCACGAAAAAAAGGAAGAAGAAGGGGGGAGAGGAGAAAAAAAAAAAAAAGAGAAAGAGGAGGGGAAAGAACGCCGAAAACTGCCCATTTTACCTCCGCCGAGCAAAGCCGGGAGAAAAAAGGGGGAAGAACCGGGAGGGGGGGGGGGAAAAAAAAAAACCGCCCAAGGGCCACCTCCCCCCCCCAAAGGAAAAGGGAGAAAAGAGGAAAGCCACAAACCATGGCCTGTTTTGCCAATATCTTCATCAGCGGGACGGTGAAAGGAAGAAGGAAGGAAAAAAAAAAAAAAGAAGAAAAAAAGGAAAGGAAGATATTGGCAACCTCTCCTGGTTGCCTTTTCTCTTTCTTTCGACGGTGCAAAAGGAAAAACTTAAGAAAAGGGGGGGGGAGGGGGGGGGAAAGAAAGAGAAAAAAAAAAGAAAAGGAGGCGGAAAGGGAAAAATGGGCATTTTCTTCTTAGCATCCTTCGTCTATTCAAACGGGGAGAAGTCGGAAAAGAAAAGGACAAAAGGGAAAGGAAAAGGGGGAAAAAAGGGGGGTACACTATGGCTTATGAATACACCATTTCTTTTTACTACAACTGACTATGGTGAGGAGAAAGAAAAAGGGAAAAGGGAGAAAAAAAAAAAGAGAAGGGGTGAAGCTGCGCCCGCACCTTCCGAATCAATCTTCAGGCCGGAAAACAGGGGGGGGGAGGAAAAAAAAAAAAAAAAAAAGAAACGCTAGCGGAGCCCCATTTTCTCCTTCCATCCCCCAACTCCAAGAAAAGACAAGAGGGAAAACAGCGTCACCCCCGGCTGACCGACCCTATGTCGCCTAGGTTGCCGCCCGGAAGAAGGGGAGAAGGGGGGAAAGAAAAAGAAAAAAACGATCCCTAGACCTAGGTATACTCTTAAAAGGAAAACAAAAGGGGGAGGGGAGGAGGGAGGAAAAAGACTCTCTTCTCATTCGTTTTTATCCTCAGTGTAGAGAAGGAAATTTGGGGGGGGGGAAAGAGGGGAAGGAAGACAAGTGAGCCCTCTCGCATAATTTCCTAAAGTGTCGTGCCGCCAAGCACCAAAAAGAGGTGGGGGAAAGAAAAAAAAAAGGAGAAGAAGGGAAGGCTGAAGCTTTTGATTAAGCTTTTCACTACTCCCCACTTCCTATCAAGCAGAGAAGAAAAAAATGTGGAGGGGGGAAAGAGGAGGGAGAGAGAAAAGCGTGGCTTAATGATCTCCTTCTTTGTCGACCACAAATCTTGGTGGAAGAAGGAAAAAAAAAAGGGGGGAGGGTGCCATTGCCTCTCCCTGCTTTCCTCCCCCCGCGAGCAAAGCACCGTTCAAGGGGGCACTGGAGGAAAGAAAAAGAAAGAAAAAAAAAAAAGAAAGGAGATTACTCACAGGTTTCGATCCTCCTTCCCCTCGCTCTTGTTCCCCACGTGCAGGTCCAGGGGAGGGGAAAGAGCAAGAGGAACCGGTACGGCACGCTATCCCTTTTTGCCATTCCGGGGATGGAAGCGTTAAAAGGAGAGGATCGAGAAAGAGGGGGAAAGGAAAGAAGAAAATAGCCCACGATCCGATGTTCTTCACCCTTCTCTTCCCAAATATTTCATGGCCATGCCCCGGGGGAGGAAGAGGGAAAAAAAGGGGGGAGAAAGGAGGGGGGAAGAGGAAAAACCCCCGGCAAAAGGCACGTCCATTTCCCCTCCATCCGCCCGTTGATAATAGCGGAAAGGGGGAAGGAAATGGAGAAGGAAGGGGGAGGAGGGGGAGAAAAAAGGGGGAGGGAAGGGCGGCAGAGTTTGTATGCCCAAGTTGGGATTACTTTTTGTCGATTTACGTCCGTCGAAAAGGGACCAGATGGAGAGGGGGGGGGGGGGGGAGGAGAAAGGGGGACAGAATGAAGACCCGACTCTAAATTTTTATAATAATCCCTCTCTTATATTGACCCGAACAGGGGGGGGGAGGGAAAAGGAAAAGAGAGGGGAGGGGAAAAAGAAAGGCTCTTTTGTTTTTCTCTCGATATTGTTGTCTCTTAATGTTTATCGAGATCAGCTTGAAAGAAGGGGGGGAAGGAAGGGGGGGGAGAGGAAAACTCCCGGCTTTTCGTTTTTTCGTTCTTGACGAGCGCATGGGACCGAAAAAGGGGGAAGAAGGTCGAAGGAAGGGGAAAGAGGAAGGAAAAAAAGGAGGAAAAGGAGGGAAAAAAGGGGGCGAGGGGGGACGCGGGCTTGGTTCGTGCAATCTTGTTCCTGCGTTAAAAAAAGATGGACCGGGGAGGAAAAGGGAGGGAAAAAAGAAGGGGGATTTGAAGAACCTTTGCTGTCCGGCTTCTCTTCATAACTGGTACCTCTCTATAAAAACGCACAGAACCTCTTGGGAGGATGCGAGAAGCGAGGGGGAAGAGAGAAAGAGAAAGGGGGGGAAGATAGAGAGAAACAACAACAACTGATTAATTATTCCCCTTCTCATATAGTAAATCACTCCAGAAAGGGAGCTAAAAGAAAGAAGGGAAGTAAAAAGGGAGGATCCTATTTCCCGAGTTTTTCTGGTGGGAGGTTTAAATTCAAATGAAAGGGGGTATGGAAAAAAAGAAGATCGCCTCCACTATTTCTCTTCAAAATCCCCAAAAGGGGGCGAGACGTGTGGAATAAGAGAAAAAGAAAAAAGGAAAGAAAAAGAGACCCTATTTGCCTCCCAATCCCTTCTTCCACGCTAAAGGAGCGCAGGGGGGGAAGGGAAAGAGAAGGGATGGCACAGGAAATCGAACTTCCCTTACCCTTTAATTTCCCCCAATGCCATGTCTATTCGGGGGGGAAAAAGCCGTAGTTCATAATCGAATTCCTCAATGTCTCGACGGGAAAGCGGAAGAAAGGGAAAGCGGGAATCGATAACCATTTTTCCGCTGCCACATATCGAGAGAAACAAGAGCCTTGGGGAAAAAAAAAATCGGGGGAAAGAAAAGGGAAATTCCACTTCCCAAATCCATTTTTGGGGGGCTTACAATCTCAAGAAAGAGAAAGGGGGGGGGAAAGGTCTTTCGGTCCCTGCTCCACAAAAAGGGGGTCACCCCAAAAAGAAACGCAAAGAGCCGCATTTAACTTCATGTGCCGTCACCTCTCCTACGTAACTCGGGAAAAAAAAAGAACCACCACCCCCCCGAGAGAAACAAAAAACGACTTCCGCATGATATTCCTTCTCCCCCCTTACCCCTCTGCCAGATAGTCGAATGAAAGGACGGGAGACGGAAGAAAAAAAGGGAGAGGACCTTCTCTTCTTCCTTTCCTTTTCCTTTTGTTTGGGTGCAGGGAAAAGAAGAGGGAAAAAAAAGGAAGAGGGTTTATTCCTAAACCTTTTCATGCCATCCAAATATTGTAGGGCCGGGGGAAAGAAAAGAGGAGAGGGAAAAAAAGAAAAGGGGCGAAAGCGATCTGTCTTTCCTCTTCATAGGGGCGATCAGGAAGAAAAGGAAAGGAAAGGGAAAAAATGGATAAATCTTCTTCCATGTACGCGACTTAAGAGGGAAAGTCCTTTGAAGAGGGGAGAGGGGAGTTCTTGCCTCTAACCTTTTAGTAAATCTACTACCACGTTCTATTGAATGCGTCTAAGAAGGGACGAGGGACAGGAGAATTGGGAAAAAAAGGAAAAAAAGGAAGAGGGGGGGGGAGCAGAGGGTCGGACACTCCGTTCGGGGATCAAGATAAGGAAGGGGGAGGGGGGAAAGAGGGGGGGGGGGGGAGAAAAGACGCGATGCATTAAAGCCAATCGGGTTTTACAATGAGAAAAGAGGTAGGAGAAGGAAAAAGGGGGAGTGACCCCCCCGATATTTCTTCTATAGTAAGGACGGGGGTGGGAGGGGGGGAAAAAAAAAAAGAATACGCTAAATCAAAAGACTTCAGCCCCTTCTTGAAAGGAAAAGAAAAAAAGGCCTTCCGGCCCTGGGAGTCGTGTGCCCCCGGTGGAAGTTTGGAGAGAAGGACGACGGGGGGGGGAGGGGGGGGGAGAAGGAAAAGGGAGGGGGGGGGAGACCATCGACCCCGACCCTGGCAAGTCCCGTTCTCAAAACTGAGAGGGAGAAAAAAAGAGGGGGAAAAATAGCATGAACGGATTTTAGAATCCTTACACTCTTACATTTTTGTTTAGAAGAGGGGAATAGGTCCCCTGGAGAGAGGAGGGGAAGGGGGGGAAAAGTCTCACCCTCGTTCTGAGGGAGGGGAAGAAGAGAAAAAAAACCAATCGGGGGCCCGGTCGAAGGGGGGAAGGAGGGGGGGGGGGGGGGGAGGAGGGAGTTTGGGGCTGACTTCTCACCTGGAAAAAAGAGAAGCCCGGGGGGGGAAAGGGGAAGGAAAGGGAAAAAAATGGAATTTATTTGGGGGGGAGGGGAAGCCAAGCTTTCCAAACCATTCATTATTCCTCAGGTTGGGGGGGGGATGGGACAAGGGGGGAGGGGGGAAAAAAAAAAGGGGGGAGTTGTCGTAAAAGCCATGGTTTTCTCCATATATCCAAAGGGATCGGCCAAAGGGAAAGAAAAAGAAGAAAAGACTCCGCCTGAAGGAGGCGCCCCGTGTTAAAGGGGACGCCCGAAGAGAGGACGAAAAAAAAAAAGAAGGAAGAAAAAAGCCGCCTCCGCTTGAAGCCGGCGTGGCCCATACCGCCAGAGAAGACCACCGAAAAATTTAAGGAAAAAAAAAAGAAGGGGGAGTGACTGGTTTTGCATCGTCTCCATCCAATAACCCGCAAAGGGGCCCATATCTCAAATAGGTAGGAGAGGGGTGGAGAAAAAGAGAAAAACAACGGATGATTATGAAAGATAGAATATTTTACCTACGATGAGATATTGGCAAAGAAAAGGGGGGGACGGGTCTCTGCCGGGAGAAGGGAGGGAAAAAGGAGAAAAAAAAAAAGAAGGGGGGGGGGAAAAAAGGGGAGGAAAAGGCGGAGCCCGGCTTTCGGCGAGTTCCACAATGGTTGCAGTTTTTTTCGGCGAGGCAGCTTGGAAGAGGTCACACGGGAGGAAGGGAGGAGGAGAAGAAAAAAAAAAAACCCCCCCCCCCCCCCCCCACCCCCCCCCCCCCCCCCCCCCCCCCCCCCCCCCCCCCCCAAAACCACCCACCCCCCCCCACCCGGGGGGAAAAAAAGGGGGGAAGGGCACTTAATGGCTATGGAAGACACCATGTCTTTTTACCGAAAAGACCACCTAGGGGGGAAAAAAAAGGGGGACATACCACCTGCGCCTACTGAATTGTGAGCTGCGCCCGTCAGCTTGACGGAAAAGGGAGGGGGAAGGAAGCTTCGCCGTACATCAGAACTCTTAGCTCAGAAAAAAAAAGGAAGGAAACAACTCAAGCGCCATCCATTGAAACAACAGCCGTACAAGGAGACGACACGAATGGAGAGAAGGGGGGAGAAGAAAAAAGCCCAAGGGCCCAGACTATCCCTAGACTATGTATACTTTCTCAACCAAATTAAAAGGATAGAAAAAAAGAAGGGCCATCTCCTCTCATGCGGGTTTAAGCTCGGTGGTATAGCACGCCCAGAAAAAAAAAAGGTTCGGGGAGAGGGGAGAGAAAAGGGGGAAAAAAGAAGGAAAGGGGGGGCGTGCGCCCAAGCAAGTCTGCTTTTTTCCAAACTCCACCGGGCCAAAACGCCGCCGGGACGAAGGAGGAGAAGAAGGGGGGGGGGGGGGGGGAGGAGTTGTCACGACCTCCCCACTCCCTATCGAATCAATATCGACTAGGGTGTCGTGCAGGGAGAAGAAAAAAAAAGAAAAGGAAAAGGGGGGGAGGGGGAACGAACACAAATCTGGGAATTGATATTGTCAAATCACTCCCTAACGATTTTATCCATTGCTAGAAGGAGTCCCGACCCGAAGAGAAAAAAAAAGGGCAAAGAAGGAAGGGGGAAGGAAAGAAAAAGAAAGAAGAGACCGTGGCCGCCCGAATACTCACAGGTTTCTATCATACTGCCATCGCGCCTGGTCCACTGGGAAAAAAAAGGGGCCAGGTTCTGATGAAAAAGGAAGGGAAAGAGGGCGACGCGTATCCCCTTTTTTCATTCCGGTGATGGTAATAAAAGCGCCAGGAGAGAGAAAAAAGGGAGGGACCTGTGAAAGTAAATCTCCCCTACGATCCGATTGGGCACCCGGACGAGGGAAAAAGAAAGGAAAAGGGGGAAGGAAAAGAAACCACGAGGGTCTGCCCCCTATGGAATGCTTTGCTTTCATGAAGGGCCCGGCAAAAGGAAGAAAAGAAAAAAGGAAAAAAAAAAAAAAAAGGGAAGGCGGCCGCCATTTTTTTCTTCGACTATTCAGCGTTTTCCGGGTGGTCGAGGAAGAAGGGAGGGGAAAAGGGGGGGGGGGGGACGGTTTGCGATTTTACGTCGTCTATTCCGTGGCCAATATTCGCTTCTTTTGAGGGGGGTTGGAGGTTGAAAAAAAGGGGAGGGGGAGGAAAAAAAAAGAAAAGAAGGGGTGAAGATTGAGCCAGACCACTGCTTTTTTTTGGGCTGGGTTAAACTCGAAGCGGGAAGCGGAGAAGTGGAAAGGGAAGGGAAAGAGGTTTTTATCGATGATTCCATCTTTAATCTCGGTGCTGGGCCCCGGAGGCGTCGAGACAGTTGTGAAGGAAGGGAGAAGGAAAAGAAAAAAAGAAAAAAAAAAAAAAAAAAGGGGGGGGGGAACTTCCCGGTAAGCCAGGTTCTATTCCGGCCAACATGGAAGGTGCCTGAACGGTGGGGGGAAAGAAAGGGAAAGGGGGAAGGCCTTTGGGCGGCAAATCGGGTTCTTTCTTGCGCATGGCCCCTGGGGTCCCGGAGGGTGGAGGAGGGGAGGAAGGAGGGGGGGGGAAGGGGGGAGAGACTTGGTCTGGCGGGCCTCTCCCTTTCATAACCTGGGACCTCCGCGTAGAAGGAAAAGAACCTCGGAAAAGAGGGAGGAGAGGGGGGAAAGGAAAGGAGGGGGGGGGAAA